>JACLAC010008297.1_pt1 | contig 53544 bp, 42 predicted proteins | sample 8027881 | NCBI WGS metagenome assembly JACLAC01 (sample SAMN15725517, study PRJNA655200) | protist metagenome | isolation source: fluorescence activated cell sorting (FACS) single amplified genomes of... | place: Spain: Blaines Bay Microbial Observatory, Mediterranean Sea | collected 2016-01-19 | reverse complement strand
GCCCCATACTCGCAAAGCCCTCTCGAGTTTCTACATCCTCGGTTGTAATGACATCCCCCCAGCCTAAATAACTTTTTTGCCAAGGAGCTAAATAACACTCCATTATAATTTGAGCTAAGCAATGTAGATTGGGTCTAGTTTTAAACTCTTGCCACTTCGCTGCTATCTCCATCTGTGTTGTTTCAAAACCGGTAGACACATGAGCTAAACCCAATGTCGTCATTTTTTTTCTAGAAAATGTTAAACCATAATTATTAAAGTTCATTCCATGAGAGACATCAAAAGGTTTTACTTTATGACGTGCGATAACTGCCTTGAATGCAGCCAAACTAAAACTAACAACAGGATAATCTTTATAAATAGTCCAACTTGATGTTATAGAATGTACCAAAAAAGGGGCTTCTTCATGCTTCTTAGCACTACGTTCTAAACAAAAAACCTCCACTTCATGACCTTTATCAGCCAATCCATATGCCAGTTCTGTAGCAACTTTTGAGATCCCACCTATTCGAGGTGGCGTTAAATCAGTGACGATTAAAGCAATTCTCACTAATTTTTATATAATATGTTTTAGGTAGAAAAACCGAATACTTTATTCGCTATCCGCGTTATCACTTTTTACTTCACCTAACAATTTATTTCTATACTGGACTTCCTCTCGATATGTGTCAAACAAACGAGATTTCCTCATCGCAGATTCATTACGCTGTAAACGGTAACGCTGAAATAGTATATTTTGTAACAATACACCAAACCAGACCAACATGGCTATTATTAGCAAAAATGCCACACCTAAGCCTAATATCGTATCGACAAATGGTAACATTAACTCTGTCTCCCTCTACCTAGGTATTCCATAATACCCTCAAAAATATCTTTTGCAGCTTTTTCTCTCCATGATGATGCTCCCATTTGAACTTCAACGGATGGATTAGAGATAAAGTCCATCTCAACCAAAATAGATGGCGCCATCGTTTCTCTTAATACACATAAGTTTTGAGGCTTTTGCTTTGTTACATTTCCTTTACGATAGCTAAATATTTGGTGTAAACGCTCTGATAACTTCATGCTTTCTCTATCTTTCCATCTATATAAATCAACATGATTTCTAATATTTGGAGTAGGCGGCCCTATTGGAGTAGGCATATATTCAGGCAAGGGAAACTTTCCTTTAACGAAGTCTGCTCGACTATGCACTGTAACACTTTCTGACTGACGTAACATTTGATAACCATGCAAACCACGACTATTATTTGAATTACAATGAATTGAAACAAAAACTGAAGCTTTCCATTGATTAGACATGTCACAGCGATGATGCAAATCGACAAAAACATCTGTTTCACGAGTTGTTTTTACGACAATACCTTTACGAATCAGCATCTGCTTCAATCTCATTGTAACATCGAGAACAACGTCCTTTTCCCTTGTTCCAGCTAAACCAATAGCACCTGGGTCCTTTCCTCCATGCCCAGCATCTAGAACGATAATAGGATTACCATTAAAACTACTTTTTACAGGAGCAACCTGCTTCATAGCCCAACCTTTATTTTGAATCCAACGAACCAATTCATTGGGTAACAACCAATCTTTTCCACTTGGCCAAGCTGGAGTCATAAGGCGCTTGATCTCTCCCTCTATCATACACCAATTTGCCCCAGGAATCAAAACAAGTCGTCTGTCTACCTGAAAACGTGCACCTAAATCATCAAAACGACCAGACCTTACAGCCTCTGGCCACAAATCTGATAATTTTGCTTCTGCCTGTACTAAACTACTACAAACAAAACAAATAAAAATGGATATTAAAACTCTCACTTATGTTGATTCTCAAGCACAGACCGAATTATCAATAGTTTAAAGCAAGTTGGAGATCTAAATTAATAAAAAAACTCATTCATCTTCTGCTACAGGTTCTGTCATCTCCTCAAGCAGCTCTTCTTCTTTCACATTTGCATCTAAAGAAGCTTCTTCTAACTCAAGGTCTTCTTCATTTTTTACGGGTTCTTCCTGCCACTCAAAATCAATTCTCTTTTCGGTTAAAGTCATCTTTAAGCGTCCTCGCCTAACCATTTCAAGAACGGCTATTAAAACGCCAGAAGCATCAAGAAGGTCCCTTCGTTGCTTCAAAACCTCCCTTAACTCAAAATCTCGATCGGCCCAAATTGTTTCCAACCATTTAAAATAATAATCTATAGGGTGTATATCATACTCCACCCTCAAAGTATCTTGCCTAGCCATTTCTAAAATACCAGAGAGGCTAGAGAATAGAACAAATGGGTTCTGTTCTTCTAATCGATTGATAACAAACTCTTTTTCAGTTGATAAGTCTGGTCTCTCAACCATCATAGCTCTACGTTCAAGTCTATACTCCAAAGCGTCCATCACCTGAGACAATCTTCTATGAACCAAAATTTTAGTTAATAAATCTTCTTTTAAGGCTTGAATTTCCTCTCCAATATTCACCTCTCCAGGCAATAATAATTTAGACTTCAACTCCATCAATGTTGCAACAATGATGAGCAAATCACCACTTTCGTTTAAATCACTTTCTTCTTCTAAACCTTTTAGGACTTGGTTTAAAACTTCTAACAGTCGAATTCTTGTCAACGAAAGTTCTTCTTGCTGAACCAAGGTCAACAGAAGGTCTAACGGACCTTGAAAATCTTCTATCTCAACTCTTTGCATTTTTATTGAAGCAGATCGTTAAGCACATTAATAAAAGTAGTAGAACAAGAGGTAAACTGGCTATTGGCATAAGCCCACTCTCTACAGCATAATGAAAGGGACTATCCACATAGGCCCATTGACCATTCCAAGGGTCAAAATTTAATCTAAATATTTGATAAAGAGGAGACATCTGAGCTAAGCCATAAAGTAACTCAACATTCCCATCACTCTTTATCCAATAAGAAGGCGAGAAAAGAAAGGGAAGCACAGAAAACAAAGCTAATAGTAAACTAACCACCCTAGGACTTAGAAAGTACGAGTTTACCCAGATAAACACACAAACCAAAGCTTGAATAGGGTAAGATGACGTCGTAGAAAATAAAACGAATAGTAGGAAGCTGATACCTAGAGAGAACCAGCTTCCCAAAAACTTAAACAACTACTATTGTTTCCAGATATCCTGGCTAGGAGCTGCAAACTTTAAGTTTGGAAACTCTGCTCCTGCACCTGCATTTAGAACAGCAAGAATGATCTTAAATGGAACTTTCGCAGATGCATCAATAATAACATCTGTTTCTTTCCCATCAGGAGAACCAACTGCAGCGTCCTCCATCCTCTTGATAAGCAAGCGAATATCATCTGAAAACTTAGGATCAAATTGATTTTCATCTCTTTTATATTCTTTAGCAAGCTTTTCAGCTTTTTGATCCTTAGGCAGGTTGTAAATGCTATCTAAAGCAGCAAGTGAATAAGTCACAAATTCACAAACAGGCCTACTATTAAAAGCGACACTTGTCTTGATTTCTTCCGCGCCTACATTATTAGATACAATCGATATCGTAAATTTCGGAGGTGGCTCCTCTTGTGTCGGAGGTGGCTTACCTGAATCGTTATTTGGTAAGTACGATTGCAACTGGCCTTCCATTTCTTTAGGAGGCATCAATATGAAAAAGATGATCAATAGAAATACAACATCAATCATGGATGTCATATCTAAGTTTACATCTTCAATATCTACTTCTTTAGCCATGATTCAACCTCAACTATCAGATGTTGGGTTTTTAGCAGAATAGTGCAGCTTCATTACTTTCGCTTCCGTTAGCAAAAGTTGAAGGCACTGAATATAACGATTTGCTGCATGAGCGTCGGCTCGTACTAGAACAGTCAAATTACTCGGGTTCCCAGGTATAGATTCATCAAAACCAACACCTTCAGCAATAGCAGTCAATTCTCTTCCCAATTCTTTTCTATTATCAGATAAGTTAGGCAACCCATAATTACTACCTCGAATCCAAACCTCACCTTTTCGATCAATATTTACAATCAAACGATTTTCAGGAGGGTTCGTATCCTCTTTAGCATAGGAAGCTTGTGGCAAGAAGATCTCAACGACCTCTGACTTGGAAACTTCAGTAACCATAATGAAGAATGCAATCAGAAGAAAACAAACGTCGATCATGGAAGTTAGGTCTAACTCACCATTCTCGACATCAACCTTTTTTTTGCGAGCCATCTAGCTTAACTACTCTTCTTCACCACGAAGACTAGCTAATACTTCATTAGCTGCTAAGCCAACTTCCAAACCACTTTTTACAACTTTATTACGAATAAAGAGATAAATCATATTACAAGGAATCGCAACGAGTAGTCCGATAAATGTTGTCACAAGTGAGTTCATAATACCAGAAGCTAGATCTTTCGGGTTTGCAGCACCGGCTGAAGTAGCAAGTACAGCAAACGCTTGCATCATACCGTAAACCGTACCAAACAGACCAAGCATAGGAGCAACCTGCCCAATCAACTGAACATAACTAGCTGTTTGCATTAAAGCTGTTTGCTCTGAAGACCAAGCTTCATCGGAACCTTTTTCTACCGCTTCAAAACCATAATTCATTTTACTTAAACCACCTTCTAGAACTCTACCTAGAAACGAACCATCATCCTCAACAGCAGAGTAAGCACCTTCATAATCCTCTTCTTGCAGAGCTTGCTCGACATCTTCTACTAAGCTACTTGGCATAATTTTTTCAGTTTTAAGCTCAAGAACCATCTTAAACACCAACATGAAAGCAAATACTGAAAGGATAATTGTAGTAAAACCTGCAAAACCCGCATTTGATAAGATAAGACTTATCATGGACTGCCCTTCTTCAGCCGCCATAGCCATAGCGGGTAGAAAAACAAGTGAAGCAGCACTAACCTTCTTAAGCATAAATATCTCCTAGCTTTTTTCTTTTAAATCTTTTGAACTAATTTTGAAAATTTCTTATTACCTGCGACCGAAAGACTTTTTCTCAAAGTCACATATGGCGCATTGTACTCCCACCCTCCATATTCCGAGGGTTTTAATTTCATTAAGACATGAATTGTCGAAGTTAAATAAATATTAAGTCTAGAACTAGCAGCTTCTTTTGAACCATACAAAAGTTGAGCCTTAAGTAAATCTTCTAGACCTTCACCATACTTTTTCATATGAAATGAAGCACAACCTCTTAATTCATAAACCTTTTCTCTTGTTTTCTTATCACTTTTTCCCATTAAAGTAGAAGACAACTTATAGGCTTTTTCATATTCTCCTTCTCTGTCAATTAAAACTGCAGTAAAGACATCGATAATACTAGCATTAATAACACCTGCTTTCAAAAGCTTTGTCCCCATAGCCATAGCTTCCTTGCTTTTACCTTCAACTAAATAAGTCTTTGCAATTTCAGCTTGAGCTTGCCCTTTCCAATAAGAGCTCTTAGAAACCTTTTCTAAAGTCATTAAAATTTTTCTAGCATCATCAAATTTTTTCATACGAACATATAATTCACTCAAATCTACATGAGCATTCGGGTAAAACCTTGAAGTTGAACCACCTTTAATAAATGCAGCCAAATATTGTTCTGCATTCTTTACATACTTTGGTGTAGCTCTTGATATTTCAGATAAAATTTTACCAGTGTAATAACTAATATACAACTTATGCCAGTTATTCCTCGAAGTTGTCATAGCCTTTTTTGCAGCTAAAATGTTTTGTAATGCAAAACCCCAATTACCAGTCTCAACGGCTTCCATAGCACGTTCAAAAGTAACATGTGCATCCTTATACTTTAAAGAAAGAACTAAATCAGACTTTACTTTTTGAGTCGCACCTGTTTTTAAATCTTTAAATTCAACAAGTTCTTGTGATTCCTTAACAATAAAAACTTCTCTTTCACTTTTCCCAACAACAAGAATAACATCTTCTTTAGCTGATAATTGAAAGCCTGCAAAGAAGAGAATAGCAATAGACAGGTATCTTTTCAACATATTAATTGTCTCCTAATATTTTTTCCCAAGAGTCTGAGGCCAAAGGGCCTCCATCTTCTTTTAGAACTGGAAAAATGTTTTGAGCTACCCACTCCTTAATTTGATCAATTAAAATTATGTGAGAACCTTTTTGCATTGACGGGATTTTCAAAACACTGAAGCGAGAATCTTCTTTAGCAAAATAGCCTATATCCATATAGATATATGATCTAAAAAATTTCCAGGCTTTAATCACATCAGCAGCAGGAGGCTTTTCACCCAATGCCTTGAGCTTAGAACGCATACTCCAAAACTGAAGATTAAAATAATCTTTAGGTTTGTAAGTAGAAGAACCCGGCTTTGCAACAGCAGCTGTTAATTCAGAGAATATGTCCTTTGCTTTGCCAAACCCTTCAGCCGTACCTTGTGCAAACATAGCTTTACCTAATTCAATACGAATATCAAACTGCTCGACATAATACTTTGAAAGTTTCTTATAAACTTCTGAGGCATCGCCATACTTATTCAGTCGTGAATAGCAGTCAGCCTGCATATACAGCATATTGTAATAACCTTTCGCTAGTTTTATTTCTTCTTTTAGGGCGACTAATTTAGGCCATCCTACTTTTTGAAAATTTCTATCTTTCACAGTATATTTTTCTAATTCACCAAGAATTCTTTCTGCAGTATTATAGTTTCTTGGTACATCAGCTTGCTCTTTTTTAAGTGTTCTAATTTCTTTTATTCTTTTAGAAGAATAATCTGATTTATCAAATAAAGCATCCATGAACTTCCCGTAAGTGCTTTTTACTAAGTCAATATTCATAGAGCCTTCGACACCCCCTAGGAAAGCATCCCAATCTTTTGGTGTCTTACCCAACATCTCTTGGTGCTTTAATTCTAAAGCAGGTAATTTAGGGTACCATTCAAAATATAATTGAATCGCCTCTAAAACATTTTCAAGAGCCATTTCTGAAGTAAAATAATAAACAATTACTTGCTTCAGGAATGTTTCATCTTTTTCTACTCCAGCTTTTACAGCAGCAAAGAAAATGTCACCTACTTCTTTGTATACAGCTTTCAATTTCTCATCAATTTCTTTAACCGCCTCACCAGAAGCCTTATTCTTTTGATCAATCAAAACATTCATTTTCTGTTTGATCACTAAATTACCTAACATTTTATAAGCATTATTTAGTGTCTTTTTCTTGATACCTTCTGGGTATGTACCACCAACTTTTAAGGCCTCTACTTGTTTGATCTCAGCATCTAAGCTTTTTGCATCTGCCATTTTAAATGAACACGTGATCATATATTGAAGGGCTTCATGTTTGTCGATATTCGACTTAGAAGACTTTAAGCCATCAAAATAAATAGAATGGGCCGTCTTAAAATCACCTTCTTCATAAGAAAGTGAAGCCAACCTTTGAAAGGAAGCTTTTGTTGCAAATATTTTTGATTCTACGATATACTTGTACTTCTTTTCATCTTCAACTTTTTTCTTATCAGTTACTTGAGCACATAATTCAATAACCTTTCTAAAGCCTTCGATTAATTCTGCTTTTTCTTTTTTAAGAGCTTCATCCTTGAGAACTCCTTTTTTAACACGTTCACGCATTAGTTGATATTGACTGTATACCAAATAGTACTGAGATTTAAAATACATCTTACTTGAAGTAGGTATCTTAGCATATTGTCTTTGCGACTCTTCATAAAAGCCACTTCTTCGCTTCAAGTCACCGATAAAATACTCTGGGTCACCTCCTTCCTCAGGAAAAAGCTTAGCAATCATACTTAACGTTTTTTCATATAATCCTTGATCAAAACGCTGACCACTAATTTTGTTTCTTGTGCCTGCACTAGATCTGGCATTGATCGCACAACCTCTAATATTTTTGTAAATATCAGGATGAGTACTTTCAGAAAATTTCGTCGAAGGATATTTTTCAATAGCTGCCAAAAAAGTTATCAAAGCTAATAGATGATTATCAGCTTTAGAGAAACAAACACCCATCTTGTAAGAAGCTTCAGGTAAAATTTCATCTAACTTTTTAACACCATCTATTCTGGCTAAATTTATAGCTTTCTTGTATTTCATAGCAGCTTCAACGTAGACATCCTTCTGAACTTTCTCGGGAGAGCCTAGCGCTTTATTAAATAGTTGCCCCGCCTTTAAAAAGGCAATATCAGTTGTTTCGACAATGTTTGGATCATTCGCCGGTAGCTTCCCCATAAGATCGGCAAAGTTATTGTGCCATTTACTCTTTGTCTTTTTAGTAAAATTAAAACCAGCTAAAGCATAATTTGCCAAATAGTTAACCTTTTTCTTATCGCCTGCGTTATAAAGCTTTAACAATAACTTACAAAACTCACTTAAACCATTCATTGAAAGGTCATGTAAGTCACCTGATTTAGGACTAAACTTATCAGGAGCTGACCAGTCAAAAAACCTAACATAAGCCTCTACAGCTTTTTCTGACTGACCTACAGTCACTAATGAATTTGCTAACTTTGAGTAAGCAGTGATTGTCCACGTATTAATAAAGTCAGCTATTCTTTTCTCATTTTCATACTCGGCTAAACCGGCAATAGCATCCTCGAAAGTTTCTATCCCACGTTCAATACCGTTCACCTCACCGTAATCATCCTTAAACTTTTCTAATAAAATAAATACTTCACCAAGGTAAATATTGCCTATTACAGACGGTAATTCGCCAAAGTTATTTGAGATGAACTCTTCATAGTTTTTGGCCATTCGCGCTAGCCACTCACGTACTTCTTTATTTTTGTGACCCAAAGCATCAGCATAAATCACACAAGCCTCACCAAACATCAAGCTAGCATTAATTTCTAATTGTCTTTGTCGCCCATATTCTTTTTGGTTTTTCTTTTGCTCCTTTTCATTCATCTCCTCCTCATAGTTTGTTAACCATGCCCTTGAATCTAAACGGATCTTATCACTCACTTCAGAAACTAATTTAAAAGCTTTCTTAACCTGAGCCTTATATGTTTTAGCTTGTGCAGGAGTAGGGATTTCTATGGGATGTCCTAAATTAAAGTTTGCACGTTTCATCGTCCCCATACTTGACTTAACCCTTTCCAACTGCACTTCAGGATTGTTTGGGTCTTTAATTTTTTCAAAATAAGCTGTAGCTCTTTTCTCCAACGACGCCTTAGCTTTTGCGTCATTCGTACTAGCTGCAATTTGGTTTAATATTTTAAAGAGAGCCAAATAAACTTCATCAGACTTAGACGAAGGTACCTTACCTGCATTTAAAGCTTTCTCGTAATACTTTGCACCTAATGACTGATAGCCATTTTCAATTAACTTTTCTGCAAAGTCTAAATTTTCATCAGCCCAAATAGCTGCATTAGAAAATAAGACTAAGAGAGCTAAACAAATTGATAATATGAATCGTGAAGATAAAGATCTCAATTTATTCATTACAGCTCAGCCTCCAGCTCATCAAAAATGATTATTTTACCATGCAACAAGAACATTTGATCTTGAGAACTATCCGTGTCGGAGTCAGAGCGAAACAAGCGCCCCAAAAGCGGCACTTTAGATAGGATTGGAACACCTTTAGATCGTTTGTTTTCATTTGACTCCGAAATACCACCCATGATCAAAACACCTCTATCAGGAATAACAGCTGTCGTTCTTATACGCTGCTTTCTAACCACTGGCAAATCAATAGGTAAGCTATATGACACTATCGATTCTCCAGCTAAAGTAGCCGTTGTAGACGTACCTGAAATCTCAACCGTTCTTGGTATTGATACTTCTTGAAAATCAGGATGAATCCTAACCGTGATATACTTCCTATCACTTGATATAGTTGCTGTCACAGCAAGTAACTGCCCCTCATCCAAGGTTTCAATTTCTGGTTGAATACCAGCATTATCCTGTTCTCCAATCTCATACCCTGCAATATAGTTCTGAGTTTCACCCAATCGGATATAACCAAGAATATTGTTTACTAAAACAAGCCTTGGTGAAATCAAAGTTGTGGTATCAGTATCTTGTTCAATAGCTCTTAGTAAAACTTTTGCCTGTAATGAACCTAGTATTGAGTGCTCAACAAAAAAGCCTAAAGTAGAAGACAAATTAGACGCTATATTGTTTGTAATAGCACCTTTGTAAGTGTAATTTGATTTTGAGTCATCATAAAAACCTGCGGCAACACCAGTATCTAATGCAGCTGTCGTATCTAAACCGGTCCAATCCACACCGATTTCACGTAAAAAGTTTTTACTAATCGTTAAGTTTCTAGCTTCAATTTCAACTTGGAGCGAACTTGTCTTTCTTAAAGTTTGCAATAGCTCCAACACTTCATTATGCACTCGTGGAGTATTTTTAACCAATAAGCCACCTGTCTCAAGTGGTCGAAGATAAATCCCAACAGCATCAGGGTCATCCCAATCCCCTGTTATAGAATCTTGAATCATCGTAATGATTACATCGCTAGAGATTGCTTCACCACCAACACCACCATCATCTAATTCAATCTCTAGTCCACCATCATCTTCCCCAGCAGCAAAGCCATCCGCTAGAGCTGGAGGAGTAAAACTAGTTTTACTCGCTAGCAAATCCTGAATATCATATATTTGTAAATTTAATGTGTCTGCCTGAGTCTTTTTATTCGAGATAAAAATGACATCATATTTCAAAGAATACGTTAAACCAACTTCACGAACAATCCAATTTAAAATATGCCTTAATGGCAATTGCTCATATTGAATTTCATCACGAATCTCTAAATCAGCCTCGTCCATTTCTTGCAGAACTTTTGGATCTAAAACGATATTCAATCCCGAAATATCCGAAAGTTGAGACAGAACCTCAGCCAAAGGCGTTCCACCTGGACAGCTATAGTTTTGATACTTATCAAGAGAGCGTTCCAGTCTTTGTTTCCACGCTGGTATTTGGTTTGTTCCACCAACTCTAACATCCTGTCTTTCCTCCACCTTTTTCCAATCGTCAGGATACACAACACTTGAAGAGTAGGGAATGAAAGCATCTTTGATTTTTAAGAGACTTCTTGTTAACTCTTTCTTTCTTTCAAAAACAATTTCATCACCAACTTTACGATGCCTAGCACTTAAAGCCCTTGCCTTAATAGATTTCGCGCGTTTATTGTCAGGATCAACTATTAACACATCTTCAGCTAATCTAACACTATCCTCGAAATCTTCTTTATCTAAACTCTGCTCAGAAGCATCTAAAATATTTTCAATTCTGTTATTTAAATACTGCTCGTTTTCTATACGCTCTTTCTGCATTCTTGCCTGAGCATCCTCTCTTACTTCAGCCTGAGTTCGAGATCTTAAATCAACAATATCTTCTTTTAATTCACCAATACGAATTTTTATAGAAGAAGAAATACGCTCTTTCTCTGCAGTTGACTCTAATCCACTGGCCAAAATCAAAGCACCTTCGTACAATGCTAAAACATCTTCCATGGATTTAAGCTGAAGACCACTTTCAGAAAAGGTTCTCGACTTCAATGTTTCATAAGCAGAGTCAGCTTTATCCAGGTTAAACTGAAGGTCAATACTCTGCTCTTCACGCTTAACTTTAACTCGCTCTTCAATTAAGGAGCTTTTACCAAGACCTGACTGTACATCAAACCCCATGACAGATTGCACTCGAATCAGATAACTTTTAGCCTCGGGGTGGTTTGCATCTAGATCTAATGCCTTTCTGAAATGAGAAACACTTGCTTGATATTGCTGTTGACGATACAGCATTAAACCAGTCTGAAAACTTTTCTCTGCTTGAACTCGACGTTCTCCCAAGAGAAGAGATTCTCGCTGTAAAATATCTTTAACAGCTGGCTCTTCAGCTACGACACCAAAACTGAGCAATGAAAACCCAGCTATGAGATGAATAGTTCGGTACAATTTAGTGCTCAATTAAGTTGATTCTCCAATTCATCAAATACGAGAACTTCAGCTCTAACTGATATGATCAAGTTAGCTAACTGCACGTACTCTCCATCACTTCTAAAAAGTCTTCCAATTAAAGGGATTTTTGACAAGACAGGAACTCCCCTAGATATTTTACGTTCAACATTTCCCATGCGGCCACCAACAAAAACAACACCACCATCTGGAACCTGAATTCTCGTTTGCACTTGCCATACTTGAAGTCTAGGCAATTCAATAGTTACATCTACGATTCTAGAACCACCATTTTGACCACCATTTTGACCACCATTTCTACTATCTAGAGGAAGTGATACCTGTCTTGTTTCCAACTCAACCAATCGCGTAATTTGAGGACTCAGCTCTAAATTAATATACCGGCGATCACTTGAAACAGTTGGCCTTACAACCAATAGCTCGCCACTAGACACTTGAGCAACCTCTGGGGTTACATACCCCTGTTCTGACTCATATTCACGAATATAAGTCGTATCTTCAGAGTTTAAGATATAACCTTGCTTATTATTTAATACAGTCAATCGTGGTCTCAGTAAGTCTTTTTGAGTCTGCTTTCTATCAAGTGCATGCATTGCTAAACCTGCTCTTATGGGATCTAAAACAGATAACTCAAAATTCATGCCCTCTGTATTTCTATTTTCGCTAATAAAGAGAGGTGCTCCACCCACAGCATCATCTCCTGCAGACCCAAGTAATGACGCTACACGAGTATCTACACCGGCATTCGTTCTCTTACTATAAATACCAGACCCAACTTGATCTCCAGAATCTTCCAATGGAACTTCATCCAAACCTTTCCATTCAACTCCTAACTCAAATAAGTCATCATCTTGAGAGGTTATAAAACGAGCCTCAATTGAGACCTGTAATTTCTGCTGCTTTCTAAACATTTCAAGTAATTCTTGTATTTTCTCATGCACTAAAGTGGCCTGAGAAATTAGAATCTTACCTTCTTCATATTCTGTAATATTAACTCCATTTCCTTCCCAAGACTCTGGTTCAATGGCTTCTTGAATGATCTCAATCAACGTCGCGGTAGACAAAGGTTCAGTCGTATCATCTTCTTCATCAATGTTGCTTAGAGTTGCTCCAGTTAAAAGTCCCTCTCCTTCACCAATCGTGTTTTCACCAAATGATGTCACCAAATCAGTTACATCATATAAAATTTGTTTTGGTCTGATAAAAGCATTTTGATTTTCTTTATTTGTAATATAAACCAACTCATCTCTAAATTGATAAATGAGAGGGCTTTCAGTAGCCATACCATCTAACATTAATTGCAATGCAGAATCTGCAGGAACGTTATCCAATTGCAAACCAGTGATCGTTAATTCATCCATGTCTAAGTTAGAGTCGATATTAAAGTTAATACCCGTTTGCTCCTGCATACTCTGCATAGCTTCACGTAAATTATTATCCGGCAAAAACAACTTAACTGGAGCCTTCATTCTTTGGCCCATTTGACGCATCCACTCTGGTTCCTCTCTCTTCACCTCATTTACCTGACCGCGAATCTGCTGAATCTCTTCCCAATCCTTAGAAAAGTTCAACCACTCTGAATAAGTAATGGATGAGTCCCTGATTTTCTCAATATTCCTTTTCCATTCTTCTTCACTCTTCTGACGAATATCTTCAAATAACAATCTGTCACGTTTTCGAATACTCTTGCCTAAAATTAATTTAGCATCAGCATTTTTTGGCCATTCAGACAGAATAGTGCGACATAAATTTTCTGATAAATCATATTTCTTTTCTAAATACAATCTTCTCGCTTGAGATAACAAAGATTTTTGTCTTGTTTCGTCATAATCTTTAGACTCGCTACTTAACCTTATCGCTTCATCTTTTGAGTTTAATTCAGCTATTTTTCTTTGAGTTGACTTCCAAGAGGCTTCTAAAGCATTAATTTCTTGATAAATTGATTTTATAAGGTCTTCTTCACCTTCCTTATTCTCACCGGCAGGAAGCTGATTTATCATATTATTAGCTCTTCTATATTCATAACGAGCTTCTTGTAGTGTATTCAAAGCAACTTCAGAACCTTCATTTTGTCTCCAAACTTGCTTAGCTCTATTTAGTAATTCAGAGCCCCTCTCTTTGTGAAAACGGACTTTTATAAGTAACTCTTGGTTGGCGATACGCTGATTTTCAGCAATCCAATCTCCTACATCTTTAGCTTTTACAGTTTCTTGACCTAAAACCTGTCTAGTTTTAGACAAATAGCCCATCACACGCTCATCATCAGATAAATAAACACGTGCTTCTTCGAAATACTTCAATGCTTCCTGAAACTCAAACTGATGATACAAACTGATTCCTTGCTCAAGAGCTAGTTCACCTTTCCGAACCATACTCTGCTCAACAATTGACTTTTGCCTTAAAGCAGCATCGACCGCTTCTGAGTAATCTTCCTTTGGAACTTCAGTTTCAGCAACAACATCTTTCTCTTTTACTTCGTCTACAATAGCTGATTCATCAGACTTCTTTTTCCTACCCCATTTCTTAAAATTAAAAAGAGAACCCATGTCTCTAAATAGAGATTTAAACTCTTGACCAACAGTGGTATCCTTTTCTTTTGACTCTTCTGGTTCCTGAACGTCATCTTCTACAACAACCGCAACCTCCTCTTTAACGTCAGCCTCCTCCACCTTAATTTCAGCTGCATCAACAGCAGCCTCACTCGTCGGAACAACCCCCTCCTCTCCATATAAACATGAAAAGGAAAATGCTGAAAATATGAATAGTAGTATATTTAATTTCAAGATGTTATACATTAAAATTTAAGAATCCTGATCTGTGGATTGTCACGCTCAAGCTCGACTGATTCCTTCTCTTTAGTAACACGGTTCACCATGTCTAGAAAGTAATGATAAGTTTTTTTCACTTCAACCTTTTCAACTTTTTTACCTGTTGGATCAAAAGCGTCCTTAACAGTTTTCTCTTCTTTCATCTCTTCTCTAACAGCAGAGACTTTCCAAGGCAAAGTAAAGTCCTGCCTCACCCTATAGCGCTTCCAATTTTTCTTGTTAGCGTCTAATTCTGCTTTTACCTGCTCTTCACTCACTTCTGGATGAACATACAAGAAGTTCTCATCTTTTCGGTCAATATAGACAGGGTGTCCAGCTTCGGTAAACAAACTAAATGCGCTCACTTCTTTGCCAACCCCATCACTACCTTCGAGCCCAGGAATAATCCCTTTATGTTCATACTCAATAAAATAGCGCTGTGGAGACCAAGGAGGATCAAAAAGTTTTGAAACAGAAACATACACTTTATCGGGAGACACAAAGCTTCCATCAGCTTTTTTAACAAGTTCTCCCTTCTTATTCCTCAAACCAGGAATATATTTAGAGAACCTAACATTCTTATCTTCTTTCGTCCTCGCCACGACTTCTTTAGCCCAGCCTTCGGACTCAATTTCAGTCATGTCTTTCAAAGACAAACCATAAGCCTTGACCCTATACATGTAAGTCGTATTTGGGTCTAAATTGTAATCTAAATAAGTAAAATCAGTCTCCTCACGAACAATACTATCATCTCCTTCATCCTTCATGCTTGAAGTAGTCGACCTTTCAGGTCTTTTTGTTGTAGACCTCTTCTTAGGTGCAACTTTCTTAGGCTCCATCATTTCAGGAGTAAACCCAAAGGCACCTTCGAACTCTCCACCAAATTCTCCGGGAAAGAAGTCACCAGGAAAGAAACCTTCAGCTCCAGCTCCCTTCAACATTTCTGGCGGCACACCCAACAACTCTGGAGCATCCTCATCAAACATAGGCTGAGACTGAGTAAACTGCAGACCAATCTTTAAAGGTTCACCTTCTTCATCTAAGATAGACTCCCACTCTTTATCGCCTTCTTTCTTTTTCTGAAGAATAAAATGAGTTAATCTGGACTTGATGTAATCAACAGGGTTATTCCAAGATAATTCAACCGTCATAATCGTAGCTTCAACCAGCTTAAAGTCTGTCGGCAAACCAATTAATACATCTGGCTCTGCAACAGCTTCTCTACAACCTGGAAAAATACATAACTTCGCGCCTGTGCCATCTGGAGACAGAACAAATTCATGTTCATGAGTTTCCAATAACTTTGCATAAGCCTTTTGCTTTTCACTCTTATCGACAGTTCTTCTTTCAAAATACAAAGATTCACGACTAAGGTTTTGCTCACCTAAAGTCCAAGACCTCTCATCCTCAAACGCCTTCCTTAATTCATAATCCTTCCTCTCAGGAGGAGAGGGATTAGAAGAGTTCACACGCTCTATAGCAGCTTTAGCGTCATCAATAATAGCCGGAGCACCACCCATTTCCGAAAGAGATAAAGCAATCTGAAATAAAGCCCATCCCAAGAACAAAACCAAAAGGACTTTATCGCCCCAAGTAAAGGCTAATTTCTTCAAACCATCCATAATTATCTACGACCCCTTCCTCGACCTCTTCCTCGAGGAGAACCACGACTATCAGTCGACTCTTCCGCCACCAAATTCTCTCCGGGCTGCACGTAATCAAAGTGCCACAAATTCATTGTCACCATATGCCTCTCTGAAAGCTTATCAAAAGCCACATGCGGCGCATCAGAATTCACCCCTTCTGGCAAATCCAATATATTTCTCTGATCAAACCCAACCGCTCTAAAAAGCAATGGACTTTTATGCACTTCACTCCACAACAAGTCAGTCTTATCTGTCGTCAATTCAAAAGAAACATTCACTTCACGATAAGCCCAAAACATAGACTCACCCATTTTATACGCTTCAGTCTGCATAGGAGGAGATATGGAAACTTGCAATAAACTATCTATATCAACAACCTCCAGAATTCGAAGCAACTCAACGGCAATCCAATAATTCTTCATAGCCTCCATTAACTCTAACTCAGTCTCAGGAACCTCATCATTTCTTAACCAAGTAGGCTCCAGACTCAACAAGACTGTTGGGCTGCATCTAAAGTACTTCACTTCTTCTTTCACCTCGGTATCTGAGTCTTCCGCAACTCGTCGAGCGACAGGAGCCCTTACACCACCGGCTGCACCCCCAAACAAAGATGGGTCTTCAAAAAACATAGCCTCTTCCGGAAAAAAGTCACTCGGCATCGAAGCCCTCCCTCTCGACGAAGATCTCGCAGCAGCTTTCCTAGGATCCAAAATAGGTTGCGTATACTTATCTTTCAATTCATTCCATTTCTTCACAAAATTAGACTTATACACAAGGTAACTACCTAGCCCCGGAGCCTTATCTGTCGTTTTAGAAGAGTCTGTTAACTCAAAAAAATTCTGAATCAAATTGTCAGCACTAGCTATCTCATCATAAATATACGATTCTTGACCACTCAAAGAAACTTGAGTCTTCTCCAGGCCAGCATCCCATGCTGGAGTAGGCTTTTTATTAGCCAATCCTTTAAGAGTTCTCGTATCTCTCTCTATAGCCTTCTCCTCTTTAGCCCTGGACTCAGATACGCCGGCTACATTCACAAAATAAAGAGCCACACTTCCTGCAAATATTAAAATATTTACAATCAGAAACCACTTCTCTTTAATGAAGGACATTACTCATCCTCCTGACTTTCTGACCTAGAAGCCTGCACAATACCCATCACCTTCGGCATCAACAATTTTATTTCCAAAGACTGATAGCTCACTGACTCTAAGTTTTCTTTCGTCTCGCCCTGTAAATCAAAAATCCATTCCTTTGCATAACGCTTTTCCTGTATTTCAGAAATAGAAGAAAGTATATCTGGACCTGACATCTCTACTCTAGAGCCAAAGCTCCACTTAAACTCTTTTGCACCACCTGTTAATTTAGGATCCACACCTTCTGCCTTAAAAAAAGGATGATTCATCACCTTATTCATAAAAGCACTATTTTTAACAGGATCCTTGCTAACAAATTCTATCTGAACTGACAAATCAGGACTATCCGTCTTCATCATCTCCTCAATAAACATCTCTTCACTAAAACCTGCAAACTCCATATCTTCATCATCAGAATCAGAGCCAGCCCTCGTAGCTTGAGTAGGAGTTTTCAGTAAAAAGTGCTCAGCTTTAAGCGGATTCATCTTCACACCAATCAGATAAACTCCCGGATAGTCCTCCGCTGTCTCCGTAATCATTCTATAAATATCTGGAACAACCATATCTCCGCGCTGAAATTCAATCACCTTCTCTAACTTTTGCTCCAAAGGTAAAAATTTAGATATTTCAGAATCAAAAGCTGAAATCTTTTTCTGCAAAACAGTTCGAGATTGACTCAACTCGCCCTTCACGGTCTTAAGCTTACCCATAACACTTTCACCTGACTTTCCCCAGACAAACATAAGCAGCAGTAATACCACATTCGCAATTAATAAAGACCATTTCGACGTCTTCACATATTGATCTTTCACAATACCTTTTGGTATAAGATTAACCTCAGCCTCGGCATACCCTAAGCCCTGTATCGCCAATCCAAAAGCTACGCCAAAAGAAGCAATATTAGCCTGCAGAGCTTTCGGTTTCTTGCATTTAGACCAATCGATATTTTCTAAATCCAAATCAAACTTCTTAAGGCTTAAACTCTTAACAAAATAAGAAGCGACACCCTTCAACTGAGAAGACCCACCCCAAGCCAAGAATGTCTTAGGATCTAAATCTTTCACTTGAGTTCTTCTAAAGTTGATAGATCGCTTAATTTCAATCACCAATTCTTTTAATTTTGGTTCAATCACACGAAAAAGGCGATCCCTTTGAGGACTCTTCTCCATCTCATGCTTCAACCGATTGGCTTCTTGAGTTGTAATTCTAAATTTCTTTTCTAATAACGACGTGATATGCTGCCCTGAAAGTGGCAAACTTCTCAACCAAAACTGGCCATCGTGAATCAAGATAACGTCCGTACTCTTCTCGCCAAAATCCAGCAAAACCAAGTGCTCATCCACATCCATCATATACGTGATAAAGTTATAGAGCGCCACACCCGGCACCTGTACCCCTCTCACTTTTAAACCTGAGGCAGATAAGACATCCACAAGTTGATTAATATGCTCTGTTCTTGCTGCAAATAAAGCCACCTGCTCGCCATCATCAAGATCGCCCATGCGGTGATAGCCCCACTCCACCTCTTCAAGAGGGAATGGGATCTGGCGCTCAGCTTCATCTTTAACCTCATCAGCAAACTGCTTAGGCTTAAGATCCGAGTCCATTGTTATAAAACGACTGTTAGCATTCTTAGCAGAAATACTGACACAAACTTCACATTTAGAGAAGTCTTTTCTTTTAGCCATCTTCTCGATAGCCTCTTGAACAACGGCCATATAGCCCTCATTCTTTTTCGTGGCGGGGTTTAAGGTAATCCTATCAAAATCCTCGACAACCACGTCTCCACCGGATTTCTTCAATTTGATTGCCTTGATACTGCTATCGCCGATATCCAGCCCCCAAATTGCGCTAGCTGTAAACAATCACCAACCCATTAATCGTAAAATCAGTCAAAAGTCTATGAGTGCTATACACAGGTCAAGAACCGGTATTAACCTTTGGCAAATCAATCATTTTTTGATCGATTAAGTTCTTTAATCCCAAGTAAACAACAGCCGATACGGCATTCGATAAATTCTGAGATCTAACGGGACCAAAATGAGGAAGCGACACAGCTCTTTCGGGGTATTTATCCAACCATTCCTCGGGCAAGCCTTGTGTTTCACACCCAAAAACAAGGTGATCCCCTTGCTTAAAATTTAAATCAAAAACAGAACGTGTCGCCTTTTTGCTAAAGAAAAAACTTCTCTCGAGCGCCGGGTCCCAAGTGTCGTGAAGAGTCAAATCTAAATGTGGCCAATAATCCAACCCAGCTCTCCTCACTTTCTTCTCATCCAAATCAAACCCCAATGGCTTCACTAAATGCAACTTACAACCTGTCCCAACACAAAGCCTCCCAATATTCCCTGTATTTTGAGGGATTTCCGGCTGAACCAACACTACATTAAAATTTTCCATGGGCTCACGTTAATGACTTTCGTCGAGATTGTAGAGCACCTACCCCTCATAAACTCCAAAATTTTCCAGGAAGCTTTATAATGAATAAACTCTCCATCAAAAATCTTGATTTTAAAGGCAAAAAAGTCCTCTGTCGCGTTGATTACAACGTACCCCTAGATGGAGACCAAGTTACCGACAACAAAAGAATCGTTGCTTCTTTAGAAACCGTCAACCATATCCTTGAACAAGGCGGACGACTCATTCTTATGTCACACCTCGGAAGACCTAAAGGTGAAGTAAAACCTGAATACAGCCTCGCTCCTGCATACAAAGCCCTGGCAGAACTAATAAATTACCCTGTTTCCTTTTCATCTACCTGTGTTGGAAGCGAAGCAGAAGAAAAAGCTAATTCCTTACAAGATGGGCAAGTTCTCGTGCTAGAAAACTTACGCTTTCACTCTGAAGAAGAAAGCAACGACGACAACTTCTCAAAACAACTATCCGCTCTAGGCGATATTTACGTCAACGACGCATTTGGAACGGCACACAGAGCACATGCATCAACAGCTGGCGTCACAAAATATTTTGATCAATGCGCATGTGGTTTTCTCATCAATAAGGAACTAGATTTCTTAGGTGCTGCTATCAACAACCCAGAAAGACCTTTCTTGGCTATCATGGGTGGCGCAAAAGTAAAAGATAAAATTCCAGTTCTTGAAAACTTACTACCAAAAGTAGACCGTCTTATCGTTGGCGGTGGCATGACTTATACTTTCCTAAAAGCCAAAGGCCTAACTATTGGCGACAGCTTATTAGACGAAGGAAATATTGAATTCGCAAAAGAAATCATGGAAAAATACCCTGACAAACTTGTTCTTGCCGTCGACAGCCTCATCACAAACAAACTAGATTTCGGAACAAAATCACTAGGCGAAACAAAAATCGTTTCTGGAGACATCCCTGATGGCTGGGAAGGTGTCGATATAGGCCCTAAAACAATCGAGATTTTTGGTCAAGAAGTCTTAAATGCAAAAACCATTCTATGGAATGGACCCATGGGCGTTTTTGAAATTGCCGAAAGCGCAAAAGGCACTATGAGTGTTGCCGACAAGCTAGCAGAAACCACAGCAAATGGCGCGTGCTCCATTATTGGTGGCGGCGACTCTGCAGCTGCTGTCAAAAAAGCGAATCTAGACTCCAAAATGAGTCACGTTTCGACAGGTGGCGGAGCATCTCTAGAATTCCTAGAAGGAAAAGACCTCCCAGGCATATCTGCTTTAACAGACGTTTAAAACAAAAAGTTATATTTTAATAGGCTGAGCCAATTTAGGGTCAGCCTATTTTTTTTCTTGCTGTACCAATATAAAACGGCAAGTCACACCTAGATACAGGAGCCTGACGTCGCCCCTTATCAACAACGAAATCCAAATTTTCAGCATACTCACTCTTCATTCGACATAGAGCAATCCCACAACCTAAGCTCGGAGACATGCTCCCCGAAGTTATTTCACCTACACACTCCCCATCAAACAACACTTTTTCTCCTGCTCTAGGAGCGCTTTTATTTGGTGACCTCAAGCCAACCATCTTATATGCTGGGCTGTCTTTTTCTTTCAGTAAAGCTTCTCTCCCCAAAAATGGAGTATCCCACTTTATAAACCTATCCACACCACAATAAAGAGCTGATGTCTCTGAATCAAGTTCATGGCCATACAAAGACATTCCACATTCCAAACGAATCGTATCTCTAGCGCCGAGACCTATTGGCTCCACCAAAGCATGACTTACCATCTCTTCCCACAGGTCACATACTCTCTCTGCAGGGCAATAAATCTCAACCCCCCATTCTCCGGTATAACCAGTTCTAGAAATTAAACCATCGCGAAATTCGGTCCACTCGAAATACTTCAAGCTACTCAAATCAAATCCAAATAGCTCTTTCAAAACTTCAGGCGTTTTAGGTCCCTGCAGATCCAATTTCCCCATTTGAGAAGATTTATCTTCTAGTCTTATCCCCTCCGGCAGCCCATCACCCAAATGAACAAAATCACCTTTTGCTGTCGATGCATTTACAACCAACATAAAAAAGTCTTCCGCCAAACAATACGTTATCACATCATCAATACAACAACCTGACTCATCCAACATCAAACCATAACGACACTTCCCTACAGGTATCGTTTTAGGAGAACAAGTCAGCTTCCTCTCTAAGAAGTCACCCGCGCCCTTCCCTTCTAGTTCAAACTCACCCATATGACAAATATCAAATAAGCCAACGCTTTGACGAGTCTGCATATGCTCAGCAACAATTCCCTGATACTGCAACGGCATATCCCATCCACCAAAAGGAGTCATTTTAGCTCCAAGCTTTTTATGAATTTCGAATAAAGGAGTTTTGCTTATCATGAATTTATTCACCACAGGTTACACACACCCAGATCCTAACCGAAGACTCTACCATGCCATACTAGTTACTTATTTTCATATCCATAGAAATTAAAATCTCAAAGAAATGTACCATTCTACACTTCCCTCACTTGAAGAATGGCATTCTACATTATACGGAACGTGGATTATCTAAAGATTGAATCGAATTGAATAAAGCTATCGTTAATCGCCGCTCAATGATTGAGCAGGCTGTTCAAGCCACTCTAGGTGCCTATGGCTCATGGAGTCACCTTTCTGCAATTTTAATTGGTCAAGGACTCGAAAACGAGGCTGACTTTTTAGAAAAAAAAGGTGTAAAGGAAAGCCAACTTCGTTTCCTGCCTTACTCTGAACTAGAAGCTTCCCAGTCTGAAAAGAAAGATGATATCATCTGGATTCAAATACCAAAAGACGCAAAAGAAAGTCAAAGCTATGAAGAGTATCTAAAACTCATGCACAGCTTACGTGATGAAACAGACAAAACTAGAGTTATCGTCGCTGAATCTGGTGTACTTGGCTACTCAACCGTGCCTAACTATGGTGATCCAGAAGAAAGCTTAAAACAAGTTTACCTAAAGGTTTTAGACTACTTAGAAGAAAACCTCAAGAAAGAATACGTTCAAATTCACGCCCAACTCATCAAGGAAATTCGCGAAGAAGATTATGAAAAACGTCTTGTTTTTCTATTTGAGCATGACAAATTAAGTAAACTCTGGAGCGAAGAAAAAGGCAAAGAACTTATGTCTCAAGCCCAATTAAGAACTATCGTTCTTAATCACTCTTCAAAAACCTTTGAAGCTGGTTTTATTGCAGGCCAAGAAGCAGAACTTGAGCAACTCCTCAAGCAACTCAAGCCAAAATCTGACTGGGCTGCTTTTAAAGAGAAATATTCCAAGCAAGACCTTGATGAACTAAGGTTTTTAAGTATCGACGACAATCAAATAGACCCTGAATTAACTGAAGCCCGCTGCAGAATCTGGAATGAATTAGAAGAAGTTGCAGGAAAGCAGTTTGATTACCTGTGCAACAAAACCTTCAATAAGTATAGCAATGTTAAAAAGTACCAATTAACTGGAGAACACCGCTATGAAGAAGAAGAGGAGATTGAAGTTGAAAATCAACAATCAGATATCTCTAGTAACTTCAGACAATTTCAAGTTGACTCAAATCCATTAAGCTCACTCATGGGTGGCAACTTAGGAGGTGGCAACCTAAACTTTGGCAACAATAACCCATTGAGTCAAATCAACACACCGCCTGTAGCACTCCCAACAACAAAAAAAGTTTCCCTAGAAGAGTATGGTGAAGTTTACCTAGCTATGATCTCTGCTTGGATAAGAAACAGAGTAACCGTAGGTGGCGCACTTTTTGAATATTACTTTCAAGGCGATAACGAAATTAAAGTAGGAAGTGTCATCGCCCTCTCTACAGACGAAAAACTTCAAGCTCATGTCATTGATTTTGGCAAAGCCCTTGGGCTTGGTTCGGGAAAACCAAATGCTGAAGAAATCTTAAAATGCTTTTTCTCTTTCAATAAAAATTACATTAAGTTTTACGACAAAGTACGTGGACAACTTAAAGTAAGCTTTGATCAATACATCGGTTCAGTCACCAAAGAAGATTACGAAGAAGAAGCCAGGCACTTAGCTGAATTAGAAAATAAATTTAAAGTTGATACTAAAGCCAAAAAAGAAAGAGAGAAAAAACTTTCTCAACTTTCCAAAAGCAGTCACAAAGCTCGTATAGAATTACTCAAAAAGCTAAAAGATCAGGCTAAACCAAAAGGTGGTGAAGATGATGTTGTACTTAGCGAAGAAGAAAAAGCTATTGAAGTTGCTACTCTAGAGATGAGTCTAACGGAAGATGAAATTGAGAACCTCAACAAGAAACTTGAAGATCGACGCAAAATCTTAGAAGAAAAAATCGAGCTAGACAAAATGAAGCGTCAAGAACTCGAAGATGCGATTAAGCGAGAACAAGATATTCGAGAAGAAAAACGTATCGAACTTGAACAACAACGTCAGAAGAAACGCGAAGCAGAAAAAGCTGATTTCAACCGTCGTCAACAAAGATTGGCTGAAGAACGCAAGAAACGCGAAGAAGTTAAGAAAATGCGTGCCAAAAGCTTACGTGAAGCTTTTGATCGTGCCCGCGAAGCAGCCATCAGAAAACAAGGCCCTAAAGGCAGCAAAGAAGAAGATCGTAAAGACGACAAGAAAGCAGAGAAGAAGAAGTATAACCCTGAAGCTGTCAAAATGATGATTCGTTTCGGAACAGACGACAGAAAGATCATGTCTACAACAGGTATCTCTGAAGATGATCTAGTAGAATTAAAAGCTGCTGTATCTGCAGAAGACTCTAACTTATAATTAAACTAGTACTCAGGCCCGAAAAAAACTTTGGGCCTGAACTACTCTACAATCAAGCTCTTTTAGTGGATTTAGTTTTTTGAAAACCATATCCGCTGCTTGCTTATCCTCATGTACAGAAAACAAAGTGGAGCCACTGCCACTTAAACTTACCTGAGCCCATATTGATCTTGCACGACTCAGAACTCTCAACATTTCAGGATAGGCCAAACAACAGCTTTCTTCCAAATCATTTCTAGTTCTATCCTTAAGAATAGAACTAAACAGCTCACTCCAATCTAAACCATCACCAAAGTCAGGTGTTACCTTAGAAAAAACCTTAGGAGTAGCACAAGAAAAACGAGGGAAAATCAAATTAAAATAAAATAATCGATGAGGCAAAGGCTCTATCTGCTCTCCTCTTCCTCTGCATATAGAAGTTCCTCCTTTTATAAAGAAGTTGGTATCAGAACCTAACTTAGCGGCAATCTGGTCAACATCTTTAACACTAAACCTCTTAGGCCATAAAGAAACAATATAATTTAACATAGCCACAGCATTAGAACTACCACCCCCCATCCCACTTCCAAAAGGAATATGCTTCATCAATTCAATTCTCCATTCTCCACTCGAATGACCAAGAAACTCATCGCACAATCGCTTGGCTTCTAAGATAGAGTTTGCACCCAGGCCCTTATCCCAAGCCTTACCATCGACAGCTAGGTCTGTTTTGTCAGCAACCTCTAACGAGAGACCGTCTGACAAAGAGACCTCATGCATCAAAGTCTCTAGTTCATGAAAACCATCTTCTCTTTTACCCAAAAGACAAAGACCCAAATTAATCTTAGAACATGAAGTCAATAAAACTTGCATTTTAATTTACTTCTAGCCCTTCAAAAAGCCCTAAAAACAACTCTTCACTCGAATTAATTTCCAAATCAATTCCCAATTCAAACAGTGGCAGCCCCAACTTACGGTCAATTTTTACAGCGTCTTTTTCAGTTGTTAAAAAACAGTCTGCACCTACAGCCTTAGCATTTAAAAACATCTCACGACATTCTTGATCTGATAAAAAATGATGGTCTCTAAAAATGCTTTCTCCAACAATATTTACCCCTTCCCTTATAGCCGTATCTCTAAATTTAGTCGGGTCCCCAATTCCCGAGAACAAATAAACATTATAGTTATTTTCCCACTCATACCCTAAGCAAGTAGGATTTATAGCCTTCACCATCGTTCTTGCTTCATATATCTTTAAGTGATTAAATTTATCCAAAATAGATTGCTTCATCTTTTTGAGTGACTCATCAGAGATAGACTCACATCTTGTAATCACCATCACATGAGCTCTAGCCAGACCCACAACTGGCTCCCTTAGCATTCCTAAAGGAATCAGGGAGTCCTCTAGCACAGAATGCTTTGCATCCATAACAATTAAATCAATATCTCGATCAACTTTTCTATGCTGGAAGGCATCGTCCATTAATGCCAAATCATATCCCTTTGCCTCTATAACAGAAAGACTCTCTCTCCTATTTGGGTTTATATAAACATGCTCCTCACCCAAAGCTCGTTTATATAGTTCAGCCTCATCCGACACACCGTCTTTAGAGCCATACCCTCTCAACAAGACAGCGACCTTAATATTTTTAGATTGAGCTTGGAGAGCACACTTTATCCCCAAAGGAGTCTTTCCTGTCCCTCCTACTCCCAGATTGCCAATACTGATAACTTTTAATTTATACTTAGCAGCAATACCGAGTTTATCATATTTAAGATTTCTTATACGAACAACAAATCCATACACAAGAGCCAACAACCACAGCATTGGCTTCAACAGACTACCTAGCCATCTAGGTAGTCCGTAAACATCATGAAGAACTTCTATCAGGAAGCTTTAGATAGCAAACTTTTGATATGTTTAATTTTCTTATTAATTTTTCTAGAAGATTTAACAGCAATCAACTGAGGGTTAATCTTATACTTCTTTTCATTCTTTTCTACTTCAGCAGTAGTTGGAGCAGATTTCACTTTCTCTAGCACTTTAGGCAAACGAGCTTCAAGAGATTTAAGTTTTTTTTCTAGGTCTTCTTTACTAAATACCAAGGTCATGCCTCACTTTTAAGTCTAATTTTTGATCAACAAGTTTAAATCAAGGTCGACTACAACAAGTACTGCAAATATAATTAAGGCAGTTTTTAAAGATCTACCATAAACACAACTAAACGAAATTCTGCTCTAGAAAATAAATCTACGAAGCACTCTCTCAACAGCTAGAGAGTGCTTCGTATCTTCATCCTTACGATAGAAGTGAATCGATAATATTATTAAAAGTAGCACTAGGCCTCATAGCTGCTGAAGCTTTTGCTTCATCGGGGAAAAAGTAGCCTCCTATTTCCTGAGCTTTATTCTCAGAAGCTAACAGCTCCGCTACAATGACAGATTCAGAAGACTCCAGCTTCTCTGAGACAACAGCAAACGCATCCTTTAAGGGTACGTTCTCGCTTTGAGCAGCTAAAGCTTTTGCCCAAAATTTAGCTAAATAAAAGTGACTTCCTCGATTATCAAGCTCACCAACCTTTCTTGAAGGTGATTTATTACTGTCTAAATACTCACTATTTGCAGCACCCAAGGCATCAGCAATAACCTTAAGCTTTTCATTATTCGTCTTAACTGACAACTCCTCTAAAGAAACTCCAAGAGCTAAGAACTCTCCTAAACTATCCCATCGCAAATGACCTTCTTCAACAAATTGCTGAACGTGCTTAGGAGCTGAACCACCTGCACCAGTTTCGTATAACCCACCCCCTTTCAAAAGAGGAACGATAGAAAGCATCTTAGCACTCGTACCCAATTCTAAGATTGGAAATAGGTCTGTTAAATAATCACGCAATACATTTCCTGTTACAGAAATTGTATCTAACCCATCTTTACAACGCTCACAACTCAAACGAGTCGCTTCTACTGGAGCTAAAATTCTAATATCCAAACCATTTGTATCATGATCCTTCAAGTAATGTTCTACTTTAGTTATCAAGCTAGCATCATGAGCTCTATTCTTATCTAACCAAAAAATAGCTAACTGACCTGTTGTTCTCGCTCTCTGCACAGCTAAGCGAACCCAATCACATATAGGCTCATCTTTACTCTGACACATTCTCCAAATAGTTCCAAGCTCAACAGCATGACTCAATAAAACTTCGCCCTTTGAGGAAACAACTTTTACAGTGCCATCCTTTACCATTTCAAAGGTTTTGTCATGCGAACCATATTCTTCAGCCTTCTGAGCCATCAAACCAACATTAGACACATTCCCCATTGTCGTTACATCAAAAGCTCCATTTTCTTTACAGAAATCTATCGTAGCTTGATACACACCTGCATAGCATCTATCAGGAATCACATATAAAGTATCTTGTAATGCTCCATCTGGGCCCCACATCTGACCTGATGTTCTAATTGCAGCTGGCATAGAAGCATCAATAATGACATCACTTGGGACGTGTAAATTTGTAATTCCCTTATCAGAATTCACCATCGCCATATCAGGACCATTTTCATAAACAGACTTTAAATCAGCCTCTATACTGGACTTTTCAGCATCAGATAGATCAGAAATCTTCCCCATCAAGTCGCCTATTCCATTATTTGGATTAAAGCCCACTCGCTCAAGTGCCTCTTTATTATTATCACATAATTCAGAAAAGAAAACTGAAACGGCATGTCCAAATATAATTGGATCTGACACCTTCATCATCGTTGCCTTCAAATGAATTGAGAAAAGCAATTTTTCTTCCTTAGCTACTTTTATTTGATCAGCTAGAAATGTTCTTAGTTTTGTAGAACTCATTGCTGAAGCATCAATAACTTCTCCTTTCTGTAGACTCAAACCTTCCTTGAGTTTTGTTACAGAACCGTCTTTCCCATGCAACTCGATCGAAACACTATCAGCTTCGCTCATAATATGAGACTGCTCACTACCGAAAAAGTCACCCTCTTGCATACTAGCCACTTTAGAAGCAGAAGTCGAACTCCACGCCCCCATAGAATGAGGGTGCTTTCTAGCAAATTCTTTTACAGGTGCTGCAACTCTTCGATCACTGTTACCCTCACGTAAAACAGGGTTCACAGCAGAACCCAATACCTTAGCATATAGAGAACGAACTTTCTTTTCTTCATCTGTAACAGGATCTGCAGGAAAATCAGGAATCGCATAGCCACTAGACTGCAACTCTTTAATAGCAGCCACCAATTGTGGAACTGAAGCGCTAATATTAGGAAGCTTGATAATATTAGCTTCTGGAGTTTTAGCCAAATCCCCTAGTTTAGCCAAGGTATCTACAACAACCTGGTCAGGCTTTAGGTAATCAGAAAAATTTGATAATATTCTAGCCGCCAATGAAATATCTTCTGTGACAATATTGATATCACTTGAATGAGTAAAAGCTCGAATAATTGGCAGCAAGGAGTAGGTTGCCAATGCTGGGGCTTCATCAGTTTTAGTGTATACAATAGTATCAGACATATCTATTTTTATCTTTTCAAAAAATTCTAAGTTTTCAGTGGGACAGCTTGGGTCAAAGTTATTTTTTCAAATACCAGAACGCACATTTTTATTATAAAAACCATATTTTTAATAATTTCTACCAAAAATAATTCTCATAAAAACCACAAAGTAACACCTCATTTAAAATTATTCGAAAAAAAGTGCTTTTTTTCCCTATTTTCAAAGGTTTTTAAGGGATCTAACCATTGAAGGACTTTACACCAATGTTCCCTCATATAATAATTTACATCATGCTAGGAGACATTACAACATGAGCAACGGTACCGTAAAATGGTTTAACTCTGAGAAGGGTTTTGGTTTCATCACACCTGAAGATGGTGGCAAAGATCTTTTCGTTCACTATTCAGAAATTAAAGCGTCTGGATTTGCAACTTTAGAAGAAGGACAGAAAGTAGAATACGAAGTTGGTGAAGGACAAAAAGGCCCATGTGCTAAAAGTGTTGTACCTAGCTGAGTTTAGCTAATTAAGTTCTGGTAGGCTTTCCCTTTTTTATTTATAAAATTGAGTAAGTCAGGACTAAGAAAGCCTACCGATTTTTACATCCCTGACAATTACGACCTTTTAAGTTTCTTATTAACTTAAATAATTAAAAACCCACAAAACTATCATCTAAATAGCGAAACATTTCTCTCTAAAGAAATGTGACTGAGCCTAATCAATTAAGCCCAGCCTCACAAGTAAGCCTAAGGCTTCATCCTTTGAATTAAGAACTGCTGCAACCTTTCCTCATAGTTACCCAACATTTCCGTCTTCTGGATTCCCTCAATAGCTCTCAACAAAGAACTATCGACAAGACCTGTCAGCTCTATAAAGTTTAAGACAGCTAAATTGGTCATAGATTTTCTAGATAAGATTTCTGACCATGCTTTTACTGCTTTAGATTTCTCACCAAGATGAAAAGCCGACCAAGCACTAAGGGCTTTCACGTCATCATTCTGATCTTTTAAACCTTTTAAAACTGCCTCTTTATGCTCCCCCACTGAATCACCCAATAAATGAAGACCCAATATTCCCCAGTATCTAACCCCCGAATCATTTGAGTTTACCCACTGAGACATATCTTCTGCATTAGTAACATCTTTCATCAAAGCGACATCAGAACAATTAACATATGTCTTAAGGTCATACAACTTAGGCTTACGAACCATTTCATAAATAGTTAAACCATTTTCTTGTGAGCGGCGATACCTCTCCCCCTCCGGTAATAAACCAGCATCAAAAATCTCCGCCTGCCAATCAGCCAGAGACCTCTTCATTGACTCTATTTTTGATTTATACTCAGGACGATTCGCTAAGTTATTCGTATTATCAGGATCTTTCTCTGTGTCGTACAGTTCTTCTATCATCTCGCTCTTTGGCTGAAAGTACCGATCTTTCACACCACTCGTCTCGCCTTTTAGGTGCATTCCATGCCAAACCTGAGCCGTTTTCATTCTCCATAGATACTCCAAAACCTGACCATTGGGAACCCAAGGCATATAGTTCTTTATATACAGAAATTTACCATCATGAACAGCTCTAACATTATCATACCTCTCATCCATACGACTTCTAAAACTAAAGTGAACATCGCGAGGCTTATCTCTAGCCTCTCCAAGAAAAACTCTACCTTGCATCACCTTAGATTCAGGTGCATCAGCGATACTTAGCCAAGTTTTTGGCATATCTAAAAAACTTATGATCTCATCTACTGTTGTTCCTGTTTTCTTATTAGGCCATAAGTGTTTATAGGCTTCTGGTATTCGAATAATCAATGGAGTATGAATACCCGACTCGTATAAATACCTTTTACTTCTAGGCAAAACACCACCATGGTCTGAGTTATAAATAACAATGGTCGACTCTTTCAAACCCATCTCCTCTAATTTCTTTAGAGCAGCGCCTACTTCAGAATCCATTTTAGAGATCGCATCATGATACTTCGCATAATTCTTACGAACATCTAGAGTATCTGGATGATAGTCACGAACGACAACATTATCGGGAGAATGCTTAGTGTCCTCCACACTACCATGAGCCTTACTTTCATGACTTGAGGTTGAGTTAATAATGGTAAAAAACGGCTGACTCTTCTTCATTTTTACCCAATCAGCTTTTTTGGGTTCATCCCAACAATCCTTATCGTCTCTTCCCCCAATATTAAAATCTGTTTTCTTTTGGTTTGTAACATAGTAGCCAACTTTCTTCAACTGATCTGGATAATAAGGTATCATCTCATGAGGAACTTCATAACGACTCCGCATAGGGTGCGTTCCCATACTCAAAGCATGAACACCTGTAATCCATGTACTACGAGATGGAGCACATACGGGAGCATTAGCATAACAATGCGTATATCTAAACCCCTCCTGAGCTAACTTATCTATATTTGGCGTACTTGCTCTTTCGTTTCCATAACACCCAATCCACCTAACATTATTATCTTCACTCGTTAGCCACAAAATATTGGGACGCTTTAACTCAGCAGCAAAAGCAGAGATAGATATCAGCAAGCCTAACATCAAGTAGCTTATTTTATTGTATTGCATATTCATCTTTATTAATTTTCACTATAACTTAAGAAACTAAACAATTTAAATTCTGTTTCATGTCAATTCCCGCCAAAAATAACGAAATATCACAATTTTTGTATAAAATCACCCATAAAAAAACACCCCTTCATCTTTGATGAAGGGGTGTTTTAAATAGTTAAATCTATCTTTACTTACTTAAAGCTTTAACTTTATACTCAGCCTTTTGGTGAGAAGTTCCACCTGGAGTATACGCTTTAAGAGCTAGCTTGTAATTTTGCAAAGCTTTAGCTTTATCTTCAAGCTTTTCATATACTTGACCAATAAACCAGTAAGCATCACCATTATCTTGACTTAGAGTCGTCGCTTGACCAAAATAACCAAGAGCATCATCATAACGACCCAAACGAGCATAAATATAACCTAAGTTAAAATACTCATCCCATACATCTGGCTTAATTTGAATAGATGCTTCATATTGGGCAGCTGCTTTATTAAAAAGCTCTTTACCTTTATCAACATTAGAACCTAAAAGGCCTTTACCTTTTTCATAATAAGCCATGGCTAAACCAATACGGCTTGACTGATAGCTTGAGTTCAACTCAATAGAACGAGCATAAGCTTTTTGTGATTTATCCAAATCTTGCTTATCAAAGTAAACTTTACCAAAAGCAGCATGTACTTTATAGTTATTTGGATCAGCATCTAACGCCTTACTAGCCATCTCTTCTGCAGTATAAATATCACCACTTTTCAAAGCAGCTAAAGCACTATCAACCAATTGGTCAGCCGATTTCTTAGGAGCTACAGCAGGACCTTTAGACATATTTATTTTTGGAGTGATCTTTCCACCTTGATGCGAAGACTGATCATCATCCCATGTAACGATCGTCACACTTGTGCTTGGAGCTTTGCCATCAATTGCGAAAGCATCAGAAATATCCATACCTTTATTACCTAAAACATCTAAAGCAGTAATTCTTAAGCGAGCCTTAGACACATTCAAGCTAGAAGGAACACGCCAAGGAAAAGAACCAGAGTTATTGAAATCAGTCACGATAATTTTATCCCAAGTGGCGCCATCATTTGACGACAACTCAATTGTTACTGGACTTTGAGCAATGTTATCATCTTGAGCTTTCCATTTAATCTCTCTTGTACGACCACCACCAGCTGGCTTGATATTTCCTTTGAAGTTCAACAAAGCAACAGAAGGCTTAACAGAATCCATTAAACACCAAACATCTGGGCGAGTACTCGCATCTGGAGCAGGCTCACTGTTACCAACACGGTCAGTACCAACTAACTTAAAACCATAACGGCCACCACGTTTTGCTTCAAAACGAAAAGGTGATTTTAAGTCTTTATCTTCACCATATAGGCGCCATACTTTCTCTTCGTCAATCTGATAATAAATCTGAACTTTTTCAAGACCAGCACCACCTAAATCAGAAGCACTATAAGTCACATCAAAAATAGGAGACTTAGCTTCTTTAGGTCCAGTCACTCTTGTGACAGGAGCTTTACCATCTACTCTGAAGTTAGTATCTGAAACATCTTCAGCCTCATTACCAGCCAAGTCAGTTGAGATAACCTTTACTCTATAGTATTCAGAACTTTCTGAAGGAAGTTTCCAAATATAAGTTCCCGTGTTAGGAAGGTTTTTCTTTACAACATTCCAAGATCCACCACCATCACGTGATTCATATAAATTAATTGGAGTAGGACCAAAATTCAAATCCGAAGCATTCCAGTCAATTCTCAAATCTTGAGTATTGCTGTAAGTTTCCGAGCTATTAGGTGTAACCAAAACCAAAGCAGGCTTAAGTGTATCAATAATAGCTACAATTTTAGGAGGCGTTCCAGGAACTGGAGGCTTCTCTTCTAGACCAGAAACATCACGAGCTTGTGTATAAAAACCATAACGACCATCTTCGCTCACTTTTACAGGAGCAGGACTAGATGGATGTTCGGTTTCACTGTATAATTCCCATGTCCCACCATTATCTAACGAATACCAGATTCGGAGCAAATCGATCTGCTCTGGAAGGTCAGTATCCCACTGTAAGCCAAAACGCTTAAACGGTATAATTATTGGGTCACCAGCAGCAAGAGCAGTACCAACGACTGAGAACAACAGGGTGACAAGGAGCAAACACGCTTTTGCCTTTGCAGCAAATTTCATCATGGACAAGCCCAGGGGTAGATCACAAAAGGGCCATCATGTTAGGGGACCTCTGAACCTTTCAAGAAGTGCTTAGCTCTTTTTAGGAGTAAAAACTAGCCAAAATTCCATCGTTCCTTTTTGCCGAGTCCCACCTCGAATGGGACTTTCGTGAAGTTCGACATTATAAGAGTCAGGAAAGCTAACGGAAGCATGAGTTTCTCTTGCAATTTCAAGACACTGCTCTTCACTATATAACACTTTCCCTTTACCTTTTTTTTCTATAGGCTTTTCGTATGGGGGCTTCAAAAGACTAAAAAAGGAGCCTTCTGGCTTTAAATACCTAAAAGCCGCATCAATGATCTTCTGTTGCTTCGTCCAAGCAACATCCGAAACGATAATATCTATCGGAGGCAACCAATCCGCGAACAAAGCATTTTTTCGTTCATGAACATCCACTCGATCATCTTGCCTTAAAGTATAATCTAATGCACCATAACCAGTATCGATGGCAAATACTTTCTCCACTTGTCGGTCTAAAAGTTCTTTAGTAAAACCACCAACATTGCAGCCCAAATCAGCACAAGTGGCGTTTTCTATTTCTATATTTTTGTACTGGTCTAAGATAAAGGCCAATTTGTTTGAGCCTTTAAATTGAATTGGCATGATATTAAATCACTTACCTTATTTTAAGTGACCCCTAGGAGAATCGAACTCCTGTTGTCAGGATGAAAACCTGATGTCCTAACCACTAGACGAAGGGGCCAAAGCGGGGCGCATCATTAGATGCTCTTTGACTTGTCAATTCACAATCTTCATATTTTTTTAATGCTGTCCTTTCGCTCACTCACCTCCTTGTCGAAAAGGCTCACCCCATTGAATACCCTCCAAAAAATATAGAAAATCTCCATGTATAATATCATCATTTCTTCAGCTATCGCTTTAGCCATTTTCGGTATCAGCCTACTCATCCCCTATATGCACTGGGCCTTCGGCATTCTGATTGGCTTAATCTGCGGAATTGTCTCTATGATATTTCTCTCAAAAAGAATCATGAAGCAATTAGAGCCCAAATTTACCCAAGCTCAAAAGCAAGCACAAGCCCGACAGTTCAAATTAGCCATTTCAACTCTTGAAACCATTTTGCCTTTTGCTTCGTGGCAGATCATGCTCAAAGCACAGGTCCACTCTCAAATTGGAGTTTTTCATTTCGCAGATAGAAATGAAGACAAAGCTCTAGAGCATCTCTCTCAAGGCTCTATGCGAACCCCCGATGCTCAGCTCATACTCGCGAGCATACATTTCAAGAAAGACAATTTAGAGAAAATGAGAACGGCTTTAGACATGACCATCAAACTAAACAAAAAACAAATCTTACTCTATAACGCTTATGCTTTTATGCTAAATAGAAAAGGTTTAAATGAAGAAGCTATTCAAATTCTTCAAAATGGCTTAAAGGTTGATGCTGAAAACGACACAACAAAAGATAATCTTCTACGCCTACAAAACAACAAGAAGATGAATATGAAGCCTTTTGGGATGAACTGGTATACTCTTCAACTTGAAAAGCCTCCCCTATCCATGATGCAAGATCAATTTTCAGGAAAAGCTGGATTCAGACAACCCAAACGAAAAAAATCGTGAGCAAACAAGAAGACAAAGATTTCGACAAACTTAGCCAACAATTCCAAGATATTGGCGATCAACTTTTAGACTGCACAACTCTAACAAACTGCAGTGGAAACCTCCCTTCAACCTATGCTATTCAGGGTTTAATCGACTCACTAAAGCACCTACTTTTTCCTAGGTTCTACAATCAAGAAGTTGAAAGAGAAGCCGTTCTAAAACTATCCGTTCCTCGTGCCGTAGCAAAGGTATTTATAGAACTAAGTCAAGAAATCCAAAAAGCTTATGCCTATGCAGAAGAGCCATCTTCAAATTGCGAAGAGCTAAAACTCAAAGCTGAAAAAGATACTCTCGAACTTCTCAGTGAACTGCCTCAGATAAGAAAGGAATTAGAGTGTGACCTAGAAGAAGTCATGAGTCACGACCCTGCAGCAAAAGGCACAGAAGAGGTTCTTCTTGCCTACCCTGGGTTTGAAGCTATCACTGTACATAGGCTTGCACATCATTTACATAAAAAAGAAATTCCACTTCTACCTAGAATGATGAGCGAATGGGTGCACCGACGCACTGGCATCGACATTCATCCGGGCGCCCAAATCGCTCCCTATTGTAGTATAGACCATGGAACAGGCCTCATCATTGGCGAAACGACTATCATCGACAGTCACGTTAATTTATTTCACAACGTCACTCTTGGCGCTCGTTCCGTCACGCCAAATTTTAGAGGCTGCAAAAGACACCCTACTATTGGAAGCCATGTTATCATTTACCCTGGCGCAACGATATTAGGCGATATCCAAGTTGGAAATAATTCAATTATCGGAGGCAATGTATTTCTATTAGATAGTTGCCCTGACAATTCAAAAATTTACGCTAAACCGCCTGAAATAATCATGCGGAATAAATAATTTAAAACGAGTTTTAAATGGCTAAATTTAAGGCTCGTTTTAAATCTTGATCCATCCCATTTTCCCCGCTGACACTAGATCCTATCTGCACAGCATCGGGTAACTCAGATGAAAAACCAGACAAGACTGAGCTTAAGTCATCAGCTGTCGCTATCCCCGACTGAGCGACCAAAACCTTATCCTCTGGCCAAGTAGCTCCAACTGCTTTTACAATTCTTGATGCCGTCTTTAAATCAATAGGCAATCCAGACACCTCAAAATCTCTTGCATTAATGCCGATAAACTTAGCTCCTAAATCTAAAGCAAAGCTCAACTGCTCTTCAGTATGAGTCTCTACAAAAGGCTCTACTTCCAAAGCCAAAGCTAACTCGTATAAATCAATTAACTCTTTGGGCTCTAACAATTGAGTCATCAATAAAACCGAACTTGCACCCAAGTGCTTTGCCAACCGAACTTGATATTCCGTCATCACAAAATCTTTCCATAGAAATGGCAATTCAGGAAAGCTTTCGACGCAGTCTTTTATATCATTTGGGTGCCCCCCAAAATTTGCGGAATCAACTAACACCGAAATAGCCTTAGCTCCACATTTAATAAAATCACCGCACAATTCAACAGAGTTCACCTCCGTTATTTTACCTAATGTGGGACTAGCCTTTTTAACTTCAAACAATACATTTGGAAATGGGGAGCCCTTTCTCGATAAAAAAGAACTTAACTCTTTAGGACGGTCAGAAAACAGCCCTTTCTCAGAAAGCTCAGCTTCAGGGTAAGTTTTCTTATCAACAAGTTCAAGACTATCTAATCTAGACTTTGCAAATTTAGTCAAATAAGAAGTTTTCATTTATGGTCAATTTTCCACAGACCCACCTCTTGCTTCTCTGCCTCTTTTTGAACACCCAATAGATAAGTCATGCCTGATAATTCAGCCACCTCAGCGTTCACCAAAACGAGACCTCTTGTCACCAAATAGTCAGCTAGTGTTATATCTTTTTCAGGGTGCCTAAGATCTAAAGAGTAATATTTCATCACTCTTTCCTCCTCACGCTTTAGGACATACAGAGAAACCTCTCTCTGTGTTCCAAAGTAGTTCTTGATATAAGTTATAGACTCTCGTTTTATGCTTTCTAGTTCTTCTACAGAAAGCATAGAGTCCTCCTCGCTTGGAAACTTTAATAGATCTAACTCTATAACAGCACGAGCCCCCGCAGAATTAGCAAGATGTATGCTCCTAGGCCCCTCAACACCTTTGAAATAATAGCCAACTTCATTGACTCCTTTATGTCGACTCTCATGAACCCAAGCATAATCGACTAAATGGTCATAAACCACATTTAATTTGGGACCATGGTAGCCACCTTCAGAGCCTATGCAGCCTGTCATGAATGAACTCATGAGCAGAATCATAAAGTAACTAAAAGCACTTTTCATACCTTAAATTTTGCGCTTCAAAAAATAAACAACACAAGATTAACTCCAAGCAGATAAAGTCTACTCTCTTCCACTTGTGAGCTATTGATATTCGCCTAGAATCCACAAATGTGGGATTGGTTCACAAATCAAGGCCTGAGGACTTTTTGCCACCTCAGAAATGAACGGAGCTTCGACTTCGGCAATGAACTGCATTCCCTAATTTGTCACCGCTGCAGTGGAATCTATAGTGGATTCCTCATTTTTTTCGTAATGAGCTTCTTTCTAAAATACCGTGGGTCTTTTAGAGGATCAGAAAAAAACAATTCAATTCTTATTTTAGGTTGTGTACTTTTATCTCTCTCAGGTATTCAAGTATTGATTCAAAAAGTAACAACCGATCCTCTTTTTACGGGAGGGAGCGCTAGATTTATTATTGGGTCCTTAACGGGTCTTGGCCTACTACATCTTTATTTTGGTTTACAAGAAACAAAAGAAAAGCCTCAACGAAAACTTTGGATTCCACTTGTACTTTTATTCACTCTCCTCCTTCACGCATTGTTATCTCACGGATCTTTATGGTGGGTCAACATCACCTCTCTCGCAGGACTAGTTTTTGTTTATATCCTCATGAACGCACTCGTTATTGAGTCCTTACTTCCCAAAATAACTTACATCCATAAAATCCTCCTCACGCTTGCCTGTATCGGCCTAGAGTGGTCCCTACTTTATTGGAACAATATATCAAGACATCAACATGGCTGACATCTGCCTAAGCTTATCTGGATCAACAATTGATGAATGGATTGACCAACTAGAAGTTGATCGTCAGCATTATACAATGGTAGAGCTACGTGTAGATCTACTCGACAACCCTCATGATACCCAGTTAGAGTTTTTAACTAAAAATCTAAAACTAGCTAATATTCCCTTCATTTGGACTGTTAGATATGAAGCTGAAAGAGGAAACTTTAAAGGCAGCGAAGAAGAAAGACTTTCCCTCTTAGAAAAGGGGGATGAGCTTGGCGCTAGCTACGTTGATATAGAGCTCCAATCAACCATTCATTCAAGAATAAAATTAAAGAATGCTAAGAAAATCATCAGCTATCACGATTTTGAAAAACTTCCTGTTCAATTAGAAGAATTACTTATAGCTATGCAAACAGCTAGGCCCGACCTCATCAAGCTAGCCTTTGCCATTCAAACAACCAATGAACTCAGAAGAGTGTTAGAATTATACCAGGAAAAACTTCCATGTCCTATCATAGCTATAGCCATGGGGGAAGCAGGAGAATCTTCTCGAATTCTCCCTGCTAAAATAGGAATGCCTTGGACTTATGCTAGTTGCTCTGAAAGTGAAGCTACTGCTCCTGGCCAATTTACAGCAAAAGAACTCTCTGAATTATATCGAATCACAGAGGTCAATCACTCAACACCTGCTTACTGTGTTATTGGCAACCCCATTGCTCATAGTTTATCTCCAGCCATACATAACCAACATTATAAAAACAACCATATCAATGGTTTATACGGCAGGATCAAAGTAGATAACTTAGACGAATTTTATAAAATAGCTGACATACTCAAAATAAATGGAGTCAGTGTTACCGTTCCTCACAAAGAAAAACTTACTTCTTGGTGCAAACAAGAAGACCCACTTACTGTAATAGGCTCTGCCAACACTCTGATTAGAGAAAATGACACTTGGGTCGTCAAAAACACAGATATTGAGGCAGCCATTGAGTCTATTCTATGTGCCCTGCCTGAAGGTTTCGCTCCTAAAATACTCATGTTAGGTGCAGGCGGTGTCGCTAGAGCATTAGCACATGGCATGCATCAAAAAGGATGGCATATCACCATTACAAATAGAACGACAGAAAAATCCCAAAAACTATCGAGTGAATTACCCGACAGCGAATGGGTGCATTGGGACGATCGCTCTGCACATGGCTATGATGTCGTTGTGAATGGCACCAGTATAGGAATGAGCCCTGACATAGAAAACTCTCCCTTAAGTTTTGAAGGTGAGCATCAAGGCCTCGTTGTTTTTGACACCGTCTACACACCCGAGATCACACTTTTTCTGAAAGATGCTAAAACATCTGGTGCATCCACTATCACAGGTCGTGAAATGTTTTATCGACAAGCAGCTCTTCAACACGCTCATTGGTTTAAGTCAGCCCCTCCTTGGGAATCTATGCAAGAAATCCTTGCTAAACTTTAGGCCATTTATTATTGGCCTTCAATTCTATAGAATATTTATCTTTTCTACTAATTGTAGTATTAGCCTATAGGATACTCCCTTTTAAAATAGGCTTAGCCTTACTACTAGGCTCCAGCTATTATTTTTATAGCTGTTGGAACCAATACTACCTCATTTTAATTTTATCATCCACATTAGTCGACTTCTTTTGCGCTCAAAAAATCGAGGCATCCTCTAATAAAAAGTTTTATTTATGCGTTAGCCTCTTAAGCAATCTTGGAATTTTATTTACCTTTAAGTATTTAGGCTTTTTTACAGAAATCACGCAATCTATTGTTCAAATACTAGGAGGGAGCCTTGAGCTACCGGGTCTACAACTACTGCTTCCCGTAGGTATAAGTTTTTATACTCTCCAAACCATGAGTTACAGTATCGATGTCTATCAAGGCAAAATAAAAGCAGAACAACATTTTATTAGATTTGCTATTTATGTGGCCTTTTTTCCTCAATTAGTGGCGGGCCCTATTGAGCGTGCTTCAAAAATTATCCCGCAATTTTTCTGCAAACAAATCCCTACTTATGAAGACTATTTGAGTGGCATTCAACTCATCACATGGGGAGTTTTCAAAAAAGTCGTTATTGCCGACCGCTTATCTCTTTATGTCAGCTGGGCCTTTAACAACCCAGAGCAAATGAACAACTCTACATTGGCCATGGCTGGTTTTCTAGCCAACTTACTGATCTATGCTGACTTCAGCGCCTATGCCGACATAGCCATCGGCTCCGCAAAATGTTTGGGAATAAAATTAAGCCCTAACTTTAACCTTCCTATGTTTAGCAAAAGCATGCCCGACTTTTGGCGACGCTGGCATATCTCGTTACACAACTGGCTTATTGATTATGTCTATCTCCCCTCAGGTGGCAGTCGAGTTAACTACTTAAAATTTATCGTAAATGTCTTTCTCATCTTCATATTGAGTGGGTTATGGCATGGAGCCGCCTGGAACTTTGTTCTATGGTCGCTATTTCATTTTCTACTCATCCTCATACATATTCATATCATCAAGCTTGGAAAAGCACTGAACTTTACATGGGGAAAGTCAACAGCCCTCGTTTGCCTAGGTATCATACTCGTACATATTCAGAGAGATCTAAGTATGTACTTATTCTTTATCCCAGACATCTCAGTTAGTTTAAATATTTACCTAAATTTCTTTACCGAACCATGGACCATCGACAGAAGTATATTAGGCCCCAGTCACCTAGCCGGGTTTGTGCTTTCAATATCCTTTACATCTTTGATGCTAGTTGCAGAGGCCTTGCATATTAGAAAAAAGTGGGACCAACGCCTCAAAGAAATGTCTGTGTTTATGCGCTGGCCAATCTACTATTTCATCATTTTCTCTATCTTCATTTTTGGAATAGAAACAAACAACCCTTTTATTTATTTTCAATTCTAAAATGGCTCAACGTTCAAAGAAAGTCGTGCTGTTTTTAATGGGTCTATTTTTTATAGATTATATTCTCTTTCAGCTCCTCTTTTCTGCCTGTATCCTCTTTAAAAATGAAGATTACGCAACAAGCCTCCATCACCCTAACTCGGATATACTCTTTTTAGGGGCAAGCCATGCTAAAGAAGGTTTTGACCCTAGAGAAATACAAAAACATTTAAATGTTTCAAGTTACAATGTAGCAGGCCCAAGCCACAACCCTCTCTTTCTAGAATACCAAACAAAAAACATCTTAACAAGAAAGCAATTACCCAAGCTAGCCGTCATTACCATAACTCCTGACACGATCAACGACTATGCTAAACCTCACTCTTTAGGAGCTTTTGTCCCTGAAGGAGAGAGATCAAGAGCCTCGCAACTTTTCCTCAGTTATCGAAAATTTGACTCTTTCAGACATATTTTCTTAACAGACCTATACAGCAGTAGCCTAAGAATTGTTTTCTCTAGAACTCTTAGTTGGTTAAAAAACAGGAGCTTTGAAGTTACCATGCCTCACTCTTCAACCAAAGGCTACACAGAAAGGCACCATCAGCTAAAAGCTGGAGAAGAACCCAACCCTATCAACCTTTTGAATTTTCATTCAAACCCCTCTATGCTACAGGGCTTAAAAAACTGTATTTCTCTATGGAGAGAAAAGGATATCCCTGTTTTAATTGTCGATACGCCAGAATTTTACGGAACGAGAATCGCACGCCACCAATACTCATTTTATGAAGACCTTATGAATGACCTAGCCAACACAGAAGGGGTCACATTCGTCAGTTTTAATAACCTTGAATACAGTGAACTTAAAAATGAAAAACTCTTCAGAGATGGTGGCTGGGGCATTCCCAACAGCCACCTAAATCACAACGGAACTCTTTGGTTTAACAAACTCTTTTGCCAATACCTAAAAGAAAGTTCTTTAATTAAGCTTCCCTAATAAGTTATCTACCAACCCTTCGATTGGTAAACGGACAGAGTCTTTAACTGCTCTAGTTCTGTATTCAACTTCTTGATCTTTTAATGTTTTAGGTGATATCACAACTCGATGAGGACAACCAATTAAGTCAGCATCCGAAAACTGAAAGCCTGCCTTTTCTCCTCTATCATCTAAAAGAACATCTACCCCTTTAGCTAGCAAAGCATGGTATAATTCCTCAGCGGCATCTTTCACACCTTCTTTTTTAGGGTCCAAAACATTAATTTGTAATTTAAAAGGAGCAATAGCTTCTGGCCAAATAGGGCCCCAATTATCATGATACTCTTCAATCACACAGGCCATCAAACGACCAATCCCAATACCATAACACCCCATGATAGGCGTCTGAGCTTTTCCATTTTTATCCAAATAAGTCATCTTCATGGCTTCTGAATATTTCGTGCCCAACTGAAAGATATTCCCAATTTCAACACCACGCTCTAGTTTCAACTCACCTGCACAATGACAGCATTTAGACCCATCCGGCACACTTGTCACATCTACCCATTCAAAGTCTAACCCATCTAAATCTCTAGCGGCATCAAAACCAGTCAAATGAAAATCAATTTCATTTGCACCAACAACTAAATCAGACCGCCCCTCTAATGATTTATCAATTAACAGAGTATAGGACTGACTATCTGTCCCGACACATGAAGCAAAGCCAGGAACCATCCCATGCTTTTTTATTATTTCATCGTCAGCCATCACCACTTCTTTCATTTTTAGATGAGTTTTTAGTTTAGCTTCGTTTACTTCTAAATCTCCCCTCACCACTGCCAGCACCAATTCCTTTTCTTCATTTACACAAAAGAAAGCTTTTGCTGTCTGAGTTTCTGGGACATTCAAAAGCTGACTAACATCTTCAATGCTTTGGGCATTTGGAGTGGCCACTTTAGTTAGCGCCGTTGAGGCATCTTCAAAATGAGGATAAGTACAAGTCGCAACCTCACGGTTTGCCTTGTAATCACATTTCTGACAAATTAAGAAACTATCTTCGCCTATTTCAGTCACAGCCATAAATTCGTGAGAAACTCCTCCCCCCATCATACCGGCATCAGAAGCAACAGAAATATATTTATTTAATCCGACTCTCTCAAAAATTCGCTCATAAGCCTTATGCATCGCATTGTATGTTTTCTCTAAACATTCATTATTTTCATGAAAGCTGTAAGCATCTTTCATCGTAAACTCTCTAACTCGAATCAAACCACCACGTGAACGTGGTTCATCCCTAAATTTAGTCTGTACTTGATAAACAGTGAAAGGCAATTGCTTGTATGAAAAAACTTCACTCCTGGCCAAGTGAACTACAGCCTCTTCATGGGTCATCCCCAATAAGAAGTCTTTTTGGTTTCTATCCTTAAATCTCAATAACTCTGAACCAACAGTTTCATACCTTCCAGACTCTTCCCAAAGCTCTCTGGGCAAAACGACAGGCATCAGAACTTCTTGCGATCCTTCACGGTTCATTTCTTCGCGAACAATAGCTTCAATATTCTTAATGACTTTCAAACCTAAAGGCAATAAAGAAAACAGCCCAGCACTTACTTGGCGAGCATAGCCTCCTCTCAATAATAATTGATGTGAAATGACTTGAGCATCTTTAGGCGCTTCTTTTGTTCGCTTACCTAATAAACTTGACATTCTCATGAGAGTTCGGCCTCTAATACTTGATCCAAAATAGTTAATCCTTCTTTAATATGCTCTTCACTCGTATTTAAGGGAGGCGCCAGACGAATGACATCAACTCCTGCCGAACCTATCAATAAGCCCTTATCCATACAATCCTTCAAAATTTTACCGACAGGCTCACTCACTTTTACACCAATCAAGAACCCCTCTCCTTTCAACTCAGTTACTTTTGAGTATTTCTTAATATAACCTTCGAGCCCCGCCTTAATCAATTTTGCTTTTTCATTTACCGACGCCATAAACCCCTCTTCGGTCAATGCACTCATCACCTCCGATGCAACACAACTAGCAAGATGATTCCCACCAAAAGTAGAAGCATGTGTACCAGGTACAAAGTACTGACTCACTTCAGCTTTAGCTAAAACAGCTCCTATTGGAAAACCTCCACCTAATCCTTTTGCCAAGGTCATGATATCAGGCTCTACACCATACTTTTGATAAGCAAATAAATCTCCTAAACGGCCCATGCCAGTCTGCACTTCGTCAAAGATTAAAAGACTACCATTCCTATCGCAGTAATCTCTCACAGCTTGCAAATAACCTTCTGGAGGGGTATTTAAACCTCCCTCTGCTTGAAGTGGCTCCATGATCACAGCCGCAACGTCCGTATCTAGCTGCGATTTCAGTGACTCAATATCTCCAAAATCAACAAACCTCACCTCGGGTAATAGTGGGCGAAAAGGCGCTTGATAACTTTCTTGTCCTGTCACTGAAAGGCTACCTAAACTTCTCCCATGAAATGATTTATTCATCGCGATAAAGACTGGCCTAGACTTTCCGTGTACTTTTTCGGAGGTTATTCTAGCTAACTTCAAGGCTCCTTCATTTGCTTCCGTTCCAGAATTACAAAAGAAAGCTTGATCCATACAAGAATGCTCTACTAGTTTTTCAGCTAACTCTTGTTGAGGGCCAATATGATAAAGGTTTGAAGTATGCCAAATTTGCTCTGATTGATCTTGTAAAACTTTTACAAGTCTATCTGGGGCATGTCCTAAACACAAAACACTTATGCCACCCAAAAAGTCTAAATAACGTTTTTCATCACGATCATAAACTTCTGTTCCTTTACCTCTCACTAGTTCGAGAGGGAACCTTCCATATGTGCCCATCACGGCAGGAGGAGTATTCTCGTGAGTCATTAAAATAATATCTCTTTAAAAAAGGCGCTGTATGCTAAATTGCCCCCGCGATTCACAAGTTATCGCGCTTTAGCGCTAATGCCAAACTACTTTAAGAACTTAGAAGAAACGATAGAAAGTCAGGAAGACACCCCTTTGTCTCCCTGGAAAAGCTTTCGACGATGGATTAATCTTCACTTAAGATTAGTCTGGAACCTTGTGATGATGCTTATTTTATTAAGCATTTGTCTTTGGGCCTCATTAGCTGTTAGCCAACAACACGACAATGGTAGTATTATCGAAAAAATAGTTCCTGAAGTCAGAAATGCTCAGGATATTGACGGCCAACTCGAAAAAGCAGCTAAATCACTTAAATAAAGCTAACTTAACCAAGTTAAAGGGTCCCAAGGTCTCTCTGGTTTCTTTAAGTCCAAATGAGCATCACAATACTTAGGTTCGGGTAAATCCTTGAGCCAAAACTGAAAGTCTTTTGGACAATTCGCATAAAGACAAGTTTCCTGGTCCGCTTCAGGGTGTAAAAACCTTAAAAAATAACTATGTAAGGCTTGTCTTGGAAAAGGTCCTTCTCCACCATAGAGAGTATCTCCAATCAAAGGGTGACCAATATGTAAAAAGTGAACTCGAATCTGATGTTGACGGCCTGTATGCAATTTAACAGCCACCAAAGATTGAGTCTCCCATTTCGCTAAAACTTTATACTCTGTTTTGGCTGACTTTCCCTCTTCAGAGACACCCATTTTCTTAACAAAAGGATGAAAAACTTCGTCTAAAGAAGCCTCAATAAACCCTTCCTCTTGTTCGGGGCATCCCGTACAAATGGCCAAATAAATCTTGTCTAAACTATGACCTAATAATTGGTCTTGTAATTTTGCATGTGCATTTTTTGTTTTAGCTACAACGAGTAAGCCTGATGTATGCTTATCTAACCTCTGTAATAGACCAGGACGAATCTCCTCTCCCTTTTTTTCAAAATGGTGATGTATTGCGTTCAACAGCGTACCACTCAATACACCCCCCGCTGGATGCATCATAATTCCAGGAGACTTATTGATTGCCATCATTTCATCGTCTTCCATGATCACATCAAAATCAATATTCTCAGGAGCAACATACTCCACATCTTCAGAGATTAAAACTTGAACCGTTTCTCCACCTCTAATTTTATAATTCGCGGAAACTTCTTTATGGTTTACAAGAACACGCTTTTCTTTAAATATTTTCTGCAGTGAGCTTCGAGATCGTCCACTAAAACGCTGCGTCAAATAGATATCACAACGTACAGGTAAAGGTTTATATGTTGGATCGACGAGAAAGTCGATCGACTCCATTTTTTTAGATAAATCTCTTTGCACAGTGATGACTCGCTGAAACTTATGCTTTAAGTCTCTTCTTTTTTAATTCGCTGAGCTACCGTAATATCGGCATTCCAAACATCACGATTTTTCGGGTTTCTAGCAATATCAATTTTAGTGACCTTAGCATTCCCCAAAGCTTCGACATCTAACATGAATAAAATAACAGACTTTAGCTCTTCATCTCTTAATTTCAAAGACAATATTTTTTCACTATAAGTACGCTTTATGGATAAACTTTCTTTCGATGTCGCTGGGGTTTTTATAGAATGCTTTTTCGTTAAAGATAAAATTTTATTCATCTCTAAGTTACCCTTTTTCTCTTTATCTATTATAGTATTCTGAGCTTTCACCAGCTCTTTGTGGTTAAAAACCAACTGGCCCACTCCCTTCACCTCTTCCAGTTGAGTTTTCTCTCTCGAGGTCAATTCTTTAGCTGAAGTCAGCTTAGAGTTCGAGTGCCACAAGGCACCTAGCGCCATTAGTAATAAGCAAAGTAGTAAAACATAGGTTCTTTGAGTAGAGCTCATTTATTTCGTTTCCTATTTTATTAATGCTGTCGAGAATCTAAAATTATAAATAAGTTCCTCTTCACCCGTCTCAGGGTCTTTTACAAACGTATCATCTGCCGTGATACTAGGCTCTCTAAACTTAAGTTGTTTTCTAAAACCATCGCTCAATCTATAAATTCGAGTCTGATCTTTAGAAGTCCCTGACAATGTCACCGATTTCCCAATACTCGCTCGCTCAATCAAGACCTCTTCATCTGGCTTAATAAAAGTAAACAAAAAACCCAAGGTTCGTAGACTAGAAATATTCTCACTTTCTCCTGGTCCTTCATCTCCGCCAATCATCTTTTTATAAAGCCCTGACATTTGTTCTTTCATTCTCGATGTAGGAGCTTTTTTCTTAGGAAATAATGATTTCCACACATTGGTTTTTTCTTGTCGAACAATACTTAAGTTTGCTTTCTCTAATTTTACCGTTTGGTAATTCTTCCAAGCTAAAACACCCACTAAAGAAGTCAGCCCTAAAATTAAAATAGCGACTGGAATTAACACTCTTTCCTCTATCCCTTTTTGCGCAAATTCACCTTTACGATAATTAAAACTAAGACGACTGGATTGTTGCCCAACAGCATACGAACTAAAAGGGTCTCCATAAGGAGAACTAGGCACCATTTTTGTATTCGCTATACCGAGAGTCGCTCCAAAAGGCTCTAAAACCTTGAGCTGTTCATCTATTTCTAAACTTTCAACTTCACTCCAATTCCCTCCCTGAAAGCGTAGTTTACTAGCAACGACATCTGGATCTTCAGTTGCTTTCATCGAGCCCAGTACCATCAATGGCAGACCTTCTTTCAATTGAATGCCACAATACCTTAACTTACCGTCACGGTCAGGGGAAATCTTCAGCACCGAATTCTGATCTTTCACAGAGGTCATCAAAGCAGCTTCAGCCGGTTGAATATCTAAGGAATTCAAAGAGTACTCATCTGCATACTCACACCATGCAGCCAAAATATCACTGCGTATCCAAAAGCCTAAGACACAACTTTGTTGCCCTTTCGACTCTAAAACCTGATAATCAAACTGAAAATCTTCTATATCTTGAGGTAACTCTTCCTCTAAATAGTTTTCTAATACTTGAGATAATTGTCCTTGAGGAAAAGGAACAGCTTGAACAACAGCATGCGAATAAGGAATGTCCACCAACAACCTAAAGTCTTCACGCAATGAAAAGCCCAACTCTTCGCGGGCTTTTTGCATCGCAGCTAAAATAATAGCACTTTCCCAAGGAGCACCTTCAAGAGCATGATCATAAATACACTCTTCCCCTTTTTGATATGCGACGAATCTAAGATTCTTTTTAGTTAAAATGATGCCAATCATTAAAAATGCAATTTCTCGAAATGATGAAGGTCGATTGAATCGAATTCAAATTGATCAAAAACGATTTGATCTAATTGTTTTAATAGTTCCATAACACGTACATGTTTTCGTCCTGCCCCTGATTGTAAGAGCATTTCTAGCTCTAGAACTCGGTCACGACAAATTGCACCTTCAGGATTTAAAAAACGAGGCGGAAAAGGGCACTTTTTAAGATCTAAACTTCTAAGGTAAGAGCCTCTATTTGCCTCTTCTTTTACAGGTGTAAATATTTTATTAAAGTAAAAGTCTACCATTCTAGAGTTTAAATAAGCAGCAACACTCTCTAATTCAAACTCCTGCTTCGGTAAAAGGGCATAACTACTGCGACCAAAATAACGCCCTTCTCTATCAACAGACGCCTTGATGGGAGGACCACTTGAGTGCACCATCAACCGTGGCACTTTTTTCAAAAAGGTTTGGCTGGGGCCACTTAAAATAAGGTCCGCATCTGGCTTCCAAAAAGAGGACTGCCCTTTAAAGAAGTAGTTTTGTATTTGACCATTCAACAAAAAAAGCACATCTCCATCGGAGCTCCTCTTTTGTTTCAAATGCTTTTCAGGATGGTCCATGGTGATTCCCTCTTCAATATCGACCACATCTCCTAATTTTGGCCAGTCTTTAGTTCTATCTAAAATAAGGTCTACAATTTTTTTTGCACGCCCCTCAACTTTTGGAACAAAACTTAACCCCCACTCCTTAGCGGTCCTTTCTTTTAATTGACTATAATCTTGCTCTAAACTTAAAATCAGATCAATCGCGTTTAAATCTAAACTGGGAGGAAACAAAGGCATGTTTCCGGGCAAAATAACCACCAAGCTCATCTGAGGGATCTGTGATTTAAGTTCAAGGCTCCAGTCGGCCAATTCTTGATAATTTTCTCCTGAAAACTCCAAGATCACGCGCTTTATCTCGCGCCTTAAAGTTGCTTTTTTAAGCTTTTGGAAGTTTTTAAATGCTATAAAACTTAGCCCCAAAGCCTCTAGGTCACGGCATAGGCGTAAACCAACTTGGTGTTGAACCAAGCTTAAAATTTCGTTTGTTGTCGTTTCGTTGCTCATTTTTTGATGAGTTATAATGCTACCGCTCTTTTTTAACAGGCAATTCGCTTCGGGTCCAGTGATTTCAAATTGGGGGCCTGCTTCATCCTTTGGGTGAGGGGCTTACCACCTGCCTATATCGGATCGTGAGGGCATCCCTGCTAAAAAAGAGCACTTTTTAAGACTTAAAACCTCTTAAAAAAAATGTAATATTTATCCTAATTGCTTATAAGTTCAAGCTTTCACGTATCTATTACTGGAAGTCAGCAGTCGCTCATTAAAGTTATCCAAAACCTGTAATTGATAGCCTTTCTCCATGCTTGGACGGATCCTCACTCTACTCCCACTTTGCCTTGTTTTAGCGTGCTCTTCGCACCGATTAGACTCCAAGAGAGTCATCGTCGTTGAACCCAAAAGCCCCCAACCTATTGCAGGCGCCCTCAACGATTTAGATAAAATTATCAAAAAAGGTAATTTACGTGTTGGCGTTAAAAAACATGCTCCACCTTTTAGCGTTAAAAACGACAAAGGTAAATACGTTGGCTTTGACATAGATATGGCGAAAGCATTAGCTTCATATTTAGAGGTCACCCTAGAACTTGTGCCGCTTGATTCTAAAGACAGAATCAAATTTCTCGACAAAAACAAAGTCGACCTAGTTATCGCAACCATGACCATCACTCGTTCAAGAGAAGAGAAAGTAGACTTTTCTATTCCTTATTTCCAAGATGGACAAGCCCTTTTAGGCCTGAAGTCGAATGAAATTGATGGTTACAGAGGCTTAAAAGGTAAAAAGGTTGGTGTTGTCGATGGAACCACCTCTCAATCCAACATGCCACAAGTTCAGCCAAACTGCGAAGTTGTCGCCTTCAAAACCCCACAAAGTGCTTTAGATTCTTTAGTAAAAGGTGAGGTCGATGCTTTTACAAGTGACGGAATGATGCTCATTGGCTTAACACTCACTCACGAAAAGAAAGATGATCTAGAAGTAAAAGGGGATAAGTTCACAGTAGAACCTTATGGAGTCGCCATTCGACAAAACCAGTCTAAATTACGAGATGCTGTGAATGAAGGCATCATGGAGTTTTGGGAAACTGGTAGCTGGAAAAACCAATATGAGCAATGGTTTGGTGAAAATACACCCTACCACGGCAAGAATTATTTTACCGTCGATTTAATCGATTAATAAAATAGAACTATGACTGCCGGTAATCCGACAGGCAAGGCCGGTATGGCTGTAGTTGCCGGCTTAGTGTCAGGTCTTGTGACCTTGACCTACAGCCTTTCGTATGCCGCTTTTATCTTTTCAGGACCTTATGCTAATCGACTAGATGTCGGTATTGGCATGGCCTTGATCTCAGCTGCTGTCGTAGCTGCATTCGTCGCATTTAAAAGTACCTTTCCATTTGCGATAGCTGGCCCTGACTCGAATGCATCTGCCATCTTGGCCTTGATGGCTATCGGTATTTCCGAAACAGTCAAGTCTGACGCTCAACTCATTCCCACCTTAATTTGTAGTCTTGCTTTTAGCTCCCTCTTTGTGGGTGGAGCTTTATTTGCGATTGGACGTTTAAAACTTGGTCACCTAGTTCGCTTTATTCCTTACCCTGTACTAGGTGGGTTCTTAGCTGGTACTGGATGGCTGATCGCAAAAGGGGCATTTTCTGTTATGACCTCGCACTCGATCAGTCTAAAAGACCTATCCGTTTTTACTCAATGGGGATTACTTCAACTGTGGCTACCAGGGCTGGGCTTAGCCCTATTTCTCATCGTTGTCTTAAGACGCTTTAAGCATTTTCTTGTCTTCCCTACCTTACTCATCTTATCCATCATCATCACTCATTTAGGCTTTATTTTTTCAGGCTTAAGCATACCTGAAGCACAAGAGATCGGCTGGCTTTTCGCCTCTTTTGATACTCCACCGAGCATGAATATTTGGGGCCAGGTTAACTTCACAGACATTGTTTGGTCATCTATTTTTCTTGAAGGTGGAAATTTACTGGCCATGACGGCTGTTGTTATTATCACCATCCTTCTCAATGCGACGGGGATTGAATTATCATCTCAGCAAGATGCTGACTTAAATAGAGAACTCGAAGCAGCTGGCTTTGCCAACATGCTAAGTGGCTTTTTTGGTGGAATTATTGGCTACCTCTCTATCAGCCGAAGTTTACTTAACCATCAAGCCGGCGGAAGCACTAGCCGTTGGTCTGGCTATACGGCGGCCATTTTATGTGCAGCTATTTTATTCATTGGGCCATCTATCATTGTTCTTGTTCCAAAGCTCGTTTTAGGTGGCTTACTTTTATATTTAGGTTTAAGCCTTCTTCGCGAATGGGTCATTGAAGCCTACTTTAAATTATCTCGCTTAGATTATGCCTTAGTGTTAGGTATTTTAATTGTCATCGCCTTCGCTGGTTTCTTGGAAGGCGTTGGTTTTGGTCTCGTTATCTCGGTCGTCATCTTTGCCGTGAGTTATAGCCGTATTAGTATTATTAAATTTACTCAAACAGGGAAAAGTACCCGCAGTAGTTTTGCTCGACCTCTAAAGCAAATTGAAATACTGAAAAACCAAGGTGATCAGATTTACATCATGAATCTGCAAGGTTATTTATTTTTTGGTACAGCCAATGCTTTATTAGAGAATGTCAAAACACACATGGAATCCACGGTGGATGACAAAGAAGAGCAATTTGTTATTCTAGACTTTCGCTTAGTAACAGGCTTAGACTCATCTGTCACACAGGGTTTTCAAAAAATTCTCATTATTTCAAAACAATGTAATGTAAAAATATTCCTAACCGACCTTAACCCAGAGATGATGCAGTTTTTTGAATCATCTAATTTACTCGGTGAAGGAAAGTTTAGAAACTTTAAAACATTAGACTATAGCATGCAATGGTGTGAAGATCACATTTTAGAAGCCAATGGCGTCACAGCTTCGGTAGATTTTCACGACATTAACAAAGAACTAGCTGCCATGTTCTTAAAAGACTGGCAAATCCAAGGTTTCTTAAAATATTTAACTCCCATTGAATTTAGCCAAGGCCAACACATCTGTAAACAAGGTGACCAAGCAGAGTCCATGTATTTTATAGAATCAGGTCGTGTTACAGCTCAACTAGAACTACCCGGTGGCAAGACCATCCGCCTCATCACGATGGGACCTGGTACTGTATTTGGAGAAATGGGGCTCTATACCGATGCTCCAAGAAGTGCTGCCGTCGTGACAGATCAAGATGCAAAACTATATGAGTTAACGGAAGAGAATCTTAAAAATATGCAAATAAACGACTCCGAAATGGCAACGGCCTTGCATCGTTATATCATCAGATTACTCGCTGAACGTATTTCATTCTCTAACTTGAAAGTACAGCATTTAATGACGTAACAGAGTCATTAAATGCTGTGTTATCATTTTACTTTAATTTATAAACCTGAAGATCATCTACGGAAGCTTTACCAGAAACAGAGAATGCTAGGTTTTGTTTTACAGGGTGATCAATTCCCTCAGAACTAAAGGAAGATATCTCCTTTCCGTCTAAGTACGCTGTCATTTTTGGACCTTCAATCACAATCGCCACGTCGTACCACTTACCTTTCTCAAGTTTCATTTTCTCTACTTTTGATTTACCTTTTAGTAGTTTCTTTAGTTCAGCCTTAGAGCCTCCAGATTTTTTAATTTTCATGGCCGCCAATGAAAAGGTTCCCGTTTTTCCATCTCTAAAGTCGATACCAGTTGGCTTAACACCTAAATGACAAATATGGCCTGCATGAGATTCTTTGCATTTTGGGTCGTTAAAATTAAAGCCAATTCCCTTTGAATCGTTCATCATAAAACGAGCTTTAATCACTCCGTCGTCAAAAGGGGCGTCGTGTCTGACTGAGACACCATGATCAGCTTTATCAGACATTGTT
>JACLAC010002025.1_pt1 | contig 53629 bp, 54 predicted proteins | sample 8027881 | NCBI WGS metagenome assembly JACLAC01 (sample SAMN15725517, study PRJNA655200) | protist metagenome | isolation source: fluorescence activated cell sorting (FACS) single amplified genomes of... | place: Spain: Blaines Bay Microbial Observatory, Mediterranean Sea | collected 2016-01-19 | reverse complement strand
CCACCTCCGCCGGTCGTTTTTCAATCGAAACCCGGTTTAAAATCATTCCTCTGCGGTTCTGACTGCCGTAGCGTTTTTTGCGTTTTTTCCTTAAGCGCAAGTGAGTGTAGAGATCTCCTGCTTGGGACGTATCCTTCAAAATATACTGATAGATCCACTCGTGACTGACCCTGATTTTTTTATATTTCTTCAGCCATAGGCTGATTTGCTCCGGACTCCAGTCCCGGCGAATCAAAGATTCGACCAACTGCCAATCCTCCAAAGAAATTCGACGACGGTCGCGACTCATGTGTCGTTCAACAGCAAATTGATGAGCTTGGACAGCACGGTAGCCTCGTTTCCCAAGATTGCGCTTCAATTCCCGGTAGATGGTACTTTTATGACGTCCCAGGACCCGACTGATTTCCGTAGGATTTTTATTGGCTTTCCCCAATGCGTAAATCTGATAACGTTCAGTTTGGGTAAACTGGTTGTAGTTTCTCATCAGTGCCTCTCTTTCTTACAGGGTTGAAAGGTGCTGATTCTACATAGGCTCAACTTTCTCGCCTAGATGTGAAGTTGCACTTAAGAGTTGAATTCAGGTAATACAATTATTCTGCAACAGAAGCGGGTTACTGTCATCAAAGAATTCAAAGTGATTTACGATACCAGCAGATTATTTCATGAGCCTTAATATTTTTGCCAAGCTATCGTAGCAATCCTTTGCTAGTTCTAATTTGCCCTCTTCTAGAGCAGCGTTGGCAATTCGATTGTAGCGCTCTTGGAGAAACTGGAGACTGGCAGCGGATTGTTCACTTTGTGGGTCAGTTGAATTTTCTGCTCCGTCTGTAGATGATTCTGAAACATTCTCAGTGCTAACCAGTGTTGCATCAGTACTCTCAAGGGATTCTAATTCTCGAAGATCCTCCGTTTCTGGGGAAATTTCTTGTTCTAAATTTACCTCCAGTGCTTCTTTGTATTGCTGCTTGCCTTCAGAAGAAAAACTCTCAGCATTATTTTCAACATGTTCACTACTCTCTTCGGCGTTGAGATTTTCGCCCATCTCATCCGAATCCAAAATTTGTGAGGTTTTAGTATCGGGTGATTTCCTCACTTCTTCTATTGAGGTTTCCTCAGCTAATTCAATCTCTGGGTTTTCCGGCTGCTGCCCCTCTCTTTCTTCCTCAACCTCGTCCTCTTCAACCGATATTTCTTGTAGGTCACCAATTTCTGAAGATTCATCATTCACTTCATCAGAATTCAATTTTGAATCAAATTCTGGAGAGTCTAGAGTTTCACCTTCGAGTGTTGTGTTGCCAATCTCAGCAGACTCTGAGCCTAGGGAAAAATCTTGATTTAGTTCCTGATGTTCAGATGTTGATTGATTAGGATGGTCTGAATCTGGTGCGGCCTGATTCACAATTTCATGATCATCTTCAGTTGCCAGATTCTCAGGATTTTCCTCAGCTAGGTCCTCTTCGGAATCTAAATCCAGTTCAACTACCAAATCCTCCTCGTCTTCAGACTCTTCCTCTTCGTCTACAACACCTCCGTGCGATGCTTCGCTTGCGAGTAATTCAACTTCAGATGGAGTCAAAACTTCAAGAGGCTCGTTCGCATCTTCATTTACCAAATTTTCTGAACTTTCAGATGCCTTATGAGATCCTGAGTCATCATCAATTATTGGTTCATCAGCAGGGGTAACATCATCAGGCATTCTTGAGAGAACAAGTTTATCACCTTCAATTAATTCCTCAGGTGCAACGGGTTGAGCTTCTGCTGACTCATTTGTTGAATCACCCAAATCTGAAATGGCATCCTCAGAAGCTTCAACTTTGCCAATATTCTCCTTAGGCTCAGAAATTCCCAATTTGGTTTCAGAACCCTCTAAATTGTCCTCGCTTAGTTCTTCTTCGTCGCTCTTTGCAACTTGAGGTGGTTCTACTGACTCTTGAAGGAGAAGAGAATCAGGCTGGATCTCTTCTGCTGCAGAGTCTTTTATAGAAAGAGCTTCTTCCTCCTCTGCTAACTCTTCCTGAAACCATGATTCTGCTTCCTCCTCTTCAATATCTTCCTCAACTTCATCGAGTGTTGTTTCACGTTCATTCCCAGGCTCAGAATTTAGTTGAACTCTGTGTACTGACTGAGCTTCAATTTGCTCAGCTTGTTCGATAGCTTCGTTGATTGATACAAGCTCTGCATCATCCTCATCTACAGGATTTGTAGACTCTGAGTTTTCTTCATCCGCTTGTTCGCTGTCGATCGCATCAGCATTCTCAAAACCAGCTGTGGAGTTCCCTTGTAATTCTTGGGCTACAGCTTCTGCAACGGCTCCAAGGTAAGTCGAAGAATCTGCTCCGTTTTCCTCACCAGCAGTATCAGAGTTTGTCTCATTATCGATCACCTTGTCATCTCCAGCGAATACCTCTGCAGATTCCTGCTGAAGAACTGAACTGGATGTAGTAGCTGTAAGGTTGGGTAGGACAACGGGTACATCATTATGAGAAATTGTGTTTGGAACTAGAGATTGTAATTGGGAAATCCAACTTTTGACGTCCACCAACAACGTATCAAATACTGGGTTACCCTCTTCTGATTGAAAAGAATAGTAACTTGTCTGATTTTCAATATCAGCTGCAATTTCAGCAAGTTGATTAAGAATTTTCCACTCTTTTTCAGTATTTGGAGTGGTTGTTTGTTCCGTCGCCTGCATGAACCCTCATTCGAAGTTGGAGCTTGTATTAATACCGAAGCTATTGTCCAGTGAGATTCTATGCAAAACCAAGAACATTTCAGATGTAAGCTCAAGATTTTGAACTGAGACAATCTTCTAAAATTGCTCTGCGAGAACCTGCCAAGCATGAGTAGATGTCTCCAAAGCTGGCACAACTCAACCTGAATCAACAAAGCTGCAAGGATGAAAAAACAATCTAAAACTGGCATTTTCCATGCAGCACATTCTTGCAAATATTCAAATGAAATTAAATAAATCGATGGAATTATCAGCAACATTCAAAGATATGGAAACCTTCATTCGAGGGCTTCAAGATCAAATTTGCAATGGGTTAGAAGTCTTTGAGCCAATTCAAAGGTTTCAGCAAGATATTTGGAAAAGGGAGCAAGGTGGTGGTGGCTGGACAAGAATACTCAGTGGTGGGCAAACCTTTGGAAAAGCGGGAGTAAATATCTCTTCCATCCATGGAGAGATGAACAAAGAGCTGGCTTCCCAACTCAAGGTTGAGGAAGGTCTTTTTGGGGCATGTGGGCTTTCACTGGTCATTCATCCAAATTCCCCCAAAGTTCCCACAGTTCACATGAATGTCCGTTACTTTGAGACAAATGAAGGCAGAAGCTGGTTTGGAGGTGGGACCGATCTGACTCCATACTATCCTTACCCACAAGATTTCAAGGAATTTCATCAGACTTTGCAACAAGCTTGTAATTCAGTTATTCCAGCGTCTTATGAGCAATACAAAGAAACTTGCGACCAATACTTCACAATCAAGCATAGATCTGAAATGAGGGGGGTTGGTGGTATTTTCTTCGATTACTTAACGGGTACAGAAGCAAACCACGCTCAACTAGTTCGAGCAGTTGGTGAATCATTTCTTCCAGCGTACACTCCAATCGTTGAACGCCGTAAAGATGAAACTTTTGATGAGGCTGACACCATTTTTCAGAAAATTAGAAGAGGTCGATACGTTGAATTCAATTTGATTTATGATCGAGGAACACTTTTCGGGCTGAGATCAGGTGGTCGGATTGAATCGATATTTATGTCACTTCCACCGGAGGTGGAATTTCACTATAACTGGCAGCCTGAATCCGGAAGTGCACAGGAAAAAATGCTGTCATATTATCAACCCTATAATTGGATTAATGGATGAAAACAATGATAGGAACCTCAAAGAATTTCGTTTGGATATTGGCAGTTCAATTTGTTCTGGCAATAGCTTTATTTCCTAGCCTAATAAGTGCTGACCAAACACTGAAAAAATTCCGCCCAAATTATAAAGCTGTCTTGATGGCTGATGCGGACACAGGAAGAGTTTTGTTTGCGGAGCAGGAACACCGAAAGGTTTATCCAGCCTCTCTCGTTAAATTGATGTCGGTTCTCTTAACCTTTGAGGCCATTGAGGCCGGCAAAACAAACTTAGATGAAATTGTAGTGACTTCGACAAAAGCAAGTAAAATTGGGGGCACACAAGTTTTCTTAAAGGAAGGAGAAGAATTTACCGTTCGAGAACTGTTGAAGGCCATGATTGTACGATCAGCCAATGATGCGACACTGGCGATGGCTGAGCATGTTTCAGGCAATGAGGACTCCTTTGTACGCCAAATGAACCAAAGAGCCAAAGAATTGGGGATGGCTCATACAGAGTTTCACTCTCCTCATGGTCTTCCTCCTAGTCGAGGAGAAAAACATAACGTCAGTACTGCTTATGATCTTTTCCTCTTAGCTAGATTTATCCTCCACAATCATCCTCAGTATCTAGAGTGGTCGGCAATTGAGATTGATTCCTTCCGAGCTGGGACATTTCAATTGGTCAACACCAATCGTAAGTTGATGAGAGCATACAAGGGGATGGATGGGATGAAGACAGGATATTACCGAGCAGCTGGATTCAACTTAGTCTCTTCTGCGAAAAGAGAGGAGCGAAGGTTAATCAGCGTTGTGATGGGATCTCCAAATGTAAAATGGCGGAGCAGGATTACTTCGTATTTGTTGGACAAAGGATTTAATGAGTATCAAACAACTCAGCTAGTCGAGGCCGAGAAAATAATCTCTCAAACAGTTTTAGTAGAAGATGGTCAGCACAAAGAAGTTTCTATAAAACCTCAGATGTCAGCCTCACTGCTTTTAGGTCCAGGAGAAGAGGATAAAGTAAAACTGTTTTACCAACTACCCGAAAAAGTTGTGGCACCCGTTGAAAAAGGCAGCATGCTCGGAACATTAGAATTAAGAATGGGTGGAAAAACGATGCGTCAGATTCCACTTGTTGCTGCTGAAGAAGTGCCAACTCAAAGCTTTTTTGCATCCGTTGCTGAATCGATCTTCAATTGGTCGGAAGGTGATGAATAACTTTATCTTAGGGCTCTGAGATCCTCTTGGGCATTATTAGCAGCAGCTGAACCAGGATAGTTCTCCAAGACATTTTTGAAGTAGTACGCGGCCCGATCAGGTTGCTTCCGGGTTTCCGCTAATTTGCCCAACATGTAAATTGCATCCGGAGTTTTAAAACCCTGGGATGTTGGACGATGTTCGTAGTTTTGTAAAACCTTCCGAAATGCAGACTCCGCAGCACCCCATTTGCCAAGCTTAAACTGGGAGTATCCGATCCAGTAATACGCATTATCACTGTCAACATCGTCTTCAAATTCTTCCACGAAGCCTTCGAATACGTCTACTGCTTCAGGATAGTCTCCCTGTATAAAAGCAGACATTCCCTGATTATATAATTTTTTAATCCCCGGTCGCCTTTGTTGAGCCAGGGGCTCGGCAGGTCCGTTTAAGTCAGGATCCTCGAAAGTCTCAACAGTATTCAATTCATTTTCAACAACTACTTCTGCCGCATTAGGCTGGGAACCATTTGTAGATTCCTCCAAAGTAAGATTTGTTTGAGGGGTCTGTTTCGATGTATCTCTTTGTTCCTCTTTCTGAATTAATGTATTCACTTCAGGTAATGGAGGCGGTTTGGGCTTCTGTTGAAGTGATGCTAATGAAACCTCCTCAACTACTGGGATGCTCGGAGGCTGACTGCTCGGAGGTTTTGCAGTAGCCTGTGGCTTCAGCGAGGATGGTAGCTTCGGGGTTGAAGGTTTCTTGGTGACTTGGGAAGGTGTCAAAGCTTGTCTCAACTGAGGTTGTTCTGATGCTACCATGGTATTGGGAATAGCTTCGACGCTTTGCTGAAGTTCAGCAATCAATTGTTGATTCTCACGAAGAGTTTCCGAAACAGCTTTTTCCATCAGTGAAAAATTAGTTGTCCATTGATCCTGTAACTCAGCAAAGGCTTTCTCTTGACGAATAAGCTGTGCCTCTAAACTCTGAATTTTCTCCTTGAGTTCAGTATTTTCCTCTTTGGATGTTAGATTTTTCTTTGCTTGGAGATTCAATTCACGTTCTTTCAGTTCATTTTCACTGATAGGTGTAACTGAATCAGGTAGGGCCTGCTCTTGTGCTTGGTTCTCAACTTCGGCTTGTTCATTGGGAACTAATCTTTCAAATGTTGCACAGCTTGAAGCTAGTATAACTGCTAAACCAAGTAAGCTGAAACGGGAAAAAATCATTAATTCAGATTGATTGAGATGATTGAAGTTCGAGGATCATTCTTATGGAATTCGCTTGTTCAGGCTGTTGATTGTTTTCATAGGCGTTGATCAGCCGCTCAGCAATTTGATTCCTGCGCTCAAATTTCGGAAAATTCTTCAAAAGATAAAGATATCTTGTGATGGCGGAGTCATAAGCCTTTTGCGAGAAATAATATTCTCCTACAACAAATTCATACTCTGCTAGGTCATTACTAGCATTTCTCAGCAATTCAGTGACGTCCTCCAAATAATTACTCTGTCGATAGAGCAGATAGAATCTCTGATATTCCTGAATGATTTTACGGTTTGGCTCCATGTCTCTATCAAAAGATCTTTCACGAATGAAAATACCGTAGCGATTTCTTTCATAGTTTAGACTTATGATCTGGCTGATCACATAAGGCGTAAGGTGGCTGTTCGGATTTCTAATTAGAAATGACCGATAATTGACTTCTGCGTCATCCCACTTGGTACGTTTGAAGAAAAGTTCACCAATTTGGAGGTAAGCTAATGTGGCTAATTGGGTGCCTGAATGTTCGGTGCTCAGTTTTCGAAAAAGCTCTTCGGCTTCTGTATAAAACTGATCTTCGGCAGCGATGACAGCTTGATTGTATAGCTCTCGAGCCGGCGTGCGGACATTAGTATCCTGAACAGTGGAGCAAGCAAATGAAAGAAAGCTAAGCCCAATCAATAACATTATTGAATATCTAGCTTTTATTGCGCTTGCGATAGCGAACCATCGTGATTTCGTTACCACGCTCATTCCAGTATACCTCGTGCATGAAGTTTGTGATTAAGAGCAATCCCTTGCCCGTATTTTGAAAAATTTCCTCGGTTTCTTGATTCCCTGCCTCATAGTCGTGATCAAATCCTTTGCCTTCATCTCGAATCACGTATTTCACGGAGTTTTTACTTATTTTGTAACTCAATACTATTCTGCGGTTCCGATAGGGTTCCTCCTCGCGTCTTTCGGCAATGGCTTCGCGCATCTCTTCAAATCCAAGGCGATGCAATACATCCGTCATTTCTAGGTTCCCATGAACGATTGCATTTTCCAAAGCTTCCTTGAGTACAATCCTTATTGTAAAGAGTTCTTCGGGTCTTAAAATTTCATAACGGGGAAGATTTCTTGTGATGAAGGTGGTAATGGAGCCAATGTATTCGAAATCATTCTCCATCTCAATGGTGCGGCTTTCAAGAATCGAGTGTTCCAAGCAGTAGTTGCTGAAGCGTGAATCAGCCATCAGGGAGTTCACACGTTTCAGAGTCCGATGAAGATCACGATTGGTAAACGGACGAATCAAGAAATCACAGGCTCCCTGACGAAGGGCTTGACGTGCCATGTCGGGAAACTCAAGAGGAATCAGAACAACAAAAGGTAGTTTTCGATTAATAGCTTTTAATTCCTTCATGAGTTCAAGTCCGCCAAGTTTCGGCATCATCAAACCGCTGAAAACTACCTGGATCTCTTTTTGTTCATGAAAGGTCCCTAAGGCTTCTTCACCATCCTCAGCAATGAGAACTTCATGCTCTTGATTTTCAAGAAAATTACGCAACTGTTCCCGCGATTCAGGGTTCGCATCGGCTATCATGACAAGCATATTGGGGGAACTTCCTGAGGGGACTTTTGAACCTGGGGATTATCTGACGGGGTCAGTATGAATTTTAAAAAAACTATCGCATTATTTCTGTGCAAGACAAGATTTTTTGATTTATGTAAAAGTCAGTTTACATAGGCTACCTTATGGAATTTGTACGATCGAGTTGTAATGAAACTGCTTTGACAAATCTAATTTTTCTGATTTCTTGATAAAACGATTCTAATTTCTCATCATCTATTTTTTGGGGGGTGAGGGAAATGAACGGTTTGCTTTATGTTCAAGGATTGAGCCTTTTTTTCCTCAGATTACAAGATCAACTTTGCGTTGCGTTCTTTACGCAAGCTCGCTCATATACTTTGGTGCGTCCAATTCAATTACAGATGTGATTACTTCAATCACCTCCAATGAGGTCATCAATTGAACTCACTTAAGATGACATGTACCTGATCCATTCCTGAGGTCCAGATCCTTGCCAATTGGGATTTGTGGTCTACTAAAGTATTCTGAACGCCCTGCCAACACAGAAGGCGCCAGCTTCGAATTCAAGAACCAATTCTGGCAGTGCATCTGTACCTCGCTGGTCAGTACTCCATACATAAAATTACTCCTGATAATCATAAATGGTGGCACGAATCGACAAATTTCTGGATGCGACATCAAAGATCAGAATTCAAAAAACCAAATGCCGTTGTGATGGTGACATTGGGATAAAAGTTCGTTTTAGAATCAGCCATTTGATTATTCAACATATTACGAAATTATTTATTTTTACTTCACTACTCGGTAGGTCTCGGGACCTTGTGATTCCAGAGGCCTCATTCGACCCTGAATTTGAAATGCTTCCAGTAGTTCATCCAGGTGGTCCATGATTTCTAAATCACCATAAATTTCGTAGGGGCCTTCCTGAGCAATCGCTAGACGTCCGGATTCTTTCACGTTACCACACACAATCCCTGAAAAAGCCTTACGCAGGTTAGCCGCAAGAAGATGGCAAGGTTGGTTGCGGTAAATCTCCAATTCCTTCATGTTTTTATGCGATGGCTCAAAAGCATGTTGAAATTCTTCCTGAATGTGGAGTCCCCAATTAAAATATTGTGGTATTTGAGATGACTCACGAAATTTCTGGACAGCCTGCAACCCCAGTTTCATTTCCTGAGCAACCATAATCGGGTTATCAATGATGATTTTATATTTTCGACAGGCATCTGGGCCAAGCGTTGTAGCGATAAATCGGTCTACTTGTTCAAAATAAGGCCGGCAACTCTCTGGACCTGTAAAAATTAGTGGGAGAGGAAGATCTTCATTTTCTGGGTGAAGTAAAATACCAAGTAAATAAAGTATTTCTTCAGCAGTACCAGCGCCTCCAGGAAAAACTAATATGCCATGGCCAAGTCTTACAAATGCTTCCAAGCGCTTCTCGATATCAGGCATAATCAACAAATCATTGACAATTGGATTTGGAGATTCCGCTGCAATAATCTGAGGTTCACTGATCCCAATATATCTACCGCCACGCCTACGTTGCTTCGCGTGACCTATCGTGGCCCCTTTCATAGGGCCTTTCATGGCTCCTGCCCCACAGCCGGTGCAAATATCAAGATTCCGCAAGCCAAGTTGATGTCCTACCTCTTTGGTATATTGGTATTCATTTCTGTTGATCCGGTGCCCTCCCCAACAAACGACTAGATTCGTTTCTGCGTTAGAATCAAAAATTTCAGCGTTTCGTAACATTCGAAACACTAGATTGGTAATCTGCTCAGAATATTCAGATGGCCCAAAGAGATGAGGGTAAACAGTGTCTCGCAAGACTGCGAATAGCATTTCCTGGAGTCCGGATATGATATTCCCATCGACAAAAGCAGTCTCAGGAGCATTCCGAAGAACCAAAAGATTGCCGCGAGCAGCTTGCTTGATTTCGATCTGAAAATCTTTATAACGTTTTTGCAATTCGAGGGTGTCTGCCGTGGGCCCACCACAATTCAGAACCGCAAGTGCACAATTCCGAAATCGGTGATGTAGGCCGGTTTCGCTCTGGTCGGTTAAAAGATTGATTTCCTGTTTAGAAAGAAACTCAGGGCCTCGCCCGAGTATAATGGTTGCGTTCATTTTTCTATTAATTAATGAAAAGTGCCGGGATTATTCAGAAACTTTGAGCAGTGATTTTCGATGAAGTTTTTGAAGAATCGACATCGCAGAGGAACAGCATTTATTTGAACTCATAGATTTTGATGGTTTTGGCGATGATTTCACCTTGATCAACTCATCGAATCGGCCAAGGGACTCTTTGAGTACGAACATATTTTTAGAAGGCTTTTGCTTGAGCAACGCGATTGTCGTTAATGAAATGAAGATGACTGGGAATTTTTGCTGTAGTTCTAACCAGAGTTCATCCTTTACCTGCTCCCAATCAGCCTGAGCTTCCTGATTACTGTAACAGAAGAGAATGGCCCAATGTTTTTCAGGTCGATGGATAAACCCAGGAAAAAAAATTTGGGAAAAATTGCTTTCAAGGGAACTCCAGCTCTCCTTTAATTGTTCTAAATTTTCTTCATCCCTCCGAAATGACAGGGGATCACTGATTTGACAACGAATCTCTACCAAGTCCCATCCTGGAAGAAGCCGCTGGAATAATTTGATGTATGCTTCTTGTTCTAGTCGGAAAGGTTGTTGAAGCGAGGCGTCATAAACAATCAGGTTCAAACACCTGCCAACCCATTTCGACTGAATGCTTTCTTCCAAAAATTCCAATTCATCTTCACTAAAATTTCTGCGTATTTGCTTTCTAACTGCAGTCACTAAATCTGATTTTTTCCGAAAGCTGTGGCTGATAAGTTTTTGATAAGCCTTTTGAAGCTCAATATCTGGGAAATCGTGAAATTCAAGCTTTAGCAGGGAATAATCATAAATTGATGAGATGTTTCTGGGGTAGGTGTGATTAGCAAGAAAGGGATCCAAATCAGTATTCCACTGATGTCGCAGTTTAGCTAGGCCAATCAGATTTTGTTGTCCACCAGCTACTAGGATCTGATGCCATTGATCCTGGATAGTTTGACAGGACACATTTTTTTGTTTTTGGTATTGAATTTGCCGTAAGTAATCTATCGCTAGTTTATGGGAGTCTAGATCCGCCATCTTTCTCTCACATCACAAAAAGGCTCTGGGGACCTCAAAAAATTATGAATCCTTCATTACCGATTGGAAAACTTTGGAACCCTTGCACAAATAATCCCATGAAGCAGTCAGAATTGGCCCCTGGAATTTTGGTGGCGCTACCTAATTTACAGGATCCATACTTTTCCAAGACAGCAATTTTACTTTGCAACTACAATGAGGAAGGTGCTTTTGGCCTAGTGATGAACCACCCTTCAGATTTAAAAGTCACAGAAATTCTAAAAGAAGAGTTCCAAAACCATAATGATTTGGAAGTGCCCTTATTAATTGGTGGTCCAGTGCAACCAGAATCATTTTGGGCTGTGCACACTTCAGATTACCTTTGTGAATCAAGTACAGAAATTTCATCCAAAATAGCCCTGAGTGCTGGACAGGATATCCTCATGGCGATCCTTGATGGTAGTGGCCCAAAAACTTACCATCTTGGTGTTGGTTATTCAGGATGGGGAGCTTTTCAGCTAGATCGAGAAATTCAAGAAGAGTCTTGGTGGCTTGCTCCGTTGGATGAATCCCTGATTATGGATATGGAATACGACCATCGTTGGGAATGCATCCTTGATAATCTGGGTGTCTCACCATATACAGCTTTGTTTACCAAAAGCGGTCATGTTTGATATTCTGAGCCATCAGATGTCCGCCAGCGTTGATAGCAAACTGGTAGTGAAAGGCAATACCTTCTGCAGGCTCTCCCAAGTACAGGATTGTCCCCTTGGAGTCCTCCCACCAATCAAACACATTTTTTTTTAAGGATTGATCAAGATCCTCCAGAACTGATTCCAAGATCAAGAGTTCTACGTCCAAACACAACAAAAACAACCAGCTTATTCTTTGTCGGCCGCTGGCCTCAATTGACTCAATTGGCCTTCGCAGAGTGCTGTTAGAAATTTCCAACATATCTGCGAGTTGTTCCCTCGTCCGGGGTTTGCCCGCTACCCAAGGACGCACCTCAAATCGAGGTGAGGCAAGGTTTTCTAAAATTGTTTTTTTCGGATTTAACCCTGTTTCTAGAAGTCTGTTACTGTAGCATTGATCCCGAACAGGAGTGTCTATATTTCCTTTGTGTGGCCTTAGATTGGTTTGCAATAATCGCCATATGGTTTCAGACTGCTCAGGACGTACACAGTGTAGGCTTATCCGTTGCCCTCTTTGGAGAGAAAAGCTGACTTCGGTTAGATCTGCTTTCTCATCTTTCAATCCATAAGAAACCCCCTTGAATTCCAGAACAACTGATTTCATCTTATTTTGCGCATGATCACGATCAAATGGTTCTTACATGATTTAGAGGCAACGGCAACTGCCGGAGCAAAACTTTCAAAAATATTAGAACCTGGCTGTATAATAATGATGGACGGAGATTTAGGTTCGGGCAAAACAACCCTCTGCAAAAATATATGCGCAAGTCTGGGGGTGCCAATAAATTTGGTAACTTCTCCCACCTATACCATGGTGAATATGTACTCTTACAATTCGGGAGTGATCCATCATTTGGACTTGTATCGTCTAGAGGATCAAAACGAACTGGAAGACTTCGATTTCGAGGATCTAATTGCTGTTGATGGGATCACTTTGGTAGAGTGGCCAAAACTTCTAAGATCATTAGTCGGCACTCAGGGAGTACTCAATATCAAAATCAATTATGTTTCAGATGGTAGTAGAGAACTCATCATGAGTAGCCACGATTCTCTATACGAAAGGTTGATGAATTGAAATCTCTCGTGTTGGATACTCTCTTTGAAAATCTAAGCCTGGGTCTAATCGAAGATCATGCGCCAAGAGCATTGCTTTACACTCAATGCAGGCGCCGTAACGCTCAAATCTTACTCACACAATTACAGGAGTTGCTGAAAAATTTAAATTGGGATCTAGATGATGTTGATGAATTGATCGTGAATCGTGGTCCAGGTTCTTATACAGGCGTTAGAATCGCTCTAAGTGTTGTTCGAACAACTGCGCAAGTACTAAAGATGCCCATTCGCTGTGTTAATAGTCTGGAGGTTCTGGCTTTTCAAGTTTCACCTCAAAAAAAACCTTTCCCGGTATTGCTGAATTGTACGAGACAGGAAGTTTTCTGGGCTTGGTTTCAATTTAATGAAAGTGGCTTTCCAACAATGACTTCTGATATTGAGCTATCTGAACTTGAAGACCTCCCTGATGCAGTTTTAGAAAATTCAGTTCACCTCTTACAATTGGGGCAAAGAAGGGATTCGGAATTAGCAAGGCTAGAAAAAATTCATCTTCAGTATCCAGTTCCAGACGCTTGGATGATCTATCAAGCTGCCCATCTTGGGCAAGTCAAGGAATTACCAATTGAACAGATTCAGCCACTCTACCTCAAGAAGGATGTTCAAGCAAAGAGTTCAATTCGGTAGTGATAGTTTACCCAGTATCACTGATGATTGATTTCCGGTGATGCCAGGAAAAGTAGTTGATTCGCCCATTAGAAACTGATTCCCCAGTACTGCGAAACCAATTGCCTCTCTTGCCTCAGCAGGCTGGCCCAATTCTGAAAAATCTCGAAATGCAACCTCGGGTAGTCTGTCCTGTATCTGATTCTTCAGTTCCTTATTGAACGACCCCCCTCCACTTAAGAAAGATTCTTTGGGCAATCTTGGTAAATGAGCTCTGTAAGCTCGATGGATTGATTCTGCCGTAAAAGCCGTGAGTGTGGCCATTAGATCTGGAAGAGAAAGTCCCGCTGACTCTGCCTCATTCAACCAGGTTTTCATCAATTCAGAACCAAATTCTTCTCGGCCAGTGGATTTAGGCGGTTTTAAATTTAGGTAGGAGTGATTCAACCATTCATTCAGTAATCTATTATTCGCTTTCCCCTTTGCGGCCGTCTGACCGTCTTTATCATATAGCTCACCGGTACTCGAGTGCTGCATTCCGATGTTTAAGAGAAGATTGGCAGGACCCGTATCAAATGCTAAGACCGCTTCAGAATTATCTGAACCTGGTAAGAACGTAAGATTACTGATTCCTCCAAGATTGTGAACGACCCTTCCAACCCCTATTTTATTGAAAAGAAGAAAATCAAGATATGGCAACAGAGGGGCACCTGTACCTCCAGCAGCCAAATCTTTCATACGGAAATCTGAGACTGCAGGCAGGCCTATTCTTTGAGCCAATTGGTCGGCATCACCTAATTGCCACGTGGCAGAAAAGTGGTTAGGAAAAGTTTTTGGGAGATACGCTCTTAGGGTGGATTCAGGAGGCAGGTGAAGAACAGTTTGGCCATGGCTGGCCACAGCGTCAATGGATCTTGGGTCAATATGCCATTCATGGAGTTGCTGGAGGACGATTTCAGCCCAGTGCAATCCAAGACCAACATGAAGCTGTCCTAGTTCAATGGCACTGACCTCCATGGGGTTTGTGCAATGTTGGAGGCAATGTTGCCACTCTGCAGAGTAGGGAGGCGAGGCAAAAGCCTCTAAGGAAATTTTTGTCGAAGAACCCGATCCAGCTACTTCTACAAGGGCAATGTCTAATCCATCCAGAGAAGTTCCTGACATCAGTCCTAACCATAATCTAGAATGTTTTTGGCGGACTTTCTCCAGGTGTTGCCAAGGATTCATTCAGAGAACTACCAGAAAATTAGAAGCGATTCTTATACTCTCTCAGTACCCGAAAAACAGATACTGGACTTAAATCAGCATCTGGTTCCAATTCTCGCACTCTTTTTTGGATGTCTAACTCCTGAGTTCTCATGAACGGGTTTGTCGCAAATTCTTGAGAAATTGTTGAGGGGGTTGTGAATTTCCCTTCAGCTCGTATCTTACGTACCTCCTTTAAAAGTACATCTGCTTTGTGGTTGTTTGGCTCCACGTCTAAGCTAAACTCCAGATTTTTTTCGGTATATTCATGCCCAAAATAGAGTCGAGTTTCAGGTGGAAGTGAACCAATCTTTTGATGTAGTGAAGAATACATGTCTTGGGGTGATCCTTCGAAGATCCGACCACAGCCTGCAGCGAAAAGAGTATCCCCGGTGAAGGCTGCATCTCCCCAAACATAAGTTATTGCTCCTGTGGTATGTCCAGGGTTGTGAATGACAAATCCATTCAAGTCTCCAAATCCGATTACTTGACCATCCTGTACCCCATCCGTTAGTCCTGGAATACGTCCCTCATCAGATTGATGACCAAAAATACGAACACTTGGAAATTCTTGTTTCAATTCCTCATTTCCCCCGACATGATCCCAGTGATGATGAGTATTAAAAATGTAATCTAAACCCCATCCTCTATCTCTCAATACCTTCAGGACAGGTTGGGCAACTGAGGGATCTACGACACCAGTTTGTCCTGTTGACGGACATCGCATTAGATAAGCGTAGTTGTCTTTCAGACAGGGAATGGGAGTTACTTCAGGAGCTGCTTTCATTTTGAATTCATGGCTAACGCATTCAATTTTGTATAAAATTAAAAGGATTTGATTTCGTTCAGAATGTTCTCTTTTTCATCTATGAAAACCCAGTGGAAAGTGAGAACCTCCCGGTTCATCATTCATTTCGGCATCAAGATGCACGATTTCAGTAGATTTTTTCTCTTGAGTACTTTCTACAGAGGTAACCCTGAATCCGTAGCGTTCATTGAGTACTACAATTTCTCCACGAGCGGTGACTCTTTGTCGAGCTGGGTTTTTGTCAACAACTACCATGTCAATGGGTTCACCCAACAGCTTATCGAACCCGATTGTAGATCCTTTACGTAAACTAAGGATTTCCCGAATCGTCATATTCTTTCGGGCAACTTCTGCACTGACAATTACAGGGACGTCTTTGAGGAAATCATAGGTGTGGTGAGAATCCTCTTTTCGAGGATTTGCTAGATCGGCATAGTCAAGGTAACGCATCTTTCACTCCAATGTGAGGGTCTGCGTCGTCTTAAGAAGCCTCCCTCAATCTTTTGAGGCCAGCTTCCAAATCAGAGCGCAAATCGTCAAGGGCTTCCAGCCCGATGTGCAGCCGCAAAAGCGGCCCTTCATAGCGCCAAGGTGACGCTGTTCTCATTGATCTTGGGTTGGTGGGGAGGATTAAACTCTCATAACCGCCCCATGAATATCCCATCCCAAAAAGCTCCATTCCGTTGAGCATCTGTTTGATTCCCCTTGGATCACAAGGGTGAAGTTCCACCCCGAACAATCCTGAGGCTCCTAAAAAATCTCTTTGCCAAATTGAATATCCAGGATTACTTGGGAGCGCAGGATAAAGCACCCGCTTGATCTCAGGCTGTTTCTGGAGCCAGCCTGCTATCTCTATTGCACTTTGTTGATGCCTGCTTAGCCGCACCGACATGGTTCTCAATCCCCGTTGAGCTAGATAAAGATCGTCAGGGCCACTGCATTGCCCAAGTTGCCAAGCTGCGTCCTTGAGGACTGGCCAAAATTCAAGGGTTGTGGTTACCGTACCAAGGCTCACATCAGAGTGTCCAACAATATACTTGGTTCCAGCTTGGATGGAAACATCTACTCCATGTTGAAAGGCCTTGAAAAAAAGAGGGGTTCCCCAAGTGTTATCCATCATCACGACGAGATCGTGTGCGTGAGCAATCGTACTCAGGGTTGGGACATCTTGAACTTCAAAAGTTTGGGAACCAGGCGATTCCAGGAAAAGTAGTTTTGTGTTAGGTCGAATCAATTCTCTAATTTCGCTTCCCATGCAAGGATCATAGAATGTTGTTTCGACTCCGAAACGCGCTAAGTATTTGTTACAGAAATCTCTAGTGGGCCCATAAACACAGTCCACCATCAACAAATGATCACCTGCATTCAGAAAGGCCAGAAGTGCATTGCCAACGGCTGCGATGCCAGAAGGAAAGGTGAGACATGCGAACCCCCCCTCCAACTCAGCGATAGCATCCTCTAAAGCCCAGGATGTGGGGTTGCCTTTTCGTCCATAGGAAGTGTGGCGTGCAACCTCCGTGACTCGTCCACGTTCTTCAAGTTCTTCCACGGTTTCAGAGAGAATGGTTGAGACATGATAAACGGGTGGATTTACAGCTCCATGGAAAGCTTCGGGATGTCTACCTAAGCGGACGACTCTTGTATCGTCATGCATAATTTTTTGAATATTTAATTGGAAATTCATTTTGAATTCCAATCTATCACAGTCGGTTCACTGGAGCCACACTACTTTTTAGGGTTCACCTTTTTTTCGGAAATAAATTTCTCTAAAATTTCTCGCCCCACCTTAAACTGTGATTCATAAATTTCTCGTAACTCATCTACTTTGGGTAAGCTTCCAAGTCGCTGATGATGAAGGTATAGGCACATGGTCTTACCTAAAGCATATGTAGCGGCAGCTGTGTACAGGGAACTAACAACAGATCCATACACTGGGATGAATTTTATGAGTTCCCTCCCTCCAATATGTAGCATCATGCCAAGTCCAATGGCACTCAAGAAATCCACAAAACTACGCCAACTGACTTGCTGTCTATAAATGGAAGCTAACGCTTGGAACATTCTTGCCTGGATCGAAGCTACCATCGGTAAACTGACCAGTGGAATTGGAAGTAGTTCAACACCCCCAGCCAACAAAGAATGAGCAATGATTTGCGGATGTGCAGATTGGCTATGCACATCTTGTAAAGTCCGGTGTAAAGAAGGTGTGCCTTGAATCAGTGCATGTAAACTGGTTGGTAGCAGCATCTCAATTTTTTGCCAAAGTGCATCCAACCCATAATTGGCATCAATATACCCGTCGTTTGGCTGAGTTAAATCTACAGCTACGAATTCCTTCGTCCATTCAGACAATTCTTGTTGCTGAAATTTCAGAGATCTCATTAGGTTTTGAGGAACAGCACCTGACGCTCCCTGATTTTCGTAGGGATATGGAATGATGTGCTCTGCTTTTGGATCAAGATAGCCTTCGTGCAGATTTGTTTGAACTACCAACACCGGCCAATTAGGTCTCTGTGAGCAAATGATCTTCAGAGCATCTTTCAAGGGCTCCAATGCATGGTCCATCACCTTTACTGTTACAATTAAGAGATGTGATCCACGGAGGAATAATTGTAGATCTTCTTGAGGGTCATAGTCGATTTCACCCAAGCCGCGGGTGTCCAGGAAATGTAAAATTGGAGTTTGTTCACTTGGAAATGAGAACAGAGAGGAGGTCCTCGTACACGGCTGAAAACCGTTTCCGATCTCTGCTCGAGGGTGACCTGTCAAAGCTTGAATGATCGATGTTTTGCCGGATTGAGTCTTGCCCAAGAGCCAGATGACGGGAACGGGTAGTTTCTCTCGAATGTCTTTTAGACTTTTTCGATAACTCTCATCATCTACCGTTGGAAAAAGAATTTTATTCCTGATCCAATTTCGGGCTTGCTGTAGCGAGAGTGCGGATTTGTCCTTAGAGGCCAAGGAAGGTAGGAAAATTTGTGAAAAGTGCGTTCATGTAAGCTGTTGCTTGAGAAAGCATCCAAGGAAACAGCATGGCGAAGATCAATAGGATGGCTGCCATTTTTGGAATGATAGCGAGTGTTTGCTCCTGAATTTGCGTAACAGCCTGGAAAATAGAAATGATCAGACCAACTACTAAAGCTCCCAGCAACAAAGGTGCTGCGAGCAAGGTCGTCATTCGCATGGCTTCGTTCATCAGGGAAACAACTACTGCTTCTGTCATTTGAGCTACCTAAATGGGAACAAAGCTTTTGACCATAGAACCTACCAGTAGATGCCATCCATCGACCAAGACAAACAACATCAACTTGAACGGTAGAGAGATCATGATCGGTGGCAACATCATCATCCCCATGGCCATCAGGACTGCGGATACCACCATATCAATTACCAAGAAGGGTATATAAATCACAAACCCAATTTGAAATGCAGTTTTCAGTTCGCTTAAAACAAATGCAGGGATAACTACCCAAATTGGAACATCGTCAATTGTTCGAGGTCTGGGAAGATTTGTAATTTTCATGAAGAGAGCAAGATCTTTTTCACGAGTATACTGCTGCATAAAGCGTTTGACTGGAATCGATGTCCGTTCCAGAAAGATTTCCTGGGTTATTCGATTGTCCAAGTAAGGTTGGAGTGCATTCTCATTGATATCCTGATACACAGGCATCATGACAAAAATCGTCAGGAATAGAGCTAACCCGACAACAATTTGGTTTGATGGAGTTTGAGGAGTTCCTAAAGCTTGTCTGAGAAAAGAAAAGACTATGACAAACCGAGTGAAAGAAGTGGTCATGATCAACAAGGCTGGTGCTAATGTCAGCAGAGTAAGCAAAAACACGATCTGCAGGGTCGTGGCTACCTGCGAAGGAGTATCTGCTTGATCAACGCTTATGCTGATTCCAGGGATGGGCGACTGCGCTTGTAAGGTTCCAATTTCGAATAAAAGAAAAGGAATCAGAATGCCGGCCCACCAGAAGTTTCGCTTCAATGGTGTCAAATTGAGGAATTATCGAATTGGTTTCAGAGTCTTCAGCCTAGAGGTCAATTTACCAGCAAATCCCTCCATGGTTGAGCCCTCAAGGTCGACTGTTCTCACCGGGTAACCGGCGTCAATGGGTGCATATACATTCGAACGAACGACTCGTGGATTAGTCCACTCTGCTACTCTTGCTTCAGTTTCAGGTATTTCTTTGGTTTTGGTTGTCTCTGTTTTAGTCCCCCAGTCTTGAGCGAATTTTTTTCCTGTATCTGGAATGACTTGTTCTAGTTCATTCGAATTTGCTCGCTGGCGTGCTTTTTCTAAAGTTTTCAAAAAATCTAGCCTTGCATTATCAATGTTTACCTGACCTCCATCCAGATCAAGAGCATTTAAATAAGTTTGGTCGCGTTCATTATCTAGTTTTGCGAGCAAGCTGATACTTTGGGGTGTGACACCACAAGCAAACAATTGTTTCCGAATCTCTAAGACGACAACTTTTTGCTTTGGACCCAAGTGGAAGACAGAAACTTGTCGTGTGTTGACTTGATTTTCTAACATCGGAAACTTTCCTGATAGAAATTTTCCATAGACCCAGGCCAATCCGTAAATGAGAGCCAGAATCAAGAAAAGCGCAATCAATAAGCCAATCAAGGTTGAAGACCAATCCTGATCAGGAATGGCAGAACCTAATTCCATTTCGGATGCGACCTGTACAGGTATTTTGTCTAATTCTGCAACCACTTCAGCAGGAGGGTCTGGGGTCGCCTTACTAAAGGTAGAAGGGAATCGGTCAGCCCTACGAACTCTTTCACCGACCTCATCGATCAGGGTTGTTGAAGGCCCGAGCGCATTTGTCTGCAGATCAACGAGATTTAGAAACTGCAAATCCAGAAACATACGGTTCCCTTCACGCCACACCTCAGGATTTCCCAAGGCCATTCGCGAACTGTTGAACAGAATATCCACTTGGACAAATTCAGCCATCGCTGGTTGAGAGACTAGCACATTGCGTATCAGTGATTCGTTGGGTGGCGTCAATTCAGCCCCCAAGCCTTCGGCCATCTTGGTCCCTACCAAGCGAACTGAGAGGGCTCCTGGCTCAAAATTAACGATTGGCTCATCTGGGTAGGCCCCGTCAAATTGGAGGCTGATTTGTTCTGCTTGAGACAGGGAAGCCAGCTTGATTTCTTGCAGGGTGTAGGGAGCTGCTTGTAGTTTGGGAAGGATAGCCAGAACGGAAAGAAGTGTTCCGAATAAGACGGACCAGATTCGAAAACGATTCGAGATTCTTTTATCAGAGTGCGGCAAAACGATCATCCGGGCTTATAATGTCAGTAATGCGGACAGCAAATTTGTCATTTATTACGACAATTTCCCCACGAGCAACAAGTTTTTCGTTCACTCGGATGTCAAGTGGTTCTCCGATAGCACTTTGCAGTTCTACGATTGAGCCTTGATCCAACTCCAGGAGATCTTCGATTCGAATTTGGGATCGACCGACCTCAACCTGAATGTTCAGTTGCACATCCAAGAGAAAGTCAATGTCTAACTCCGAGGCTACATTTCCTGGACTTGCTTGAGCAGGACTGTCAGAGTCGGAAGGCGCATCCATATTTTGCGCTTCCGCTAAGATTGCATCCCGATTGGCCTCCAACTCACCTTCGACGTCTGCCCAATCTAAATCATCAAGGTTTTCAAAATCACTCGCCATGAATCCTTTTCAAGATGCTGCCTTAATGCATCATTAATCTACAAAATTTGAAAGTTACTGTTTGTAGAATTCTGTGAACAAAATTCTTTTTATGGGGTCTAGATCTTCCCAAGTGGGTTCATTTGGAAAGAGAGAATTGAGTCTAATCATCAGATCGTTCTTTAAAATTTGTCGGTACCTTAGGTTTTCCAATTGCTCCACGGAGATACTTTGAAGATGACGAATGATCATGTCTTTAACCAACGGTGTGCGCGCTGTCATCCATTCCATTGGTCTAGAGTCAGTAAACGCGAGGGACATCGTCGTTTTAAGATAGTATTTGCCATCAGGCATGTTAACGACAAACGTGCCAAGGTTCATGTAGGCTGGGTCTTCCAGAGGGGGAGGCCCTTCTCTCAAGACCCTCTGGGTTTTTTCAGTTTCATCTTCACTTTGGCAACCACTTGGGAAGAATGCGATGATTGCCAACAAAAATAGTGGTACTGATGAAAGTTGAAGAAATCTCATTGACGCTCAGAGTCTTCATGAATCACTGAATCACAAACTCCTCAAACAGCACCTTGCGAATTGGTTCAGGATCCTCCCACTCAGGCTTGGTTGGAAAAAGACCACTAATCACATTGATCAATCTAAGTTTCAATGACTCTCTAGCCTCAGATTGTGCTACGTCTTCAGCAGACAGAGTCTGCATTTCCGAAAGCACAGCATCCTTGACCTCCACCATTCTACCTTGAAGATAGGCCATTGCAGCCGGGTCACTCATCATCAGTTGAATCGTAGCCTTAAGGTAGCGTCTTCCGTCTTTCAAATTCACAACGTAACTTTCCAGAGGTAGAAAGAGGGGAACTTCAAGTGGCTCGACAGTCTCGGTTACTGGTAGCTCTTCTTCTGGGATTTCTCCTTCTTCCTCTTCCCCGCCAGCAAGCAGGAAAAAGGCTACAGCACCGATCACAATCAGCAGAACGACTGCTACGATGATCAGAATTAATTTTTTCTTGCCGCCGCCTTCTTCAGACATGTCCTAGCTCCTGCAGAGTAATGAGTGCGTAATTGCAGAGAAATTTGCGAAAAAATGGGATTTTTTCCGCAAATGCAAGGTGCATGCAGTCTGCCAGTAAACGGAATATACATCGCGGCGGTTCATAAATTTCACAAGCAAAGATTAAAGGACTCAGTTCGCAGCTACAATCCAGAATTTAGGCGCCCCTTGATAATACAAGGATGGGTACTTTTCTTTGGCAACCTGCAACATAGCTAGAAACTTTGGAACATAATTCTGTGGTTCCTCACGAAGTTTCAGATCCCAATAATTATTTTTCCCTTGCTGTTTCATGGTCTTGGCAAGGTAATTTGGCCCACCGTTATAGGCTGCAAGTGCTAAAGCCCAGTCGTAATCGAAACGCTTACCAAGACGTTCGAAATATTCAGCAGCCGCTAGTGTGGATTTTTTCCAATCATAGCGGTCATCCACCAAAACACCTTGATCTAAATTAAATTCCTTGGCAGTGATATCATTGAATTGCCACATTCCTAATGCACCAGTTCTTGATTTGGCTTTCGCATCAAAACACGATTCTACCATGGGGAGATGAGCTAATTCTGGGGGCAATCGTCGGTCATAAAAAACTCGGTGAATGTATTTCAAGTATCCATTTTGTTTTGACCGCCGCAAGCAGGTTTCCACTGTCTTAGTTTTGCTGTAACGCTCGACGTATGAATTCACGCGGGCATTGTTCAGATTCCACAGCTCAGGACTTTTGTCTTTTATACCGTATGATTGAGGTTCATAAGGTTTTGAACTAAAGGGAATGTTACTTCTGGGGCTTTTCCTAACAGAGCTACAGGAAGCTAACATTATGCAGATAACAACTATACTGACACTTAATCTAACTTTTGAACTGATTTTTACTTTTTCAAGGAGAACTACAGTGATTGAATCCATCAATTTGCTCCAGTTTAGAATCCATTCTGTGGAGTGTTGGTGAGTGCTGTAACTATCGTTACAATTTGAATTTCATTGTTTGAAATTTTTTGGAACAAGAGTGTAAGTACTTGATTCCAATAAAATTTATCATGGGAATTGAGAGTCTTTGAACATGATGCAGCAACCACACCACCTAGGCTGAGTTCAGTTCCTGAAACTACTGTGTGATTTCTATCTTAATTTAGTTCTGTAGAGTGAAATAATTATGGGAATTCAGCATTTTGCAGGGAATCAAAGTGTAGTCTGTTGATTCCTGGAGTTGAGTCATTGCAAAATTTCTTTCCAGAGAACCATCAAAAAGTCCGAACACTGAAGAACCACTACCGGATACAGCAGCAGCTAGGGCGCCAAACTCTAAAAGTAATGCACAAATCTGGTTCAATTCGGGATAGCTGGGAAAAAGAGATTCATGGAACTGATTTTCGATTTCTGAGGCTAGCTCTGCGAGAGTATTGGGTGAAGCACTCGGGCTATAAATTTTCGGTTTGCACATTCTGTAGGCTTTCACTGTGGATATGCTGAAAGAGGGAATAACCAGAAGAATTTCGCCCAAAGGGTAATTTTGCAAAGATCTTAAAATGTTTCCACGACCGGTTGCCAAGGTTGGCCTTGGATTCAGAAAGAATGGGACATCAGAACCCAATTGGTCCCCAAGTTCTTGAAGTTCTTTTTCAGCAAGAGGTTCATCGTACCAGCTGTTAAGGGCGAGCAATGTAGCTGCAGCGTTGCCGCTGCCACCACCAAGACCTCCTCCGGCTGGAATGTTTTTTTGTAGGTGAATGATGAGGCGCACTGTCCTCCCTGAGGCTTCTTCAAAGAGCTTTAGTGCTTTCCAGACCAAATTCTCAGGCCCTTCCAGTTCTCGAAGATTGCAGCGAAAACTAAAGTGTTTCATTGAATGCTCTTGTAGAGTCAATTCGTCGAAAAAACTAATGGGAACCATGTGGGTGAAGATTTCATGGAAGCCATCTTCACGTTTGCTGAGAATTCGTAAAATAGTGTTGATTTTGGCTGGTGTAAACAATCGGATTGGTTTCAATTGCATTCCACGATCAGCTCCCCGGGATTAGCAAAGGGAGCCGTCCTAAGCAGATTGTAGTTGGGACCACAGATTAACTCAGCTTTGCGATAGCAGTAGTTTGGGTTGTTGGGACAATTTAGATGGTATTGCCGAACTTGTCGTGGGGTTTCAGCCATTTCTTGAGGAAGAGGTTCACATTCGATTTGGAAGGTTTGATGAAAAGGCAGGGGGCTCCACCGCGGCTCTCGCTCACATCTTGTCAAAAGTGGTTCTGATGGCAAGCTCGCTTGACAGGCAGTTAACATTATCAAAGCACTGTAGCAAAAATTCTTCATGGATTCTCTGAGTTCAGGAGAAATGGCTTAACCAACTCAGCACATTGCTGGGCGGCTCCAGCTTCCTGCTCAAGTAAGTTTCGTGCTCGCGCACCCAGCTCTTTTGCTTTGTTGGGCTCTTTCAGCAGAGGCATCATTGACGACCGAAGTTCCTCAGCATTTTGTACGCTGTAAGCCAGCTTATCTTCAACAAAACGAATTGCTGTCGCATAATTGCGAAAGCGTGGTCCAAAAAATGTTGGTAATCCAAATGCTGCTGGCTCCATGATGTTATGTACTCCAGTAGTGAAGGCCCCACCCACGAAGGCTAAATTTGCCTTGGCATAAAGGCTGGAGAGAATTCCAATTTCGTCAACAATCAATACACGAGCTTTTGCAAATTCCTCTTTTTGACCCCCACTCCAAAGATGAATTGGATAGCTTGAAAATATTTCTTTAATCTCTGAAACGTGCTCCTCAGTGGGTTCGTGTGGTACAAGAATCAGGTGCAATTGTGATAATTCTTCTAGAGCCTCTAGGAGGACAGAACGCAAACAAGCTATATCAGCTGGCCAAATGCTGCCTCCAATTAGCACATTTGCTTTATTCCATGTTTTGGGAAAATCGGGTGGAACAACACAATCTCGACGAGAAAGCACACTATCAACGCGAGTATCCCCAGCGACTTTGATGGTGGACTCCGGATAGCTCTCCAAAATGCGTTGAGCATCTCCTGCAGAAATTGCTGAGATTTCATGCATTGCCTTGTAAATAGTTGAAAAGAGGCTTCTACCAATCAAGTTGCTGTGGCGCCAAGAACCCTGATGTACCAAAGCAGAAACTAGAAACTGCGGTACGCCTTTTCGTTGTGCTTCCCAAACTAAATTAGGCCAAAGATCGTAGCTGACAAAGACAAGTGCCTCTGGCTGAAGTTTCGCTAAAATTCGTAAAGCATTAAAATGATTGTCAATAGGCAGATAATCTTTCAAAATTACAGAATTTGGTAACTTTGTAGACCCACTTTCCAGCCAACGCTTCGCATTTACCGAGGTATAACTCAGCACGAGTTGTACATTTTCCTTCTCAAATTTCCGAATAATGGGCTCGGCTTGCAGGATCTCACCAGCACTAGACGCATGTAGCCAAAGCAGTGGCAGGTTCCAGTCACGTTTCTGAAGAGCTTCATCCATTCTCTCCCAGAGGCCTATTCTTCCGTCAAGAGCATCTTTCAGGTTGGGCTTTTTCTTCGCTTGAAGCTGAATCAGCTGCATCAGCATTGGCTGTAAAATAAAACGGTAGATCAGCCTCCAAAAAGTCGTCATTTTGAAATCATAGAGGGGTGGAATATCGCTTGCTTGAATTTTACGACCCAATTTTTGTAAATCTTTTTGCGGACAATCCAGATGAAATACAAGTGGTTGCTGGCTGCCATTGCTTGCACTTTCGGGGCTACGCTGGTCTGGGCTTCTACCCAAGTCTTTCGGCAATATGTGGAACGCTTTCAGGAGGAAGCAATCAAGACCTTTGCTACTTACGTCATGAAGGGTGAGCGATATCCATTACAGCACGTTCTTTACGACATGCGTTTCCGCGTACTGCAAGAAGAATTGGATATCAGCCAACGTCGAGAGACGATGGAATGCAACCGCCGTCGCAATTTCGGTACGGAAATCCCTGAAGAGAAGCAGGAGTTTTGCCAGAAGTATGACTTCATCATCGATTTAGCTAAGGAGCAACTGGCAACGGTCAGTGTTTTCAACCTGGTTTATTCAACGGTAGAACCCATTCTACTGCGAGAAATTGAGGCTCGTAAGGCACGGGATACTTTTCGTGTCTGGATCCATCAAAAACTCAACTGCTTGGAGGATGACTACCGCTGCGCGAATAACGAGCGGGAAATGCTCCGCAGAATCACAAAGGGCAAACAAGAAGTGTTGGATGCTTATCATGCGGTATTGATGCGCCTGGAAAGAAAGCTCTATCCAGATGAGATCACGACCGCACCAGTGTGGAGCTATGCCGGGCAAGCCTGCAAGGAGGTGGGGGTTTCACCACACGGCGAGGAAAGAGCAGGGATGGTTTTCATCCCTGGTGGTACATTTAAGATGGGTAGTAATAATGGAGATCGCTCTGAACAGCCCTCACGAGAAATCACACTGACCGGTCACTGGCTGGATCGTTGTGAAGTGAGCAATGCGGATTATCTTAAATTTGTTATGCAGGACCCCTTTTTGCGTCGAAGCTCCCTTTCAACAAAATTACATGATGGAAGCTATCTAAGAACCTGGAAAGACGATCTGATCGTGGAGTACAACGTCGGCAGTCATCCAGTGACCTATGTCTCGTGGTATGCAGCAAGGTATTATTGTGGGGCATTGGGCAAGCGCCTACCATCAGAGGCAGAATGGGAGAGAGCTGCTAGAGATAATAAGCAGAATCAACCTTACGGTTACGGGAATGACCCCGTGTTCCTTTCCGACTATGCTTGGTATCGTCAAAACTCAGCAACTATGCAGCGTGTGGTTGCTGACCGAAAGCCAAACGACCTAGGTGTATTCGATATGCACGGTAACGTGTGGGAGTGGGTGTACGATAAATTTGGCCCTTACAATTCAGAAGAACTGATAGACCCTACCGGACCATTGGACGGTGAGTACCGAGTGATGAGAGGCGGATCTCGTCTCAGTCCACCCGAATACTTGCGCTCAGCAATGCGACGTGATGCCTCCCCTCAGAGTACATGGATGGATGTTGGGTTCCGTTGTGCTGCGAGCGCAGAATTGACAACTGCAGCTACTGCTCAAGACAAGTAAATTCCCAGTTTTCTCTGCAGATTATTACTTTGCAGATTTAAATTTTGTCTTGGTCAACCTGTTGAATCATACATCCTCCAATCCTCCATTCTCCCGAATTTTGCTGTTCCATCTGGTAAAATGCTTGAAAAGTAAAACCATTCAAATCGGTCAACTGAACCAACTGAACCTTTACCCCAAAATGATCTCTTAGATCCCGATATTCTACTTGAGTTGGTTGTCTCAGGACATTATATCCGTTCATGACCATCTGCATAAAAATCGCAGAATTTGGAAATTGCCGTTGAATGCCTGGTGTCGCAAAAGAATAGGCCTTCTCCGCATCACCGCTTCGAAATGCTTCCAATTGAGCATCAATCACAGCAATAATTTTCTCTTTGTCCAGACTCTCTTCAGTTGGCTTGTCTTCAGCCAAAGTGAATCCAAAAATTAAAAAACATGAGAGCAGGCCTAGCATAAGAAACTTGAACATCACCCCTCCAATCAAACAGGTTTTATCAAAGTAGAAGAAACGGAGTGCAAAATGAGACCAAACCCCGTCATTCTTGAAAATTTCTTACGAATCCGACTGTACTTTCCAACAACATCCGATTTCTCCATGATTTAGACCAAAGACCATGAATGATTCAACAAAACGTGTAGCAATCGTTGGCTCTGGGCCTGCGGCTTTTTATTCAGCAATGGAACTCCTTCGCCATGATGACCCTATGGTGTCGGTTGATATGCTGGAGAGACTACCCACCCCTTATGGACTGGTACGTGGTGGAGTTGCTCCAGATCATGAGAAAATAAAGTCTGTCACCAAGATTTTTGAAAGAGCAGCCGGACACCCAAGATTCCGCTTTTTTGGAAATGTAGAATTTGGCAAAGACATCCAGCGGCTTGACTTGCTTCAACGCTATCACGCAGTGATTTACGCTTTTGGTAGCCGCACAGATCGACATTTGAACATCATTGGGGAGACTCTGAAAGGAAGTCACGCAGCCACAGAGTTTGTTGGATGGTACAACGGACATCCTGACTACCGTCATCACCAATTTGATCTTACTTCGAAAAGAGTGGCGATCATCGGCATGGGGAATGTTGCCATCGACTGCGCCAGAATTCTTTGCCAGGATCCTGAAAATCTCGCAAAAACTGACATTGCTCAACATGCCCTTGAAGCTTTACGACAAAGCCAGGTTGATGAAGTCTTTCTGATTGGTCGTCGTGGGCCAGTCCAAGCGGCCTTTACTCCTGCTGAGGTGCGTGAATTACTTCACTTGCCAAAAGTCGATGCTGTGATGAGAGCCTCAGATCTGGAGCTGGATGAATACAGCAAGGAAGAACTATCCAAGGCTTCTAGAAATACTAAACTCAACATGGAGATCCTTCAGCAAATTCATGATCAAGGAGATAGAGGGAATCCCCGCAAGCTACACCTTTGCTTTCTCATCTCTCCCACAAAAATCGAAGGCTCTGAGAGGGTGGAAGGGTTGGAATTGGTACACAATGAAATTGTCAAAGAGGGCGGAATTCTGAGGGCAAAAGCCACGGATGAAGTGATGCACCTAAACGTTGATATGGTCTTTCGCTCGATTGGTTACCTGGGTGCAGCGATCCCTGGATTGCCCTTTGATGATCGGAGAGGAACTCTACCAAATGACCAAGGCCAGCTGCTGGAAAGTGTGGATGGCAAGTTACTGAATCAGGAATATACAGCTGGATGGATCAAGCGCGGTCCAAGTGGTGTCATTGGAACCAATAAACAAGATGCAATGGAGACCGTTAGCCACCTCAAGCAAAATTGGCAGACAAGCAAAACACCGCAACCAAAATTAGTTCAGCATGATTTGCTGGATCTCCTTAGGGAGAAGAAAATCCAATTCGTTAGTTTTGAAGATTGGAAAAAACTGGACAAATTCGAGATTGAACAAGGAAAGCAGAATGGAAAATCTCGGCAAAAGATTTGTGAAGTCCAAGAAATGTTAGATCTCATCCGAAGCACTTAGTCAGCCCTTGCTTTTTCAAAAAGAAGAATTAATCTAAACCGTTTAATTCCTCCTCAGTACTCCCTCGCAAAGTGGCAGAGTAGCTCAGCTGGTTAGAGCGTGCGATTCATAATCGCAAGGTCGGGAGTTCAAGTCTCCCCTCTGCTACCCCAAACAAATCAATACATTTTCCTTCCAGACCAGTATTTACCTTGCGATTAAAAAAAAATTCGTTAATTTGCAATGAAGAATCCTGTCTTCAATAATGGCAATCAATACGGCCCCTTTTGAGCCTACGATGCTCTTCTTCAGATCTCTTCCGGAAATCACTGCTCATTCCAAGCTATCCTTCGAGTGAGCGGTGCCCAACTTTTTCACCAGCTTTTTGACGCTAACTTAAGCCAAATAGTGCGCCTTACTTAGCCCATCCAAGCTCTCGTTTGTTCGTCTTTAGACTTCAGCCCAATTGTGGTATAGTGCTATGAGTTTAGTGAACTGAAATCATGTAGTATTTACCGAAATCAGCCTGTTGAACCAATAACGCATCCGGTCAAGTAATCGTACGGTTATCATTTGTTCTTCACAGAGACTCACTTAAACACGTCTACTCTAGCGAAGGGGGGGCAGGACCAAAGACCCCCCCACCCTTCAATTCTTACCTCCCCTGATTGATTTTCATCCGAGCCCAATTTTCCTATCGAGGAGTATCCAGATGAACGCATCTCCAAATCTGACCTTCAAGCAGCAGAGATTTGTCGAAGAATACCAGGTCGACGGTAATGGATCACAGGCTGTTCTTCGGGCAGGCTACAAGACGAAGCATCCCGCAGAAATGGCTTATGGACTACTAAGAAATACTAAGGTCAAGCATACCCTCCAGGATGCTCAGAACGCCCGTAGTGAGCGTTTGCAAATGCGGGTAGATTCGACTGTAAAGCAGTACATTGAGCTAAAGGACAAAGCTCTGGAAGCTTGTGACTACCAGACATCACTCAGAGCACTGAATCAGCTAGTCAAGCACCTAAGAATCTTCGAGCACTATCATGCGTCACCATTATTAGAGGCTGTCGAGAAGAACCCAGATGATCTCGAGGAGTTGGTTGATCAGTTTCTGTGGATCAATACTTCACTGGGCAACTGGTCGTATGTCCTGCGTGCTTTGGAATTGAAGGTAAAACTGGCCGGGAAAGAGAAGGGAGAGTTGAACTATGAGGAGATGCTGAGTTCTTTGGAGTTAGCTGCTTGAGTGTGGTTCTTCGCTTGGTCGGAGCAGTATTAGAGGACCTTCGAATCCAGATGAATTGGGCACCCAAGCAGAGTTTGAATTATTTGTTAGGGGCTTGGTAGGCGGAAACTACTTTGTTAGCCGTCGCCATTGCGGCAGTCATCGACTTAGAATCTATGATCTCAAGCGCTTCGATGGATTCAATTGTACCAGTTGATGATGCAACCATCTCCATAGCAGCAATATTCTCTGCTGTACCCTCTATAATAAACACTGATTCTGCAGTGCTTACGCTGAAGTAGACTTGGTGCAAAGTCATTCCAAGTGCTTCGATAAGTTTCCGGCCTCCAGCTTCTCGATCCTGGGGTATATCAACCATTCCCTTGAATGCTGCGTTACTGTATTTGGCTCTTGCTAAATAAAGGGCCATTGTTACTCCTGTAGCTGGTTGGGTAATTTTCCGGCATAACAAATTTTTGTAACTGATGATATTTAGTGGATTTAAGCACCCTCAATAATTACCAAGTTTCTTACTACTGTTTCCTCTGGATTGTCTCCCAGTTCTTTTAGCGCAGCTTGATAACGTATGTCATTGTAGCCATCAATCGCTTCCTGTAAACTGTTGAATTCTACTAAGGCAGCAAAAAGTAAGTCCTGTCCCTGAACTTTTTCTGATGGCGGGCCTCCTCCAATCATTTTGAAATTGCCTGTCTTCTGTCCTTCTTCATAGATTGGTGCACATTTTTCCAAGTATCTGTTCCATTTTTCCTCATTCTTGATTTCAATGACTTGGCCAGACCAATATCCTTTTTTCATTTCTAATTCCTGCATCAAATTAAGTTAGTAAATTGATGTACCGAATACGAAAAGACGTTATTGATAATTGACACAACTCAAATAAATATCATCTGGAAGGTAGTCAAAAGACAAGCGCTGTTTTGATTAATTGCGGATATCTACCGCTACCCTGAGCGGTACTGGGATGAAGAACGGGGTGGTGAATTCTAGGACAAGGTGATGAGTCTACTTTTAAAAACCAAAACTAGCTGACGCTTCTCATATAACAACCAGCACGCCAGTGTGCGCCTACCAGCACGCCAGTGTGCACCTACCAGCACGCCAGTGTGCACCCGGTCCATTCTTATATTGTTTTTATAATATATGTTAGAATTAAATGGTAAAAAGTTGGCTTACCAACATCCTGATCTGAAGCAATTGGAGAGTAAGAAAGAAGCGGCTTACTTTCTACATCGTCAAGTATCTCTACCTTGGATTCAAAGGGCCGCTTTAGAAGGGAAACAAGCAGGCTTCGTTGCAGTGCCCATACAATGGAAATCAGTACTGACAAAGCGGCAAACGGTGAGCTTATCAACAGGCTTCTTAGATCAGTTTGGGATTTCTCGTGGGGTCAAGTTGCGCAGTTTAAAGTTGCTGGAGAAAGCGGGTCTGATTCAGTTATCAAAGGCCTCAGGCAAGAGCCTGAGGATTACCTTGCTCCCCTATCCTACCAAAAAGAATTTAATAGATCCTTAGCATAGGGGGAGAGATCACCAAGCCCCCATACCTCTTTTTCTTACCTCCCCTAATCGATTTTTACACAGAGTCAAATTTGACGACCAGTCATCTAAAAGCCTACTAGGATCAATAGAACCACTATGCATCAAGCTAAGAACCTTACCTGGAAGCAGGAGCGTTTCGTCTCAGAGTATTTGCTGAGTGGAAATGCCACTGAGGCTGTTAGGAAAGCAGGCTATCAGACCCGCTACCCGTCCGAGATAGGCTACGGACTCAAAAGACATCCCAAGGTCAGAGCAGCACTGATTAAAGCTCAAGAGGCAAGAGCAAGAAGATTGGAGATTCAGGCTGATCTTGTGGCGAGTAAGTATGTCGAGCTGATGGAACGAGCACTGGAAGCAAAGGATTTTGAGACCGCTTTACAAGCGCTAAATCAGCTTTGTCAGCGACTGAGAATCTTTGAACGTCATCAAGCGTTGCCGCTACTGGAGACGATGGAGCAGGCACCCAATGATTGGGAAGGTATGCTGAGAGCCACCATCAGGGTGCTAGCGATTGCCGGGAAGTATGATGAGTTATTGAAGGCCTTGAAGCTAAAAGCCCAGCTTGAGCAATCTGACAATGCTGAGGGTATGTATGAAAAAGCCCTGCTGAGCTTGGAGATCTAACCTAGCTACTGATTTCTACATTAGGATTCTTTTTTATGAGTCACTTTTGGTTCTGATCTCTGCTGGCTCACTAAAAACAGGCTTAATCGTTCTTGATTAATGGCCCTTTAAGTTAAGTAAGTTCACGCTCCTTTGTGCAGAATACTATGGGATTCCAAACTAGCTTGAAGCTTGACAGCATTAAAGTACGGCAGTATCACTTGCCAAAATGTTCCTAATCGCATCCGGCACCCTGTAACACTGCTTTTAGTGAAGTTATGCTTAGGTGGCTAATCATATACACGCTCTGCTATTCTTTACTTTCCATCCTGCCAGCCGCTGCTCAGCAACGCGCCATCCGCCCTATCGAACAAGCCAAGAATCTGGCCGCTAAGCAAGCCTTTGTCATTGGCAATTCGGCCTATGATTACACTTCTCCACTGCGCAACCCAGCCAACGATGCCAAAGCGATATCAAGGACTCTTAGGCAACTTGGTTTTGTTGTCACAACACTGCTTGACGTAAACCGGCGCGAGATGGAGAAGGCTATTAGGGGCTTTGGGGATACACTTAAAAGAGAAAGGGGGGTAGGCCTCTTCTACTATGCAGGACATGGGGTGCAGGTTGACAGAGAAAACTATTTGCTCCCGATAGATATCAACCCAAGCACTGCTGCCGATATCCGCTACGATGCTGTTCCTGTAGGCAAACTACTAGGGCAGATGGAAGAGGCCGGCAATGGAATGAATTTAGTGATCCTTGACGCCTGCCGCAATAATCCCTTTGCCCGAAGTTTCAGGAGTTCAAATCAAGGCTTGGCTCAAGTAATTGCTCCCACTGGTTCTTTCATTTCTTATGCTACAGCACCCGGTCAAGTAGCAGCTGATGGGGAGGGTACAAATGGCCTGTTTACATCCAAACTGTTGAAACACATGGTGGTCCCAAATCTTAAATTGGAAGAAGTCTTTAAGAGAGTGCGGATTGATGTTCGGCGCGAAAGTAATAATCGGCAAGTCCCCTGGGATTCGTCTTCATTGACTGGGGATTTCTTTTTTGTTCCTCCTTTGCCAGAACCCAAGGTGCTCTCAGGCGTAGACCTAGGAGATCTTCAGAATCAGGCGGAGTCTGACCGAAAAGCCCAATTACAGTGGATCAGTTGGCAAGCACAGATGGAGGAGGATTTCCTAAAGATATCTGCATTTGAGAAGCAGGATTTAAGCATCGGTCTTTAGGTTGAGTCCTGGAGAAGATTTCTACAGAACTGTCGAGAAGATAATCCCCTTTCGACTGAGGACACAAATCTAAGGTCAAAAGCTGAGGCCCGCTTGCAATACTGGACCACAGAGCAGGCCGAGGCCAGTAATTTAGAACAACTTGAAACAGAGTTGGAGGAGCAGGCCAAGCAAGCTCGTCAAAGGCTCAATCAGGTGGAGAAGGATTTTCCTTTGATTGCACAATTCCTTTCAGAAGGTAAGCCTGCTGATGCTGGGGAGTTGGTCAGTAAATATCAAAGTGCTCAGAAGCAGAATCAATTGCAGAGCTTCTTTGCTGGTCAGCCCCCTGCTCTGCAATATGAATTGGCGCAAGTCTACCGTAAAGGGGTCAACGTAAAAAAGAATAAAACCATTAGTCTTGGCTTGTACAAACAGGCGGCGAGAGGAAACCATGCGAAAGCCCAGACGATGTTGGGCTATCTGTATCAAACAGGTGAAGGCTTAGAAAAAGACCTGAAACAGGCAATCCGATGGTATGAAAGAGCGGCTGATCAGGGCGAAGCAATGGCGATGTTTAACTTAGGCAACCTATACCGTAAAGGATATGGAGTCTCACAAGATGAGTCCAAGGCTCGTGCCCTGTTTCGAAGAGCAGTTGATAGAGGGAACAGACAAGCCAAGCAGGCGCTGAAAAGGATGGATGAATGAAGATTCTGAGTACTTGGGTAGTCTATCTATTTATAATCCTGATTTTTAATAGCTGCGGCGAACCTGTCCCTGTGGCTTGTACTCCTGATGAGGAAGAATGCGCTACGGAACGTGAAGGTGGCTTTGAGACTGGCCCAGTTGCGGGAATTGCAGCTGGGGGTGCAGTTGTCATTGCTTTAGCTAGCGGAGGTTTAAGCAGTGACGATGGTGGGCAAAGTTCCTCAAACTCAGAAAGTACAGACGGGGATGTAGTCTCGGTAGGATCCAGCTGTAACTTTGCGGGCGGTACTGTCCCCAATGGTGGAAACGTTATCGCCTTCAGAAATGATACTGTATCTGCCGGTGAAACATGCGCCTCACAAACTCGCACCTGCAACAATGGTTATTTGTCTGGAAACTACAGCTTTTCGACCTGCAACGAAGCAAAACCCATGGCTTGCTTTTTCAACAATTCTACCCTGCAACATGCAGATTCTATAACAGCCTATGCGACTGCAAGTGTACTTGAGGGTGGAATTTGTTTATCACAAACACGGACTTGTCAGAATGGTGTTCTCAGGGGTAGCTACAACTTTAAAGGTTGTGAGGAACAAAATGAATGCGTGTTCTACATAGGTGATTTTAACACAGCTAATGGCATATTTCATGGCCAGTGGTATCAAAGAGACTCTGAGGGTGTTCCTATTTCCGGATCCTCTATATTTGATGACGATGCTGATCAATCCACAATTCCGTCGATATTGGCTGACGATGGTTATGTGATTAGTGGTACCCAGACTATAACTTTAGTTAACGGGAGTGCTGTATCAGCGAATATTATTCGCGGTCCTTCGGGTTGTGGTCAGATATTTATGGGTGAAAATCAAGGGGATCAGACTTACTGGACCCAACAATCTGGGACTGCTTCTATGGATGTAGCCCATGGCATCACCAGTGACTCCAGTGACAATATTTATGTAACGGGATACACCGAAGGAGACCTTGATGGTAACACCAGTGCTGGCGGCATGGATATCATTGTAGTCCAATATAATAGCATTGGAGTGAAACAATGGACTCGGCAACTGGGAACTTCTTATAGTGAAATGGGTCAGGGTATCACCAGCGACTCCAGTGGCAATGTCTATGTGACGGGACATACTAATGGGAATCTGGAAAGCCAAACCGACCTTGTGATCGGGCAAAGTGATCTTTTCGTGGTCAAGTACAACAGTAGTGGAGTCAAGCAATGGACTCGGCAACTGGGAACTTCTTATGATGAATCGGGTCAGGGTATCACCAGCGACTCCAGTGGCAATATTTATGTAACAGGATACACCGAAGGAGACCTTGATGACAACACCAAGGCTGGAGGCGCAGATCTTTTTGTAGTCAAGTACAGTAGTAGTGGAGTGAAACAATGGACTCGGCAACTAGGAAGCTCTCATTCTACTGCCACTGTAAGGTGGGACATTGTCAGTGACTCCAGTGGAAATATCTATGTGACAGGAGGCACGCATGGGGGTCTGGATGGAAATACTAATGCTGGTTTTGGCGCGTATTTGGGTGAGGATCTTTTCGTGGTTATGTACAGTAGTAGTGGAGTGAAACAGTGGACTCGGCAACTTGGGACTTCTTATGATGATCGTGGTCAGGGCATCACAACAGATTCTAGTGGCAATGTCTATGTGACGGGATATACCTATGGGAATCTGGAAAGCCAAACCGACCTTACGTTCGGGCAAAATGATCTTTTCGTGGTCAAGTACAACAGTAGTGGAGCCAAGCAATGGACTCGGCAACTCGGAACTGTTTTCTCAGAGCAAGGGTTGGGCATAACCAGTGACTCTAGTAACAATATCTATGTAACGGGATACACTGGGGGTGGTCTTGATGGAAACGCTAATGTTGGGAGTAATGTTGAGGGTACTGATTTTACTGATTTTTTCGTAGTTAAGTACAATAGCAATGGAGCAAAGCAGTGATCTAGAAATCTTTGTACTAAGATAATCCTACTTATGTTTCTTTGGACAACTCCGTAAGGCTTCGAGTTAATCTTACGTCTATCTGATCAAAAACTTCTGAAAGAAGTAAACAGGATTACAAACCACGCTACAGATCAAATTTTCCAACAGGCCTACCCAGAGGCAAAGGCAATCGTGTTTCCTGTCAGCAGGCTGGTGGTTGATCCAGAGCGTTTCTCAGAGGACCCTCAAGAGTCGATGAGCCAAGTAGGAATGGGTGTAACTTACACTAAGGGATCATTGCGTCAGCCGCTACGTGAGCAGCTCACCCAAGGAAAGCGTCAAAAATTACTGGAGCGATATTACATTCCTCATCACCAAAAATTGATAGATGCAGTTGAGGCGTCACTCTTGGCTAATGATCATTGTCTGATCATCGATGGTCATAGCTTTCCAGCTTTGCCTCTACCTTATGAACTAAACCAAACAGCTTTCCGACCAGACTTTTGTATAGGCACGGATGACTTTCATACTTCAGAAGAGTTAGTGGCAACGGTTGAGAAGATATTCGAGAGTTGTGGCTATTCGACCGCTCGAGATCAGCCATTCAGTGGGACCATTGTGCCGATGAAGCATTACCGCAAAGATCAGCGTGTCCAATCACTAATGATTGAGATCAATCGTTGGCTTTATTTGGGAGAAGATTACTCAGTTGATTCGGAGAGGTTGGAAACGTTGGTCGAGATATTGAGACGAGTTGGAAAAGTGCTAGTGAAGAACTAGTTTTTCACTTTACTTGGTTGCTGAGATGAACCAAGTGGAAGAGGGTGCCCAAACACCGTCATTGCGAGAATATTTGCCCAATGTTTCTGTGAGAGCTGATCGGACAGTCCCTCTCAAATTCTCTCCATTTTCTCCAGCTAATCGGATTATTTCACCTGCAGGACCAAGTTCCATTGCAAAACTTACAGCTTCGTCAAGGTTCTTACCCACACAGATTTCGGCGTCATTTCGCTCAAAGCTGATCCGCTTAAAGCCAGCACTTTTAAGTATACCACTAACCATGTCTGCACCTGCCATGGAAAAGGGGCCTGGTCCACAATGAACTTGGTCCGTCTCTTCATGCGAAACAAAGGGGACAATTTCTTTGACCTTTAATTCAGCATCATGAATCCAAGGGTTCTCTTCACGTTTGCGCCAAACTATCATATCTAGTCGTCCCGATGCCTTGAGGGAACTATTGATGTTCTTCATAGCTATGCCGGGCAGATTAAAGAACATAGTGCCAAAGCGTGAGAAAACATAATCATATGGACCTTGCAGGTCATCACATTGCACATCTGCAACTACAAACTTAGCATTTTGAATTCCTAACTCAGCTTTACCTGCCTCAGCTGCTTGAATAAACTTTGGAGCACAATCCACTCCAACTGCTTCCCCATTCTGCCCAATCATATCAGCTAACTTCAGGGTGGTATCTCCAAAGCCACAGCCTACATCCATTACTCTAGAACCTTTGTGGTGGATATTGCGCTCAAGCAAAGTATTACTGTGTGATGACAAGCCATCAACAAGAATATGCTGAAAGCGTATAAATTTATCAAATAATACCGTATTCCAAGCTTCAATAATGCTATCGTTGCACATTAAAATCTTATGCTTTGTGTTGAATTTCTGTCATACAAAAATTTAATGATGACTATCAAAACCATACGTGGGAAATTCCTCACTTCTATCCTCAATTTACTAAGATAGCCCAATACGTTCCCAGGCTCTATTCTTCCAAAGGGTGCATACAGATTCGTACTCCTCTGAAAAAAAGTAAGACGCAGTATTTAGTGTTTACTTCCTCAGGAATGCAGACAGTTTTTCCTTGGTATCTGTCATCAAGATACTCGGGAACTTATCACCGACACTTAGTCTATTTATAGTGTTCCTTAATAAAGCTGATTTTTGAAGGTTGATTTAGTGAAAAAACCATATTTGCTATGGTAATAAATATGTATTAGATTTAACATGATTTGTGTAAAAAAAATTGATCAAATAACTAATTCTTTGAACTTATTCTTAGCATCAAGATTTTCAAAATGAACTTTTTCAATTATCTCTTCGAGAAGCATCTCGGGATTTGCTTCTTTAAATTTCTTGAGTTCCTCACTCTTTTCCTGAGAACGTCCGAGAGACTCAAGACTTGCAATCTTTGAGGCCCATGCAAGTGGATGTTTTTTCCCAATTTTCTTATCGTACTCAAGGCATAAATCATAATCACCTTTCACATATGTCCCAAACATTACATCACCGATCCGCTTGTCTGCATTTGAAGCACCCAATCCCATTGGATCCAATTCATATGCTTTGATTAAAAGATTTACTCCTTCTTCAGACCTATTTGTAATCACAAAAAGATCTCCCATAGCTGAAAGAATTCGGGGGTCATTAGGGTTTATGTTGCAAGCTTTATTTCCGTAGTATTCAGCTTGTTTAAAATCTTCGAAAAATTTGTTAATTTCACACAATAAACGATTGCATTCAAAATCATTTTCATCTAATTCTGAGGCTTTTTGAATCATGGTTTTGATTTCCTCGAAAGGGTTTTCCATCTCACCCTCAAGGTAGCCATTTCCTAATCCTTGTCCAATCGAACAAGCTCGCCATGCGTACGCTTGAGCATTGTCAGGATCGGCAGTAATTGACTTGTCAAGCATTTCTATAGCAGACAAGACACCCTCCTTTGAAAATTTATGATGGAAATCTCTCCCTCTGAGCAAATATTCATAAGAAGTTAAGTCTTCAGTGGGTTTTCGTTTAGCTCGCTCGAGGCTAACTAGCTCTAACTTACCCACAAGGGCTACCATAATCTTGCGAACAATTTCATCTTGTATATCAAATATATCTTCCATTGTCCGGTCGTAGCGTTCACTCCAAATCGAATTACCTAAACTTGGGTCAGTTAATTCCACAGAAATTCTTATACGATTACCAGATGATCTAATACTTCCTGTAGCAATATAATTAACATCAAACTGCTTCATAATCTGTCTGTTATCGAGGCCTTTATTTTTACATCCAAATGCTGAGTGTCTTGAAATTATCTCGATTGAATTCAGTCGCGAGAATTCAGTAATAATGTCCTCAACAATTCCGTCAACTAAGAATTCATTATCTTCGTTGTTATTGCTGTTTACAAAGGGTAAAATAATCAGGCGTGGTTTTTTATTTTTTATTGGGATGGATTTTTGATCATTTCCTTTGTTGACATCTGGGCCTTTATCAAAGGCTGCCACATCCGAACTTTGATCAAGCACTACATGATAGGTTTTGGACAGGGTTTGCAATGTTTTTTACCTCATGGGCTCCAACATTTTCAAATATTAGTTCAAGTTTTCGATGTACCTCATCATAAAATTTCCCTGAAATGCAAATTCCTCCTGGTTTTGCAAGAGGCTCCATCCGTGCAGCAATGTTAACTCCATCTCCAAATAGATTGTCCCCTTCAACTATAACGTCCCCAAGATTAAGTCCCACTCGAAACTGCATTTGATCTTGTGGAGACACTGCTGAGTTCCTGTCACGTAAATTTTTCTGAAATTCTACAGCTGCGAGAACAGCATCAACTGGGCTTGCAAATTCAGCTATAATAGAATCTCCCGCTGATCCAAAGACCCTTCCGTGGTGCTCCCTTATGGCGCCATCAGTAATTTCACGACAAGCTTTGAGGTTGACTAAGGTTTGATCTTCGTTTTCTCCCATCATCTTACTAAAACCTACAACATCGGCAGCAAGGATAGCTGCTAATTTACGTTTGGGGCGACGATCAAATAGTGGTAGATCTTGGTTCGACATTACTTGCTCTCGCTTAGGTTAGAAAACCTTAAGTGGGGGTAAGATTACTAGATTCAGAAACGCGGATTTGCTAGTTGCTGATATATTGAATTTTAAGACACTGGACTACAAAAGATTAGCAAAATAGATGAATTATTCAATACCAACTAAAAGGCAGATAATGATGTTACGTCCTCCAACCGGCCTTCCCAGAGGCAAACGCAATCGTGCTTCCTGTTAGCAGACTTGTAGTTGATCCAGAGCGTTTCTCAGAGGACCCTCAAGAGTCGATGAGCCGAGTGGTGATGGGTGTAACCTACACTAAGGGATCTTTGCGTCAGCTGCTACGTGAGCAGCCCACTCAAGGAAAGCGTCAGGAATTATTGGAGCGATATTACATTCCTCATCACCAAAAACTGACAGATGCAGTTGAGGAGTCGCTCTTTGCTAATGATCATTGTCTGATCATCAATGGTCATAGCTTTCCAGCTTTGCCTCTGCTCTATGAACTAAACCAAACAGCTTTCCGACCAGACTTTTGTCTAGGCACGGATGACTTTCATACTTCAGAAGAACTAGTGGAAAGGGTTGAGACGATATTAGAGAGTTGCGGCTATTCGACCGCTCGAGATCAGCCTTTTAGTGGAACCATTGTGCCAATGAAGCATTATCAAAAAGAGCAGAGAGTCCAATCACTGATGATTGAGATCAATCGCTGGCTTTACTTAGGAGAAGATTATTCGATCGATTCGGAGAGGGTGGAGATTTGGATAGAGGTTCTAAGACGAGTCGGGGGGCTTGAGAATAAATAAGTTGTAATTTGGTAGTCTGCGTTAAAGGGTAGGATTACAATTGTGTAGGTGAGACAGCAGTGGAGACAGATGGGTAGTTCTAGTGAGGGAACAGTTAGATGTTTAAATTCTGATTTTACTGAGGAAAAGTATGGTGGTGGGGGCAGGATTTGAATGCCTTTGATGATTTCCAGAGATTTGTGGCTAAAATCAAGGCCCTTTAGCTTCAACTAGTTAAGAGTTTTGGAACCCAATCTCAGGGTCTCACTTATTGATCAACTACAAAGATAATTTTAATTTAACTTTTAGAAAAATTAACATGTCAAATGAAATCGCTCTAGTTGTTGGCGCAGGAAAAGGATTAAGTGCCTCCTTAGCAAGAACATTGTACACAGATGGTATGAAGGTTATCCTAGCTGCTAGAAATGTAGAAAAACTCGAAACTATTGGAAGTGAAGTTAATGCCACACTTATCAAGTGTGATGCAAGTGACACTAATCAAGTCGAACAACTGTTTGAACAAATTGATGATCTATCCGATCACATTGATTTAGTTATCTATAACCCCTCTGTCAGGGTCCCAGGTTCTATAACTGAGATAGATCCTGTAGCAGCAAAGAAAGCAATAGAGACAACTTCTTTTGGTGCATTTCTTGTCGCAAGACAAGCAGCGATAAGAATGAAAAAAGCAGGTAAAGGGACCATTCTATTCACAGGTGCTTCGGCAAGTGTCAAAGGGTTTCCCAGATCATCCATTTTCGCAATGGGAAAATTCGCATTGCGAGGGCTTGCTCAGTCTTTAGCAAGGGAACTACATCCGTCAAATATTCATATTGGTCATTTTGTAATTGATGGACAAATTCTTACGCTTAATCACAGGGATGAGGTTGGCAGCAATAAAGAAAATTCAGAAGACAACGAGCAACAGTTAAATCCAGATGAAATTGCCAAAATTTATTTGGAATTTCATCGTCATCATAAATCAACATGGAGTTGGGAGATTGAATTGCGACCAAAAAACGAAAGATTCTAGTCATTATTCCATTTGATGAAGAGTCAGTGGCAAAGGTTGAGAGTGAATTAAAGGTTTGCAGCCACTCAATGGGACCATTGTGCCGATGGAGCATTACCAAAAAGACCTGCACGTCCAATCATTGATGATTGAGATCAATCGGTGACTCTATTTGGAAGAGGATTACTCAGTTGATTCCGAAATGGTGGAAGCTTTGATCGAGGTACTGAGACGAGTTGGGGAGGTGATAAAAATAATTAATTTCTTAGTGTGGATTGCCAAATTTGAATGGAAACTCAAGGTTATTTTGCTGGGCGGAGATCGGCATAACCAATTGATTTTAAGTAGAAAAGATACTATTCTAAGAACTAAAATTTAAAACTTAATATATATTTATAATGGTTCTATAGCCACAAAAGATAAATCATCTCTCCTTGGTCGCGAATTTCTCCATTTAGACAAACTTTCCTTGAGTCCGAGCGTCAATTCATCCAATGTTGATGACTTGTGATCAACTAATAAATTTTGTAAGTTTTTTCTCCCATAAGATATCCCAGAAACCGCGTTACCTTCATCAATAACACCGTCGCTGAAAAGAAATATTCTTGACGATTTTTCAATACCTAATATTTTATCTTCAAATTTCTTTACATTTTTTCTTCCATAACCGAGACTCCTCCGCACTCCCGTATGGACACAGATTTTATCGTTGATTTGGGTAATTAAAGACATATTTGCCCCTGAGACAATTACTTCGGTTGATCCAATTTCCCAAAGTAAAACACATCCATCAGCACCTTCTCTCGTAAAATTACTTCTCTCCTGGTTAAATGAATCTTTTAGACTTGTATCTACTTCTTCCAACAAAGTACTCGGTCTAAAACCAGAAAATCCCCGAGCATTGTGAAAAATACGTGCTAATTTAGACAACAAAATGAGTGTTACAAATGCTCCAGGGATACCGTGACCAGTACAATCGAACAACCCAAACCATATGTGATTATTATTTTTCACAGTCCAGTAGCAATCACCACCAACTATATCTCTTGGCTCCCACAGTAAACTGAAGTCCTTAAACTGAGATTTGACAGTATTTAACTCAGGAAGTAATGCCTTTTGAATGCGACTAGCCGCTGTAATGCTCTCTAAAATCTGACGGTTAGAAGACTCTAGTTTACCTAGGCTTTCAACAATTTCAGTGAGACCTTCTAAATCCCTTAGTACTTCAGAGGCATGAGTTTTCGTATTAACATCATCATAAATTTTTCTTAGCTTCCCAAAGGGATCGATCAAAAAAGATTTCCTGTTAGCCCAGCCCAAAAGATTAGTGCCACTAAATTTTTTTACAACTACTTTCTCTGGGTCAGCTAGAAGAGTAATGTTTAATTTATGCTTTTCGACAAATTTTTTGTGCTTTTCTACAGTGTCAACACTTACACCAAATGCTCTTGCTCTCAAATGGCTATATTCAATTAAGCTTTCACCGAAAGCTTTGGCTTCTTGAGTTCAGGTAAAACCCCCATCCTTCAAATAAAAGAACAACAAAATCCATTCACCACGGTAATCAGATAGCGAGTGATTGGTACCATTTTGATCTTTTAGGGTAAATTCTGGCGCTATTTGATTGATGATTGCTTTTTCCATTATTTGCCTCTTTCATGATAAAATTGATAGGATTCTAGAATCAAATTCTATTAGATTTAGAACCTATCTGAAAAGCATTTAATTAATATTAAATAAATTAAAATGTTTCTAACGTGTAGTGGTCTTAAATTGTTTTATTTTTTGTGAAAGATGAATACCAATATCCTTTCAACATTGTTTTCTTTTTTAATTATGATTTGGAGATATTCATTAAATGCTAGTTAGCCAAATAATGAAAGATTTAATTTTTATTATAAATTTCATTCCTATTTAACAACGAAAGTTCACTGAGTGCAATAATTTACTGGAGCGATATTACATTCCTCATCGCCAAAAATTGACAGATGCAGTTGAGGCGTCACTCTTGGCTAATGATCATTGTCTGATCATCGATGGTCACAGCTTCCCAGCTTTGCCTCTGCCCTATGAACTAAATCAAACAGCTTTCTGAGTAAATTTTCATAATTTTCGACGAGACTTGACAAAATTCAAAATTAATACGAATAATCCACTCGAAACTTCACTCATAGTCAAATTATCTACATTTGCTATGAAAAAAGTGTTTGACGTGTTGAAAAATGCTTATCAGTGCACCGATTCTCAAGAAGCAGTTTCAGACTTCGAAAAAAGTCAACGAGGTGATTTGCAATATTAATTTCAATTTATCCCGTATTGAGTGCACACAATGATCAGCGAAATCAAATTTTTGGATCATTACTTCTCCAAAAACTTCATCAGTGATTTGAATTGGCAGTGATACGATCATGGTGAGAGTGCAAACTTCCTTGAGTCCCTGTCATTCTCGGTCAAACAGAAAAGTTTGCATGATAGCCCAGTGACTAATGCACGAGGATGAGTTCCAGACAAAATTTTTAACTGAATGCCCTATTTGTAGGCAAATGGAAACTCGGCGTAATAACAGATAACTAATTTGATACAATACAAGTTGGAGATTTGTTTACTGATTTTGCGAAAAAGGTCTTGAACTAATCCTGAAGCAGTTGCCGTTCAAAGAAAGACTAAATGATGAAGTTACTCTGAGCCCCTGAGAAGAAAGATTTCAAATCGTAAAGAGGTAAGACTATGAGTAGAAAAAAGGCGTTTGCTCTAATCAACGTATTTATATTGAGCCTATTTTTTGTTAAAGCCGCCATTTGCCAGACTGAATTGACAATGTGGTGGCACGCCGCTGGTGAACCAGCACAGATGGCACTGGTCAAAGAGTTGGTTGACGAATTTAACGCTAGCCAGTCTGAATGGAAAGTAGTTATAACCGCTTTTCCACAAATTGCTTATAATGACGCAGTAGTAGCTGCTGGACTAGCTGGTACATTGCCAGACATCATTGATATAGATGGTCCAATTCTACCAAACTGGGCATGGGCTGGATATATTCAGCCGCTTGACATCGATGAAAGCCTGATTGCCAATTATTTACCAGGACCTAAGGGTGTTTGGGACGACAAACTATATGGTATTGGTATGTGGGATGCAGCTATCGCGCTAGTGACCCGCCAATCCTATCTTGAGGAATTAGACCTCCGCACACCAACTTTGGAAGAGCCTTGGGACGCAAAAGAATTCCAACAAGCCCTTGATGCCGCAAAGAGCTCTGGAAAATTTGATTATGCATTGGACCTAGGTATGGCTTGGACAGGTGAATGGTATCCATATGCATTTTCGCCATTCCTACAGTCTTTCGGGGGGGACATAGTAAATCGCTCAAATTATCAGACAGCCGAAGGCGTGCTTAATGGTGAGGAGGCATTGGCATTTGGTGAGTGGTGGCAAAACCTTTTCACAGGTGGCTATGCTCAAGCCATGCAAGACGGTGCAGACCGCGATATTGGCTTCACTACTGGCAAATATGCTTTCTCTTGGAACGGAAATTGGGCTGCCTTGGGCATCCTAGAAGCTTATGATGATACAGTATTTTTACCAGCACCTGATTTTGGCTATGGCTCGAAGATAGGCGCAGCAAGTTGGCAGCTAAGTATTGCTTCAACGTCTAAGCACCCTGATGGTGCCAACGCATTTATCAATTTTGCTCTGCAGCCACACAATTTGGCGAGGTTTTCCGAAGGAACCGGCTTAATTCCAGCAACTGCAGTGGCTGCTGAACTTACTAATAATTATCGAGCCGGCGGACCTATGGAGGTGTTTTTTGAGTTATCAGATCGTCAGGGGATGCTGCGCCCAGTCACACCTGGCTATCCGGTTATGGCCAAGGTATTTGAAAAAGCTCTTGCCGATATCGCCAATGGTGCAGATGTGGCCGATACTCTTGATGCTGCTGTCGACGAAATAAACACAAATATCCAGCAAAACAACGGCTACGGCCATAAGTAAATTCGTAGGGCTTGGGCTCTTGCGTCAAGCCCATATTCAGAAACTGCAAGGTAGGTCCCAGCATTCACATGAATTCCAAGTCGTATGCCGCCTACCAATAATCTAACCACCTCGAACAGTGAGGGATGGGCAATGATTTCGCCGGGGTTCGGACTCATTGCCTTCTTCGTAGTTCTTCCCTTCCTGTCTGCTGTCATATTATCCTTCACCAACCAACGACTTCTTTCTCCCAATCCTACTTCATACGTAGGATTGGCGAACTACAAACAGTTGTTAAGCGTTGGTGTTATCACGATCAATCCTGAACGAAATAGCAACGGAGCTGTTGTACGCGATAAAAACGGTGCACCTAAATACCCGCGCCTTCGCAAATTCACACGCAATAATCCCGAATATCCTCACATTAAGGGAATGAGAGAGTTATTCTCTTGGAATGCTGGAGATGACCAGAGGACATACATCTTAGCTCGAGATGTTGTTTTCATCAAAGCTGTGATCAACACTCTTTTATTTGTTTTGGTTGTAGCCCCTGGGCAGGGTGGGCTAGCGTTGTGTCTGGCATTATTGATCAATCAAAAACTCAGGGGAATCAACATCTACAGAGCGATTTACTTTATGCCAGTTGTTGTCTCAATGGTGGTGGTATCACTGTTGTGGCGGTTTATTTATGACTACGAAAGCGGGCTACTAAATAACCTGCTATCAAGCCTAACGTTTGGGGTATTTGAAGCAGTTAACTGGATCGGTGACACTGACTTTGCCTTGGGTTCAATTATAGTGATGTCAATCTGGCAAGCGGTTGGATTCCACATGGTAATATGGCTGTCTGGATTACAAACCATCCCACCCTCATTTTACGAAGCTGCTCAGATAGAGGGCGCGTCTAAATGGCAAACTTTTCGTTATGTCACATGGCCGGGTTTACGTAACACTGCAGTACTTGTTTTTGTCGTCATCACAATGCAGGCATTTGCCCTTTTCACGCAAATAGATGTGATGACCAACGGAGGTCCTCTCGACTCAACCCAGTCAATTGTTTTCCAGGCTGTTGAACGAGGCTACGGGAAACAGGATATTTCGGGTGGCTCTGCTATCTCAGTACTTTTGTTTATCATGGTCCTTTGTATCAGTTTGTTTCAGCGTTGGCTAACTAAAAGACGTTCGTGATGTCACTTTCAAGTAATCCTGACAATCACGGCCTTCGTCTTTTCACCCGTTATGTGGTGCTGACAATCATCGCAATTGTATTTGCTTTCCCTCTAATATTTATGATTGTGTCCTCGCTGAAGCCCGACCAGCAGTTGCTAGCTGATACTTCTAGCTTGAAAGCATTCTTGCCAGTTGGGGACATATCATTCCAAAATTACCAACATGCATTTTCTCGTGTGCCGGTTGGTCTGTTCGTCTTTAACTCAATGCTGGTAACAAGTGTAACGGTTGTATTGTCTCTATTCGTATGCTCACTCGCGGGTTTTTCATTTGCCTACCTGCAGTGGCGGGGAAGGGATTTGTTGTTCTCAATCATCCTAGCCACTTTTATTATCCCGTTTGAGACGATAGCAATTCCGATGCTATTAATTACGTCAAAACTGCCTTGGATCGGGTTAGATGGCTTTAGCATTGGCTGGCTGAATACTTATCGAGTCCAGATAGTACCATTTATTGCAGATGGTCTGACCATTTTTCTATTCGTTCAGTATTTCAGGGACTTGCCAGGGGAATTAATCGAGGCCGCTCGCGTCGAAGGAACAACCTGGTGGCAGATTTATCTAGTCATTGTGATACCTTTGTCCGGGCCGGTGCTAGCCACCGCAGCTATCCTGAAGTTTTTAGTCATGTACAACCAATATCTATGGCCTATGATTGTGGTACAACAAGAAGAGTATCGGCCAGTCATGGTTGGGCTGCAATATTTTTTCCAGACATTTACCAAAGGTGGCATCGCTTGGGGAGAAATCATGGCTTACTTATCAATGATTACTGTACCAGTACTCGCTTTCTATCTGTATATACAACGAGCCTTTATCGCCTCAGTTGCAGCAACAGGTGTGAAGGGTTAGATCTAATGCTTTGTAATCCATACTGCCACACATTGCATTTTACGCAGTAAGTCTGAAAACGTTCTGGGCTAGAAGCTAAATTTACATTCTAATCTGAAGCGACATTCTGAATAAAAAATTACCAATTAGCACTTTTGTCAGAATTAAGGTATGGCAGAGATCAAACTTCGAGACGTTCGCAAGTCTTTTGGTAAAGTAGAGGTTATCAAAGGGGTCAATATTGAGATCGAAGATGGTGAATTTGTAGTTATTGTAGGCCCGTCAGGCTGTGGCAAATCAACACTGCTTAGAATGATCGCCGGTCTCGAGGATATCACTCAAGGTACGCTGGAGATTGATGGAGTTCGCATGAACGATCGTCAGCCTAAAGACCGTGGTATAGCAATGGTGTTTCAAACCTATGCAATTTTTCCACATATGACGGTTCGAGAAAATGTAGCTTTTGGCTTGACTATCAACAAGATTGACAAGGCGACTCGAGACGCCAAGGTAGATGCGGCAGCCCGGATTCTCCAGATGGAAAATCTGTTGGATCGTCGACCGTCAGAACTTTCTGGTGGTCAGCGCCAACGTGTAGCAATTGGCCGTGCAATTGTTCGGAATCCTAAGGTTTTTCTGTTTGACGAACCTCTGTCGAACCTTGATGCATCCCTGCGAATGGACATGCGTATGGAAATTGGAAAGTTGCACCAGTCTCTAAATGCCTCAATGATTTACGTTACACATGATCAGGTAGAGGCAATGACTCTGGCTGATAAAATTGTTGTTCTCAATGACGGTAAGGTAATGCAGTCTGGCTCTCCAATGGAACTTTACAAGGAGCCTGCAAATATGTTTGTAGCAAGTTTCTTGGGTGCACCATCGATGAACTTTCTCAACGTGGAAGTGCAGGAAATTATCGACGAAAGTGCGATAGTTTGTAACCCCATACTCAATCCAATCAAAGTCCCACACAAAGGCCAGGACATGATAAAAAAGTGTCAAGTAACGCTTGGCCTTCGTCCGCAATATCTCAGATTAGTAGAGCCATCATATGGAATGCTCAAAGGAACTGTTATTCTGACTGAAAGGTTGGGTGCAGAAACGATTATCGAGATTTTGTTGAAAAATGATGAAAGAGTAATTGCTGCAATTAGTGAGGACCAGATCTTAAGCAATGGCAAAGAGATTGGATTACATTTTGATCCAACGCAAGCACACCTATTCCCCTGTGAGGAAAACAAAGCATTATCTGATAATAGAGTATAAATGCTTTGAATGTCTTAACTCGGCTTGATCTGAAACCAGACAGCTTCCCAGAAGGCTCCAAAGAACTGATGAGCCAGGTAGGGATGGGTGAATCTACACTAGTGAATCTTTGCGTCAGCCGCTACGTACGCAGTTTCCCAAAGCTAAGCGTCAGGAATTACCGCAGCGATATTACATTCCGCATCACCAAAAACTGACAGATGCAGTTGAGGAGTAGCTCCAGGCTAATGATCATTGTCTGATCATCGATGGTCATAGCTTCCCAGCTTTGCCTCTGCCTTATGAACTAAACCAAACAGCTTTCCGACCAGACTTTTGCTTGGGAACAGATGACTTTCATACTCCTGAAGAACTAGTGGAAAGGGTTGAGAAGATATTAGAGAGTTGCGGCTATTCAACTGCCCGGAATCAGCCTTTCGGTGGAACCATTGTGCCGATGAAACATTATCACAAAGACCAAAGAGTCCAATCATTGATGATTGAGATCAATCGTTGGCTTTATTTGGGAGAAGATTACTCAGTTGATTCGGAGAGGTTGGAAACGTTGGTCGAGATATTGAGACGAGTTGGAAAGGTCTTGGAGGATAATTAATTTTTCAATGTGAAGGGGCGGATTGGGACAGAAAATCCCACAAATTGGTTGGGTATATGGTTGGGTAAATCGCAATCTGGGGGAAGACCAGAAAAGAGAGAGGCTAGTTTAATTACTGATTTTACTGAATAAAGGTGTGGTAGCGGGGGCAGGATTTGAACCTGCGACCTTCGGGTTATGAGACCGTTAGGCACTTAATACCTTTATCACGTCAGAAGTACTCATACTTTTGATAGTATATTGTAATTAATGATTAATTAGCTATTCTCTGTGGTCAGATCAAGTCAAAAAGCTCCACATTTACTACCTTGTAGATGGGGACAGTGGTGGGGATAATAAAACTGAACCAACAGAGAGAGCATGGCAAAGTATCAGCGGGAGGCAACTCAATACCCCGGAGTCTTCTGGTTAACCATTCAAGGTATTGAAACGCTCTACATTCGCTACAAGCGGCCGGGTACTGCTAAAGCTGTTGAAGAAAAACTCGGATCGAAGGCGCAAGGGTGGACGGCCCCTAGAGGTAATGCAGAGCGGGCAAAACGCATCAATGGCCAAGCAAAGTCCAATGCAGAGCAACGAGAGTCTAGAATCGCTGAAAGGCTGGCAGAGGAATCTCGGCAGACACTTGATCGACTATGGGAAGCTTATCTTGAGTCCAAGGGCTCTTCGCTCAAAGGTATAATCACAGACAAGAACCGCTATGAATTGCATCTCAAGCCAGAATTCGGGACCAAAACTCCAGATGAACTAGCTCCCCCCGATGTAGATAGATTGCGTCTAGAATTATTGAAGGACCACAGTAATGGGACGGTGCGCAATGTATTGGAACTACTGCGTCGAATCATCAATTTTGGAGTCAGTCAACAACTCTGTCCTTCCCTCAACTGGACGATCAAACTTCCTAAACCAGATCCGGACTCTGAGCGCATTGAAGTACTGACAGATGGGCAGTTTCAAAAGCTTCACGAGATCTGGGCATCCTACCATGATCGACATATCGCCCACCTGCACCAGTTCATAGGCTTGAGTGGTTCAAGGCCAACAGAAGTATTAAAGCTGCTCTGGGTAGATGTAGGTCTTACTCAGCGCTTCTACATCAAGCGTGATACCAAGAGTGGGAAATCACTGACCTTCCCCATGAGTGCTAAGTTACACTCTATTTTGCAGCAGCAACGAGAATTGCTCGAGGGCTGTCCAGAAGTGATGCGAACCAGTCGCTTTGTCTTTCCGGGCCCAGCAGGAGGTCAACGCAAACTAGATTCCTATCTGCGTCACTTCCACCGTATGCGTGATCTTGCAGGGATTCCTGAGGAGTACCGGCCAAACTACTGCCTAAGAGATACGGTGGCTTCACGCCTTTTATCTTCTGGAGCTACTCTTGATGAAGTGGCTTATCAACTAGGACATTCGCCGGGCTCCCCGATGACGAGGCGCTATGCTCGATTTTTGGAATCTGCTCAACGAGGGATTGCTGATCGGACACAAAGGGTGATGGATGAAATGTTGAAATGAAGTAATGCCAGTATCTAGAAACTTTTGTACTTTCTTCATAAATCCAAATTAAATCTTTGTGCCGTTCAAATCGAATTAAGTCGGAGAACACTCGAATTTTCAGCACCTCTACTTACTCCTAGACAGAATTGAGAAATCTTCGTACCTTAGCGGTTCTTGAAGACTCATTTCAACTTAGCAAATTCGATGTTAACAAAAGCCAGTAGGAGATTAGTCTCGAAAAAATATATTAAAAATAGTTAGATACAGTAGCCTCCAGTAGTTGAGTGTTTTTGAAGCTTCTCTTGAATATAGTATCAGATTAAATAGTTAGGAGAGATGAATGCCCAATGAGCAACTAGATACCATTAGAAGAAACTTAGCCGAAAATCCAATTTTTCCTGCAGACGCAAATTTGGACCAAATCAGAGAAATCTTCGACAACATGGGAAATTCACTTCCCCAGACGGGGAATATTTCAGACACCGTCATATCTGATCAAAAATTTAGGGGGATGTGGGTAGAGGTTAAGGACACGCAACCGCAAAGAGCTATGCTGTATATTCACGGAGGAGGTTTTGTCATTGGATCACCAAAATCTCATCATGAACTGATGTCACGGCTGGCAGTTTCAGCGAATGCAAAGGTTCTAGGTTTAGATTATCGAAGAGCGCCTGAAAATACTTTTCCAGCTCCGATTGAAGACATAATGAGTGCCTACAAATGGATGCTTGAATCAGGGATTGAACCCAAACACATTATGATTGCAGGAGATTCCTGTGGTGGTGGGCTCAGTATTGCTGCATTGATATCAATCAGGGATGAAGGTTTGTCGCAACCCGCATGTGCTGCGTGCTTGTCTCCTTGGAGTGATTTAGAGTGTGCAGGTGAATCAATGAAGCAAAACGAAGAATTAGATTTTCTTGTACAGCAAGAAACGTTGCTGGAATGGGCAAAGATCTATCTGAATGGTGCAGATCCTCGGTCTCCTCTTGCTTCTACCATTCACGCAGATCTCTCAGGACTAGCACCTGTGTTAATCCAGACAGGCGGTGCAGAGATGTTGCTGTCAGATGCTGTTCAACTTGAGAAAAAACTAAAGTCTGCTGGGAATCAGGTTCGGTTAGAAGTCTGGGAAGACATGACTCATAATTGGCAAATGTTTGCTCCAATTCTAGATAAGGGTCAGGAGGCTATCGACCAAGTTGGCTTATTCATTAGGAATCAAATACCTGATTAAATTCTCTGCTTTAGTCCAATAAACTCTGCACAGCTGGAGAAATCAATATTCCTTTGCAATCTGTATTGGCAGGTTATTGGGCTAGACTGGGCATATTAGAAGCTTTTTGTAGGTGTCATTTGAAAATAGGCAACAATATATTGTTACTTCCAAAAGTCTGAGAAGTTCCTGTGCGAAAGAAATTGGACCCGTCCAAATATCTTGAACTTCCCCATTCCAGAGCATACCAGTGCCATAGTATTGAAGAAATCCAGCATGGACGCACCTTTGTAGACCGGCACTATTATCGGGTATTGATGGAAGCGATGGCTCATGATCTTTATGACCCAGAACAAAAGCGGCGCGAACTATTGCAAGAAGCTCTGTCCTCTGTGGATATTTCTGATCTCCCTAAACCCACCTGAGTACCATCAATGAACTAAATACCCGATTGAACCCTACCCCACAGTCTAAAGACACTGCCACCCTAATTGGCTTGTCCATCGAAAAGAGCCAACTCTCTCACACTCACTTGACGCAGGTCTCTTGATGCCAAATAGTACTTCACCGGAGATCATTGACCCTAGTCATTTCGTTCCCTTGGATAAAAGGGATGCCTGACGCTCAGATAACTGACAGGAACTACTGATCGATGCTGAATCAAATCATACTGACACTTTCAATCGCACTGCTTGCAACGCAATCTTTTGGGTACGAAGACAAAGATTTGGAGAGGCTCCGGAGCACTAGTGAATGTGTCAAATGTGATCTGAGTGAAGCTGATCTAGGTGGCTATTTGTTGATGGGAGCCAGCCTAATAAGCTCCAACTTGACTGGTGCTAAGCTGCAAGGAGCCGATCTGACAAATGCAAACCTTTCAGAAGCAAATC
>JACLAC010019802.1_pt1 | contig 53636 bp, 40 predicted proteins | sample 8027881 | NCBI WGS metagenome assembly JACLAC01 (sample SAMN15725517, study PRJNA655200) | protist metagenome | isolation source: fluorescence activated cell sorting (FACS) single amplified genomes of... | place: Spain: Blaines Bay Microbial Observatory, Mediterranean Sea | collected 2016-01-19 | reverse complement strand
TAAGCAGAAATCGTTTCGAGATTACCTCGACCGGAAAGCGATCCTCGGCCGGGACGACCGCGGCGGAGCAATGGCTCTGATGGTGTCGACGGAGATCGCATTTGCGGAGAGGGAGAAGGCGATCACGCTTCCGCTACAAGCACCCGCACCGGACGCTCGCCCTCACTGACCCTACGGGTTACTTTGTCGAAAGTACCCGCGAGTTACTTTCACGAATGGACCTTGATGAATTTCCTCGAACTCAACCACGTGGCCATTCATGTCGAAGACATGGAGAAGAGCTGCGAGTTTTATGAGAATGTCCTGAAGCTGGAGCCGATTCCCCGGCCGGCGTTCGCTTTTCCCGGAGCGTGGTACAAGCTGGGCGAGGTTCAGGAACTGCACCTGATTGGTGAACGCGACGATCCGGTCTTCGCCAAAAGCCGCGGGAATCACTGGGCGTTGATGGTCGACAGCATGGACGAGTGGGAAGCGCACTTCACAGAGATCGACTATCCGTACGAGGCTCGTCGTACGCGACCGGACGGGGCGTACCAGATTTACGTTTCTGATCCGGACGGGCACTGCATCGAACTCTGCACCCCACCCGGAACGGCGACCGAGTAGAATGCCCAAACGATAGCGGGCCGGAAATCAGGGGGCATCGATGAGAGTTCTGGTTCTGTGCGTGGTCCTGTTCACTCTGCCTGTTGCGGTACCATCGCAGGAGTCGCCCCCGCTTCCTGAAGACAAGGTCGCTGCATCTGTTGGCAGTGACGTAGCGCGTGCACAGGTTGATGTGATCGCGAAACTCGCGGAGGACCGGCAGAAACGGAAGCAACAGTCGGCTGTGGCCGGGTTGCTTCTGCTGAGCATCATTTGCGGAGCGTTTCTGTTTTTGATTCTGGTCGTCGTAATCTGGGCGAGGCGGTTGCGGGAAGGGGTAATTGTGCCTTTGCCGGAACAGCAGTCGGTTGATCCGCTTTGGTATCTGAAGCAGGCGGGGCCTGAGGCGGACGGAAGTGAGTCGTCTCAGGGGAATGGGGATTAAACGCGGCCTGTCTGATAGTCGCGGCCAATGTCCTGTGATGCCCTTTCCCTCTCGAAGAGAGAGGGGGGACTTTTACTCGCTCGAAGTTTGCGGACTGTGGGCTTGCCGCAGTCGTGAGTCTGGTACCGCGCATAAAAATGGGCACCGGCATGATACCGGTGCCGCGAGGAAAAATAACGCAGTGGAGGGGTGTCCGAAAGCAGCAGGGGGGAGGGGAGGACGCCGCTTACGGACCAAGAGGGAAGTGAGGTGAGAAGGGAGGGAGGGAGAGCTTTTCCCGGTCGTCACCTCGGCGACCGAGTGTTTCCAGGTGTTTCTTCAGCGGGCTCCGACTTCCATCGCAGAGAGCAGGATGGGAGCGTCGCCAGTCGTGGTAGGCTTGCGGGTCGGGGCAGTGTTTCGTGAACTGGCTCGCCATCCGCCCGCACGGGCGATTCGCGAAGCCGATCGTGGGGAGACGGGCACGAACAGTCCGTAAGCCCGGCTTGTGCGGGCTCGCTGGCTTGTTGTTCGGTCAACGGGGTCGATGGCACTCCGTCGTGGCACGGTGTTGTTGATTCGATTGATGTCGCCTCGTTCATCGGCTGCCTCGTTGTGAGCCTCATCAGCAGAGCGGGTGGCCGTTCGGTTCGGCGAATTCGCGGCCCGGCTGATCGGGTCAGCGGTCGGGCGAAGAGCAGTCGTCGTGACTGCCGGTGCAGGAATCCATGCGGTCGCGACCGGAGCCGTGCCGAAGGACTGCATCGCCCAAGCGGTCTGCGTTGCGGGAATCGTCTTGACGACGGTCACCGGTTTCAGGGCGATCACTTCGTCTTCAACCCAGCGAACTCGATTGACGGCGACTTTCTGAGTCGTCTGCTCTTTGACGTATTTCGTGACCTGATAGCTTCGCTTCTGAATCGTCTGCACGGCGACTCGCCGGCGGATAGGCACCTGTTGAGCAATCGCCTGGGGCACGTACTGTCGTCGCACAAAACCGCTTGGGGTGAGAGCGGACCGGACTCGATAGGCCGCTCGGTTGAGCATTCCCATTGGGGTCGGTCGTGGGTCGTACTGGCATGCCGTCATCTTTGGGTTCGGGTAGTAATTCGTGACCCACTGCCCACACTGACGATTGACCGTCCGGTACTCGACCACGTCCTGGTACTGAGTGACCGGAACGTCCACGGTTTTGGTTTCGGTCACCGGTCGATAGCGAACGACCGGCTGCTCAATGTACTCGACTTCCGTGACCGGGCGTCGGACTTTCTGCTTGACCTGCTGGTACTCGGTGACGGGTACCTGGCGGAAGCACTGCTGAACGACCGGAACGGGACGGGTCGCACAACCGCAGTTGGATGTCGGAAACCACTGAGCAGTCGCGACTGCCGGCGATACCAGTATCGCAACTCCAGCAAGGATGCTCAGTGCACTACGGGTCTGCTGAATCATGGCAAACTTTCCTGCCGTGTTATCGGGATTGAACTTGTGATGGCTTCTGCAGGAGAAGCCGGCGGGATTGGCCTTCCAGTGAGACCGGAAAGCCATGTCTCGTGTCTCTGTAGTTCTCGTCGCTGAGCTTGCAGTGGGATGCCAGCTCGACGGCGGAGCGGAACGTGGTCAGCAGGACTGCTGACCGGGACGTCCCGAAGGGACTCCGCCGAGGCGACTAATTCGAATGAGGAACCCGTTCGAATCACAACTCTGATGAGAAGTCGCAGAGGTGGGCTCGCCGTTGCGATTGAGGTGTCGCTCAGGCGAGGCGGATGTGTATCCGAGTTCGTTTTTGCGGAGCAACAGTTTTAATTCGCGTCTGGGAGCGGTTTGAAAATTTGACAAGAAATCGCCAGCAGGGCCTTTGGCACCCAGGAGAGAGCGTATTTGTCTGTGCGGGGTGAGAGCCAAATCCGTGAAATAATTACAGCGAGGGTGCCCGGAAGTTGTGCTTGTTAGGCAGCCGGCAGGGGTTGTCCGGTTAACCTGTTTTTTCAGTCTGTTCGGCCAAGTCCGCTCTGCGACAGCTGTCAAGTGAGCGGTTCCGTGGCGGCTGCAGGCCTTACAGGGGCACCAGGCCGAACAGGTGGCTGCGAAGTGTCGATCTTTCTGATTGACTGGCCATTTTCGCCATCCGTACAATCCGGAAACTCTTATGCTGCAAGTACTCGATGGTCGATTTCGTTGACTCAATTCGGGTACGTTGGAGTTCTCCGTTTACTTCTCGGGAGCTCCTGAGCAGTTTTACTTCGACGCGCGGATTCTCACATGCTGACCCGCTTCGCAAAAATCCTCACCGTCATCATCGCCTTTGCCAGTATTGGGCTGATGGGAGCTGCCATCACGATTACAAACGCTGGCCCCAACTGGCGGACTGAGGCCGAGAAACTGCCTGACTACACCTTCACTCAGGACGCTGCCACGAAAATGTGGTCGGTTTCTCATCGAACGGATTCGGGGACGAATCTGGTGTCGAATGTCCCGCATCCGGGAGCCATTGCCGCCGCCTACCGGCATGTCGCGTCTCAGAAAAAAGAGGAACTGGACCTCGTCGAGCCTCAGATCGAGCCGCTTCAGACTCAGATTGCGGAGATAAAATCGTTTCGAGAGATCGATGAACGAGGCCTCAAGTCACGAAACGAGCAACTGAAGAAAGACTTTGCTGTTGTTGCCGCGGAAGTTCGCAAAATTGGCCAGGAGGCGGACGCGGTTGCTCAGGCAGCTTTAAGAACTCGGACAATTGCCGCCGCCCGTCGCGAGGACGGACAGCGACTGCTGCTGCAGCTTGAGGGAATAGAGACAGACCACTTCCACCTCAAAGCACAGCGAAAAAAGCTGCTTGATACCCTCTACCAGATTCAGGGGCTTCAGATTCGACTTCGCCAGCGGAACACGCAGTTGAAGGCGACCGGAGTTCCTTACGATCCCGTCTCGGCGACAACCTCTGCCGAAACGGGTGGAAACGCGGCGGGTGGCGAATAACGTTATCGGTTTTAGCGTTTTCCTTCCTACATCCAAGACCAGTGAGCGGCCCGGAAGCCAGCTCGCCCTCAACGTCACTCCGTTGATTTTCTGTCAGGACCAACACCATGACATTCGTCGGAAAACTCCTGGTCATTCTGCAGCTCGTTCTGAGCGTCTGCTTCATGTTTCTGGCCGGGGCCGTCTTCACACGGCACGAACAGTGGCAGACGAAGTACAACGAATCGATGGAGAGCATGAAGGGTGTCGAAGCCGAGCGCGACAAGGCCGTCGCCGAGCTGACTGCTATCGAAAAGAGTCTCTCTGATCAGGTCACTACCTTGACAGACCAGGTCGGAACGGAAAAGAGCCGGGCCGACGAGATGCAGCGGGAACGCGACGAGCTGATCGAAGACAAGAACCTGCTTCAGACCGAGCTGAATACTCAGGAGTCTGTCGCTCAGATCGCGGCCGCCGAAGCGGAAAACCGCCGTGATGAAGCGCTGCTCCGCCTTGAGCAGAACAAAGTGCTCAACGTGAAAGTCAACGAGCAGGACGCGATCATTCAACAGCAGGAAGACGAGCTGTTTAACCGCGAAGTCGAGCGGCGGACAATAGTCACTCGCTACACCGAGCTTCTCGAAAACGTGGCCATCTACCGCAAAGTGCTGGCCGCAAACGGATTCGACACCGACCCAAAAACCTACGCCCGCAAGGCGGTTCCCACACCGCTGGTTTATGGCGAGGTCGTCGAAACCCGCAAGTCGGCCCGGGCCGGTCGCGAGCTGGTTCAGGTTTCCATCGGCAGCGACGATGGCATCAAAGAAGGCACGACTCTGTTTGTTTACCGGATCGGCGAACGCAACCGGTATCTGGGTGAGATTACTGTGACACTTGTCCGACCGGATATGGCCGTCGGTGTAGTCGTCAGCAAAGCTAAGAATGGCGTTATTGAGGCAAAAGACTATGTCACAACACGACTCTAAGCCGGTCCCGGACGTTTGGGTGGCGCTACTCTTCGTCTCTGTGGCATCACTGATCACAGGGATCAGTTTCTTGGTGCTCGAGCTGAACCGCTACAACTGGGAACTGCCGTGACAGGTGTTCCATCCAGCACCTCTGCGACAGTGCGTTTTTGGCCGGACCCTCTTGCGGATTCTGCATCGCCTTTTCGATGGCATGAGGATTGGCTGTCGGCGTCCCAAGGGCCCAACAAGAAAGGCCTGATTCCATTTGGAATCAGGCCTTTTCGAGTGGGCAGAGCCGGAATCGAACCGGCGACACCAGGATTTTCAGTCCTGTGCTCTACCAACTGAGCTATCTGCCCGCCTGTTGAGTGCTTTCAGAGGGGTTTTGAGAATCACAATTTGGACCGAATCTCAGAGACAGTAACGACTTGCGATCATCTTGCCCTCGGAAGAAGCAGAACTATACGGGAAGAATTCGGTGCATGCAACGCTCGGATTCTTCAGTTTCGATCCAGCCGGGTTCTGAGGATTTATTAAGGACAGTCTTTCTGTCCGTGCCGGTTTTTGCCGTGGATTTACTTCACGGTCCTGGGCGAGTGATGGCTAGGGATGCACTCAGCAGGCCGGCATTGACCGACAAGCCGTTGCCGGCATGAATGTCGGTTTTGCCTGCGAACGACACGAAGTGGCCGCCGGCTTCTTTCAGGATCGGGACGAATGGAGCACAGTCCCAGGCGTTGAGGAGTGGGTCAACCATGACGTCGGCCCGGCCCGTCGCGACGAGTGCGTGGCCGTAGCAGTCTCCCCATCCGCGACAAATGGCGGTTGTTTCGCAGAACTTGTCGAAGGCGTCCTGTCGGCCGATTCGGCTCCAGCCTTGGATTGTTGTCGTGCAGAAAGTCGCTTCGGCGAGACTGGAAACCGTTGAGACTCTTGCCGGGCGAGGTTCGTTGTTTCCGAGTTTCCAGTACGCACCCTGGCCAGATGTGGCGTAAATCGTCTCGCCAAGAGCGGGAAATGCGCAAATGCCAAGCACCTGATCGTCGCCATGTTCGAGGCCGATGAGTGTTCCGAAAAGCGGGACTCCGTGGATAAAGGACTTGGTTCCGTCGACCGGGTCGAGAATCCATCGCCAGCCGCTTGAGCCGGACGACTCGCCGAATTCCTCGCCAAGGACCGCGTCGTCTCTATATCGATCAGCGATGAGATTGCGAATCAGCTCCTCGGCGCCGCGATCCGCCACGGTGACCGGCGAGGAATCGCGTTTTCGGTCCACAGCCAGTTCAGGTGACTGATAGTGGCTCATAATGAACTCGCCGGCCCGCGCTGCTGCGTCGAGAGCGAAGTCGAGGCGGGCCTTTAGCTCATTCTCCAAAGCGATCTCGGGACTCGTGGACATAACACTTCCGCTTTTTGTTTGTCGAGACGGGCTGAGTTTCAATTCCGGTCTTGAACGGAAATGGTCCTACTCGATCGATTCGACCAGTTTCCGGCCACCTTCCATGTCCATCCGCTCGGCAGGGATGACAAGATTCATCATGCCCATTTCTTTCAAGCCGGACTCAAAGATGCCGAGCACTTGAATGTGCTCCACACCGTTTTCGTCTTTGCCACGGCCCACCAGAAACTTGCCAGGACGGCCATTGACGTCTTTCTCAATCTCTTCCCGCTCCTCAAGGTCGAGAGCTTTCTGTCGCTGTTCCGCAGGTTTGTTTGCCTGCTGGGCTTCCATATCGCGTCTGACATTGTCAACGTCGGCTGATTCGGGATCGTACGGCGCGCTGATCGACATGACAAAAACGGAAGCGTCCTCGTCGCCGAAAATCGCCATCGACATTCCCTGGCCAGCGACCTTCAGAACCATTCCAAACTGAGCCTCAAGCCTGTCGGGAAGGTCCACGGACACAATCTCGTCGCTGATCTTCTGAACCTCGACCGGATCGTTGGTGACCGAGTCCTTCATCTTCTGGTACATGAAGTAGCCGCCGGCACACAGTAAGACCACGCCGACCGCAGTTGCGATGCCGAGACCGAGCAGCAGTTTTGTGCCGCAACCGGATTCGGGCGCTGATGATCGTTCCGAATAGTCGCCGTCCGACATGAATTGCTCCCGCGAGTGTTGGGTGTTTTGGGATCATCACAGAATTTCCACGAGCGACAAGCGACGGCGGCTCTTGCTTGCAGCAATCTTCAGAAGAGCAAAGACTATCAGATCACAATTTCACTCCGGAGGACTCAGGATGTCTCGCCGACTCGATCGCCGCACGTTTGTTAAAAGTTCTCTTCTTGCAGGTTTCGGACTTCCTCTGCTAAGGACCAATGGAAAAGCTGCCTCGACTGAGCGGTTGAGCATTGCCTGCATCGGTGTCGGCGGCAAAGGCTGGTCCGACATGGTAGAGACTGCCAAGAGCCCCAACGTTGACATCGTCGCGCTTTGCGACATCGACGAGGGGCCGAAGCATATGGGGCGAGCGGCCGAGGCTTACCCGAAGGCGACTCGCTACACCGACTGGCGAGAGGTCCTTGACAAGGAAAAGACCGACGCGGTCATCGTGTCGACTCCGGACCATATGCACGCTCCGATCGCGTTCAGCGCGATGAAGCGAGGTCGGCATGTCTATTGCCAGAAGCCGCTGACTCACACGGTGCACGAAGCGCGGACTCTGGCTGATCTCGCTCGGGAATCCGGCGTGGTCACTCAGATGGGCAACCAGATTCAGGCCTGGGCCGAGTACCGCTCCGCCGTACAACTGGTCCACGCGGGCACGATCGGGAAAGTCAAGGAAGTCTTTTCGTGGCAGGCGGGCAAACCCAGCTGGCGTCTGGCGGATGACCGGCCGAAGGGTAAAGACCCGATTCCTGAGGGAGTGCACTGGGACAGCTGGCTTGGTGTCGCTCCGAAGCGTCCCTTTAAGGAGACGATTTACCACGCTTTCAACTGGCGGCACTGGCAGGACTTCAGCAACGGTCAGTTGGGCGACTTCGGCTGCCACATCCTCGACCCAGTCTTCATGTCGCTCGAACTGACGGCTCCGATTTCGATCGAGGCGACTGCGCCGCCGATTAACAGGGAAGTCTGGACGAATTCGGCACAGGTACGATATGTCTTTCCCGGCACGAAGCGGACGGCGGGCGATACAATCAACGTGACGTGGATCGACGGCCCCGGACACAAACCAGTTGAGCAGCTCAAAGGCATTCTTCCGGCGGATAAACTTCCGGGTTCCGGATCAGTTCTCATCGGCGAAAAAGGCTCACTGCTGATTCCTCACGTGGGCCCCCCGAAGCTGCTTCCCGAAGAGAAGTTCGCCGACGCGGCTTACCCGGATCTGGAACGGCAAAGCCACTACATCCTGTGGGCTGACGCCTGTCGCGGCGAAGGCAAAACGAATTCCCACTTCGGTTATGCTGGCAATCTGACTGAGACCGTCCTGCTGGGCACGATCGCGATTCGGCTGCCCGAGACAAAGCTCACGTGGGATGCGTCGAACATGAAGCTGACCGGCCACAAAAAAACCGCGCGAATGCTGACGAAGAAATACCGTAAAGGTTGGGAAGTCGACGGCCTGAGCTGAGTCTGTCACGACGCGCAGATGGCCCGATTCTGTGTTCCGGGCCAGTTACTGAAGTCGCCTTGGCTGCGGCAGCGCGCGCACTGCGTTTGAGAAGCGGTGCCTTATGGACCGTGGCTCATTTTGAGATCAGAGCTGCTGAGGTCAGTAGTTCACCGGCTGAGACGCTCGCAGGTACGCAAACAGATCCCGAATCTGCTGCGGGTTCAGTTCTTTCAGTGAGCCTTCCGGCATGACCGAGCGCGGGATCGCTCGCATTTCGTCGATCTCGTCCTTGCGGAAGATCAGGTTCTGCCCGTCGACTCCGCGGAGTACGACGACCTGGCTGTCCTGATCGGCCAGGAATCCGTTGACCACTCGACCGTCTTCCGTGATGACCAAGAAGTTTTCAAATCCTTCGCGGATTTCCAGGCTGGGGTTTACGACGTTGACCAGGATGCGGTCGAGATTGTCGCGTTTGAACGAGGTCAGGTCCGGGCCGACCCGGCCACCTTCCTCGAACAGTCGGTGGCACTTGCCGCAGTTCTGCATGTAAAGCCGCTTGCCTTTCTTTGGGTTCCCGGAACCGGCGGCGAGCAGCTTTTTCAGTTCCTCGATGCGAGACCGCATTTGCTCGGTGGAGGCTCCCGCGACTTCTCCCCAGTACTTTTCAACGAGCTCACTGATACGGGCATCGCTGTGGAGCAGGATTTTCCGCAGAGCAGTTTCGGAGATTGCGTCCGGATCAACCGCTTCCTTATCGACAGCTTTGAGCAGTTCCAGGGCCCAGACTTTGCGGCTGGCCAGGAGCGTTTCTGCAACGAGCCTCGAGCCAGCTGGAATCTTCGGTAGCGACTTGACGACTTCCTGGCCAACCCGCAGATCGTCGAAGGCCTGCAGCGAGGTCAGTGCGGATGAGACGAGCGTTTCGTCTTTGTCGCTGGCCACGACGTTGAGCAGAACGGGAATGAATTCCGAACGGCGAATCTCGCCAAAGATCTGCAGGTACTGCAGCCGTTCGTCGTGCTCGACCTTCGAATTTCCGACCGCGGCGACAGCTTCCTCGATCGCTTTCGGATCTCCCTGTCTGAGCCGCAGCGCGGTGGAGCCGCCTCCCGTATCAGCGATAGCCGTAACGAGTTCATCGGGAATTCCGGCTAGCGATCGGCCCTGGAAGGCCTCTTCAAATCCCTTGAGCAGTGAGTCGGTCTCGGCTTTTCCGGGAGCCACCTTCAGCAGCTTCGCGGCGGCGAGCAGTTCCTGCCGCGAACCGGCCAGAGCGTATCGTTTCATCAGTCGCTCGGTCAGGTGCTCCTTCACCAGGGGCTGCTGCCAGTTTGCCTTGTCGGCCAGCAGCAGTTCCAGGATCAGGTCGCGGTCACCTTCGGTGACTTTCTTCTCGATCGCCCACCACAAAAGCAGCGGCTGATGAATGTCTTTCGCGTCTTCGTCGTACTTCAGCAGAGCGTTGATGATCGGTAAAGCATCCATTGCCGGGATCCTCGCGGCCGACGAGGCAAGCTGTTTTCGCACGAGGACGTAGGATTCCTGCGCGGCCATTTGCGAAAGGAGACGTGCGATCTGTGGTGAGACCTGGTGGTGGTCGCAGAGCAGTCGGACCGTCCAGGCTCGAACGTGTTGATCGTCGTGCTCCAGAAATTCGGCCGCGACATCGTCGGTGAGTCCGCCACTGGCGTTCAGAGCCCACAACAAATCCAGCGAAAGCTGACCATCGGCAAGCCTGGTTTTCTCGATGAGCATCGGGATGAGCGAGGCGTCTTTGCGATCGGCCAGGATTCGGTTAATTGTCTGCCGGTGCCACTTGTTCGGGTGGTCGAGCAGATCGATAAGTGTTTCGCTGGATTCCTTCTCGTAATTAATCTTCGGAGCAGACACGTTTCCCTTCGGTCGCAGGCGGTAAACTCGCCCCGTCCCACGATCGATGCGGCCAGCGTAGTGGCTGCTGTGGTCGATCCGCTGCTCGTAAAGATCGGCGACATAAATGCAGCCGTCCGGGCCGGCCTTGATGTCGACCGGGCGGAACCACTGATCGTCGGTCTTGATGACGCGGTTGATGTCTCGCGTCTGGAACGACGAGAAGTACGGCTGAATGTCACTCATCACGACTTGCCCCTGAAGCGGCTCGATGCCGAACAGGAAACCACGGTATTGGGGTGGCAGAACATTGCCTTCGTAAATGACAAAGTTGTGAGTGAATCTCGCCACTTTGTGATGCTTGATGTTGGCAAAGTAGCCAAAGGCGTACGGGTTTGAGAGGCTGCCGTGCTTGCCGAATCCCTTTCGGTAATACCCACCTTGGACGTAGTGGAATCCGCGCGTGTCGCCTCCGTTGTGGCCAGAGAAAATCTCACCTTTGTCATTGATTTCACAGCCCCACGAGTTGCCGCCGCCCTCGGCAAAGACCTCGAACTTTTCGAGTTCGGGGTGGTATCGCCAGATTTGCTGCCCCATTGTGCGGATCGGTTTTTCTTTGGAGCCTGGTTTGCGGACCATTGCCGTCACGGTGCTTCCCTGAGCTCCGTAAAGCCAGCCGTCTGGACCGAAGCGAAGCGAGTTGATGACAGAGTGCGAGTCCTCTATGCCGAATCCTTCGATCAGCACTTTCGGGTCGCCGTCAGGTACGTCGTCTCCATCTTTGTCCGGGTAGAACAGAAGGTACGGCGGGTTCGTCACAAAGACGCCGCCTCGCCCGATCGCGACGGACGTGGCCAGATTCAGGCCGTCGACGAAGACTTTGTGTTTGTCGTAACGGCCGTCACCGTCGGTGTCCTCGTGAATCGAAATCCGGTCTCGTCCCTTCACGTGATTCGGCGGAGCTTTCGGCATGCTGTCATAAACGCTCCGCAGGTAGACGTCGCGGCTGACCATCTTGACGCCAGCAATGTCGGGGTACTGCCGGTACTCCATCAGCCACAGGCGGCCGCGGGCATCCCAGCTCATGTTGAGGGCCTGAGCGATGTCGGGGTCGCCGAGCACCAGTTGCACTTCCAGGTCTTCTGGGTGAATCATCGCGGCCTCGGCGTCCTCCGGACTGAGCTGTGGGTTGTCTCCCTTTCGGCGAGTGACGTACGCCTGGACGTCGTCCACCTCGTCGACTTTCGCGTAGACACCTTTGTCGCGCCGGGCCTGATCTGGTTTCGAAGGATCGGCGAAATCGGCGAGCGTTGCATTCGCCCACTTCGGACCATCGCCAGGTCGGTACTGCCAGTTGCCACTCATGCGGATTGCCTGTTTCGCCTTCTCATTGAGCAGTACGGGGGGAGCGACGGAGAAATTCGGGCGAGGGTCGTTCTGGTGAACTCGGATAGCGATGGTCGCATAGTCGCCGGCCTTGATCAGCTTGCCGGAAACGGAATAGCGCCCTTTTTCGCCAAGACCGCTGCGGAACTGAGGCGGGAAAGTCCCGGTGGATCCGACGTTTTGTCCGTTGACGTAAGATGCCCGCGCATCATCGACGGCCTCAACGAAGAGCGTCAGATCCGTTCTATCCCAGGACTCGGGAACTTTCACCAGGCAGCGGTACCAGGACCAGCCCTCGATCGGAGCCTGCTCGCCGCGCGGCATTCGACGCCAGGTCTCTGGGATGGCGACGCGGAACCACTCGGGCGACCGTTTCTCATTAGCGTCCTGAGCGGAGGATGCGGGGGCGAAAGCCGAAAGGGCGAGAAGAGACAGGAGGAAGGCGTGAGCGATTCGCACGGGAGAGCTCCTGGAGCGTGAATAAGGGGCAGAGCAATTGAGGAACATGCTCGTTCCTGCTTTCCTTATTCTTTAGTAGGTGGGTCCAAGTCGACGGTTGCTTTTTCGTCGATCCGTCAGCCGCAACGTATCGACTCCGGATCGTTTCGTCACGGAAGGGCGGCGTGGCAGACGGTGTGCGATACCAGCCCCGATAGAGGCGACCCTTGCGGGCTCAGTTCTCTTTGGCTTCGTCAGTCGGGTCGGTCTGTGGATCTGCCTCGCTTGAGTCCGGCAGGTTTTCCAGCAGCCAGTCCTCAAGGACCACATGTTCGATCAGCGGAGCTCTCAGCAGCGAGGCGTTTTTTGAGACCATCTGAGCCAGCCACGGTCGGCCTCGCACGATGCTCGAGACCGCCCGCAGTCCCAGCCCGGCCAGCGATTTATCGTTCAGCTGCGCGGCGACGTTCATGCTCAGCCGCTTGAAAGTCGCGGGGATGATGTTCGGTTCGGGGCCTACGTGGACGACGGTCGTGATGTCGGAATTCAGCAGATTCTCCATCACGCCCCACAGCCTCTGCGGGTGATCGATCCAGTCGTAAAGCACCGCTCGGCTGTTGAATTCGTTGTATGACGGTTCGCCGGTGATGCATGAAATCACCGGGACACACGGAGCTGTCACGCCGCCGGGCACGGTTTCCAGCATGACGCTGGCCCGGTCGGGGATGTTTTTCTGGCGAGCGATCTGCGTGTGAATCGGCGGCCACAGATCCGGGTTCTTCTTCATGTGAGCCTGCTTCGGCAGTAGCTGTTTCATCCGTTTTTTGAAGAGGTCCAGCGAGCCGTTCTGGCCGAGCAGCAGCACGGTGTTCGGCGCAAGGATGCTGGAGATGCTGACCGTCCCCTCGCCGCGCATCGTGATCTCGACACAAAGCCGCTCGACGACGTCCATGTCCAGCGTCGGGCCGCGAGAGAAGACGATGCCCATGCGGATGTTCTTCGCCAGCTCGACACAGTCATCGGAAAAGCTAAGGATCGGTGTCAGCAGATCCTCCAGTTCGTAAACGCCAGTTGCGATCAGGGCCGAGACCTCACCGAGGCTGTAGCCTGTCGCACAGCGCGAGTCCTCAATCCGCGTGTCGAAGTGCCTGGCAAGGATTTCCATGTGTGCCAGCTCGACGGCACAAATCAGGCAGATCGCCTCGGAGTAGTTCTCCAGCTGAGTTTCTTTCCGCTCGCGAACTTGCTGAACGAGATCAACTTCCCGACCCAGCAGACGCGATCCGATTTCCGCTGCTTCATTGAGATGCTGTTCGACGATGGGCCCGGAGACAGCGTGTTCGAGCAGTTCGGGCGTTTTGCCGAGGTTTGTGACGTTGTAACCGCGAAAGGCGAACGCAGTCGTGGACAGCTGCTCGCGAAAATCCGAATCCATTCGCAATCTCCTGCCCGCCGCCCGAGGGATGACGGACGGAGTTTATCCGGCGGGCGGAGATGAATGAATACGCGATTTCGAGGTGAGCGAAGGCATGACTGAAAACGTTCCGTTTGAAAGGACGCACACAGGGACGGTCCCATCAACGACGTCGGTTGATATGGAAGCCCAACCCGGGTGCGGAGACAGTGGCAAGCAGTTGCAGTTGCCCATCAGGGAGCGATGATGCCTGACGCGAAAACTTTGAGCGATATGATGCTCTCGAGAATCGTGCGCTGACTACTCCACAAACTCGTTCCCAACTTTTCTTGCCCGTTCAGGTTTGTCGAGGTCGATGCCCAGCGACAGGCCGACCTCGGCGAGAATGCTCCATCCGGCGGCCATCTGGAGGAACGGGTTCAAGTCTCCCGCGCTGGGAATCTGAATCGTGGGGAACGAGGTTTCGCGAGAGGCGACGGCGATGATGTCGAGGCCGACGCTGTCTTTGTCGCAAAGCGTCTCGCGGAATTTTTCCTCGGACTCCTCATACGGATCGACCCAGAGTACGACGTCCTGAGCGTCCATGACCTCCTCGATACCGTGCACCGCGTAGGTGCCTTCCAAGAAGTCGGCCTGCTTCCGCGTGATTTCGTTTGTCTTCAGTGTCAGCTCTTCGGCGACTCCGTCGTTCCGCCCGGCCCAGTAAATCGTGCCGGCTCTGGCGATTCGTTCGACCAGGGCAGCATCAATTTCCGTCGAGAGTGCTGCTTCGATCTTTGCGGCCAGATCGCTCAGTCGATCGGGGAGCGTTGGCTGTCCAACGGCGTGCTCCAGGGCGGCTCGATAAAAGAGAGCCTGCTCGACAACACTTTTGGTCGCCGCGACCGCGTCCTCGTTCCCGCAACTCAGGACGAATCCCTGATTGGCGAGGCCTTCCAGCGGCGAGCCCGGTTTCGCGCTGAGGCTGAAGCGCCGGCTGTGGCCCTCCGCTTCGAGCTTTTTTAAAAGCCGAATGACTTCCGCCGTCTTGCCGGAATTCGACAGAGCAAGCACAGCCCACGCGCCGAGATCATACTCACTGGCCTGCCGCCCGGCTTCGGTTGCCAGCCCGATGTTCCAGCCGCTGCGGTGGGAGTGAGTCATGATGCTCTTCGCCGGAAAAATTCGGCTAGAGCCCTCACCCGTCATGAGCAGCCGACCGGCCGCCGCAATTTCCGCTCCGATCCCGCTCAGCGAGGCTGCGTCAAAACCGGCGACGATCCCGGCGGTCTCAAGCATTTCGCGGCAGAGGGCGTACTTCGAATATCGTTCTTCAGAGAGATTCATCGAGGGAATCCTTGAACTGGCTGCAGTCAGGAAAGGGCTTTGTGAATGGCGGCGAGAATAGCCACGGCGTTTTGAGCCCGCCACCGCTGTCGGGCCGCGAAGTGAATTTCCTATCGATTGTGAAGCGGCAGCCGGCGAAATCTCGGGCTCGCGTTCTGGTGAAGAAGCCAGCCGCTGGATTAGAATCAGGACTTGACCACACATTCCGCCGGGACTCCCAATGGCCATTTTAAAACGGCCCCTTCCTCTGACCGTAGCAGCTTTTGCTTTTGCACTGGTGCTCGCCGATTCGTCTGCGGACGAATCCGAAAATTCCGTGAAAGACGGCAAAGAGAAGCTGGTGAAGACGAAGCCTCTCACCAAAGTGGAAAAAGCCGCTGTTCAGAAAGCCTTGGAGCCATTTAACTCGTACGTCGGCGGCTGGAGGGGAGCCGGACAGGTGCGACGAGGCTCACGCGCGGGATCGTGGCAGGAAAACGGCATTTTCGTCTGGAACTTCGACAACGGTGGCGTCGGGATTCAGTACGACGTCAAAGAGGGAAAACACATCCGCAAGGGCATCCTCACTTGGGACGCGAAAGTGAAAAAGTTCCGGATGGAAGCGACCTTTGCCGACAAGGTAAAACGGAAATACACCGGCGAGTTCGCGAAGAACGCCTTCGTGCTGGAAGCCGAGCCCGATGAAAAAGGCTACGTGTCGCGAGTGACAATCCGCCAACTGAATGAAAAGCGGATGTTGGTTCTGTATGAGGCTCGCAAAGAGACTCAGTCGTTTTATCGGCGGCTCGGCGAAGTCGGCTACACGCGTGAGGGAACGCGGCTGGCGTCTTCGGACAGTACCGGTCCCGAGTGCGTTGTCACGGGCGGAGCCGGCACGATCGCTGTCACGTTCAAAGGGAAGACCTACTATGTCTGTTGCACGGGCTGTCGCGACGCGTTCAACGATGACCCGGAAGGAATCCTCGCCGACTATCGCGCGAAACTCGAAGAACGTAAGAAGAAATAGAGATGATTTGTTCGCGCGCTTGACCGCGACTTCCGAATTTGAGTTTACCTGCTGATTCAGTTTTACAGCTGCTTTAAAGGATGGAACCATGTCGTCCCGAATAATGTCTCGACGCCTGATAATGACTCAGCGTCTCTACTTTGCCTGCATCGCCCTCGCCCTCGCATCGACAGGGATGAGTTGTAATCAGAATGCCGAGGATGTGCCGCCGGTTCAGACTGGCGGTGCGGAAGCTGTCGACGTCGATCCGAATAACGGTGACTCGTACGAGGTTGTCTTCGAGACGACTGCGGGAAACTTCACCGTCGAGGTGCACCCTGACTGGTCTCCGAATGGCGCCGCCCGTTTCAAAGAGCTGATCGACATCGGCTACTACGACAATTGCCGATTCTTCCGTGTCGTGCCGGGCTTCATGGTGCAGTGGGGGATGAACGGCGACCCGAAGCTGAACAGCCAGTGGTCTGATAACAACATCCAGGACGACCCTGTCATCGAGTCGAACACGCGCGGCTACATGACGTTTGCGAAAACCGGAGCCCCCGATTCACGATCGACTCAGCTGTTTATCAATTACGGGGACAACTCGCAGTTGGACGGGCAGGGATTCTCGCCGTTCGCGATCGTCACCGAAGGTATGGACGTCGTGGACAAGATCAACCCGGAATACCGTGAACAGCCAAATCAGGGAACTATTGCTCAGGCCGGCAACGCGTATCTCAAATCGAATTTTCCGAAGCTCGATTACATCCTGAAAGCCAGCTACAAGGATGGCGGAGCCGAACAGACCGTGAATGAAGAGGTCGAGAAGGGCTCCGGAAAAGCTGCCGACTCGGGAAGCAGCGAAGAGTCCGGCGAAGGAGAGCCCGGTACCGAAGGCGAGACTTCGGAATGCGGAGTCAATTTCGACGAGTTCCACGTCGAGTGCGACGACCAGGAAAAGGTCATCGGAGACCCGGTCCCCGGCGCGAAGCCAACTGCAGAAGAAAAAACCGATGAAGACAGCCAGAAGCCTTTTGATGTGAAATTCGAAACGACGAAGGGTGACTTTATCCTCGAAGTCCACCCGGAGTGGGCGCCTGTTGGAGCTGCGCGATTCAAAGAGCTTGTGGAGAAGAAATACTACGACGAGTGCCGGTTTTTTCGCGTCCTGCCGGGGTTCGTCGTTCAATGGGGCATGAATGGTGACCCAAAGGTCAACACGGAATGGTCAGAGAAGAATATTAAGGACGACCCCGTCAATGCCTCCAACAAAAAGGGCTTTGTGACATTCGCGAAGTCTGGCCGGCCGAATTCGCGAACGACGCAATTGTATATCAATCTCGGGGACAACGAGCGGCTTGACGACCTCGGCTTCGCGCCCTTCGCAAAAGTGAAAAAGGGCATGAATGTCGTCGAGAAAATCAACGCTGAGTACCGACAGGACCCGGACCAGGGACGCATCGCTGCAGCTGGCAATGAGTACCTTAAGGAAAACTTCCCGCGACTTGATTCGATCAGGAAGGCACGCGTCGTCAACCCGGTGGAAAACGGGAAGAAAGTGGACGCAAAGAAAGAATCGAAAGCTGCCGAGTGACGGAGACGACGATGAAGGTCACGGTGGAATATACAGCTCAGATTCGACGAGCGGCCGGAGTCTCCAGCGAGAGCTACTCGGTCGGTGATGGCTGCACGGTGGACGGACTGCTGCCTCAGATTGCCGAACGGCACGGAAGTGACCTCGGGCGGTTCTTGATCACTGAAGACGGCTCACCGCAGTCCACGCTGCTGGCGTTCATTTCCGACAGCCAGGTCCGCTGGGGAAATGAGACTCTGCTGCAGGATGGGCAGACTGTGACGCTGCTTTCGCCGATCTCGGGCGGCTGATGGTTTGTCGTGCGGCCGAGTATTATTCTACGAAGCTGCGGAGTTCGACGTACGCGCTCCGTGTTTGGTGCTTTTTGTGAGGAGTCTCTCGTGCGAGTCATTCAGTTTCTGATTCTGTGCGCGATCTCCTTCTCCTGCTTCTGCGGAAGTGCCTCGGCTGAGGATGACTCGCCCAACTTTGTCATCATTTTTATCGACGACATGGGCTACGGAGACATCGAGCCGTTTGGCTCGAAGCTCAACCGGACTCCGAATCTGAATCAGATGGCCGATGAGGGCATGAAGCTGACGAGCTTTTATGCGGCACCGGTGTGTTCAGCATCGAGGGCTCAACTCCTGACCGGCTGCTACGCGCCGCGCGTGTCCGTGCCGGGCGTGTTCTTTCCGGCCGGAAGCCGCGGTCTCAATCCGGAAGAAGAAACGGTCGCGGATTATCTGAAATCCCTGGGCTACGCCACCATGTGTGTCGGCAAGTGGCACCTGGGCGACCAGCGCGAGTTCCTGCCGACCCGTCAGGGTTTTGATGGTTACTTCGGTATTCCCTACTCAAACGACATGGGGCGACCGAGCCTGAAAGACGGCCGGTCGGTCCATCCTCTTGTCCGGGACGATGAAGTAGCCGAACTGCTCGAAAACGAAGGCCAGCGCCGGATCACTCGTGAGTACACCGAAGAAGCTGTCCGCTTTATCGAGAAGAACAAAGACGACCGCTTCTTCCTCTATCTGCCGCACACGGCGATGCATGTGCCGCTGTTTCCTCACAAGGATTTCGTTGGCAAATCGAAAAACGGCGTGTATGGCGACTGGGTCGAGGAAGTCGACTGGAGCGTGGGCCAGATCCTCGACACGCTGCGGCGACTGAAGCTCGATGAGAAGACGCTGGTCCTTTTCACGACGGACAACGGTCCGTGGGCCTCGAAGGGCAAAGCCGGTGGAGTCTCCGGGCCGCTGCGAGGCAGCAAAGGCTGCACGCTGGAAGGCGGCGTGCGGGTGCCGACGATTGCTTGGTGGCCGGGGAAGATTAAAGCTGGGTCACAGAACGACGGCGTCGTTGGGACGACCGATGTTCTGCCGACGTTTGTTGGTCTCGCTGGCGGGGCGCTTCGCGGCAATGTGCGAATTGACGGAGTCGACATTGCTCCTGTCTTGCTGGGAAAGGCGGAGCAGTCATCCCGCGACGCTTGGTTTTACTATCACGGCACGAATCTGAAAGCTGTCCGCTCCGGATCGTGGAAGCTCGCCGTTGCGCCTCAGTCGCTCGGCATGGGCATCCGCGAACGCGCGGCCGATCTGCAGACCTCCGAACCGCGGCTCTACAACCTCGACGAGGAAATCGGTGAAGTCACAAATGTGGCCGCAAAGCATCCTGAAGTCGTCGCGAGTCTGCTGAAGAAGATCCAGGAAATGAATGCTGACATCGGCAGTGGCAAAGCAGGCCCGGGAGTCCGCCTGCCTGGTGTCGTAGAAAATCCCGTAACACTCTTCCCCAGTCGAGCTCGTCCCCGTCGGAATTCACCGGGCAGAGGGATCAAAAAGCCGATCGCCTGGGACAAAGTGAAGATCGGTGAGGTCTACTCAACAGCCGTCGCTCCGAAAGTTGCTGGGAACGGATTCGTTATCGTTGCGCAAATCGGTGGCGCGAAATCCGACGGAGTTATCGTGGCTCACGGTGGCACATCGGTTGGTTACTCGCTTTACACGAAAGCCGAGCGAGCAGTGTTTGCTCTGCGAGTCAGCGCGTCGAAAGTGCACCGAGTGGCCGTGGAACTCCCTGAAAGCAAGAAAGCAGAATTACAGGCTCAGATCTCAGCAGAGGGCATCCTCAGTCTGAAGGTTAACGACAGCGAGCCTGTTACGTTGAAAGCCGCTGTGATTCCGAATCATCCGCAGGAAAATCTCGGCATCGGAATCGACGATCGCAACCCTGTTGATGAAGAGTCGTCGCAAGGCAGGTACCGAGGGCGAATTCTCAGCGTGAATGTTGCTTTGTTGTCAGGTGTCTGACCGCGGTTTGACCGTTCGAGATTGCCTCACCACAATGCCGGGAATTCACAGAAAGTAATAACTCAGGTACTCTCAGGAAATCGCGATGCGACCTCTCTCTCTGCTGATCTGCGCTGTTCTGGCGACTGCTGTCATGGCTCAATCCAGCCTCACGAAGGCGGCCGAGCGGCCGAACATCATCGTCATCCTGTCGGACGACATGGGGTATTCCGATATCGGCTGTTACGGCGGCGAGATCGATACACCGAACCTCAATACGCTGGCGAAGGGGGGCCTGAGGTTCACTCAGTTTTACAACACAGGCCGCTGCTGCCCGACTCGAGCGTGCCTGCTCACGGGCCTTTATCCTCACCAGGCCGGCATCGGCTGGATGATGACGGATCGAGGTCACGACGGTTATCGCGGTGACCTCAACGAGTCCTGCCGTACGATTCCGGAAGTTCTCCGTCCCGCGGGTTACTCAACGTACGGAGTTGGCAAGTGGCACGTCACGAAGCACGTCCAGCCGGACGGGTCCAAGCAGAACTGGCCTTTGCAGCGCGGCTTCGACAGATTTTACGGCACGATCACCGGTGCTGGCAGCTTCTTTGATCCAGGCACGCTGACTCGCGGCAACAAGAATATTTCGCCGATCACCGATAAAGAGTACCAGCCCGAGCAGTACTACTACACCGATGCGATCAGCGATCATGCCGTGCGGTTTATCGATGAGCATTGTGCCTCGACCGACGACAAACCGTTTTTTATGTACGTTGCCTACACGGCGGCTCACTGGCCGATGCATGCCCTGGAAAAAGACATTGCCAAATACAAAGGCAAGTACGACGGCGGCTATTCGCCGACGCACGCGCAGAGGGCTCGGCGAGTCGTTGATCTTGGTCTTGTCAGAGAGAGTTTTGACAGCGCGCCTCTGATCGGCGATTGGAGCAAGGTCGAGCACAAAGAGTGGGAAGCACGCTGCATGGAAGTCTACGCGGCGATGATCGACAACATGGACCAGGGCATCGGCCGGGTCCTCAAGTCGCTCCGCAAGAACAACCAGTACCAGAACACACTGATCCTTTTCATGCAGGACAACGGCGGTTGCCAGGAGACGGTTGGGCGAAGGGGCAACTTCCAACGCCCTGTCGAGGCCTCGCTGCCGAAGATCGCTGACGATGCCATTCGGCTGGATGTGATCCCGAGGCAGAACCGGTCGGGAGTGCCGACACTCAAAGGCCCCGGTGTCATGCCTGGTCCCGAGGATACCTACATCGCCTACGGCCTCAACTGGGCCAACGTCAGCAATACACCATTTCGCGAGTACAAGCATTTTGTGCACGAAGGCGGAATCTCGACGCCGTTGATTGCTCACTGGCCGAATGGGATTAATGAAAAAGGTCGCCTCTACCGCGAACCAGGACACCTCATAGATATCGCGGCAACATGTGCGGACCTCGCGGCGGCTGACTATCCGGTCGAGATTCGGACTGCTCGGCCAGGGGCAGAAGGCGACCGGCCAATTGGCAGTGTGACTGAGATCACTCCCCTCGAAGGTGTCAGCCTCGCTCCGGCATTCTCCGGCGAGTCGCTCATGCGATCGCAGCCGATTTTCTGGGAGCACGAAGGCAATCGGGCGATTCGCGATGGCAAGTGGAAACTTGTTGCGAAAGAGAACCGGCCGTGGGAACTGTACGACATGGAGAAGGACCGCACGGAAATGCACGACCTGGTCGACGAGATGCCGGACCTGGTGAAGAAGCTTGACACAACCTGGACGACGTGGGCGAAGCGAGCCAATGTGTTGCCGCTGGGAGCTTGGCGTGGCACGAAGACAAACGCTGCGAAGAAGTTCAACCGCACACAGAAGTCGTTCTCATTCAAGTCGGGAGCGAATTTCTCGACGGACAAAGGGCCGTTTGTGCAGGGGCGGTCAATTCGGATTCAGGCCGACCTGAATTCGACAGGTGACGGAGTCATCGTGGCCCAGGGCGGATCGGCTGAGGGGTACTCACTCTACATCAAGGACGGTCAACTCGTGTTTTCGACGAGGATTGGTGGCAAGCTCTCGACAGTCGCTTCAGAAGAACGGGTGGCCTCGGGAAAGGTGGTCATCGAACTGACTCTTGAGAAGAGCGGCGAAGTCCGCCTCGAAGGGGCAGGTTTGAAGGCCTCGGGTAAGTCGTCGGGCCCACTGGCAAGACAGCCGATCGACGGGCTTCAGGTTGGCTCTGACACAGGCGGTGCTGTCGGCAACTACGAGGCGCCTTTCGAATTTCAGGGTGAAATCAATTTCGTCCAGGTTCATGTCAAGTAGAGCGGCTTATGTCGACCGACGTTCCCATCGTCCGATTCAGTGAAATGATTCCCGGCCGGATCAGCGACACGTTCGCGATGCTTTCGGCGAAGGAAGAAGCGAAGACACGCGACGACAAACCCTACTACCGGGTCGCGTTCAAGGATGGCCGGCGGTCAGCAACCTCGATGATCTGGTCGGACAACGGCTTTTTTGAAAGCTGTCGAGACACTTGGAAAGTCGGCAGCTTTTACAAGCTGCGGTGCCGGTTCGAGGAATCCAGCTATGGCCCTCAGATCGAGATTGACCGCATCCGACCGGCTGTCGACACGGACCGCGAGGCTGGCTTTGATCCGAACAGTTTTTTTCCGACGACTCGCTACGACCGTGACGAGATGTTTGCGGAGCTCGTTTCGCTGGTGGAAGAGCACGTTGAAGATGAACCAGTCCGGCAACTTGTTCTGGAGATGCTCGAAGAAAACGGCGAAGGAATTCGGCAGCACGCGGCGGCCGTGCGGAATCATCACGCCTTCATGGGCGGCTACCTGGAGCACACGCTCTCGGTGGTCAAGACGGCCATCTTCCTCGCAGAAAAATACGCGGTGTACTACACGCAGATGAATCCGCCTCTGTCGAAGTCGCTGGTCGTCGCCGGGGCGGTCCTGCACGACATCGGCAAGATGGAGGAACTGCGGTTTAAGCCGGAGGGCTGGGAGTACACGCCGCGAGGCCGTCTGGTCGGGCACATTCTGATCGGCCGGGACATGATGCTCAAAAAGGCCGCAGAGATTCCGGAACTCGATGAGGAAACTGTCCTCCGACTGGAGCACATGATCGTCGCGCACCAGGGCATCCCCGAGTGGGGTTCGCCGGTTTCGCCGAGCACACCGGAAGCGATGCTTGTCCACTACGCTGACGATATCGACGCGAAGTTCCACGAACTGGCGATTCAGTTGGAGAACTCGCAACCGGCCGACGCCGAATTTACGGACCATCGCAACCCGCTTCGTCGGCGAATTTTCCTTGGGCTGAAATCGGAAGAAATCGAAGACGCGGAAGGCAACGCGGACACAGAAGAATAATCCACACTCTCTCGTCGAGAGCAACAGGGCAAGGCTTTACGGATGAAGGTCGCGATTATCGGCTCGGGAATTTCGGGGCTGACGGCGGCGTGGCTGTTGCACGAGCGGCATCAGATCACGGTGTTCGAGGCGAACGACTACATCGGCGGCCATACTCACACGGTTGACGTTGATCTGGATGGTGAGCGACACGCCATCGACACGGGTTTCATCGTCTACAACGATTGGACTTACCCGAATTTTATCGAGCTCCTGACGCGGCTTGGCGTGGATTCGCAGCCAACGTCTATGAGCTTTTCCGTCCGCTGCGATCGCTCTGGCATTGAGTACAACGGCACGTCGCTCAACGCGATGTTTGCGCAGCGCCGGAATCTCTTTCGGCCGCGGTTCATTCGGATGATTCGAGACATCCTGCGGTTTAACCGGGAAGCGGTCGAACTGCTGGAGTCCGAAATCGAAGAGCAGACGGTCGACGAGTTCATCCGCGAAAAGGGTTACGGTTCGGCCTTCGGTGAGCAGTACCTCATCCCGATGGGAGCGGCGATCTGGTCGTGTCCGCCGGAGACCTTCGGGCAGTTTCCGATGCGATTCATCGCGGAGTTCTACCACAACCACGGACTGCTCAGTCTGAAAAACCGACCGCAGTGGCGAGTCATCTGCGGCGGTTCGAAGTGCTATGTCGAAAAACTGACTGCGGGATTTCGGGAGCGAATTTGGCTGAACTCGCCGGTGCAGTGTGTGTCTCGTGACGAAGAATCTATTTCGATTCAGCTGGCCGGATCAGGTGAGTCTCAATCGTTTGACCATGTGATCTTTGCCTGCCACAGCGACCAGGCTCTCGCGATACTCGGGGAAGAGGCCTCGCCCACCGAGCGGGAACTGCTTGGCGCATTTCCGTATCAGAAAAATATCGCCGTGCTGCACACCGACGAGTCCGTGTTGCCCCGTCGCAGGCAGGCTTGGGCCAGCTGGAATTATCAGATTGGCAAAGAAGGACCTCGTCAGGCCGCGACGGTGACCTACAACATGAACATCTTGCAGCGGCTGTCGACTCAGACGACGTTCAACGTCACTCTGAATTCGGAAAACCTGATCGATGCGTCCCGCATCATCGACCGCTTCGTGTATCATCACCCGATCTATTCGACTCAGCGGCGATCCGTCCAGCAGCGGCACAGTGAGGTCATCAATCAGAATCGAACTTCGATTTGCGGAGCGTACTGGCGGAACGGGTTTCATGAGGACGGCGTGGTGAGTGCCCTTGCCGTTTGTCGGGCTCTGGGAGTCGAGTCGCCGTGGAGTTGACCGACTGGCTGAGAAAAGTGAGTGGTGAATGAGTCACCTGGAAACTGCACCGGAAGCAGCTCATGCCGAGTCTGACTCGGTGGTGTTTTCGCGCGTTGGTTTAGAGGACTCTTCTGCGGAGTTGGCCAGCGGGCTTTACGTCGGTCGTGTCCGTCACCGCCGGTTTGAGCCCGTTCGGAATGAGTTCACCTATTCCGGGTTCTGGCTGTACCTGGACCTCGACGAGCTGGATGAGGTTTTTCGCGGTCGATGGCTCTGGTCCAGCAAGCAGTTCGCGCTGATGCGGTTTCGGCGTGAAGATCATCTGCTGTTTCCCGACGATATTGCGGGTCTGGAAGACCCGAACGCTGTTACCTCTCCCCGCGTCGGAGACGGTGAGAAGGGGCAGACTGCGCTCCCCAGTTTTGGCATCAAACCGAAACGCAAAACTGAAGGGACGCTTCCGCCGCTCGATGATTCTGTGCGCAGTCTGGTCGAGTTCTCAACGGGGCGGCGGCCGGATGGGCCGATTCGGCTGCTGACTCAGGTGCGGTGTTTCGGCTACCTCATGAACCCGGTCAGTTTTTATTACTGCTTCGACGCGGGCAGCGAGCGTCTCGAAACGGTTGTGGCCGAGGTCAATAACACGCCATGGGGGGAGCGACACTGTTACGTGCTGGACGAGGGTTCGCGGACTAACGCCGATCAGTCGCGCGAAGAAGCAGTAGGAGCTCTCGTTCGGAATTCGCAATCTAACTCTGCCGGTTCAGGCTCGCCTGCCCCGTTTGAGGCTGTTCGGATTTCTCCGGGTTCTTCTGAGCCCGGGCACTTGTGTTTTGAGCATGAAAAACGTTTTCATGTCTCCCCGTTCATGCAGATGAATATGACTTACCGCTGGCGGATTTCGCCGCCAGGGAAGAAACTCACGGTACAGATTGAAAACTGGCCACACGAGAAAGGGGATTCGCTGGCGGACCATCCGCTGTTTGACGTTACGTTTTATTTGAAGCGGCGGCCGATCACGGGCGGGCAGTTGGCGAGGGTGCTGGTGCGGCACCCGTTTATGACGGGCAAATTTGTCGGGGCCATTTACTGGCAGGCGCTGAAGCTGTGGTGGAAGCGATGCCCCTTCGTTCCACATCCTAACTCGAAGATTCAGGAAGCTTCTGAGTCATGACAAAGACGGTAGCTGATCCGCGGGCGGATCGTTCCTCAGAGACTACGGCAGGTGTGAGCGTTCCGGGCACGCCACCAGTCGACACGATTGTGGCGGAAGTCCAAGTCGAAGCGAGCGCGACTCCGGTCCGGTCGACTTGGCTTCTCCGCGCGATGCAGCGCGGTGTGTTCAGACAGCTGGAGAAGATTTGTTCCGGTCAGCTTATGGTGCAGTATGAGGGAAGCTCGCATGTGTTCGGTTCGTACACCGAATGCGAACCCCAAGCGACTGTGACGGTTCACTCGGGCGAGTTCTTTCGGCGAGTTGCTCTCAATGGCAGCTTGGGTTTTGCCGAGTCGTATCTGCTGGGTGAATGGTCGTGCAATGATCTGACGAATCTTGTCCGCGTCTTTTGCCGCAATCTGCACGTGGCGGATGCCGCCGATTCGGGTTTCGTGAAGCTGGTCAAATCGGTGTCACGGCGGTGGCACGTACGACACGCGAACTCGAAGGAAAACAGCTTCCGAAACATTCACGCTCACTACGATCTGGGCAACGATTTCTACTCGCAATTCCTCGACGAGACAATGACTTATTCGTGCGGCGTGTTCCTTTCGGAAAAGAGCACGCTTCGTGACGCTCAGGTGGAGAAGATTGACCGCATCTGCCGGAAGCTCGACCTGCAGCCGGATGACCATCTCGTCGAAATCGGCACGGGCTGGGGCGCCTTCGCGATTCACGCGGCGAGTCAGTACGGCTGCCGGGTAACGACGACGACGATTTCACGCGAGCAGTTTGAGTTCGCGAAACAGCGTGTCGAGGAAGCGGGCTTGGGTGACCGAATTACGCTTCTGCTGAAGGACTATCGTGATCTGACCGGGCAATTCGACAAGCTGGCGACGTGCGAGATGATCGAAGCTGTCGGCTACGAGTACTTCGACACGTTTTTCCGGAAGTGTGGCGAACTGCTGAAGCCGGACGGTCAGATGGTTCTGCAGGGCATCACGATGTCCGAACACCGCTATGAGCGGTACCTGAAACAGGTCGACTTCATTCAGCGTTACATCTTCCCAGGCGGTTGCCTGATTACACCGCGGGTCGTCGTGGACTCGGTGACGCGCACGGGTGACATGCGGCTGGTCCACCTGGAGGATATCGCCCCTCACTACGTCTGCACGCTGAAAACGTGGCGCGACCGGTTCTTTTCGAAGCTCGAAGATGTCCGCTCGCTGGGCTTCCCGGAGAGTTTCATTCGTCTCTGGGAGTACTACCTGTGCTACTGCGAGGCTGCGTTCACCGAACGGCTGGTCGGAACGGTACAGATGCACTTTGCCAGGAGCGAGTGTCGTGTCGATCCGATTTCGTGATCGGTGGGTCGGCTTACTGGACGAGGCCCTTGGTCAGTTCCATGAAGGCTGTTTCCAGGTTGACTTCCTCCTCACGAAACAGCTTCAGCTTCAGACCTGCGGTGACCAGGGAGCTGGGCAGGTCGCTGTAGTCGAGGACGTCGGGCTTCAGGGTGGTGAGGATGGTGGCTGTTGAGTCGACTTCAAGGCTCTCGACCAGATCGTGCTGCTCGATCAGGGCAGCAGCTTTGTCGGTTTCCTCGCTGACCTGAATGTGCAGGACGATTCGCTGACGGGCTTTTCGCATGACCTCGTCCACGTGGCCATCGACAATCAGGACACCTTTCTCGATCATGCCGACCCGCGTGCAGACGTCGGCCAGTTCCGGAAGGATGTGGCTGGAAACGATAACCGTCTTATTCAGCTCGCCGAGCCGCTTCAGCAGGTTGCGGATTTCGATCCGGGCTCGAGGGTCCAGGCCGGACGCGGGTTCGTCGAGCAGCAGAACCTGCGGCTCGTGCAGGAGGACTCGAGCCAGGCCGATGCGCTGCGTCTGTCCGCGAGAGAGCTGGTTGACCATCGCGTCGCGTTTGAAGGCCATGTCGACCAGTTCGAGTTTTTCTTCGACGACGGATCGTCGCTTGTCCACGGGAACCCGGTAGGCGGCTGCGAAGAATTCGAGGTACTCGACAACCGTCATGTCCTCGTAAACGCCGAAGAAGTCGGGCATGAATCCGACCAGCCTCCGGATTTCCTGCGGATTGGTGTAGATCGATTTTCCGCAGACGTACGCCTCGCCGTAGTCCGGCTGGAGGAGCGTTGCGATCATCCGCATCGTCGTCGTTTTGCCGGACCCGTTCGGCCCGATGAAACCAAAGACGTCGCCTTCCGAGAGGTTCAGGTCAATATGGTTGACGGCGATCAGGTCACCGTAGCGTTTTGTAAGCTGGCGTGTTTCAATCACGGGAATCTCAAGTCACGGAAGAGGCGTTAAAGACGGACGGGGAAGGCGAGGATTCTGTCGAATTCCGGTCCCAAAGTAACCCGAAGTGTGAGTGAGGCAAACGGCAAAGTGCTTCGCCTCGCTGGCGTTTCGGGTTGGGATGGTGTGTCGGCAGGGAGTCTTACGTCACAAACGCGTCCATCGGCACTGTCACAATCCCCGATTCTAAAACGGAAAGCCCGTTAGCCCGGTCCTCGTCGTGGTCGTAACCGATTCGCAGTCCTTCCGGGATAGTGACGTTTTTGTCGATGATCGCCCGTTTGATTCTGGCGTGGCGACCGATATTCACTCCGCTGAACAGGATCGAGTCCTTCACTTCGGACCAGCTGTTGATTTTTACCGACCGGCCGAGAATGGAGTGTTCGACTCGGCCTCCCGAAATGATCGAGCCCACGCAGACGATGCTGTCGACAGCCTGGCCGACTCGCGGTTCCTCTGCGTTGAAATCGGCGAAGACCGTCTTCGGCGGTGGCAGGGGCGGGTGGTAGGTGTTGATTGGCCAGGATCGGTCATAGAGGTCAAGCTCTGGGTTGACCGCGATGAGGTCCATGTTCGCTTCGTAATAAGCGTCGAGTGTCCCGACGTCCCGCCAGTAGTTGGTCTGCCCGGTGTTCCGGTCGCGAAACGGGTGGGCCAGCACGGGGTGCGAGTCGATCAGCTGCGGAATGATGTCCTTGCCAAAGTCGTGCGAGCTGTCTCGATCCGTCGCGTCGTCGCACAGGCGATCGAGCAGGAAATCCCGGTTAAAAACGTAGATGCCCATCGAAGCCAGAAACCGCGAGGGGTCATCGGGCATTGGAGTCGGCTTGGGCGGCTTCTCCTGGAAACCGGTGACGCGCATTTCGTCGTCGACCTGGAGAGCTCCGAACTGGTCCGAGTACTGCAGCTCAACCGGCAGGCAGGCGATCGTTGCCACGGCATTGGCTTCGATGTGCCGCCGGATCATGTCAGCGTAGTCCATCTTATAGATGTGGTCGCCAGAGAGGATGAGCAGGTAGTCGGCCGGGTGTTGCTCGATCGTGTAGATGTTCTGGTAGACGGCGTCGGCCGTGCCCTGGTACCACTGTTCGTCGATTCGCTGTTGCGGCGGAAGCACCTCGATGAATTCGTCGAGTTCCCGGTGAAGGAAGCCCCAGCCGAGGTGGATGTGGCGGTCGAGGCTGGCGGCCCGGTACTGGGTCAGCACCAGCACTCGCCGCAGGTCCGAGTTCAGGCAGTTGGAGAGCGTGAAGTCGAGAATCCGATACGCGCCGCCGAAAGGCACAGCCGGCTTGGCCCGTTCCCGGGTGAGCGGATCGAGCCGCGTTCCTTTTCCCCCGGCCAGGATCAGCGTCAGCACATTACGCACAGGTCACTCCGCTCGTTGCGAGTCATCCGTCGGCAAAGAAGAGTGTAGTGGGAGAGGCGGGCGGCTCGAAGTCTGGCGGTTGTGGAGGGGAACGGGTTGTCGTTGCAGGGGGCGACTCGACGCACCTTAATTTGTTGGAGGGCTTGCGGCCTCCTGGCGGGCTCGCGCTCTGAGGGCTGCCTCCAGGCAGGAGGGGACGTCGAGGACCGTTCGCTCTTTGCGCCGGCTCTGGTAATGACGCTGGAAATTCGAGGGCACGCGCAGTCGCCAGTTCGTGTCGTTGACGACACCCGGGGTGTTGTAGAGACCGGTGAGCCCCAGCAGATCCGGGAAGAACATCGCGACGTGGGCAGCCTGGCTGGCGAGCATCGCGGCGAACAGTGAGTGAGTCAGCTCACCGGGATCGCTTGCGATCCGGCGGACAAAGTCAGGTCGTTCGGTGGCCGGTATCCACAGACAATCGGCTAGGTACTCGCCCCAGTCGGCTCCACGAGAGCCATTGCACCAGCCTCGAGCCAGCAGCCAGATCGGTGGCGTATCGTGATTGCCCATCATGATCCAGTCGGCGGGTTCAGCCTGTTCGATGCGGTAAACATCTGCGGGATCATCGAGCTTCGCTTTCTGAATCACCCGAAAGCGGCCCAGGCTGTGACGCTGCATGACCTGGCCGAGAGGGTAGGGGAGTGTGCTGAGCACTTCGCAGGCGAGGTTCGATTCCGGGTCGCCGCCGAGTTCCCGGACGACGTCGATCACGACGTCGAACAGCCGCGAATACTTCTCAGCCTGAGTGTCGTCCAGAGCCGTCGTTCTCTCGCCAGCGTATCGCGGCTGGGACTCGTCGATCTGTTCGGGCCGGGCGATTGCGAATGCGGCCAGTTCCGGGTGATCCGCCAGATTGGGAGACTCATACAGCCTCGCGCCGGCTCGTACGGCCTCGCCCGAATCGAGGGTGTTCCGCCGGTAAACCCACGGGCAGATCAGGCCGTGCGGATGGTCGATTCGCAGGCCGTCCAGGCCGTCGAGCATCCGTCTCACGCGGGTTCGCAGAAATTCCTGCGCGGCTCCGCTGTCGATTTTGTCGGGATGAAAAACGGCGTAGCCCCACGGTTGGCCTTTCGGATTCGTTCGGCTTGGCGGGGCTCCCATCGCGTAGTCGGGGTGGAACAGGTCCGCAAACATCTTCGCATCGACGGGGCCCATGCCAATCTGCAGATCGCCGTAGAAGTGCAGATCGGGGAACTCCGACTTCAACTGATGATGCTGTTTGTGGAGCACAAACTGCACGAAGGAGTGTCTTGCCGGGTCGAGGTGTTTTGAGGCCAGCTCCAGCCAGTTGGCGTTTTCTGTGCGAAAAACGGCGAGATCGCGATCCAGTGGCGAGTTTTTTTCAACGCGTGCTTTTTTAAAGGCCAGCCAGACCTCATCCAGAGCTGCGGACAGCTCGTCCCACGCAAACTCGTGATGAGTTCTCTGCATCCCGGACGGTCTCGCTTCGGTGATCCGCCGGATGGTGTCTTCGGCGAGCAGGCTTTCCCAGTAGGGATCGTTCACCAGCGGCCGCAGTGCGATCGACAGAAAATCGTGGACGAATAGCCGGCCGTCATATGGGCATGGGTTGTCTCGATCGGTCTGCCCCTGCGGGCCCAGCTGAATTCCGTCGAAGCCCAGCTTTCGCACGAACTGCAGAAAATCTCTCGCGCCGTGCGAATACGGCGAACCGCGACCGGTGTCTTCATCGGGTCGCGAGGGGAAGCTGGCATCGTGAATCTGCAGCACCAGCCGTCGGATTCCCAGTTGCTGTTTGAGTCTGGCGAGCGGCTCCATCGGCATCTCTGTGGACTTAAGGTTCCTGCGGTCTGTCCTGACCGAGGGAAGTGTGCGCGATCCAGCCTGCGGAAAAACAGAGCTTCACGACAGATTGCGTGAACTTGTCGTTAGTTTCCGGGGAAGTCCTGATGACCCAGCAGCGAATCGACGAAGCCGTTCGGCGGGGGAACGGCTGTTGGTGGGTCGGGATGCCGGAATGTCGACGCGGAGAAGACGGACGCCCGCAAGACACTCACACTGGGCCAATATGAGATTGTTCTGGAGAAAGTGCCTGGAACTCCCATTACAATGACGATCAATGACCAGACCGTCGAGATTGGTGACCGGGTCAGGATTGCCAGAAAAATCGTCAGGGTGAATGGGGTTGTTCGAGAACCGGAAAACAGCGAATCCGACGTGCCCGAGGACTCCGGCAGCAAAGAGGCTGCGCCAGTTCCCGCTTCATCGGAAGAATCACAGGGTTCCAAGTCGCCCCGTCCAATCCGCAGGCGATGCCCGAGTTGCGCTGCTTCTTACTCTGTTCGCGGTAGTGGCTTTCTCCGCATCTGGCTGCGAGGGAGATGGCAGCGCGGTGCCTCAGCTTGAGGTTACCGCATTCAACACGTGGTCGATGCCACCGGAAGGAGCTCTCATACCCGGGCCGCGGAGCATCACGATCGGGCCAGGTGGCGATACGTACGTGCTCGACAATGCCGGACGCGTGCTCGTTTTTGACAACGCCGGCAAGGAAATTCGCCGCTGGTACATGCCGCACTATTCGGTCGGCAAGCCTGAAGGCATCTGCGTTCTGAAGGACGGCCGCGTCGCTGTCGCCGACACGCATTACCATCGCGTCGTTCTGTTCAAACAGGACGGCACGTTGCTGGGAATGCATGGATCGCATGGTGAGGAGCCGGGGCAGTTCATCTACCCCGTCGCGATCACGCAGGACGATGAGGGCAACTACTTCGTTGGCGAGTACGGAGGCAACGATCGCGTTCAGAAGTTCTCGCCTGGCGGAAAGTTTCTGCTCGAGTTCGGCTCGTTCGGTACCTCGCCTGGCGAGTTCCAGCGACCCAGCGGAGTCGTCTGGCGAGACGGCAAAGTGCTCGTCGCAGACGCATTTAACAACGTCATTCAGGTATTTTCCGACGCGGGTGAGTTTATCGGAATTCTCGGTGCGACGCCCGAGGGCTCCGGCTTACACTACCCCTACGACCTGGGGGTGAACGCGGCCGGTGAACTGTTTGTTGTCGAGTACGGCGGAAACCGGGTTTCGCATCTCAGTGCCGAAGGGAGGCTTCTGGGCCGGTTCGGTTCGGTCGGAACAGGGACCAATCAGTTTTCGACTCCGTGGGGAATCGCTGTGGATTCCGAAGGACGAGTCATCGTGGCGGACACAGGTAACCGGCGAATCGTGGAGCTGAAACTGTGATTGCAAAGCGGGCTGCGAGAGCATTCTTTGCCGTCATTCCGCCTTCCCCGAAAGGGCAGATTGGCCGCTCGGTGCTTTGGCTGACCGGTTTTGTTTTCGCGATGGTTTCGGTGCGATCGGTTTTAGTTGCTACAGAGCTGTTGCCGCTCAATCCGCTCTGGGACACTGTGACGGGAATCGTGCTCACCTGGCTCTGCTGGATTCAGATCACGACGCAGAAAATCTTTCCCGCTCCGCGGCATGAGTTCACCTGGAAGAGCTTTTTCCCGCTCGCCGCATTTCTGGCGATTTACATCGCAGTGTGTTTTGCCCTGGAGTTCAGCAACCTGCTGCTGTTTGGCCGACCGATTGCGTTCGGATTGATGGTGGTCAGCATCTGGATCTGGTGGGTACACCTGGCGGGGAAGGGCGGTCTGTCGCGCGGCCGGGCGATGCTCGCACTCATGGTGCGTTTGTCGCTGGTTGGTGTGTTTGTGATGGTGATCGCGGAGCCACGAGCCGTGCGGACTCGCGATGTCATCTCGGTTGTCTACGCGCTTGACGTTTCCGATTCGATCGGCGATGCCTCGATCGATCGGGCTCTGGGATTCGTCTCGTCGCAGGTCTCTGAAAAGCCGCCTCAGGACGAGGCCGGTCTGATCGTCTTCGGAGGCACGGCGGCGGTTGAAATGCCGCCTCAACAATCGTTCCCGTTTGAAGGAGTCGTTGCCTCGCGAGTCCGCCGCGATGCGACCAATCTTGAGCAGTCGCTCTCCTTGGCCTCGGCCATGCTGCCGGAAGAAAACCGCGGCCGCATCGTGCTGATCTCCGATGGCACCTCAACCAGCGGAAGCCTCTCGCAGATTCTCGACGAGCTGAAAGCGAAAGAGATCGCCGTCGACGTCCTGCCGATTCAGTATCAGTACGACAAAGAGGTCTGGATCGAGGCTCTCGAACTGCCTCAGTATGTCAAGGTCGGCCAGGACTACTCGGCCTCGGTCGTGCTGTCCTCGCTGCAGGCCGGGACAGGATCACTGCGACTCAGCGAAAACGGCGAGGAGATTGCGGAAGCTCCGATCGAATTCAAATCCGGCATGAATCGCTACGAGATTCCGCTGCGACTTCGAGACGCGGGTTACTATGAGTATTCCGCGACGATAGATGTCTCCCGCAGCCAGGACAACCTCCGGCAGAACAACACGGTGATGAACTATCTGTACGTCGAAGGGGATGGCAAGGTCCTCGTCGTGACCGATCCTGAAGGCGATGCGCAGGACTGGCAGCCTCTGGTTGGCGCTCTCAAGGCGGCCGATCGATCCGTCGCCGTGACCGATCCGTTTAATTTTCCGAGTGATGCACTCTCGCTGATGCCGTACGACTGCATCGTATTTGTGAACGTCGCGCGAAACGAATTCGACGAGATTCAGCTGAAGGCTATCCACGATTCGGTCCGTGACCTGGGCACGGGATTTCTGATGGTCGGCGGCCCCAACAGTTTCGGCCCGGGTGGCTATCACGAAACCGACGTTGAAAAGTGTCTGCCGGTTTCGATGGATGTCAGCCAGAAGAAGATCCTTCCTAAAGGAGCCTTGGCCATCATCCTGCACACTTGCGAGTTTCAGGACGGAAACACCTGGGGTAAGCGGATCACCAAGCAGGCCATCAAAGTGCTGATGCCGCAGGACGAAGTTGGCGTGCTGGTCTACTCGTCCAACGGAAATGAAGGCTGGCTGTTTGAGCTGACTCCTCGCAGCAAGATGGACGAGCTGGTCAAGAAGATCAACGCGGCTCAGATCGGCGACATGCCGAGTTTCGCCAAGACGATGAAGCTTGGGCTGGAGGGGCTGAAAAAGTCCGATGCCGCGGCCAAACACATGATCATCATTTCTGACGGAGACCCGTCGCCGCCGGCTCCTGGAGTACTGCAGGACTTCGCGAAAAACAAAATATCGATTTCCACAGTGACCGTTTTCCCACACGGTGGAGAGCGAATTGCCCTGATGGAAAACATCGCTGGCGCTACTGGCGGTCGGCACTACTTCCCTGCAGACGCTCGGCAGCTTCCGTCGATCTTCATCAAAGAGTCGCGGACTCTGAAACGGAAGATGATTCAGGAAAAGAAACTGACGCCGGAAGTCGGCCAGTCCTCGCCGATCCTCAAAGGCGTCAGCTCGATGGCTCCGATTCATGGTTACGTGCTGACGTCGATCAAGCCGGAAGCCGAGCCGATTCTGCAGACGCCGTTGGGCACTGAAGAGGGAGAAGAGGAGCACGATCCGGTCCTTGCCAAGTGGCGTTACGGTTTGGGAGCGTCCGCTGCCTTCACGTCTGACTTCAGTACGAAGTGGGGGAAGGATTGGCAGAAGTGGGAGAAATTCCAGCCCATCATCAAGCAACTGATCACAGAGATTTCCCGCGTCAAGGAGCCTGGCCACCTTCGCCTGTGGAGCTACCCGTCCGGGGGCGAAGGCGTCGTGCTGGTTGAGGACTTTCACCAGACTGAATCTTTCCTGGATGTCGCCGCGATGGTCAGCGGACCCAACGACGAGACGAAGACGGTCACGCTGCGACAGATCAGCCCTCGTCGCTACCAGGCTCGCGTCCCGCAGTGGGGGCCCGGCCGCTATCAGATCATTGCGAAGGGAGTTGGCGGAGGCCGCGAGGAAACCATCACAGGCGGATTCATTGTTCCTTACTCTCCTGAGTATCTGCGATTCCGATCGAATCCAATCGTTCTCGAGGAAGTTCGCGAACGAACCGGTGGTTCAGAATTCACTCTCGAAACGCCAGCCTCTCAGCTCTTTGACAAGCGGGAACCCAAACGTAGTTCCAGCCCGGTCTTCGACTGGTTCCTGATCACGCTGGCATGCCTCCTGCCAATGGACGTTGCCGTGCGACGGGTTCAGATCGATTTCTGGGCGATCAAGGAGTTCTTCTCACGAAAGAAGACCGGTCCGTCGACGCCAACGATGGGAACGCTCCTGCAGCGGAAGCAAAGCGTCGGTGTCAGGCTTGAGGCGACACGGGAGGAGCCGCGTAAAGAGGCTCCCAGAGCGCCGACCACCTCGAACATTCCGCGCGCCTCGACGCCGGTGCTCACAAAGATGGCTCCCCCGCCGAAGCCGAAGAAACCAACCGGATCGAGTGGAACGACCACCAGCCGCCTTCTCGATGCGAAACGCAAACGGCAGCAGGAAGACGACAGTTGACCGCGATCCCTGACAGATCACTTCTACCTGACAGATCGCTTCTAAAAGAATCTCAAAAACAGATCACCGTTCGTCGGTGAAGATCAACTGAGCGGAAACACCATGAGCACAATTGACCTTCAGGCAGAAGCCAGCGATTTTCGAGACACATTCAAGCAGGTGCGAGAGGAAGTCGGGCGAGTCATCGTCGGGCAGACAGGTGTCATTGAGGCGACTCTGGTGGCTCTGTTCTGCGGTGGCAATGTGCTCTTGGAAGGCGTGCCGGGGCTGGGGAAAACCGAACTCGTGAAGGCGATGTCCCGCGTTCTCGATCTGCACTTCCGCCGGATTCAGTTCACGCCGGACCTGATGCCCGCTGACATCATCGGCACCAACGTGATGACCAATGATGAGCAGGGGAGCTACCGGCTTGAGTTCAAAGAGGGGCCGATTTTCACGCAGCTGCTACTCGCTGACGAGATCAACCGAGCGACGCCAAAGACGCAGTCTGCCCTGCTGGAGACGATGCAGGAAGGAACAGTCACGACGGGCGGCGACGTTCGGACGCTCGATCAGCCGTTCTTCGTTCTTGCCACTCAGAATCCGATTGAGCAGGAAGGAACTTTTCCGCTGCCCGAAGCGCAGCTCGACCGGTTCATGTTCAAAGTCGTCGTGCCGTTTCTGAATCGCGGTGAGCTGAACGAAGTCGTCAGCCGGACGATTCTCAAGCAGCCGATCGAATTGGCGAAGCTTCTGGATTCCGAGCGGATTCTCCATCTGCGAACGACTCTTGCCAAAGTCGTCGTTGCCGATCCGATCCGGGACTACGCGTGCCGCCTGGTCCTGGCAACTCATCCCGACTCTGAATTTGCACCCGCCAGTGTCAAGGAATTCACACGGTGGGGAGCGAGCCCTCGCGCGGCGCAGGGCCTGATCAAGGCGGGACGCGTTCGAGCTCTCAGCGATGGTCGAGCTCATGTCGCGTTTGAGGATATCCGCCATTTCGCGTCCGAGGTCCTTCAGCACCGCGTCCTGCTCAATTATGACGGACAGGCGGAAAACGTGTCTGTGCAGAAGCTCGTGGAAGACTGTGTCGCGAACGTGCCGGAAGATGCTGTTCAGGCGGTTGACGCGTGAGTGGCAACGGTCGCTGGCCGGGAATTGTGCAGCGGGCCATCGGTTCCGTCACTGACGTTGTCTACCCGGCTGTCTGCGCGTTCTGCTCGTCGGAATTGGATGGGGCGTTTGAGTCAGATGCCGTACGACTGTGTTCGGCGTGTCGGTCCTGCTTTGAGTCGGAGCACGAAGCGTGTTTTCGTTGCGGCATGCCGGTTGGGCCTCACGTGAATCCCACCGATGGATGTTCTCGATGCTCGTCGCGCGACTTTCGTTTCAAGCGAGTATTTCGAATTGGTATCTACCAGGACGAGATGAGACACGCATGTATCCGCGCTAAAAGTCCTGGAGCCGAGCCGCTGGCGAGTGCCCTGGGAGGGCTGCTGCATCAGACTCATCAGGACGCTATCTCGGAATTCAGCCTGGATTCGGTTGTCGTCGTGCCTCAGTACTGGGTCCACCGGGTGACTCGGCCTCATCACTCAGCAGAGACGATCGCCGAAGTCATGGCGGAGCGAATCGGGATTCCGTTTTCCCGTAATTTGCTGAGGAAAGCGAAGCGGACTCCTGACCAGTCTGTGCTGCCGCGGGCGCAGCGGCTCAAGAATCTTCACAAAGTGTTTACCGTGCCGCGTGGCGTGGATCTCAAAGGGCAGTTGATCTTGCTTGTCGACGACATCCTCACGACCGGCACGACAGCGAATGAGTGCTCGCGAACGTTGCGGGCCGCCGGGGCTGAGTCGGTTTTCGTTGCCGTGCTCGCCGTCGTCGAGTAACTGCCAGATGCTGTCCAGTCTACTTTTGAAGCAGGGCTATCGTCGTCGAAATGATGAACAGCAAAGAGATTCTGCCGCACAGAAACTGGCCGGCAGCATACATACCCAGTGAGCTGGGTTCAGAGACCGGCGTTGCCTCGGCGGCTGCCTTGAACCGTGTGGAATTGAAAAGTGAGAAGACAGCCAGCCCATTGTTCAGAAAGCGGATCAGCACTGGAGCATAGAAGCTGCGGGTGGCCAGCCCGCTCAGGTGCATGAACACGGCCAGCGGCAGCAGCGTCACCGACAGGGTTACGCGATTCGTGCAGCGATCCGCAGGCAAGAACCGTCGCGACCGCAAAGCATGTCCAGTAGAATCTTCTGCTCGGTGAAAGATCGCGCTGATTGGCAATTCTGCCGATTTGACTGTGCAGAGTGTTGCCGGAGTGCGACAAATCAGCGTGGTCCGTTCAGGCATTTTGCCACCCACCTCATTGCACGCCAGACGATACATCGGTGAGGACATCTGAGTGAGCGACAGTGCTGACAGCCTTGCTTCCACATGGACGATGTTTTGTCTCGGCTGTAATGAGCGGTTTCCCGTCGGCAAACCGGGCGAGGCATGTCCCAGTTGCGGTCGCGAAACGTCGATCGAAGGCAGTCAGGTCAACGAGACTCTCGTCATCGACGACGAAGACGAATTCCGGATGCGAGGCATCGCTCATTACCGCTCTGATTCGGACCCGCTGATCGGTCGGCAGTTCCACGTTTATCAGTGCGTTTCGTTGCTTGGAACTGGCGGCATGGGGCGAGTCTACCTTGCCATGCACAATGACCTTCATCGCCGTTGCGCGTTAAAGTTGCTCAGTCCGAAGCGGGCCCAATGCGATCAGGAATTCGTCGATCGTTTCATGGCAGAAGGCCGAGCGGCCGCAGCTCTTGTCCACCCAAACATCGTCACCATCCATGCGGTGGGAGAAAACGAAGGTAAGCACTTCCTGGAGATGGAATTCATTTCCGGGCGATCATTGCAGGAGATCATCCGGGAACAGGGAGCCATTCCGGTTCCGAGGGCACTTTCGCTGGCGGCGCAGACCGCAGAAGGGCTCGCGACTGCTCATCGCGAAGGCATCATTCATCGAGACGTCAAGCCGGACAACATCATGCTGAACCGGCACGGCGTCCCGAAGCTGAGCGACTTCGGGCTGGCCAAACGTGTTCTCGATGGACGAGGACATGCGGTTTCGGATGGTCTTTGCGGCACACCCAACTACATGGCTCCGGAACTGTTCGCCGGACAGCCGGCGACTCCTTCGAGCGACGTTTATGCACTCGGCGTCTGCCTCTACTTCATGCTGATTGGCAAAATTCCGTACCGGGCCAGGTCGATCGCTGACCTTCGCTGGCAGGTCACGACCGAACGAGTGCCGAACATTTGCGAGGACTCACCGCAATTCGGTCTCGAACTGGCATCGGTCGTTTCCAGACTGACTGACCCGACGCCCGGCAACCGGCCAGCGAACGCAATGGAAGCTTCGCAATTGCTGCACGCAGTGCTCGGCCATGAGCGGGATCTCGAATCACTTCTGGTCGCCGCCTTCAAAAACGAACCAGGCATCACCTGGCAGCGGGAAAACGGCGAGCGATATGTCATTGACCGAGAACTGCCCAGTGGCCGGAATCAGAAAGTGTTCCTCGAGCCCAGCGATCATGAGGTTGGTGACCGGCTGCTGCTGTTTTACTCGATCTGCTGCCTTGCCGACGCATCCTACTATGAGCAGGCTCTCCGGCTGAATTCGGAGATGCTGCATGGCAGCCTGGCCATCCGCGAATATCAGGGCGTCCCGCACTTCGTCGTTGTGAACACCTATCCCCGATCAACGGTCGATCCAGAAGAGATTCACGCGACAATCCTGGAAATCGCCGAACGGGCTGATGATGTCGAGCATTTGCTGACTGGCCAGGATAACCATTAGCCATTACGGTTGCTGGCTCTGCGGAACCGACGCAAAGTTGCTCCAGTCCCACCGCTCACTATCCCGTTCCCCCGCCGCCCGTGCTCCCGGTCCGAATCTGTCTTCCATGGAAGAATTCATCATCGATCTGCTGCAGCCGCGTACCACGGCCGTCCTGCTGGTCGTGATCGGGGTGAGCCTTGCAATTCTTGCAAAGCTGGCGGATATCGTCGTCGACAAGGCAGTGGTCCTTTCCGAACGATCGAACATTCCGAAGGTCGTCATCGGGGCTACCGTGGTGAGCCTCGGCACGACGGCTCCGGAAGTCGCGGTCTCAGTGTTTGCTGCGTTCAAGGGCAATCCGGGCTTGGCGATGGGCAACGCCGTCGGCTCGATCATTTGCGATACCGGTCTCATCCTGGGTATCGCGTGCCTGATTCAGCCTCTCACGATTCCCTCGCGGATCGCAAATCGTCAGGGCTGGGTGCAGCTGGGTTCGGGGCTTCTGCTGGTGCTCCTGTCACTTCCGTGGGCGAGCCCACTTTCGCCGTGGACGGAAGAGGCGGATGGCACATTTCCCCGCTGGGCTGGTTTTCTGTTTCTTGTTCTGCTGGCGATTTACCTCGTTTTTTCTGTGAAGTGGTCCAGGCTGAAGGTGAATGATGATGCGGGCGAAGCTGTCGCCGAAGAAATCTCAGCCGAAAAGCCCTCAGCCGAAGAAAGTTCGGGCCCCGAAGACGCAGCGCCCACATCGGTGACTCTGGTCAAACTGATTCTGGCCATCGCAGGCGTTGTGGTGTCCGCAAACGTCCTGATTCCGGCGATCATGGTCGTGGCCGAACGACTGGCCGTTCCGGAATCCGTCATTGCCCTGACGATCGTCGCATTCGGAACGTCTCTTCCCGAACTGATTACAGCAATCCAGGCGGCTCGGCGAGGTCACGGCGACCTGGCTGTTGGCAACATCATCGGAGCCGACGTTCTGAACGCCCTCTTCGTTGCCGGTGCGGCCGCTGCCGTCAGCCCATCGGGCCTGACTGTTGACAAGCCGTTTTTCTGGCTGTCGTTCCCGACGATGATCGTCGTGCTGATCGTTTTTCGAATCGGGATCTTCGTCTGCAAAGATCGTCTGCCACGAGGGTTTGGAGTTGTCCTGTTCGGCAGTTACGTGTTGTATCTCACTCTGACCGTAGTCACGGGTCTGAAAGTGGACCATTGAGCCAGCAGTCAAGTCGCGAGACCGGACCCGTCTACGGGACGCGAATTCAGAACGGACTCAGTTATGAAGATCCTCTCGGAAGCTGACGTTCGACAGCGCATTGTCGAGCGACTCGACAAGGGCGACTTCGCTGACAAACGAGTTCTGCTCATTGTGCCGGACGCGACGCGGACTGCTCCGCTGCCTCTTCTGTTTGACTCGGTTCATGGTGAGCTCTCTTCGGTTGCCTTGCAGGTTGATGTACTCGTCGCGCTGGGAACTCACCCGCCAATGCCGGAAGAGGCCATCTGTGAACTGCTTGGTATCAGCCCGGAAGATCGAGCCGGACGATATTCCGGAGTCGGTTTATTTAATCACGAGTGGAATAACCCGGACCGACTGGCGACGATCGGCGAGTTGACCAAAGGCGACGTTGAGGAAATCTCCGACGGGCTGCTTTCGCTCGACGTGCCGGTGCAGATCAACTCACGAATTCAGGACTACGATATTCTGCTGATTCTCGGGCCGGTGTTTCCTCACGAGGTGGTTGGCTTTTCAGGCGGCAACAAGTACTTCTTCCCGGGAATCTCCGGACCGGAACTTCTCAATTTCTTCCACTGGCTGGGAGCCCTTATCACCAACGTCGGCATTATCGGTGTCAAAGACACGCCCGTTCGGCGAGTCGTCAATCGAGCTGCGGAGCTGATTCCCAACACGAAGCGAGCTTTGACGTTTGTCGTGAACGGCAAGGCGGAGATTTACGACCTCTTTTACGACACGCCGGAAAACGCGTGGGATGCCGCGGCGGACGTTTCGTCGCAGGTCCACATCAATCGAGTTCCGAAACCGTTCCGGCAAATTCTGTCCTGTGCCCCGCCGATGTACGACGAGCTGTGGGTTGCCGGAAAGTGTATGTACAAGCTTGAGCCGATCGTTGCCGACGGTGGCGAGCTGATTATTTACGCGCCTCACATGAGCGAGATCTCGATTACGCACGGCAATCTGATCGCCGAAGTCGGCTACCACGTACGGGACTATTTCACGAAGCAGTGGGATCGGTTTAAAGACTACCCGTGGGGAATCCTCGCCCACTCGACGCACGTTCGAGGAACCGGGACTTTTGAAGATGGAATCGAAAAGCCGCGCATCCAGGTGACGATCGCTTCGCAGATACCCAAAGGCGTCTGCGAGTCCATCAATCTGGGCTACCGCGATCCCGACACGATCGATGTCGAGTCGTTCGCCGATTGCGAAGACGAAGGCATCCTGCTGGTTCGAAAAGCTGGCGAGCAGCTTTACCGACTTGAGAATGAATGACGACTGGTCTGGCAGAGCCGATTCAGGATAGGCTGGTTGCAGAATTCACAAATGGCCTTCGATTTGGGATGATGCCGGGGCTCATTGTGCAGGCATCGTCGGCTGCGCGCTTCCGTGCGAGGACACGACGCTTGCCAGTGTGCAAATCGGTGAAGTCGATTCAGTAACTCGCCAAAACCATGCGAAGGAGTTGAGCATGGGTCACTGCCGCTCTGTCATCACTGCATCTCTCGTTGTCCTCCTGCTTGGAGCGGTTGTCTTCCTGGCTCCCTCGGATCAGACGCCCTCTTCCCATGTCACTTCCCATGTCCTTGCTGCGACTCCGGACGGGAAGCAGTTTTACCGGGGAAATCTTCACACCCACTCGCTGTGGAGTGACGGGGACGACTACCTGGAAATGATCGCTCTGTGGTATCGCGATCGCGACTACGATTTTCTTTGTTTTACTGATCACAACACGCTGGCGACGAGCAAAGATCGCTGGGTCGATGTTTCGAAGAAGGCTAACGGAAAGGACGCCTACGAGAAGCTCAAGAAACGGTTTCCTGACGGGTGGGTCGAAGAACGATCAAAGAACGGCAAGACTGAAGTTCGGCTGAAGACATTTGAAGAGGTCGTTGGGAAAGTTGCTCGCAACGACTTTCTGCTGATTCAGGGTGAGGAAGTCACGGATCGTTTTGAAAGACTGCCCGTTCATCTTTGTGCGACGAACATCAAAGACCTGATCCCGCCGCTTCATGGTGAGAGTGTAACGGAGACGATCGACAACAACGTCAATGCCCTGATCGCTCAGCGCGAACGCACCGGGCAGCCGATGATCATCCACCTCAACCATCCCAACTTCGGTTATGGAGTGACTGCCGAAGACCTGATGCCCGTTCGCGGGGAGAAGTTTTTTGAGGTCTACAATGGACATCCGGGCGTCAGAAACTCTGGCGACCCTCAGCACGCGTCCACGGAGCGGATGTGGGACATCATCCTCACGAAGCGTCTGGCCGAGTTGAATCTGGGTGTGCTCTATGGCCTGGCGACGGACGACGGTCACAATTACCACAGTGTCCCCAGCCGCAAGAGTGAACCGGGACGCGGCTGGGTGATGGTCCTGGCCGAGAACCTGAAGGCGGCCACTCTTGTTGAGGCGATGGAACGGGGCGATTTCTATTCGTCATCCGGCGTCACGCTGGCTCGAGTTGTCTCGTCGGCAGAGGGGCTGAATGTTGAAGTGCAGGCAGAGAAAGGTGTGAAATATCGAATTGACTTCATCGGGACCCGTGCCGGTTACGATCCAGAATCAAAGCCCGTGCTGGACAGTAACGGCAAAGAAATCAACGCGACTCGAATTTACAGTGATGACATCGGCACGACCTTCAAGACGGTCAACGGCTCGGAAGGCAGCTACCGGTTTACGGGCAATGAGATTTACGTGCGAGCTCTTATTACTTCCACGAAGAAACATCCCAACCCGTCGGAAGTTGGCGAGTTCGAGCGCGCGTGGGCTCAGCCAGCCGTTGGCCCGGCCGCTCAACGTTGACTCGAGCACTGACTCAGCAGGACGGCTCCGGCCGTGCCGTTTATGACGGACCCGTTCATCTGTGAATTCCGCGTTGAGTCCTTCGTGAAGGGGCGTCGCATCGAGACGTTTCTGAATCGCCACCTGCGCACCTATACGTCCTGGCGAATTCAGAGGATGCTCAAAGCCGGCTGCGTTACCGTCAACGATGCTCCGGCCGAGATGTCACATCGTGTGAAGCCGGGAGAGATTATTCGCATTCGACTGCCGAGTCCTCCCGACAAGGTCGCCGATGTGGAAGAGCTTCCGCTAACGATCCTCTATGAAGATCCGTGGCTGATTGCCGTCAGCAAGCCGTCCGGGCAGATGCCGCATGCTGGCGGAAGCTTTCTGACCGGATCGCTCGTCAATGCGCTGCAGGGACATTTCGACCGGCAGTCTCCACGCCGCGGCATGATTCGGCCTGGCATCGTTCATCGGCTGGATCGGCAGACCAGTGGTGTCATGGTTGTGCCGAAGGATCACGTTTCGCACCGTGACCTGACAGCTCAGTTCACAGCACGAACCGTGACGAAGAAATACCAGGCGATAATTCACGGCGTGCTGAGAGACGATCATGGCGAAATTGACCTCCCGATTGGGACGGTTCCCAATCCGAAAAGCAGCCTGATGACCAGCAAACCATTCGGTCTTGCTCCCAGACTGGCTCGGACAGAGTTTCGAGTCCTTGAACGGTTTGCCGAGCACACGTTTGTTGAGGCTCGCCCTCAAACCGGACGGCATCATCAGATTCGGATCCACTTTGCTGAGATCGGGCATCCGCTGCTCGCGGATAACTTCTACGGACCGTACGGCGTCATCAAAGATGGGATGCCGATCGTGGCAGACGATGACGCTGAAGAGTCGTCCAGTGAGGAGTTCTCGGTTGAGGAGCTGATGCGAAGCCCGCCTCACGACTGGAGGAAGTCGTATTTGCTGCCACAGTTCGATGCGACTTTGCCGATCCGGCGGCAAGCTCTTCATGCCGCGGAGCTGGCGATTGACCATCCCATAAGCGGCATGGCGATTTCCTTCGAGGCTCCGCTCCCCGCTGATATGGAGGCCGCTTTGACTGTGCTGCGGGAACGAGAACGGTCTCTGGCGGAGGCTTAGCTTCGGCGGCTTACGAGCGGTTTGTCATTTTCTGAAACAAACGGTTAAGGAAGAGCGAGTACGGTGCGCACGCCCTGCGTTGCGCAGACGAGGAAAGAGCAAATGAAAAAAGCCCGGGGAGGCCGAAGCACTCCGCGGGCTTTCTGTTGCTGCTGCGTCGGATCACAGTCCAGAGACTGCGATGACCGATCCGGCTGGCTTTCCGTCGTCGCCGACGGTTCCAAATGTCGCAACGTAGGCTGTGCCATCTTCGCCGAACACGATCGCCGTCGGCTTGTCGAGGCCGAGGATCTTCTTCGACTTCGCTTCCGTTGAGTCTTTCTTGCCCGGCATCAGCTGGTAGAGAGCGCCTTTGCTGGCGTCGACCCAGGAGAAGTCTGTGGCGTACAGCTTGCCGCTTTTACTGTAGGCAATGCCAGCGATGTCATTCAGCGAGGTTGTCAGCTTCCGCTGCAGTTTGCCTCGTGGTGAGTAGAACGTCAGAAGACTGTCGCCTTCGACGGTGACTTCGCCGATCTGTCCAACGACAACGGCTTTGCCGGACTTGCTGGCTGTGATCGGGCCGGGAGCGTCGACTTCGGTCGCCTCTTTCGTGGCGATGGCCAGTTTCAGTTTGCCCCATTTGCCGTCTTTCGAAGTGGCTTTGGCGACCCAGCCTTTGGTGTCGTCACCGTTGCAGGTGATGTAGATGGCTCCACCGATGACGGCAACGCCATAGAAATTGCCTTCGCCTTTGATAGTGTCGTCGCTCGGCTTGATCGGGCCAAGAGTTTTAACGGCGTCCGATTCTTTCTGCTCTTTGGGCTCGGCGCCCACTTTGAAGACTCGCACGAGTTCTTCGCCGTCTTTCCGACTTCCGCCACCGACAACCAGGTGCTCAGCGTCGAGGAATGCGAGGCCCAGTGGTCCAATCGGGTATTTCGGGCCTTTGCCGTAGGCATCGGTCGGATCAGGGTAGCCCCCAACTTCCGTGGTGACTTTGCCGGACTTCGGATCGAGCCGCAGAACGCCGGCATGGCTGGCGATGAAGATGTGTCCGGTTCCGGGCTGCACGGCGAGGCCAGTGGGATTGTCCAGGCCTTTGGCGATGACTTTGTGGTGGTCGGCGCTGGCGTTCACGGCGAACGCAGCAATCAGAGCCAGGGAGCTCAAGACAGTTGCAATTCGGGATTTCAGCATAGTGCTCTCTCTTGTCACAAAATGGGGGATGGATTTGTGTGAGTCTTATTCAAGCTGCCGCTACTTCGGGAGCTTCGGTGCTTTGTGCATCGGGTAGTTGGGACTGGCGAGACCTTCTTTCAAAAATGTCACAAGGTCTTTCGTGTTCTGATCCGTGAGACGTAGCTTAAAGATTTCCTCGTCGAGGTACTCGTTCGAAATGCCGCCTTTGGCGTAATGCTCAACGACGTCTTCCAGTGTTTTCAGTGAGCCATCGTGCATGTACGGAGCACTCCGGGCGATGTCCCGCAGGCCGGGCGTTTTGAAGGCCCCGGTGTCGCCTTCCAGCTTGCTGATAGCCACGCGTCCCAAGTCCGGCTTTTCGGCATTCATTCCAATGCCGATGTTGTGGTAGGTGTTGTCCGTCAGAGCCGGGCCGACGTGACAGGCGCTACAGTGACCCTTGCCAAAGAAGACCTTGCGGCCGCGTTCAGCGGCAACGGACAGAGCTTTTTTGTTGCCGGCCCTATATTCGTCGTAGGGAGCATTTCCCGAGAGCACAGTTCGCTCGTAAGCGGCGATGGCTTTGGCAATCGCTGCGGGAGTCGCGTCAGAGCCGAAGATTTCGTTGAACTGCTTACGGTAGCCATCAATCTTGTTGAGCTTCGGTATGAGGTTTTCAAGCTTCATGTTCATCTCGACGCCAGCCTGGATCGGGCCGAGGGCCTGGTCCTCAAGCGTCTTCGCCCGGCCATCCCAGAACTGCTGTCGGAAATAGGCCGAATTAATGATCGTTGGAGCACTCCGGCCGCCCATCGCGCCACCGACGCCCTTGGCAAATCGCTCGCCATTGCTCCAGCCCTTTGCCGGGTCATGACAGCTCGCGCAGGAAATCGTGTCGTCGCTCGACAAACGCGGGTCGAAATACAACTGCTTGCCGAGAGCAATCTTTGCTGCGGTTGGCGGGTTGTCGGCAGGCCATTTGACGGTGGACAGACCGCTGGGAACTTCCGGCGGGTCGTCGGCCATCGCGCCAGACAGAGCTAAAGCAGCCATAGCCGCGACGAACGAACACGTAGCGATGCGGCCGGTGAGACCACGAAGTCGGTTCATGGTGAGCATCCTGATGAGGCGTGGTGGGTCGTGAGCCGATCTCGGATCACGGGAGGGAATCGGGGCTTCGGAAGCCAGAACGCAGCAGTGTTACAGGATTCCGCAGGGAAAATCGGACAATGTGGGCGTTGTGAGTCAACTTCGGTGACTGTATCGATCCGGTGAGAGCTCCCGCAAGCGACCCGCACGGTTGTCACCCCTTCCAGCGGAACTCAGTGTTGAAACACGACACGAGTCGGGACGAGTCGTCGTCGAGTTTGCAGTTCCGGTTCCACATGGGCAGTGACCTTGCCAAATCTGCTCGCTGGAAATTCGCGTTAACTCTTCCGAGACTTCTCACAAAGCACCCAGAACGAAAGGCGAGCCATGATTCTCAACCGGTCCACCAATCTCCTCGCCGTCCTGACAGTCGCTGCCTTCGGAGGGCTTCTCATGACCGAGCCGATTTTTCCTGAGCAGGATCTCCAGGCTGCCGAGTACGACCGCCCGGTAGGGAGCCCTCATCAAAGCCGCTCGGTCGTCACTGCAACGAATGGTATTGTCGCGACGAGCCAGCCGTTGGCCGCTCAGGTTGGTCTCGACATCCTGAAGGCCGGTGGCAATGCCGTTGACGCGGCAATCGCGACGAATGCAATGATCGGGCTGGCCGAGCCAATGAGCTGCGGGATCGGCGGCGATCTTTTTGTCATTTACTGGGATGCGAAAACGCAGAAGCTTTACGGCCTCAACGCAAGCGGCCGCAGTCCGTACACATTGAATCGGGAAGTCTTCAAGGACAAAGGGATCAAACAGATTCCGACTCTGGGACCACTCGCCTGGTCCGTGCCGGGCTGTGTTGACGGCTGGAGTGTTCTTCATGATCGATTTGGTCAGATGCCGATGAAGGAGATTCTGCAACCGTCGATCGACTACGGCGAGAGGGGCTTCGCGGTTTCGCAGGTCATCGCCGCCTACTGGAAGTCCGGAGCCGAAAAACTTTCGAAGTGGCGGGATTCGAAGGCCACTTATCTGCCAGGTGGAGAGGCTCCGTTGGAGGGGGAAATCTTTCGCAATCCCAATCTTGCGGCGACATATCGGACAATCGCCGACCAGGGGCGGGATGCGTTCTATCTCGGCGAGACGGCAAAGACGATCGCAAAGTTCAGCGAGGAAAACGGCGGCCACCTTACGCTCAAGGACCTCGCCGATCACAAGTCCGAGTGGGTCGAGCCTGTCTCGACGAACTATCGCGGCTACGATGTCTGGGAACTCCCTCCGAACGGTCAGGGAATTGCTGCGCTGGAGATGCTCAATATTCTTGAGGGCTACGACATTAAGAAGATGGGCCGACAGTCAGCCGAATATCTGCACCTGTTCGTCGAAGCGAAGAAGCTGGCCTTTGCCGATCGTGCGAAGTTCTATGCTGACCCGGCGTTCAACCGACTGCCGACGGCGGAACTGATTTCGAAGTCGTACGCCGAGCGACAGCGAAAGCGTATCGACATGCAGAAGGCAGCGACCGACGTTTCTGCGGGCGACCCGAAACTGCAAAACGGAGACACGATTTACCTGACGGTCGTCGATAAAGACCGCAACTGCTGCTCATTTATCCAGAGCAACTATTTCGGTTTTGGCTCGGCGATCGTCCCGGGCGATGTCGGCTTTGTTCTGCAGAATCGAGGAGCGTTGTTCTCGCTCGACCCCGATCACCTCAACACACTCGAACCTCACAAACGACCCTTCCACACGATCATCCCGGCCTTTGTCACGAAGGACGGCAAGCCGTGGTTCAGCTTCGGTGTCATGGGCGGTGACATGCAGCCGCAGGGGCATGTCCAGGTTCTGGTCAACATGATCGACTTCGGAATGAACGTGCAGGAAGCTGGCGACGCCGCGCGAGTCCGCCATCTTGGTTCTCAGACACCAACGGGTATCCCGATGGAAAAAGACGGCGGAGCGATCGCAGCTGAATCAGGTATTCCGAGAAAAACCATCGAGGAGCTCAAACGGCGAGGCCACAAGTTCCTAATGGCTCCCGGCGGCTTCGGCGGCTACCAGGGCATCCTGCTCGACCACCAAAACGGAACCCTGCACGGCGCCACCGAGCCGCGAAAAGATGGAGCAGCCGTAGGATACTGAGATTCGGCAGCCCTCAACGCAAAGCCGCAGAGGACCGCAAGCAACTCTGCCGTCTTCAGGTGGCGGAGCGGCGGAAGCCACCTGTCTCCGTGCACGCACTGGATTCATAGTGCTTTGCTGGGGGATTGCTGCTGAACTGCCTGTTTCCAATAGGGGTCGCCTGAAAACGATCCTCGCCGCAGTGCCAGAAGCAGCCGGCTGGGTGGGGGACGTTGAGTTTGTCCCCGATGCGGATTCATTCCTCCATCCATGGGTTCCTTCAAGAGTGCAAGCGACTCTCATCAGGCCACGGCTTCAGATTTACCGCAGCGAGGTGGCTGTGCCCGAGTCTTTCTGCTTATCGCAGCAGCCTTCTTTGGCGGACTGATCATTGCAGCGGGAGTTGGTTGTGGGTTCGGGATCCATTTGACCTCATCGTCGCTGGGAGCTGTGTCGTGGCTGGGCCGAGGCCTTGTGGCGATCATTGCTATCGTGGCTTTCGTCACCAGCATGGTCTGCGGCACGGTGGGGGTTGCCCTTTTCGGCCCGAGCCCGACGAGTGACCGAGTCCGGGGCATCGCCGCGGTCATTGGAGCGATCGGGACGCTGTTCGTCGCGGCGCAGGTCATCCTGCCGATTGCGGTCGTCGCCGGAGGTACGGCTGCGTGGGTGTACTCGGCGTACTCCCCGGTTGTTGCCGGGTCGCTGATTGGCATCACGGCTCCGGTTGTGGGCGTGATTTTCGTCCTGATGAGCATCTACGGAGACGAGAATCAGGCCTGACTGGCAAGAGCCTGGCTCGTCGGTCATCCTCCCGCGCATGAACGTTCGCGAAGCCACCTTCGAATTCAACCGCTTCCTCCAGCGGCCCAGCAATCTGGCTCTGGCGTTCTTTTGTCTGTCAAGTGTCCTGCTGGGCGTCTCGTTTGCCGGGGCCTGGGGACTGATCGAGGGACTCTCGTTTCGACCGGCGCGCGACCGAATTCTATTCCCAATCGCTTTTGCGGCGAGCACCGCTCTGCTGGCGGGAGGCAGCCTGCTGCTGCATCACGCATCGCGTCTGGTTCGTTTCGAAAGGCAACTTGATTTTCGCCGCAGCCTGGCCGGGGCACTGGCTCTCGGGACCGTCTTTGTGGCCGCTCAGACGTACGGGCTGTGGTGCCTGATCGCTCAGCACGAGGCCGCGAAAGCGGTCGGCCTCAAAGACGGAGCCTTCGCCTTCGTGCTCCTTCACGGAGTTCACTTCGTCGTTGCGCTGCTGTTCGTCGCTTTCATTTATCTGCGAGCCCTCGCCGACAAGTACGACCACGAGTATTCCTGGGGAGTCACCTGTTGCGTCTGGTTCTGGCACGCCTTGGGCATCGCCTGGCTGGCGATCATGGCCGCGTTTCTGATCGCCGGAGTGTCTGTGCTGCCCGGCGACGGCTATCAGTAATCGAATTAGCTTTACGGAAGATTCGTCGAGCCCATCAGGTAGCGGTCGCACTCTCGAGCGGCCTGACGGCCTTCGTTGATCGCCCATACGACCAGGCTCTGGCCTCGACGGCAGTCACCAGCCGCGAAGACACCTTCTATGCTCGTGGCATAGTCGCCGTATTCGGCCTGGAAGTTGGAGCGACCGTCGGTTTCGAAGTTCAGTTCCCTAGCAATGAACTGTTCCGGACCGCTGAAACCAAGAGCCAGGAAGATGAGCTGGCAGGGCCATTCCTGTTCGGAACCTTCGACGACGGTGAACGGAGGGCCGTTCTCCTGTGGCTTACTCCAGTCAACGCGGACAGTTTTGACCGCTCGCAGATTCCCGTCGTCGTCGCCGAGAAATTCGGAAGTCTGGATCGAAAACTCGCGCGGGTCAGTGGGAAGTTTCTTGCCGTCAACCTGCGAGTAGTCGAACTTCGCAGCCGCCTCGTCGTGGCCGTAGTCGGTTCGCAGGATTCGAGGCCACTGAGGCCACGGGTTGTTGTCGGCTCGCTCGTTCGGCGGCTGCGGAACGATCTCAAACGTGACGAGACTTTTGCAGCCGTGCCGCAGCGATGTGCCGATGCAGTCCGTTCCGGTGTCGCCACCACCAATCACGATGACGTCTTTCCCGGCCGCGTTAATGAACTGCCCGTCCTCGTGCATTGAGTCCAGCAGGCTCTTCGTGTTTTTGGTGAGGAACTCCATGGCAAAGTGGATGCCGTTGAGGTTCCGGCCCGGCGTCTTCGCGAAGAAGTCGTTTGGCCTGGTGGCTCCGACGCAAAGCACAACCGCGTCGAAATCGCTCGTCAGTTCTTTTGCCGTGATGTCCTTGCCGATTTCCACGCCCGTCTTGAACGCGACTCCTTCGGCTTCCATCAGGTCAACTCGACGCTGGACGATCGCCTCTTTCTCCAGCTTCATGTTGGGGATGCCGTACATCAGCAGTCCGCCGATCCGGTCGGCCCGTTCGAACACGGTCACGGTATGGCCAGCCTTGTTAAGTTGCGCAGCACACGCCAGTCCCGCAGGTCCAGATCCCACAACGGCGACCGTCCTGCCTGTGCGAGTCTCCGGAGGCGAGACCTCAACCCAGCCTTCTTCGAAGCCGCGATCGATGATCGAAACTTCCATCTGCTTGATCGTGACAGGCGGTTCGTGAATGCCGAGGACACAGGAACCTTCGCACGGAGCCGGGCAGACTCGACCAGTGAACTCCGGAAAGTTGTTGGTCTTGTGGAGCCGATCGAGAGCCTCTCGCCAGTGGCCTCGGTAGACCAGATCGTTCCACTCGGGGATCAGATTCTGGACAGGGCAGCCTGCCGCCATGTTGGCCATCAGCCCGCCGGTGTGGCAGAACGGAACGCCGCAGTCCATGCACCGCGAACCCTGCTTCTGCAGTTCGGCGACGGGCAGGTCGATGTGGAATTCGCCCCAGTCCCCGATACGCTCCAGCGGATCCCGCTCGCTGTAGGTCTCCCGCTCAACCGTCATGAAACCCCGTGGGTCTCCCATCGTTCACTCACTTTCTTATATCGATTTGTCTTTGATTCTATTGGATTCGCCGCGACTCAATGTGGAGTGACTAAGCCGTCACTTCTTCCGCTGCCTGCTCGGCCGTGAGTTCGGCCAGAGCCCGCTTGTAGTCGCGAGGCATGACCTTCACGAACCTCGAAAGCGTCTCCGACCAGCTGTCGAGAACGTTTGCCGCGACGGTTGAGCCGGTGTAGTTGGCGTGTTTCTCGATGAGTTCTTTCAGTTCGGCGATGTCCTCGTCCACTTCGACTTCTTCCAGATCGACCAGACCGAGGTTACAGTTGAGCCGGAACTCTTCCCTGTCTTCGGCGAGGACGTACGCGACGCCGCCGGACATGCCGGCCGCGAAGTTGCGTCCCGTCGGCCCAAGGATCACCACACGGCCACCGGTCATGTACTCCAGAGCATGGTCGCCGACACCCTCGATGACCGCACGGGCTCCCGAGTTGCGAACGCAGAACCGTTCGGCCGACATCCCCCGGAAGAAAGCCTCGCCGCTGGTGGCACCGTAAAGAGCCACGTTGCCGATGATGATGTTTTCTTCCGGCTTGAATGTGGACTGCTTCGGCGGGTAAATGATCAGCCGCCCGCCTGAAAGGCCTTTGCCAGCGTAGTCGTTCGCATCGCCTTCCAGTTCGATTGTCACGCCAGGCACAGACCACGCACCGACACTCTGACCGGCCGAACCCTTCGCGTTGATGTGAATCGTGTCGTCGGGAAGGCCAGTTGGTCCGTGCGCTCGCGAGACTTCGTTCGAGAGCCAGGTTCCGAAAGCCCGGTCGGTGTTGACGACGTCGATGTCAAACTTCACCGCATCGGGGTTGTCTTTGAGAGCTGGCTGGCATTTCTTGATCAGTTCGTTGTCGATGACCTCTTCCAGACCGTGTTTCTGATCGATCTGGCAGAAAGTGCCGACATTAGAGTGCGGCTTGACGGCCGGAGTCAGGATCGGCGTCAGGTCGATGCCCGCCGCCTTCCAGTGAGTCACGGCATCGTCGATTTCGAGAGCCTCCACATGGCCGACCATTTCGGTGATCGATCGGAAACCCAGTTCGGCCATGATCTGTCGGGCGTCTTCGGCCACCATGAACAGGTAGTTTACGACGTGTTCCGGCTTGCCTTTGAATTTCTTGCGGAGTTCTTTGTCCTGCGTCGCGATGCCGACCGGGCAGGTGTTGAGGTGGCATTTTCTCATCATGATGCAGCCCATCGTGATGAGCGGAGCAGTCGCCAGACCGAATTCCTCGGCACCAAGCAGAGCAGCGATGACAACATCGCGACCCGTTTTGATCTGACCGTCCGTTTCGAGACGGACTCGGCTTCGCAGGTCGTTCATCACGAGGACCTGGTGAGTTTCTGCGATGCCCAGCTCCCAGGGCAGACCGGCGTGCTTGATGCTGGTCAGCGGCGAGGCTCCCGTGCCGCCGTCCGTCCCCGAGATGAGAATCTTGTCCGCGTGCCCCTTCGCGACGCCGGCGGCGATCGTGCCGACACCGACTTCAGAAACCAGCTTCACGCTGACAGCTGCTCGCGGGTTGGAGTTTTTCAGGTCGAAGATCAGTTGCGCGAGATCCTCG
>JACLAC010018466.1_pt1 | contig 53972 bp, 45 predicted proteins | sample 8027881 | NCBI WGS metagenome assembly JACLAC01 (sample SAMN15725517, study PRJNA655200) | protist metagenome | isolation source: fluorescence activated cell sorting (FACS) single amplified genomes of... | place: Spain: Blaines Bay Microbial Observatory, Mediterranean Sea | collected 2016-01-19 | reverse complement strand
ACCTGTTGGTCATGGTGGGTTTGCTTGTATTTCTGGTAGCCACAAAGTTAATTTTGAATTGCCAAGTGACTGGAAAGTTAGCAACACACAAGAAGAAATTCCTGAGTGTGTCGATTGGGTAGCTGCGTCGGCTGGAGATGCAATCATATTCACAGAAGCGTGTGCTCACGGTACTATACCATGGCGTGGTGAAGGCGAGCGTCGCACTGTCTTCTACAAATATTGTCCACATGCTATTGCATGGAGTCCTTGTTATTATAATTCTGATAACTATCCAGAATTAACAAAAAACCAAAAATCCTTGTTGGTGCCACCAAGTGCATTTGGCCCAGCTCCTGAGGTTAATAATATTTGGAAAAAAGCTCAAGAAGAACAACAAGAACTGATAAATCTTCGAAAAAACCAAAATTAAAACATATCTTTTTTTACTCTCCCGAAGGTTTTTTAGGTTCAGATCACTCTGGTTTGGTTTTATTTGTTTTTTGCGAATAATCTGTCACTTTTAGAACAATTACTTGAAATTGGTTTAACAAAGTTAAAATAGATGAGGAGACAATATTCAGCTATTCGGGAGTATATTAAAAGAGATTAAAGTTGTTAGAAATTTCCCTCTTCGGCATTTACGACACATATCAAATCTCTATGTTTACCTAACTCATTTTCCAATTACTTTTAATTTCAACTCATATTGTGTCGATATTTTGAAAACAGTGAAAAAGTAACTGGTATATTAGAATCGAATTAAAACCTGTTCCAAGGCAATTACAAAAGTAACTTCTGATACTTCCGTTATCCTAAGCCTAGGTTAACTAACACCAGTGAAATACTAGTCAATACTACTGCTAAAGCCATCATTTTATTGAATCGTTCACCTAAAACCAAAACACCCACGATAGTTGTGAACAACATTCCACCTGAGCTGGATACAGGAAATACGATCGAAGCAGCCAAATAGTCAAGCGCAACCAAAAACATACCACTTCCTGTAATATTACAGAAGCCTATCAAAATGCCATAAAAGAACTCTATATAGTTAGGTAACTGACGTTTGCCAAAGCAAACAAACAAATACGGTATTGTTGTCACAAGAAAAAGAAAGACTAAATACATCGGTTTTTGGTCAATGGGGCACATTTCGTTGAATCCCTTCATAGCTAGATGGCCTACACCAGAATTTATAAATAGTAAAGTAACTATGACGAATGTGATTTTGGATTTTTGTCTTTCTTTAGTGTGATCATCCGTTGTCGTTGATTCAGTTTTCATAGCTAGTAAAGGAAGAGCAACTAAGGCTGTCAGAATTCCTATTTTTTGGTGAAAATTGACGCGTTCATTCCAAAAAAACACTGATAAAATAATCGGAATAATCATTGATAATCTGATGGCTGCAGTGGTAACAATAATTCCGATCATTCGTATACCTGTCACGACCAATACGAAACCAAGTGCATAAGAAGCGCCATTAGCCAAGCCAAAAGCAAATGTCAATCTGGTAAAACCGAGATTTCCTTCTTGGAAAGCCAAAAAACAAGCCAAAATAAAAGCGGTAGAATAATTAACTAAACCAATTGGATTCAATCGGTGTCCACGATTTTTGGCATCTTTGAGAAGAAGACCAAACCCCGAAAGCAGGACAATATGCGAGACCAAATAAATCATAAATTGAGGCCGTGTTGCAGGCTCACATTTACTACAAATTTATCTTGTAGTTGGAAACATTATCCAGAGTTCGACGAAGTCGATCGTTTAGACTTTTCGCTTGATGTATTTTTGTGTGAAATGGGGAGGGATAGTTTTAATTTTTGCTTCTAGTATAAAACTTGAGGCTGAAATGGAAACATCCATCTCAGCCAAGGTGTGTTGGGAAGAATTTTTTCATTTCGTTACCTACCAGTTTTTCCTATCTATAAGGAATCGGTTATTTATAATTGAATTTGATTAAGAGGAATACCAGCCACGAACATACGAGCTGGGTGATATTCTGCTTGATATTCTGTTAGGCCACACAGCCAGTTCCAAGTATACTCCCCTCTTCGTCTATCTCGATAAGACTCGACCTCAGTCACATATCGATGTCGACCGGAATGTTGGTATGTTGGAACCTCGTCTGACTCTATGACCCAATCTCTTTTGGGTGGTTGGGTGCGAAAAAAAGAAAACTTTATCATGCTTCGCTTTTTTTGATTAATCTTTGGGCCAGCTTTATGCCAGATGCCATAATGAGTCATAACTACCGTGCCAGCTGGAACGGTAAGGCATACCTGTCCCGTAATATTACCGTAATGTGCAATAGCCTCTCGATCTACTAATCGCTGATGGGAGCCGGGCACGACTATGGTGGGACCATCCTCTATTTCAACTAATTGAGGATAATAATAACATTGGAGATGAGTTATGCCATAACCAGACTCAGTCAGTCCATCTGAATGTAGCGTTTGACCCTCGTGTGGATGCTCGTAGAGATGGTTATGTGCGGATGTAGGCAGAGTAAAGTTTGGACCCAACAAAGATCGCGCAACCCCAGCAACTTGCGGATGTAATAATACATTTTGACGAAAAGATCTACTTTGTATAAAGTCTGTCAGGTGACCAGGAGATAGGGTTTGACACTTCGAATTGAAATCTTCATCAATAATAGATTCTAAGATAATATAACCGTTATGAATAAAGTCGAATACTTCTTTGTCGTTTAAGGTTGGTTGCACATCAATCACTTCTTAATCACCCCTAAATAAATTTTTCTAAGATAAATTCGAATGTTAGATAACTATTATCGATATCAGAAAACGGGAAATTTTCCGGTCGTGGAAACTGAAGAATCCTCCAGCCATCGCTCACCGCATCTAGTACCGATTTATATGGTGGGTTCTGAGATGTTAGTTTGGGTATATTATCCTTGTATGGATCATAAATTGCCCAACCAGACAGTGGAGATTGAATATTAGTCGATTTGGAGTGGAGGTACATAATTTTTTGATAACTTTGATTGCCCGAAGTTGTAAGTAACACCTCAATCTGGTCTAAATCATCCATTTCAAGCTGACTATTTTCGAGTTTATGACGGCATTCATCCAAATGTTTTTTTATTTTGTTGTCCATGGCAGGTTGGCTTCAGTTTAGGTATAGATTAGTCTAGAATTTACATTTTTCGGCATATATTGAATAAGCGTAATGCAAATAAGGGTAAAATCATTTGAAAGAAGACTATATTCAGATGAGTAGGCTCCTTTATTTCAACTTCGAAAAATAAAGAGATTCAATATTATTTCAAGTTTGTCATTATAATAACTAACGTCATAGTTCTAATTTATACTTGGCCAGAACTTATCTGTCATGCGCTAAAGGTGATAGGTTTGGTCTATTCAAGTATAAGCAAGCCTTGATAAAATAAGTACTTTGATATTATCGCTTTCGGTTTTGCATTTGATCTAGAGCAATTCTAGCAACTCTCTGTGTTTCTTTATTTCCCTTTATTAATGCTTCGGTAAGTAGATGTACTGCAGGTTGCCCTATGTTCAGCAAGCCACGAACAGACACACGCCGAACATTCCACTCTGGATCATCAAAATTATTAATCAAAGTTGGCATAATCTTTTCAATTGGCTTTCCAATTTCACCCAATGCATAAGATGCTTGGATTCGGGTATTGGTACTATAATGTTCCAAAGCCTGAACCAGAAAGTCAACAGCTGGTTCCCCCATAGAAATTAAGGCGGTTGTCGCGACCTGACCAACACTCGGATTGGAGTCATCTAATAGGCTAATTAACGCGCTAGCTACAACATCTACAGGTTCGCCAATTTCACCCAATAACCAAATAGCACTTGTACGAGCGTATTCGCTTTCCTTTTTATCCAAAATTTGGATTAAAGCAGGTACCGCGTCTACACCAATTTTTTGAATTGCGCGGGTCGCTTCGGCGCGCACGTGTAATTCTGCTGATCTCAATTGAAAAACCTGACGATAAACGTCTTCCTTATTCGTACATCCGATTAAGTTGATCAAAATGAAACCAACAAAAGTTAATAATATCTGGATAGAAGGTAATTTTATTTTAATATTACTTTCCTTTCGTCTATTTAATAGATTCCTCTGTAGATAGTTGACAAGCGCGAATATAGCATAATGTTGAAATTCCGTAAAGAATACTCCAGTCTTAATCAGTCGTCAACCTGTAGGCCGACTTTTAGTTCAGATGGAAAGAGAATTGAGAAAATATTAACAAGTGATTCTAGACGGAAGTGAGGAAAATAAATCCTTAATTACTCATCAAAAGTGATTTCATAATACGGTGAGGCATTTTGACCCAAGCTACGACAGAATAAATCAAGTGTCATTTCAAATTGGTAGATAACCTAGGGAGATTATTTTTGTTCCTAACAACGTATACCTCTATAATTTCTAACTAAGATGATTTAAACTAGATCGGTTACCTTATAAATGTAGGTCAAATAAACAGTCATCATTTAGTTTGGCTGATTGATCGCTTTTGTAAGTTGTGTTATCCCATCTAGTTCGGAGATATATCATGTTTCCTCTGCTAAATTGTTTGTCGTATGCTATTCACGCTACTCTTCCCACGTCACAACCTAATCAATTTTTACCAAGTACATCTCTATTGACACTTGAGGAAGATATTGCTTCCCATTTAGTATCAGGTGTTGACAGGTTCTTGTTAAGTCAGCTTGAGGAATCAATTTCAAAACGGGAAGGTTATTGGAAACGAGATTTTTCGTCTGCGGCCAACTACTCTGCCTCAATTAATCCGAATCGATTACAACTGTCTCAAATTTTGGGCATACGTGATCAGCGAATACCACTGACAGAAATAGAACTAGTTGCCTCTACTAGTCAACCGGCTCTTGTGGGAGAGGGCTACAACTACAGTATTTTTGCCGTACGTTGGCCATCAATCCGAAATGTCTATGGGCACGGATTATTACTAGAACCATCAAATAAGCCTATAGCTAATATAGTCGCTATTCCAGACGCAGATGTATTACCAGAACAGATTTGTGGTTTAGTTGAAGGAGTGCCCAATCAATCTCAATTCGCTAAACATCTAGTTCAAAGTGGCTGTAGAGTTGTCATACCGGCTCTTATTTCTCGGCGACCGAATGGAATATCGAATCGTATTTCGAAACGTGAATGGTTATATCGTTCCGCATTTGAACTCGGCCGACATTTGATTGGCTATGAGTTACAGAAGATTTTTTCCATTATCGATTGGTTTTCTACAAAATTTCAAGATGAATTGAAGATTGGAACTATTGGCTGGGGGGAGGGGGGACTTTTAGCATTGTACGCAGGAGCCATTGATACAAGGATCGATTCCATTTGTGTGAGTGGCTATTTTGACTCCCGCCAACAGATTTGGGCAGAGCCTATTGATCGTAATGTTTTTGGTTTATTGAATCAATTTGGAGATGCTGAATTGGCGGCGATGATCTTACCACGAAATTTGGTTATTGAAGCTGCTGACTTCCCTAAAGTACATATACCTGCTGGCACTGGAGGTGCAGCACCGGCAAAATTAGTAACACCCCCATTTAATCAAATCAAAGCTGAAGTTAAGCGCGCTCTGTCGATTACTAAAGACCTCACTCCACAGGCAAAAATTAAGCTTATTCAGCCCCAAAATCATACATATGGAACCCTAGAATCCTTACAAGCGTTTCTGGAACCATTGTCAAAAGGAATAATGATATCGGTTTCAAAGGACCAACCTGAAGACGCTGTAAGTAATTTTCAGCCTAACGAGCGTGAGGATCGTCAATTGGCAGAAATAGACCAGCATAACCAGTGGTTACTGAGTGAAAGCTCCCATACTCGTCAGGAATTCTTTGCAAAATTAGATACGAGCACCCTGGAAAATTTTCAACAGACAATAGAATGGTATCGCAATTTTTTTTCGCGTGAAGTTATTGGTCAATTTAATTTGGATCTTCTACCTTTCAATGCACGTTCACGCCTTTCTTATCAAGGGAAAAATTGGCGAGGATACGAAGTTGTTTTAGATGTTTGGCCAGACGTCATTGCATACGGGGTTTTATTATTACCTAATGATCTCAAATCAGATGAAAGAAGACCAGTCGTTGTATGTCAGCACGGCTTAGAAGGGCGCCCACAAGATGTCATTCAAGGTGATCATGATGCATACCACGACTTCGCGGCAAAATTAACAGAACGTGGTTTTATCACCTTTTCACCACAGAATCTTTATATTTTTGGGGATAGATTTCGTACGCTTCAACGCAAGGCCAATCCACTTAAAAAAACACTCTTTTCGATTATTGTTCCACAGCACCAACAAATAGTTAATTGGCTTCAGTCTTTACCTTATGTTGACCCTCACCGAATCGCGTTTTATGGATTAAGTTACGGTGGAAAGACGGCTATGCGTGTTCCACCTCTTGTCAAGAATTATTGTCTCTCAATATGTTCCGCAGATTTTAACGAGTGGGTGTGGAAGAATGCATCTACTCAAAGTAATTATAGCTACGTTAATTCAGGTGAATACGAAATTTTTGAATTTAATTTAGGGGGCACCTTTAACTATGCGGAGATGAGTTGGCTGATATGCCCAAGACCTTTTATGGTTGAACGAGGACACTTTGACGGTGTCGCTCCCGATGAGACTGTCGCATACGAGTATGCTAAGGTTAAGCGGCAATACGATCTACTCGAGATCGGCAACCGAACTGAAATGGAGGTTTTTAATGGGCCGCATACAATTAATGGAATTGGTACCTTTGAATTCCTTCATCGGCACCTCAACTGGCCGTCAAATACAACTTAGAAAACTTCCTAGATTTATTCAGTAAAAAGGTTATCATAGTTAGAAACTATCAGTTGTCTGAACGATTAAGAGTGATCTTCTATTATTTGTAGAATAAACCCTAAGCTAGCGAACCAATGCAACTGGGAGGTAAGTAGTCTCGCTAATTCCAGATCTGGCTAAGGCAGTCAGTTGAAGCGTATAAACTCCTCCCGCAATCAATTGACCATTTTCCATTTTACCATTCCAATGAAAAGCTGAGTTCCGCCCCTTTTTACCACCAATTTTTCCTATTCGATAGGTTTGATTGTGAATTGACCACCCATTATTATTGTAGAGATTGATCTCAACTTTAGACTGCTCGGAAAGAAAATAATCCAAACTCAGTGATTCACCTTGATCTAAATTAACCGGATTAGGAAACAGAATGACATTCCACAGTAGTTTACTGATTTCCTTTTCCCGTGCTTTTGGTACGTAGGAATTATTATTGGCAGCCAGCTCAACCGTTGTAGCAACAGCTAGCTTAACAGCTAATTCACCCAATGAATCAGTGATTTTATCCATATTATCTGCTTGACTATGAATATATTCGATCGATTCTGTGGATTCGAAAGATGATTCTTCTGATAGTAGAACTGCAGGAATTCCTATTTCCCAAAATGGCGAATGATCGCTATAAATGAAACTTGGGTTATATTGAAGCCGCAAGTCCAGAGGAAATTCGTATTTTTGGTTGACAGTTTTGAAAGCGTTTGCCAGCCACTGACTCCTTTCATCATATACAACATGAATATCCAAATTGCCATCTTGGTCGTGCCCAATTAGGTCGAAATTCAGTACGCCGATAATTTGATCAGCCGACAAATCAGCCGTTTCCGATTTGATTTGATGGCAGTAGTGTTTACTACCATACAAAAATAGCTCTTCACCCGAAAAAGCAATGAAACGGATACTGTAATCAAGATCTAGATTACGAACTAAACGAGCAACTTCTAGCAAAATTGCTACACCGGACGCATTATCAGACGCTCCAGGAGCTGGCATGGTACGCCACTGTTGTTGCCATCCTTTGGTTTTAGAAGAAATACTATCGTAGTGGGCGACAAGTAAATAAAACTGATCTCTATTAGGACCTCGTCCTGGTCGGGTAGCGACAATATTATTCATCGTATAAGTCCCAATTTTCCCAGCACCAATTTGAGATCGAGTATGCTGAAAACTATCCATCCCGACAACTAGCCCTAGCTTTTGAAACTGTTTTGCGATCCACTCCCCTGAATTATCACAAGCTGAATCAGGTGCCGGTTGTCCGTCATGCTGGATAGCTCGTCGTACTCGTAAGGCATATCGGCTCAAAAATTGGTGTCCAGGAGTAGACACATCAGGATTAAGTGTCATGGTTTGAATTATTTGTCGCCAAGGCTGAGGCGAAATATTGGCTATTATTTGTTCTAACTCTATATTAGGCTGAAAAGTCAGCTTGATCAATCGAGGCGCCCTAGCACCAACTAGAATCTCAGGAGGTAATTTAGCTCGAAAATGGACAGGTAAACCAATTACATCAGAATCATTAGCGCGAACGAGTACAACTCTACCGCTATCGAGTGTATCAACCAAATTCGTATGTTCAGACAGCTCAGGTAATAAGCTCGGATCTAAGACATAGTAGTTAACATCACTCATTTTCGATAAAGGTTGGCTATCAAGAATAGTCATTGTTGATCTAGCAAATTCTTGGCGAATTAATGCTGTGAATTGGGGTAGAGCGGTCGTCGTTACAGATGCTAAAACAGAATCAATAGAACGATAGCGAAGTTTGAAAGGAACTCTTTGTTGGATTTGCCAAAGTTTTTGTTCAGTAATACTCAAGCTAGGAACAAAAACTTTCACCATATGCTGAATCGGTCCATTAGCGTTCCCAAATACTGTCGGCAAAAATAAGAACAGGATAAAAAAGTAATTCGAGATCGACGGTTTAAGTCGGATCAAAGTTATTATCTTCACCTGATTCAGGTGTTTCAGGAGGCAAAACGATTACATCTTCGGTTGCGACATAGCAAGAAATTGGTGAATTATCATCCGAAACTGGTCGCAGAGATGGAGAAGGATTATACAAAATGGATTTGATAGTTACTTCAGATGAATGGCCCAATCCAACCGCTAACTCGTACTCCTCGGTTTGTCCCAAATATGTGATATTCCGTGAGGTCGCTTGAAAGCGATTAACCTCTGACTGATCTTCACCAAAACCGAATTGGACAGCTTCAGGTCTAATTGAACAGTAGACCTGATCGCCTACACCGAAGTTGTATTGCCTACTCGAATTTGCCTTTAGTTGACCGATTTCGGTTTGGATAGACAAAATTTGGTTCACTTTTTCTGTCACTTGGCCAGGTAAAAAATTAGTCTCACCGATGAAATAAGCAACCCAAGTATTAATCGGCTGTCGATAGATTTCTTGGGGCGTTCCGACCTGTACTATTTTCCCATTTCGCATAACAGCAATTCGGTCAGCCAGCGACAAGGCTTCACTTTGGTCGTGTGTGACATAGATAGCGGTGATATCGGCCCGATCGTGTATCCGCTTGATTTCGTTGCGCAGTTCTAAGCGAAGTTTGGCATCCAAATTACTGAGAGGTTCATCCAAAAGCAGTACATTGGGCTCAATAACGATAGCTCTCGCTAACGCAATACGTTGTTGTTGCCCACCAGAGATAGCATTAACTGGACGGTCAGCATAGTCTTCCATCTGTACGACCTTCAAAACCTCAGTTATTTTCTTTTGGGTGGTAACGGAATCAATTTTCCTTAAGTTAAGTCCATATGCTACATTTTGACCGACTGTCATATGGGGCCATAGAGCATAGTTTTGGAAAACCATACCAGTATTACGCTTATGAGGAGGCACATCATTCATTAGATCATCATCAAATAATAATTGACCGCTATCAGGCTGATAGAAACCAGCGATAGTACGCAGGCAGGTCGACTTGCCACAACCCGAAGGACCAAGCAGAAAGAAAAGTTCCCCACGCTCAATTTCTAAGCTAACCTGATTCAGCGCCAGTGTAGTATCATTGACACCACGAGTTAACGTTTTTTCAACTTTGTCTAATCTAACTTTTACGGACATGATATATCCTGTTGATCAATCAAATTGAGTTTTTATTGGTTTAAAGGTTCGGTCTAATCTGATTTGGAATTTACCCAAGGCATCACGCCCCATAGAAAAATAAATTAAGAAAGCTTGTCCTTTAATATCTTCCTGTGCAACCGGCCCCCACACTCGGCTGTCTAGGCTGTTATCCCGATTGTCTCCTATGGCAAAGACATAACCTTTTGGCACGATAAAGGGTTTCCCTTGAGGAAAACGTCGATTGAACTGGGCCCGCGAAAGTAGATAATCATGGAAAGTTTCATCGAAATTTTCCCGATCAAGTTCAGAAAAGGTTGACCACCATTCAAAACTAGGTTGATAATTAGGCGCAGGATAAGGCTTGAAGGGTGGGAATATTGCCGGGAATCCATATTCATCTCGTCCTCCCCTCTCGTATTTGGTGTAGTCCCCTTCAATTTTTTCACCATTAACACGCAAGGTCTTTCCTTCAATTTCGACAGAGTCTCCCTCCAACGCAACAATTCGTTTAATAAAATTTTTATCGCGCTCGTGCGGTGGCAAAAACACAAATACATCACCACGCTTCGGCTGATGAAAGGCAAACAAGCGTTTTTTTATGCCTGGAACCTTGATACCGTACATACACTTCCAAACCAAGATTCTGTCTCCAACCAATAAAGTATCTTCCATAGAACCAGAAGGGATTTTGTAGGCCTCGACAACGAATGGCCTTACAAAACCGAAAACGAACGCTACAGCTACGATGATCATTTGGGTCATCTCATGTCCGAAAAAACGTTTGATAAAGGAAAAAATGTTCGGTTTATGATCTGGTGTAGTCGTTTCCATCTTTTAGTTCTAGACTTATTTCTCTAATCGTCATCTTTGATAGATAAAATTGCCATGAAAGCTTCCTGTGGTACCTCAACGCTACCGACCTGTTTCATTCGCTTTTTACCTTCTTTCTGTTTCTCTAGCAGCTTTCGTTTTCGGGTAATATCACCCCCATAACATTTAGCTGTCACGTTTTTCCTGAAAGCCCGGACTGTCTCTCTGGAGACTATTTTGTTACCAATAGCAGCTTGGATTGGAACAGTGAACATTTGTTTTGGGATGATTTCTTTCAGCTTCTTACACAGTGCCCGTCCACGATCGTAGGCCATGTCGCGATGTAAAATGGTTGACAAAGCATCAACAGGTTTTTCGTTGATCAGTATATCAAGTTTGACTAAATTGGAGGTTTGGTATTCACCAATTTCGTATTCTAGCGAAGCATAACCGCGGGACAAAGATTTTAACTTGTCGTAAAAATCGATCAGGATCTCACATAAAGGTAGTTGGTACGTGAGTTGAATACGAGTAGTATCCAGGTTAGTCATTCCAATGTATGTGCCTCTTCGTTTCTGGCATAAATCCATGATATTACCAACAAAATCAGAGGGCACAATAATTTCTGCTTCAATGTATGGCTCTTGAATATAATCTATCAGGTCAGCTGTAGGTAAAAAAGCTGGATTATCTACTATCTTTTTTGAACCGTCAGTTTGATACACATTGTACTGCACACTGGGAGATGTACGAATTAGGATGAGGTCAAACTCTCGCTCTAATCGCTCTTGGATAACTTCCATATGCAACAGACCTAAAAAACCACATCGAAAACCATAACCTAAAGCAATGGAACTCTCTGGCTCAAAGTTAAAAGAAGCATCATTTAGCTTTAATTTTTCTAGGGCATCTCTCAAACTCGTAAAATCATTCGTGTCAGCTGGGTAAAGCCCACAAAAGACAACAGGTTTGGTGTCGCGATAACCTGGTAATGCATCGCTGGTTCGACGATCATGATGAGTTAGGGTATCGCCGATTTTGGCATGACTAATTTCTTTGATGCTGGCCGTTAAATAGCCAACCGAACCCGCGGATAGTTCATCAACCGCCCCCATTTCTGGTCGAAAGGTACCAACTTCTTCGACCTCATAGCTACGGTCGGTCGCCATCAGATAAACCCGATCGCCCTTTTTAATCTGACCTTCAAAAATACGAATATATAAAACTACACCACGATAACTATTATAGAAGGAATCAATAACCAAGGCTTTTAGCGGGTCAGAGCTTTTTCCGGTAGGTGGTGGCACCTGATCAACAATGGCTTCCAGCACTTCTTGGATGCCAATACCCTCTTTAGCACTTACAGGAAGTGCATGATCTGCCGGAATACCAATGACATCTTCAACCTGTTGTTTGACCCGTTCAGGGTTCGCGTGTGGTAAATCAATCTTGTTAATAACAGGTACAATTTCCAAATCTTGGTCAACAGCCAAATAAGCATTCGCTAATGTTTGGGCTTCAACACCCTGCGCGGCATCAATAATTAGGACCGCACCTTCGCAAGCCGATAAGCTGCGAGAAACTTCATAGGAGAAATCAACATGACCTGGCGTATCAATCAAATTAAGCTCGTAGTGGTTGCCATCTTTAGCTTGGTATTCTAAACGAACCACCGTCGCCTTTATGGTGATACCCCGTTCGCGCTCTAAGTCCATTTGGTCCAAGACTTGTTCTTTCATCTCTCGCTGAGATAGTGTATCGGTAAACTCCAAGAGTCTATCGCTGAGAGTACTTTTTCCGTGATCAATATGCCCTAAAATGCAATAATTACGGATGTATTTGTTGGAAATAGTCATTGTAGGTCATTCCGTTTGGGAGACTGATTTTTGTGGGGATCTCATTTCAGTCAAAATTTCATGTGTTGCTTTTAATGGATCATCGGATTTTGTGATTGGTCGTCCAATAACTAGTTGATCTGCACCTGCATCAATGGCTTCAGCTGGGCTCATAATCCGTTTTTGGTCACTAATAACAGACTGTCTAGGTCTTATACCCGGTGTCACAATCCAAAAATCATTACCACAAGCCCTTCGAATTTTCTCAATTTCCAAAGGGGAGGCTACTACACCGTCTAAACCCGCTTTTTGTGCCAACTGTGCCAAGTAAACTACCTGCGCTGATAATGATCGGCTGCTATTCAGGTCACGAGCGAAGGCAAATTGGTCGATGCTTGTCAGAACCGTTACAGCTAGTAACTTCGGCTTGGCAATATTAAGTTTGTCAGCTTGATCCATCGCTGATAGACTTGCTGCCTGCATCATTTCTAGCCCACCACTTGCGTGTACATTAATCATATCAGCACCAAGTTTAGTCGCGGAGGCTACTGCACCGGATACCGTATTAGGTATATCGTGAAACTTCAAGTCTAAAAAAACACTTTTCCCTGTTTTTTTCAATGATTGAACGGATGAAGGCCCAACAGAAGTGAAGAGTTCTTTACCGATTTTGAACCAATCTACTGCCGTACATAGTCGATCAGCTATTTCAAGAGCAATAGGTAATTCGGGATAATCAAGAGGCACAATTAGACGAGAAGTCAAACTACATCACCTACACCTATGAGACTAATCGGGGTAAAATCAGACTGTTGTTCATTCCAGACGAAGGCCTTGATATCCTGTATTCCATCGTTGTAGACGGACAAAACGATATAGGCACTATCCGGGTAAGCTGGCTCATCCCAAAACAGAGCATCTGATTTATCTTTTTCAGAAAAATATGAAGGATGATCTGGGTGAGAATGATAAAAAGCTTTTATTGGACGATTTTCTCTCTCTGATTCAAGATTAATTCTCAGTAAATCATCTGGATCCATTAAATATGCAGTTCGTGCGTCACGAGGATAAGTTTTTGGGTCCTCTGCATGCCGCTGATTTTGTATATTCCCACAGGTACGAACGTACTCCTGTGGACTTATTGTACCTAACGGATCCTCCAAGATGATACCACAGCACTCTTCAGGGTATGTTTCTAGGGCATGCTGTTCAATTTCTTTTATCGTTTGGGAATGTAAGTGAAAGGACATACAGTGGATGCTTTAGCAGCCGCCGGCGATAGCTGGGATAATTGAGACTTCGTCCCCGTCAGCCAAACCCGTCGACTGGCCTTGCAAAAATCTTATGTCTTCATCGTTTAAATAAATATTGACGAAACGACGAATTTCACCTTGGTCATCGCAAATACGATCTTTAATACCGGGATAATTGTTCTCCAGATCGTCAATTAGATTTGCAATATCACTGCCTTCAGCCGATACCTCTGCTTCATTTTGAGTCATTTTCCTAAGTGGTGTGGGGATTCGAACAACTACAGACATTACTACTCCTTACTCACTTCTTTTAGTTGATGGGTGAAGAACTGACCTTTCGGGGTTTGTATAGGTTAAATAGAAAAGTGCAATCCACATTCTTTATCGTTTCCTTCATTTTTCTGCCAGCGCCAACGTCCCGCGCGCTTTCTTTCTCCAGGCAGAATTGGAGTGGTACAAATTACACAGCCAATCGATTCATAGTAAGCTGTTTTTGGTTGCCGACGCAAAAGTGGGTTAACCGGTATAGATTCCTCTTCGATGTAATTCCATATACGTTCATCGTTCCAATCAGCCAGAGCACTAACTTTCAAAATAGATCGTTTCTGATGCTCGATTATTTCTACTCGAGGTACGTGCTGCCGAAAATCGGATTGATCGCGACGTAAGCCTGTAAACCAAACGTCTAAATTGTCTAATAGTTCTCTTTGCGGATTAACTTTACGGATTTTACAACAATACTCCTGCTTAGCTTGGCTATCGAAAAATAGGTACTCACCATGCTGCTTGACCATTTGGTCAACGGACGTCCGTTGTGCAGATATCCTTTCGATTTGGATTCCGTAATGATTTTCTACTTGTTTCAAGAAATCATAGGTTTCTTGAAATAATCTTCCCGTATCAATAGTACAGACACGAAATGGCAGTTGGTTCTCGAAAGCCATTTGGATTAGAACAAGTCCCGTAAGCTGACCACTAGAAATAATAGCGGCCCTACCCTTGAAACGCTTGAATAACTCGAACAAAACGGTTTGCGGATCAACCATACATCGAACTTCTTGCGCAAGATCTCGCCAAAACTCTACTGAATATATCTGATTTTTCTCATTATCTACCATTACTTTGCTACTTTACTTGAGAATGCCACACTAGCTTTTCATTAGTTAACAGAACGCCACCACTATAGTTTATAATTCGTCGTTACCGTTGAAATACTGGCCCAAGCTCAAGTAGCGCTCACCAGTATCACAAAAAAAGGTAACAATCGTTTTACCAGGACCGACATCATGAGCTAATTTCAACGCCGCATGAAGATTAGCACCAGAAGAAATCCCCACTAGATAACCTTCTTCTTCAGCAATATAACGCATGGCTTGGTACGCATCCTCATCAGAGACCGTAGCGATCTGGTCAACCAATCCCAGATCTAGTACTTTGGGCACCATACCTGCACCAATACCATCTATTCTGGTTGGCGCAGGTTCACCTCCGGACAAGACAGGAGATACGCTTGGCTCGACAGCGACTATTTTGACATCCGGAAAGTGACTTTTCAAGGCTCGGCCAACACCAGTTAGTGTCCCCCCTGTCCCCACACCCGTTACTAAATAATCCAGCTGTTGATAACCACTTCGTCGTAGTGTTTGTAAGATCTCCTGACCCGTTGTTTGTTGATGAGCTAACGGATTAGCTGGATTGTCAAACTGATTAGGCATGAAGTGGCTGGGCTTCCGAGAAACCAATTCTTCTGCCTCCCAAATAGCACCTGCCATTCCAGAATCTACCGAAGTCAAAATGATTTCAGCGCCATATGCCGAGAGCAAACTATACTTCTCCTGGCTTACATTTTCCGGCATGCACAGGGTAATACGGTATCCTTTAGCTAGAGCCACGATTGATAACCCAACACCCGTATTACCTGCCGTAGGCTCAACGATAGTATCACCAGCTTTCAGCTGTCCCGATTGCTCAGCCATTTCAATCATTGACAAGCAAATTCGATCTTTAATGCTACCACCGGGATTCATCGACTCAACTTTGGCTAAGATCGTCGCTCGTTGGTTAACTAAACCGCAATTCAGACGAACCATCGGTGTGTTCCCAATCAGGCCAGAAGCGTCATTTACCACCTTCATTTCGTTATATACCAATTAGGATTTCGATATCTTACTTACTAGGTAAACTACCCGTCAATTATAGTCTATTGAAGCCAAAATTATCAATTCATATTACCTAAGCAAGGTTAGAGCCTGTCGAATAGAAATCTGGTGAATAGATAAACCAAAGCACGGCACAAATGCTTTACTCGTTGATAACGATTTCACCTAACTATGCCTTTCTCTAGGTTACAGTTCGGTTGAAAAAACATCTAAATCGTCTACTAATAAATGATTTCTATTATGTAAATTTAAGCCTCTAGTCTAGGGAAACTGCTTGCAATTCTGACACCGCTATAATATGATATTAGGCGTGGTTCAGAAAACAGAATTCACACTGAGGAAATTTTGCAAACATAAAAAGTTATAAAGGTCGTTATGCCTGAAATCATGCTTAGTGTCTCAACAGCTGTTATGTCTAACCAGTCAGCTGGCAATAAGTTATCGCAAGCCATGCATCAATCCAACAACGGACAGCAAAAATCGGCAACATCAATAACGAAAAGCCAAAAACAATCCTCTGCCTCTAAGCCTGAGTCAGCTATTCAAAAAAGGTCTAGCAAACAAGTAGAAACTGACCGTAATCACCAAACGCAACTCAAAGGTGGAGGGGTTCTAGTCAATAACCAAGCCTGATGATATCAGCCGAACATTCTTATCGTATCGCCATCCTCGGCGGAGATGGGATAGGGCCCGAGGTTATGGCTTCTGCTGTTATGGTTTTGGAAGCTATTCAAGAAACTAGCCCCCTGACCTTTGACCTCCAATCTTATCTTTGCGGAGCATCGTGCTATCAGCAGTTAGGCGATCCTCTTCCTCTGGAAACGCTACAAGGTTGTCGTCAATCTGATGCAATTTTACTAGGAGCAATGGGATTACCGGACGTGCGTTGGCCAGACGGTACTGAGATGAGACCACAAGTCGACCTGCGTTTCAAGCTTGACCTCTATGCTGGCTTACGGCCAATCTATCTGTATCACTCTGATCATACTCCAATCAAGGAGTTGTCTCAGGGAGACATTGATTTCGTTATAGTTCGTGAAAATGTAGAAGGGCTATTTGCCTCTATGAATTCGGGTATCGAAATCAGAGATGAAGTAGCTATTGATTCCATGGTAATGACTAAATCAGGTACTGAACGTATTATCCATTTTGCTTTTAATCTGGCTATTCGTCGACAGAAAAAACGAAAAGTTACTTGTGTTGATAAGGCCAACGTTTTTCGTTCAATGGCCTTTTTTCGTCAGATATATGATCGAATCGCTAAAGATTACCCAAGTGTTAGCCCGGATCATGCTTATATTGACGCATTTGCCTTGTACTTGTTACAAAAACCACAGACATATGACGTCATTGTAACTGAAAACATGTACGGCGACATTCTGTCTGATCTAGCAGCGGGTTTAGTTGGTGGTATGGGGATGGCTCCTTCCGCAGATATTGGAGAACATTCGGCTATTTTTCAACCCTCGCACGGCACGGCTCCGGACATTGCAGGTCAGAATATTGCTAACCCAATAGGTATGATCTTGTCCGTGGAGCTAATGTTACTTTGGTTAGCCGACCAGAAAAAAGATCCTGTTTGTACAAAACAAGCCTCACGCTTATCACTTGCTGTAAGTCAAGTTTTATCTGATAAGAGTTATCGTACTCCTGACTTAGGTGGGGATTTGACTACAACCGAACTTAGCGAGGCTATAGCAAATTTCTTAAGAAAATTATGATCAATAGAGAAAATGAACGTTAAAATGTCAACCAAACACTTAGATATAAAAAAAGGGGTTTAATATGAGAAAAAGAATCAACGATGTTGACTACAATATCAAACCAGAGGTGGATTTGTCTGGAGCGGATCTGAGTGGAGCTGACCTAACTCGGGCCAATCTCAAAAAAGCAACCCTCGTCAAAGTTGACCTAAGCGAATCGATCTTGGCATATGCACAACTTAAAGATGCAATTCTTCGGAATGCAATCTTGAAGAATGCGGATCTACATAATGCCCTGATGATTAAAGCTGATTTAACTGAAGCTAATCTAGAAGGCGCGAATCTGCACGCGGAAAACCTGACTAAAGCAGTAATGGTTAAAGCTAATTTGCAAAACGCAGATCTTGGCAATGCCATAATGACCGAGGTTGACTTGACTAACGCCAACTTAAGAGGAGCTGATTTGTCTCGTGCTAATTTGCGAATGGCTAACTTGACTGGTGCAGACTTGGAAGATGAAAATCTCACCAATGCCAATCTCGTTAATGCGAAGATGATAGGTGTCGACCTTTCACGCTCTGATTTAAGGAGGGCTAACTTATCTGGTGCAGATTTAACGGATGCCAAATTAGTCGAAACTAAGCTGACATACGCTAATCTGCGAGGTACTAATTTAGAGGGTGCAGATTTGACTGGTGCTAATTTCTCTGCTGCCGTGTATGATTCTAGTACTAAGTTTCCAGAAGGTTTTGATCCAAATGGTGGTTACGATGTTGATATGATGGAAAAACCTAAAATCATGGGAGATTATAAAGGCAAAGCCAAAACAGCTATTCAGGGTAAGCTCAATGGTCTTAAGTGTTATGCATATGCTTATCAATATTTCAATGATGAGCTGCATATCGAGACAAAGCCTTCTCCTCGAGTGATAATTGAAACTTCTGCCTCTGATAAGGTTAGTGGCGACTATCAGTTCCCTAACCGAAATAGTGACAACCAAATTATTGTTAAAATTCCAACCACAAGAGATAAGAAGCTTACACATATACGCGTTTTTAGGACTCATGCAGTGGATACAGTTCAGGATGCGGAAAGCTCTGAAATTTATGCCCTAACAGAATTAGAAAATTCACCTCTGGATCCAGAATTATCAATCCGGGATGACCACGGGGATCACGAATTACACCAACCTTTAGTTGGTGCGTTCAAGTTGGCTGCCGATGTTAATCTAAGTGGTCAGAATCTGTCTGGTATTGATTTGAGTAGAGCTGATATTAGAAATGCGGGCATGCTACACTCAGACATGCACGGAATTTATGCGTCCGATGCACGAATGAGTGGTTCAAATATGACTGAGGCTGACTTTTCGGACGCGCAGCTAATTGGAGCTGACCTTAGTCGAGTAGAAGCCAAAAGCTCAGATTTTCAACGGGCGGTCATGCGGGTGGCGGACTTATCAGAATCAGATTTCACTGGCGCTGATATGGAACACAGTGTCCTTTTACAAGCCAATCTAGAAAATGCGAATTTTGCAAAAGCTAATTTGGCCAATGCCAATCTGAGAGAAGCTGATTTATCAGGTGCGAATTTCACCGGTGCCGATTTATCGGGCGCGGATCTGACTGACTCCAATCGAGAGACTGCCAACTTTGGTGATATCGACATTGATTCAGTATGTGTCATCAACGAAGATAAAAGCGGTTTTTTTTCTAGGATTTTTCATCGAAAGAAGAAGCAATAATCTGTTGGTAAGAACAAGTTTATTTTTAATTTGTACACTGGTTAGCTTACAATTTTCATTTGTTGATTTGCTAGCCAGCGAGCAATTGGCGACAGAAACGTTTTACCTGCTACCAAAAGATAGCAAACTGAGTCTTCAATCCGGAAAGTACCAGTTGACAGCTACAGTGGATGGAGGACTGTTCAGTCAGACTGTGTCTCCTAAATCAACAGCGACCTTAATATTGAAGCCTGTCTGGGACCAAGCTAGTGTTCCTGAACAGACGAGCATTGTGCGTCAGTTGTCGACCAAATTTCAAATCACATTAACCGGGTTCCCCATTATGGTTACAGAACTTCCGAATCGAGAAAAGGTTGAATTCAATTTGGAAGGCAAGTTACAGTCCGACACAGCACGCATACACCAATTAGATAAAATCCACACAGAAGTTGTCTATTTTTGGGCTGATATCGAAACTCAGACTAAAGGTGAAGGTAATCTGTTCAAAATGAAGGCGAATCTTGACTTGACGGGTTTACATTCATCTGACTATCGATTTCCAATTATCCTAGAATTAAACCTGACAATGTCGAGCATTGAGCCGAGTTCTGCAACAAAAATGAAGGTCAAAAGTCAAAAAAAAGCAGGTAAATATCAGGTTGTCGATTTCGAACAGCTGTCTAGTTATCCTCTGAAAGTAGATGACTATGCAAAATTGTCTACGCCCGAAGGACTCGCTGAATTGGCCTTAAACAGCCAAATACCAGAAACAATTCTAGTCTTGCATGGAAGATCGGTGGCCATCGAAGGGTTTATGCTGCCGGTGGTATCAGAAAAGGGATGGATTAGCGAGTTTATGCTTCTTAGAGATACTCAAGCCTGCTGTTTCGGAGTGATCCCCGAACTTAACGAATGGGTTTACGTAAAAGTTAATAGTGAAGGAAAAGGCGTCAAGTCAAAACGGAAGAAAGTCCGATTCCTGAATAACGTACCAGTGACTGTGAAAGGGAAATTACTAGTTGGTTCTCAAATAGATCCAAACACGGGAGTCAACATCTACGTTATGCAGGCTGACGACGTGGCTATAGCCAAAAGATAATCTATAACAAAAAACATCGATGCTGAAAATTCGTCATCTCAAAAAAACTTTTCCTTCACCTGGCGGTAAGACCCAGACAATTGTCGACATCCCTGATTTTGAGTTGAATTCTGGGCAGCAGGTTGTACTGCAAGGTCAGAGCGGTTGTGGGAAAACCACCTTTCTGAATCTTATATCCGGAATCCTCCAAGCTGATCAGCCAATTAACACCCGAGAACCACCACCTCAGATAATTCTTGATGGAACAGATATAGCTGAACTATCGGAGCAACAACGTGATCAGTTCCGAGGTAACTCCATTGGTTATATTTTTCAAACCTTTAATCTTCTACCTGCTTATACTGTTCTCGAAAATGTATTATTGGGTATGCATTTTAGTGATATAGTTGACACTGAATTAGCAGAAACTATGTTGATTGAGGTTGGTTTAGCCGAAAGGCTAAACTATCGTCCAAGTCAATTATCTGTAGGACAGCAGCAACGAGTAGCTGTTGTGCGAGCTTTAGCAAAGAAGCCGAACCTCGTTTTGGCTGATGAGCCGACCGGAAACTTAGACTCTGAACAGGCGCACACTGCACTACGACTAATTCGTCAAATATGTCGGCAACAAAATGCGGCACTTTTACTAGTCAGCCACGATCAAGATTTGCTTGATCAATTTGATGATTGTCGCCTTTTTTCCGATATTAACTGCGCTTAGGTTAAGCCCCAATGTACAAGCCCCGACGAAAAATCAATTTATTCCTTATGATTCGGCGTGCGATCCAACAGCATGCTTTATCAAGCATCATTACTGCAATTTCGGTGGCTCTAGGTTGTGGTTTAGTACTAGCCGTCTGGCTCATAAAAATCCAAAGTTATCAGGCATTTACTGGGGGTGCCATCGGATTTGATGCAGTTTTAGGTGCTCGTGGTAGTCAGTTGCAATTGGTTTTGAATACTGTATTTCATCTCGAAACATCAGCCGGTAATATCCCTTGGTCGCTATATAAACAAATCGAAAACGACCCGCGAGTTAGGGCGGCAGTGCCCTACGCTTTAGGAGACAACTACTATGGCTACCGTATTGTTGGAACCTCAACTCAGCTATTCACCCATGTGGATAGTTTATTGATTCGAAACGGTCGCCTGTTCAAAGAAAATGCACCAGAGGCTGTCGTAGGTCATCTGGTAGCAAGAAAAATGGGGTTGACTGTTGGAGCACAGATTCACCCTTACCATGGATTAAACTTTGATTTAAACGCTAAACATGACCAGACTTATAACATTGTTGGCATTTTAGAACCCAGTAATACACCTGCTGATCGAGTGATCTGGATTCCGATTGAAAGTGTGTTTCGAGTTGAAGGTCATGTACTACGTGGCAGTGGAGAAATTTACCGAGCTGAATCTGGCCAAGTAATTCCTGATAAACATAAAGAAGTCAGCGCAGTTATGTTGAAACTGTCTAGCCCACAGGTTGGATTTTTTCTAGATCAAATGATTAATAAACAGGGTACAGTAGCTACTATCGCTTGGCCAATTGGTAAAGTGATGGCCAATTTGTTTGATAAAATTGGGTGGATGAACCGTGTAATGGAGATGGTCGCATATTTAGTGATGGTGGTAGCTGGATTCGCAATTTTAGCAGCCATATACAATACCATAAACGAGCGGCAGCGAGAATTCGCTATAATGAGAGCATTGGGTGCTAGTCGAAAATTAGTGTTTTCAGTCATATTGTTTGAAGCTGGTACTATTGCCTTGATTGGGAGTTTCATCGGGTATCTAATTTATGGCCTGATCTTTGTTGCGACTACCAATATTATTCAGCACCGGGTCGGCGTGGTACTAGATCCTTTAAATTTGGAAGGACAAGCCCTAATCATCGTACTCATACTACCCGTTGCAACAACAATGATTGGTCTATTAGCAGGTCTAGTTCCAGCTTTTAAAGCTTACCAAACTGACGTCGCGACTAATCTAATCCCACGAAATTAAGGTGCCAAATAGTAGTTCAATGTGGCGGAGTTTACGTTATTTCTGGCCAATTAATTTGTCAGTTTTTCTAGCCATAGCCACAGCAACAGCAGTATTAACTGGTGCATTACTAGTGGGGGATTCGGTTAGAGGTAGTCTCGAGGAATTGACATTGGATCGATTGGGTCCAACTGAATATGCTTTAACTGCTAACCAGTTTTTTCGTCAGTCTTTGGCCAAAGAAATAAGCGAAAAAGCAGCCATAGAACCTCTGAACTCAGTTCTACCTCTGATTTCGATAACTGGAACTGCTGTCCAGCCTTCGAGCAAAGCTCGACGTACAAATATAAACATTTATGGATTACCTACAGAATCAGGTCAGTTTTGGCAGACGAATTTGTCTGAAGAAATCACAAAACGACTGAAAAAATCTAATCAGCAAATCTTTCCCTCGGTTGTTCTTAACCGGTCCCTGCAAAAAGAACTAAACGTCAAGTTAGGTGAAACTGTTGTCCTTTATTTTGAACGGCCTCCAGATATCCATCGTGAGTTCATGCTAGGTCGGCGCGATTATACTGATCTGGTACAATCCATTCGATTAACTGTAACTTATATTGTTCCCGATCAGAACATCGGGCGATTTAGCCTGCAAAATTCTGAATACTTTCCGGCCAATGCCTATGTTGACCTGTCAGTTCTGCAAAAATCAGTCGACCAAAAACAACGAGTCAATACAATCCTAGTAGCATCCTCCAAAATATCTCCTGAGGAGTGGGAAAAAAAACTGAAATTATCTCTTCGTTTTACGGATCTTGGTTTGACTTTTCGGACCAATGATCAAGATCTATTAATGATTGAAAGTCGAGATTTCATTTTACCTCCCAACTTAGTCAATGCAATAGAAAGTTGTGCGAGCGGACTTAATCTAAAAACGAAGCCTATTCTCACTTATCTTGCCAATCGAATAACAGTTGGCGATCAAAATATTCCTTATTCAACAATTACGGCTATGAATTTAGATAAAGACGATACTAAAGGGGGGCAACTACCACTTTTTCTTAATAGTTGGACTGCAGATAGTTTGGGTCTCAGCCAAGATGAACAAGCAGAAGTTGAAATTGAGTATTTTTTGCCTGACACTGAAAACGAGTTTCAGACTGAAGTTGCTCACTTTCGATTTGAAGGCATTGTGGACATTTCAAAGCTGGATCCCCAATTGACCCCTAATTTGCCGGGCATTCAATCCGCAGATGACATATCAAATTGGGAAGTACCATTTCCAATTGACTATGAGAAAATCGGTTCCAAGGATGAGGAGTATTGGGACCTTTATCAATCTACACCAAAGGCTATTATTCAGTTACAAGATGGCCAAAATCTCTGGAATAGCCGTTTTGGGAAGCTAACCTCATTGCGAATTGCTGTAAACGATATGCCTTTGCTTGTAGCACAAACTAAATTAGAAGAATCAGTTTTAGAGCGACTAACATTAGCTGAAGTAGGATTTCGTTTACAAAATGTTAAGCAAACTGGATTAACAGCATCTAAGGGCAGTAACGACTTTAGTGTTCTGTTTGTAAGCTTGAGTTTTTTTCTCATTTTGTCGGCCTTACTTATCATCGGCTTGTTGTTTCGATTGGGAGCTGAAATGAGACGAGACGAAGTCTACTTACTGCGTGCTGTCGGGTTTTCAAATCGACAGATCCAACGACGCTTGTCTAAAGAAGGGTTCATTTTGGCGATATTAGGCTCTACGCTTGGATTAGCTCTTGCCATTGGTTATGGTAGTTTGATGGTTCACGGCCTGCGAACTTGGTGGATTGGCGCCGTTGGTACGACAGCGCTTGAACTCCATATATCAACAACAAGTTTGGTAATTGGCCTTGCCGTAAGTTTAATCATGTCTCAACTAACCATCGGTTGGGTAGTTAAACGTCTATCACATGAGATCCAACAGCCTAGTCATTTCTCCTTAAATAGTCGGTGGGTAATAGGAACGGTCTCCCTCATAATTGCAGTTGGAACAACCGCTTACGCACTTCTTGATGAGTTTTCACCACTTTTCTTTTATATATCTGGCACATGTCTGATGCTATCTGGTTTGGCCTACTTCTCTGGTTGGTTACACCATCGGCCAACCACTCGGTTTACTAATTATATAAGCTCGAGCATTAGGAATACAGCACGCCGTCCGGGTAGAAGCCTGCTGTGTGTAGCTTTGGTAGCTTGCGCCAGTTTTGTAATCATTGCAGTAGGAACTAACCGACAACCATCAGTTGAATCAATCCTGATCAAACAAACAGGGACCGGTGGGTTTGGATATATGGCAAAAGCCGATATTCCAATCTTAGTAGACCTTGAAAAGTTTGATTCGATTATAACCGGGTCAGTTTTTCCTTGTTTGACTTTACCCGGAGATGATGTGAGTTGTCTCAACTTATTCCAACCACAAAAACCTCACATCATTGGTTTCTCTTCAGAATTAATTCGGCGTGGTGGGTTTCAATTCCAACAAACTATAGATCATGATTTGGATAATTCATGGAATTTATTGAACCAAGATTTGGGGCCGACAGTTGTTCCAGTGATTGGAGATTATGAGTCAGTAAAGTGGGTTTTAGGTCTGGGGATTGGTCAAAGAATATCTATGAAAAATGAATTTGGCCAAATAATCGAATTCGAATTTGTAGCTTTATTGAAGGGTAGCATCTTTCAGAGTGAACTGATCGTTTCAAATGACCAGCTACGGCGACATTTTCCTCACCAATCTAGCAATCGTACTTTTTTGATTGATTCCGTCCACAGCGAAACAGTACAAAGGTTAGAACAAGAGTTCAGTTCATATGGCTTGGATGTAACTTCAACTATTGATCGACTAAAAAGTTTTCATACGGTCAAGCATACCTACATGTCCGTATTTCAGGTGATTGGCGGTTTAGGTCTCATGCTCGGTACCGCGGGACTCGCAATTGTTTTAGTACGAAATACGATCGAGCGGAAAAAAGAGTTGGCGATATTACGAGCTTTCGGTTTTAAAAGATCAATTTTGTCGATTATTATGCTAATCGAAAATACATTTCTGATTTTAGTTGGTTTATTTATTGGAACGATCTCCGCATTATTGTCTGTTACACCTCACTTATTATCGCTTGGCAACTCAGTTCCGGTTATTTCTCTAGTCGGAACACTAATGATGATTGTGATTTTTGGTATGGCGGCTAACTGGCTGGCAATCCAAATAACCACTCGATTTCCACTTCTCACAACATTGAAATCGGAATTTTAGTCATCATCAATTTTCTTTACTTTACACCTGAAATCATTAAATTTGCTTCATGTTGGTTTGTGGTGGTGGCGGAAAATGATCTCCACGCTGGCTAGACAGGCCTTTATTTGGTCTAGGTAAGAATTTTTGATCAATTAGACCAACCAATTTTCCACCAATAACCCAATCCAAATCTGCACCGTAGAGTTGGCTAACCAAAATCTTAGTCAAGTGTTCCAACTGATAACGATGGGTTGGGTCGTTTGACAAGTCGAAACCTTCGTTAGGATCTTTATTCAAATCAAACAGCTGTCGTTGGTTGCCTACTGGGTAGTAAATGAGTTTATAGCGACCATCATGTACCATACGAGTGGCAAATGCATCTTCACCAACCTCTCCATAAAATGAGGCACGTTTTTCTTTTCCAACCATTGAAAGGCCTTCCACGGTCGGAGGAATACTGATACCTGCTAAATCAAGAAGTGTTGGCATTATATCGGTCCAACCAACTAATCGATGGTCGACTTGGTGAACACCAACTCGATCGTCTCCGCCTATTCCCACTAGAACCATAGGAATATTAGCTGAATATTCGTAAAACAGACGTTTAGCCCACATACCGTGATTACCAAGCATGTCCCCATGGTCTGAGGTGAAACAAATGACCGTGTTATCCAGTAGACTTTCCTCTCGAAGAGTACCTATCAAAACACGTAATTGGTGATCAATGTGTGTACAAAGTGCGTAAAAGGCTTGGCGTACCAATTGGATTTGTTCTTCTGCCGACTCTTGCTGGTGAAAATCAAAACCTCGGCTGAGATTAGCCTGAATAGCAAAACAGTTCTCCTCGGTTGTCCACTGGCCAGATTGTGGCTTATCAATCAAAAATTGTCGGTACAAGTTGAGATAAATTGGTAAAGGCACCAACGGTGGATGCGGATGCCGGTAAGAAATGAACCAGAAACCAGGTCGACTTGGATCACGACGTTTGATCGTTCTCGACATCTGTTGTGTAGCCCAATTAGTCGCATGGGTGTGTTCTGGTAAATGCCAAGGTCGCCAACTATATTCATTATTGCTCATACCATGCCAAAATTGTTGTCCCGCATAACCTTGGTCAGCTAAAAAAATTTCGTAATCATCGATTACTCCGTATTGTGTTCGTCCTTCTTCATCTAAAATTACATCGTCGAATCCTATACGGCTTCGCTGCGGATACACGTGCAATTTTCCAACAGCAGTAGCCTGATAGCCAGCCGAACGAAATGTTTCTGCCATGGTTGGGAGTTGAGGCATTGTTAAGGTTTCACCAAAAACTCGATCACCATGCGTTCGAGGAGTTGTACCAGTCATTAAGGTTCGACGAGCGGGAATACATACGGGGCATTCAGAATAAGCATTAGAAAAGCGAGTACCACTTCGAGCAAGAGAATCCAAGGTTGGTGTTTGAATCACGGGGTGTCCTGAAACTCCAAGCAATGCAGCTGGCCAGTGATCGGTACTAATCAGCAAGATATTAGGCTTATCTCTCATGGTTGAATCAGAATTCATTACTATTTATCATGTTTATAACAGGCGGCCACATGGAAAGCACAATCGACATCCTGATTAGGTTCAAATAGATCACGAAATTGTTGCCAAGCATCTAATCGACCATCAAGGTCAAAGCGAGAATCAGATAAGATTCTACTTCCATAATCAACGACTTCTTGCAACGCCCATTCTATTTTGTAGTAGTCTATCAAGACTGGATCGGTTTCGACGGGTCCGGATGACGCAAAATATCCACTCAGATTGTCCTTATCAAGATCAGGGTAACTTTCAGATCCGAAGAAACATAAATCCCGCTCTCTTGGCGCAAGAACAGCCCCATCCCAATCAATAATATATAAATTACCCTTTTCGGAAAGCAGGACATTATCTTCATGAATATCACCGTGGCATAGGACGTAATCAAATTCCCTAGATCGTAAGTTAGCTCCCAATCGTTCAGCAACTTGTACTAGGTTTGTTAATTCACAACGCCTGACGTTAATAAAATAGAGCAAATCTTTGACAATTTGGTCGGTTTGATGGATTAGGTTCCTAGGAGAAATAATTGATCGAAATTCTGGTTGAAATCTTGTGAAATTTTCAATCGGTAATTCAATTTGATTGCTAATCTCACGAGTCAAGCCATGCAGGTGACCAATCATTTGACCAACAGCCTGTCTCAGCGAAGAAATCTGTTGATTGGTCTGGTCAGACTGCATCAATGTTAATCCAGAAATGTATGGATAGACGACCAAATCATAATCAGCTATCTTGACCACCGTTTGGCCAGATTTACTGAGCAAAGGCGTCGGAACTGATACACTTAGGCTGGCTAGTAATTTTATTAGGCCATTGGTTCGATAGATCTGATCTTTATCTTTCACCAGGCGAACAAAAATATCGTTTTGTGCTTGTCCCTGGTAGCACCAAGAGCCCTCACCAACCGGAATAAAATTCAGTTGTTCTAGGCTAATATCGTAAAACTGATTAATCTTATTTTTGATTTCCTCAGATGATACAGAGGGTTCAGTTTTCATATTGGTTCAAAGATTATAAGGGTTGTTTCCACTCAGTAATAGATTGTGTTTAAGGATTTCACCTTCTCTATTTTTGGTGCCTACTGGCATATAATGGATAACTATCGCTCTACGACCCCTATCAGATCCATTAGGATTAGTCTGATGTAATGTTAAGCAGTGATGTACCATTCCAAAGCCAGATTTTAGAGGAACCGAAACTCCATAATCTTCATTAACATCAACTGATAGTAATGCCGGCAAATCCTGACCGCTATGCTTAGCACGACTATGATTAGATAGTTCTACTAAGTGAGAACCAGGTATAACGTTCATGCATCCATTTTCGGTGTCAGCATCATCAAGGGCGAGCCAAATACTAACCAAATTTGCAGGTTCACACTGCCAGTAACCATTATCTTGATGCCACGGAACTGGACCACCAATTTGTGCAGGCTTGTAAAGAGCTTGATCATGAAATAACTGAATATTGGGCCCAATTAGACAAGCGACAATGTTGAGTAATGGCGGATGAAACAGGAGTTGATGAAATATTTCACTTTTTTCCCACATTCCCATCATTTGTAGCATTTCTTGCTGTTTGTAGTTTTCTTTCCCATCTGTAACCGAAAGATTACGCCACCCTTGCCCATTAGTTCGAGACCGTTTTTCAAACACTTCATCGTATGCGGAGCGTAGTTCTTGGAGATGATCTTTATCAATTAATTGATGTGGAATTTCTAAGTACCCCTCCTCTTGAAATACTTGAATTTGTTGAGTGTATAACTGCAAAACATTACCCTCCGAGAACTGACATTAGTTCCTGGTCAATATCCGAAACGACCTCAAAAGACTCAACCAAAATCCGTGGTGGACGAGCCGGGCGTTGTCGTTCAAAATCAAAATAGACAAACTCAGTTTCTGCTCGAAAAATTGGTGTAGATTGGTGCCAGATTTGATATCTTCTCATGCTTCTGGTTTTTTGAAACCCCGCGACCCAAGTCTGAATAGTTAGCGATTGATCAACAAGTGCAGGTTTCAAATAATCTAAGCAATGCCGGCGAGCAAACCAACCCGCCTGATTCTGTTGGTAGCGTTGAGGAGACCAGCCATTAGCCGTCGAATGCGCGACTGCTACTTCTTGCATCCAATGTATATAAACAGTATTGTTAGCGTGTCCATTGAAGTCTATGGAAGATGGAGGGACGCTGATAATTTGTTGATAAATTCGAATCAACCCAATATCCTTTTCGTCATTATAGTCAATTTATAATCCAATGTAAACCCAAGGCAAGTCGCCAAGCCAATTCTGTGCTAAAATTCAATTGGTGGTGGTCCAAACTAAATAGATACAGGTAAGGCATAGTGTGAGAAAAACCGAAAAAGTTGAGCGAATACAGCAAATTTTAGAGGATTTATATCCTAAAACACCAAGTCCATTATCTCATGATAGCTTGTATACTTTGTTGGTAGCAGTAATGCTCTCAGCTCAAACCACAGATAAGAAAGTCAACGAAACTACGCCAGCCTTATTCAGTTTAGCTACTACGCCCCAGCAAATGGCGGAGTTGCCAGAAACAACTATTAAGCAGGTTATTTCCAAAATTGGATTATCCAACACCAAAGCTAAAAATCTAAAACGACTTAGCCAAATGCTTGTAAATCGACATCAAGGAAAAGTTCCAGACAACTACACTGATTTGGAGGCGCTTCCGGGAGTAGGACATAAAACGGCTAGTGTTGTCATGGGTCAAGGGTTTGGTTATCCTGCGTTTCCAGTCGACACGCACATTCACCGTTTGGCTTATCGTTGGGGATTATCAAATGGTAAGAATGTGCAACAAACAGAGAAAGATCTTAAGCGTCTTTTCCCAAAAACAAAGTGGAATAAACTGCATCTACAAATAATTTTTTTTGGTCGCGAACATTGTCCTGCCCGACAACATCAGCCAGCTCAATGCCCAATTTGTTCTTGGGCAGGAATTAAAAAAAGACTGTATTCGTAGTTGATAAAGAGCCTCTCCGATGCTTGACGCAATTGGGTTTCTTTGCTATACTGAAGTCGTCGCCTTTTCATATTAAGAACTTTATTGTTGTCTGCTGAGTAAAGTAAGGTGCCTGTTTTAAGATGAAATTTGAAGGTATTTACACTCCTATTATCACACCGCTCGGTGATCAAGGATTTGTTGACACTGATGCTCTGAGCCGTCAGATTAATAGGCTACTGGCGCACGGGATACAAGGTTTGTATCTACTTGGTACATCTGGTGAATTCGCATCCTTGGATAAAAATAACCGGCAAGTTGTAATTGAGACAGCCGTAGAAACAGTTAGACAAAGAGTTCCAATTATTTGTGGGGCCATGGATACCAGTACAAGAAGGGTCATTTCTAACATTGACATGGCTGAACGCTCAGGAATAACTGCGGTTACTACTACTCCACCTTATTATTATCCCTCATCTGACCAAGAACTTTTGACTTTTTATAAAGAAGTAGCTGCAAGCAGTAGTTTACCAGTCGTGATGTACAATATTCCATCGATGGTTAAAACCAATCTGAAACCAGAGTTGGTGGCCGAGATTGTTAATCAAAATCCAAACATTATTGGCATCAAAGATAGTACCGCCGATTGGACTACTTTTCTCAAACTTCATTCATATCTAGGAAACCGGGACAACTTCTCAATCTTGATAGGATCCTACATCATGGCAGGTGCAGCCATCGTTTTTGGGGCTCAAGGTGCCGTGATTTCTATTTCTAATATAGATCCAAAAACTTCAGTTGAGTTGTATCAAGCCGCGCGGGATCGAAACTTAAATAAACTTCAAGATCTACAGGGGAAATTGATAGATCTTGGCCGGTTGTATAGTTATGGAAACGGGATTAGCTGCCTAAAAGCATGTGTAGAAATTTTGGGCATCTGCTCGTCCCGTACAACCTCTCCGATATCTTCCGTCAGCGAAGAGGCAAAGGTCGAGCTGGCTGAACTATTGCGTTCGCATCAACTTTTATAGATAAATTGGATTACTATATCCTGTCCACAAGACACAAGTAAAAATGAATAATATGATATCTAGTGGGTCCCAAATTTGGGTGCCAGAAGTTCTATCTGATGAGCAAGTGACTTTTTTTGTCGAGAATGGATATTTAGCTGTGTCGAATCTTGTTTCTAGTGATGAAGTTGAAGAATTGAGAGCTGATACTATTAAATTAGCCAGAGGTGGCTATCCTTGTGAGACACTCGAACCTGTCGACTCTACATTATCAGACCAAGATGTATTGGCCTCAATTTTATGTATTCACCAACCGCATTTCATCAGTGAAGTAATCGAGAAGTACGTTAAACATCCGCAAATATCTGGTGCTTTGAGTCAGATTTCCGCGGCACATATTCCATTTTGGGATGGTAGTGTTAAGTGCATGCAATCAATGCTATTCGTCAAACCTCCTAATTTTCAAGGTCAAGCTTGGCACCAAGACGAAATCTATATTCCAACACGAGATAGATCTTTGATTGGCGCTTGGATTGCTATGGACGATGCAGATGTTGAAAACGGTTGCCTGTGGGTTATCCCTGGTTCACATCGACAAGGTTACTTATACCCACAACGTTCTCATCAGGATCAAGATGAATTCGATTTTGCAAATGAAAGTTATGGTTTCGATGAGATTGAAGAAATACCGGTCGAAGTCACAACCGGTACTGTGGTTTTTTTCAATGGTTATTTGTTACACCGTTCTCGTAAAAATAGGAGTCAAACTTACCGCCGAGTATTAGTGAATCACTATTGTAATTCTTGGTCTTTATTGCCTTGGAATGTAGCTGAGGGCGAGAGTGTGGCTAACGCAGATCGGAGATCTGTGGTGCCTGTGTCCGGGACAGATCCTTACGCTTGGAAGGGTTACGATCCGACACCAAATAATGTCTGGCTACGACAATGTAAGGCTCTTACTGAAACCGAAGCTAGTTGAGTTCCTGAGCGATTGGCCAAGTTTGAAAACCCGATAGCCTTGTGCTATACTGAAAAAATCATAATAGTCAGCAAGTTGCTGAACTTTTAAGGAGTAAAGATGAAGCGATTATCAAAATTGGTGCAAATCAGTTTAGGCTTTATGTTGATGCTGGCGCTGATTGGTTGCCAGGAGGCACTCAAGAGTGGTCTGAAATCTATCACAGAAGGCAACTCACTAAAAAATATGCCAGCCATTTTCCCAGATGAAGAGAATTTACCTGAAGGGCATAGTATTCTTGATATGGAAGTAGCACGTGAACAGTTTGATCCAGATGCTGCTCCACGTAATAATGGTGTGATTGTAACGAAAGATGGAATCGAATTTTCAATTGTTTATTGGCGTAGTGCTGACCTTGACTTCAAATATAATCGAGGTAATAACGCATCCGTATTTTACGAACGTGAGGCTGCACACCAAGGTGATAAATGTGATGTTTTTTACGTTAAATTAAAAAATAATCGTGAGCAAAAAGTGATCTTCGATGTCAAAAAATGTCGAATTGTTGACCAAGGCGAGAATATGTATGGTGGACATAACTACGAAGATTTAAAAGAACGTTTGATGATGATGAGCCGAATTGGCGGTATTATGGTAAAAAATGGACTGCAGGTAGCCAAAGAGATTTTGCTAGAAAAACAAGTTGCAAAAGTCGAGGATGGAATACCTCCTGGAGGGTCAGTGGAAGGATTTCTTGCTTTCCAGCAAGTGAAGCTCAATGCCACCGGTCTATCGGTGCAGATTCCTATTGAAAAAGCCCCACCAGAAGGAACCGCGGCTCGTTACCAAACTGTTCCTTTCGAATTCAAATTCAAACACGACAGGGGCATCAGACTAGCACAACCTCCGCCAAAACGATATTAATTTTTTAGAGTTACCCTCTGACCTTATACACAGCGGATGGACTGGAAACTGTTCATTCGCTATTTTTTTGCCCGTTGGTAGATTGCCATGCTACCATCGTCGTAGTAAAGAGTCAGTTGATCACCAATTAGATCGAAGGTAATCTGGCCATCGAATGTCTTTGTTTTTACTGGAATCTGACTCGTAGGTAAAAGGGTTTTGACTGATTCGGTCACACTTTTAATCTGATCCTCTTGAATCCGTAGTTTCCCGCTTGCTTCTACTGACAAGTATCCACCGGTAATCAATGGCAGACTCGTTTCCGATTTCCAAGTACCAATTTCACTAATTGTTAAGTTCGCGCTGAGAAGGTTATCAGTTGGGCGAAAGTGGGTTAATTCCCAGTAACCTACTAAATTGTCGGGTACTATTACTTGTTCTGTGGACAAGGTCGGTGGACTTGTATCATCAGGTCCACAACTAGCAAAGAGAGAACAATATAATAATAAAACAAAGAGAGCTGTGTTATTCCTTGGGCTTGACATGGGTTTCGATCTTTCGTATTCTATCAACCAATCACAAATTGATTTTTGAAAGGAAGACAAAATTAATATGGGAAAAAGCTTGATTATTGTGCATCCTCGGTTTGATCTAGTTTGGCCCTTTGCCGCTGATCACTTGCATACGCTGTGGAAATCTGATGGAGACGTTGAGTTTCACCGGTTGGAGAATGAAAATGATCAATTGCTGGGCCAAATCGCTAATGATACCGGCAACATTATTCGTTTGGCTACGTTGGGGGTCGGTGTTACGAAGAATTGTCTGCAAAAATTCTCGGTTTTGAAAGAGGCAACTTTCCAAGGTAGTTACGGTCGCAATCTGTCTGAAGAAACCAATCAATATTTGAAAGAACGTGAAATTCTGACTTATGATCATCCTAGTGAAGGCTTTTGGGGTCAAACAGTTTCTGAGTACGGTCTGGCATTGACTTTGTCGGGGTTACGCCGAATTCCACAACTTCATCGTGAAATTTTGACCTCCTTGGAACCATGGGACTACAGTCCGCCAGGCGGGATTGGCCGATCTGGAGCACGAGGACATCAGTTTGGGGACAACCCCAATTTTACCAGCGGAACAATTGCAGGTAAAAGAGTCCGAATTGTTGGTGTAGGTAACATAGCTAGTCGTTATGCTAGTTTTGTCAGTATGTTGGGAGCCGATGTAGCTGCTTGGGATCCTCACGCGAGTGAACCATGCTTTCATCGGGCTGGTGCTAGAAAAGAATGGCATTTGGATCAACTTGTTAGGGATGCCGAAATTTTTGCTCCTATGGTTCCACTGTGGGAATCAACACGAGGTGTTGTCACTGCAGACCACATCAATGATCTCCCAAAAGGCTGTCTAGTCATTTTGGTCACCAGAGCTGGGATCTGTGATGTTGATGCAATTCGCCGTCGAGTTTTGGCCGATGAAATTAGTTTAGCAGCCGATGTTTGGGATGTTGAACCACTACCGTTAGATGATCCGCTTCTAGGTCGTCATAATGTAGTGCATACACCGCACAACGCAGGTAGAACCATCGATGCCAACAAAAGTTGGGCTGAGAAGTTAGCAGTTCAGTTTCAACCAACAGTCTAATATTTTAATCCTGTTGCCAAAGGTAACGCAAATAATCGGCAGCTTTTCTCATCGAATCTATAGGGTCTGATTCTCCTTCGTAGACAATAGAAACTCCACCATTATAGTTTAAACCTTTCAGGATTTTGACAATTCTAGCATAATCTAACCACTCCTCAACACCAGAATCGATGTGATAGAATTTCGCACGAACATATACAGCATAGGGCGCCGTCTTGGCAATACTGTCATAACAGTCAAATTTAGGGGTAGCTTGACTGTTGCTACCACTGGCTCCTGGTGAACCGGCATATTGCCCTGTGTCAACAATGTGAGTAAAATAAGGGTGATTGGTCTCGTTCAATGCGCGTAGGAGGTTATCTCCTGTTCGGGTCACGTTGTTGTGGTTATGGTTTTGTAAACCAACGATGATACCTTTTTGGTAACCGTATTCGGCGACTTTCTTAAAGCCCCGTATCATCGGTGGCCAAAGTTCCTCTTCGTCGGTGCAATCTTCGGGTACATAAGCAGCGAAAACTCGGACCAACGGACAACTCATGAAACTGGCTATGTCTATCCAATTTTTGATTTTGGCAATCTGGTCAGGGTGCTGGTCTATAGGAACACCGAAATTATTACTAACTCCGATATAACCTAGTGGTAACCCCTTTTTTTGTAAGTCCATTTTCAGTATTCTTAGATAGTCAGTATTAGTTGATTCAAAAGCGGTAGAATGCAGTTCAATCTGGTCTAGGTTCAGGTCGGAGACGATCTGGGCAAACTCGGTGGCTGTTGTTCCCCGAACGTTCAGTGACATAGTACCAAGCTTAATCATTATTGGTCCTTTCCGGCAGTGTTGGTAAATCAGTTGCCGAGACTTCGGCCCAGTATATCACAGTGCTAAACTATAACCAAAGTTAGATCGGGTCCTTTGCCGTTCTAATTTTTTCATTTTTACTAAGTGTACGATAAAAAGGAGAATTATGAGACTTTTTAGATTTGGCCCCAAAGGCCAAGAAAAACCAGGTGTCTTAATTAATGGCCAACACAAGGACTGCTCAGAATACTTTGAAGATTGGAACCATGTTTTTTTTAACAACAATGGTTTAAACGAACTGAGATCGTTAATCGCAGAAAAGGAAGACAATCTACCTGACACACCCCCAAATGCCCGATTCAGTTCTTGCGTTTCACGTCCTCATATGCTGATGTGTATAGGTTTGAATTACTCAGATCATGCCGCTGAATCAGGCATGGAGCCTCCAGAAGAACCAGTCATATTTCAAAAAAGTACTAGTGCAGTACAAGGTCCGTTCGATGACGTCATAATCCCTAAAAATAGCACGCATACTGATTGGGAGGTCGAGTTGGGCATTGTGATTGGGCAAAATGCATTATATCTAGAATCACCAGAATCGGCGAAAAGCCATATTGCAGGTTATTGTATTTCGCACGATGTATCCGAACGAGAATTTCAAATTCAACGAAGTGGACAGTGGACCAAAGGAAAATCTTGTCCAACATTTAACCCTCTCGGTCCTTACCTTTGTCCTGCAGAAGAAATTGGTGATGTTAATAACCTAGCAATGGAATTGAAAGTCAATGGTACAGTAAAACAATCAGGTAATACCAAAGATATGATTTTTAATGCGCACTTTTTAGTGTATTACCTATCTCAGTTTATGTTATTGGAGGCTGGTGACGTTTTGTCCACCGGAACACCAGCTGGGGTTGGTTCCGGTATGAATCCACCGCAGTACTTGCAAAATGGGGATGTAGTTGAATTGTCTATCGATAAATTAGGCAAACAGAAACAAACCTTCGTTGCTTATAAAGATTAGAACCGTGATTTTTCATCGATTACTAACTAAACAGTTCTATTTTGTGTGTCTGCTTAGCTTATTATACTTGTTATCAAGTCAGGGGTGGGCAGATCCATCATCTGTAGAACAATTAATTAGTTTATCAGATGAAAAATTCAAAACTGATCAACTCTCTGCCTGTTTGGAACTACTACAACAGGCGGAGCGGTTGTCATTGACTACGGAACAGCCGATAAGCGATCAAGCTGATATCTTGTGGCGGATGTCTCGTGTTTATACCGAAGAGGGAAATAAGATATACAAAGACAAAAAAAAAGGTCACAAAAAAAGGGCACGTAAACTTTTTGTTAAAGCGGAACAACTTGCCCGACGATCTACCAAATTATCGCCTAAAAACAGTCAATGTTACCTCTGTGTTTCCAATGCGGCTGGTAGCCTAACGCAAGTAGTAGGTATTAGGGAAAAAATAAAATTATCGGAGGCTGTTAGAGAATTTGCTGATCGAGCAGTTGAATTAGATCCAAGTAACCATTATGCTCACTATATTTTAGCTCGATGGCACCATGGCATGGCAAATGTTAGTGGAGTATTATTAGCAATGGTTAAGCTGATCTATGGCGGTTTACCCCCAGCCAGCATGGAAAAGTCTGTTTATCACTTTCAACAAGCAATTCAACATGACTCAAATAATGTAAGGTATCGTTTAGAATTTAGCCATATCGCTTTATCACTACAAGATTGGACACTTGCTCAGTTACAGTTGGATGTGATCCAAACATTGATTGAGCAGTCAGAAATCTCCCCTAGTCTTGAAGATGAAGTCAAAAAGATCCAAAACAAATTGAACAACAGATGAAGTGATTCGCTGTGTCCACTATTGCTTACCAAAAATCACTATTAAGAGATCTATTCACTATTCTCTTTTTGTGTTTCTTTCAAGCTTGTGCCGGAGATAATCGTCCGGTGGTCAAAATTGGAGTCAGTGTACCAAACACTAATACAACATCTTATAACTTGATTCAAAAAGCAATTTTTGACCAATTAGTGGAACACAATTTAACTACTCAATCGGATCGTATAGAAATAATCTGGAACAGTGTCCAAGATCAAGCTAATGGAAAAAATGCGGTTGCAATGGAATTTCAGCAGGTCAAGACTATGCTAAATCAGGGAATAAAGGTATTGGTTTTGAATTCTATTGATTCTCGTTCCGCTCACTCTATACTACGGGAAACCAAAAGAAAATCTGTTCCGGTCTTGACATTAGATGAGCCGATTAGAAATGATCAAATCGTCGGTCATTTTTCGATTGATCAAAGTCGCCTTGGAGAAATAGCAGCGGCATATGTTGTACAAAAGCTCAAAGACGAATCACTTGTGGATAAGTCTAATGTTCTAGTATTAGAAGGGCCATTAGGGTCGCCTGTTTTTCGCCAATTGAAAATTGGTATCTATAGAATTTTAGACCAGTACCCACAAGTACATATTCTTTCCAAGTACTCAAAAGCTGACAAAAGTTCAGGTCGTCAACTAGCTAGCCAAACTTTGAGAGATTACGCTCAAAATGTACAAGCGATTATCTGTGTTAATAGCGGTTTGGCCGTTGGTGCAGTCGAAGGTGTAAACTTATACGACATGGCTGAAAAAATCGTTACTATTGGAATTGGTGCAGAACGCTCAGCAATCAACCTGATTATTGCAGGTCAACACGATGCCGAGGTTGACCTGCAATCTTATGAACGCGGTCAGATGATTTTGCAATCAGCTATCGACATTTACAATGACCAGCCCTTCCAAGCGGATCAAGAAAAAACTCAATTTGCTCCCAGCCGAATTATTACAACTTCTAACTATACTATTTTAGAAAAGATTTGGCCGGATCTTCACTCAAAAAAGATAAGAAAATAGAGCCAAAAAAGTTTAGAATTCTGTTAATCTAAAACAAATAAAATGATTGACAAAAAACAAGCTCGAGCCGCTTGCCAAAACGAAAAAATCTTTTAATCAGGGATAGCAGGATAGTTCGTGATTTATCGGACATTGATATAGATTTCTATCTGAAATATTTCAACTTGGTTAAATTACGGAAATCAGCTTTGGGCAAATTCTATATCTAAAGCTAAATCAGGTTTATCTCATGCCAATTGAGGTTAATAATCTCAGTACAGTAAGAACCTGCAACTACTACAAACTTTGGCCATTTCAACTCCAGCAAACAACCTGATAACAAAATTGTCCTCTTCGTGTTAACATGTAAATAACAAGTTGATTGATTTTATGTGTTCTAACATAGATTGAGTTTTTGTGCTACAAATTTCCTTTTGAAACCAATTTTTTGACCAATCTAACCTAGAGAGGTAGCTTCAGGATGAGAACAGACCGGCAGTTATGTCCCATTGAATTCAGTTTAGTAGGTGGTACTGATGACCATTGACTTAACTTTTTCTAGTGATTTAAATTATTGGGTAGGTTGTTTGGTTGGTCTTGCAATTGGCGATCAACTCGGATCAACAATTGAAGGGAAAGCCCCAGGAACCTTCCAACCAATTATCGATATGGTGGACGGTAGCTTTTGGACCGATGATACCTCTCAGGCGCTCTGTTTGGCTGACAGCTTGATATCGGTTGGTCGATTAGACGCAATTCATCAACTTGATCGTTATGCTCGTTGGTTGTTTGGGGGCTATTTGAGTAGCCAGGAATCGGCATATGGTGTTGGCCCAACAGCGCGTCAGGCTATCACCAATTTTCGAGATAGCGGCCAACCCCAACCAGTTGCTAATGCCACCAGTAATGGTGCTTTAATGCGATTAGCACCAGTACCTATGTTTTATGCGAAAGATTTGGAGCTAGCAGTCCAAATGTCAGCGGATAGCGCAGCCACAACTCATGGCAGCTCAGTCTGCATTGATGCTTGTCGACTCTATTCTAGCCTGATTGTCAAAGCTCTGGGGCAAGCTAGTAAAACGGAAATCCTGAAGTATCATGCCGGTTTGTGGCACAATCGATCCTTAGACCCCAAAGTTGAGAAGGTCGCACGTGGTTCTTACCAACGAAAGAAACCACCTGAAATAAGAGGCACAATCCATATTGTTGAAGTAATGGAAGCTGCTCTGTGGTCTTTTAATCAGACTTCATCTTTTTCCGAAGGTATCCTACTAGCGGTCAATTTGGGCGATGATGCTGACACTACAGGTGCGATTTTTGGCCAACTAGCGGGTGCTTATTATGGTTACAATGAAATCCCTGACCACTGGAAATCACAGCTGGTTGACCGAGCGTTAATTGAATATCTAGCCCTCAAACTTTTTGAAGTCCGCCCATAATTTATCTTATTAAATAAAGGAGACAATAGAACTCAATGTCAGCCGATTATTGGAATTTTGTAAATGTAGCTGGGCCTTTTGATTTTACCGAAGGTCCAGTCTGGACAGGTGAAGTCGTTTTGTTTACCGATATACCAAATAACAGGATTATGCGTTACAATCCTTCAAATGGTGAAACGGACATATTTCGTACAGGGACTAACGAGGCCAACGGCTTAATGTATGATTCAGCAGGCCAACTCTACGCATGTGAGGGGGGAGGACGTTGTATAGCTCGTTATAATGCGGATGGATCACGAGATGTGATTGTCGACAAATTGGATGGTAAGCGCGTCAATAGTCCGAATGACTTGGCTTTCGATAAGCGGGGGTGTATTTGGTTCACGGATCCTAGATATGGTAACAAGATTGATGATTTGGAACTCAATCATCAATCAGTCCTGAGGGCTAATTTAGAATCAGACGGTAGTTGGTCGATTGAACAGATGACTACAGATACAACTAAGCCAAACGGTATTCTTATTTCACCTGATCAATCTCGGCTATACTTGGCCGAAAGTAACCATGGTCCTGATACTAACGCTGAACTTAGATCATACCCGATTAATGCAGATAGAACATTAGGGGATTGTGAGATTTTGCACAACTTTTATCCTCATCGTGGTATTGATGGAATGACACTAGATGACCAAGGAAATATTATAGCTACTGCTGGTTGGGAAAATAGTGGACCTGGATCAATGATTTACGTTTTTAGCCCAAAAGGACGAGTATTAGAAACCCACCCTATTCATTTGATACAGCCAGATGGAGATCAATCAGGAAACCTATTCCCCGGTGGCATTGTTACCAATTGTACATTTGGTGGGCCAAATTTAAAAACTCTCTATGTGACCGCCGGAGGTTGTCTTTATCGAGCTGAAACCGATCGTAATGGGCTTTGTTGACATTTTACTCCTAAGAATAAAAAAAGAGAGAACACCCGATTTTTGTAGTTACAATAGGCTCACAAGATTTGGCAGAAGTGAGCAGATATTGTATTAATTGGGTGTTCTCTCTTTACCTTATCGCTTAAAATTGAAACTTGTATGATGATCTGTTCGCTATCTTAATTTCTTTCTCTATAAGTTGGATAATTGTTTTTCATATATCTATTCAATTTTCTATCATCGTCTTTTCTGATGAAATAATTTCCTGATTATTGCTGCATTAACTGTAAGACGGTTTGTGAAATTTGGTTGGCTTGTACCATCATCGCTGATCCTGACTGAACTAGAATCTGATACTTAGCTAACTCCATAGCTTCCTTAGCATAATCAACGTCTCTAATAGTCGAAATAGAGGCTTTTAAATTTACAATAGTACTATCCGCATTAGTAGCAGTGAATTCGAGTCGGTTCTGAGTTGCGCCAATGAAACTACGATCATCGTTAATGGCTTCAATCGCAGCATCAAGACTACTGATTGCCGCTTGGGCTCCGGCCAAATTGTCCAGTGATGATTGACTCAACCTCAAACCTTTAGCAGTAGCATCGCCAAGAGTGAAATCTAGATTACTATCAGCATCATCGTCAGCACCAATCTGAACCGTGCTTCCAGTAGCAGTAACTTCGAATGTCGAATTGGCCACATTGTTGAGGTCGAATTCCTCATCAAAAGCGACTGTTAGGCCGAGGTTGGAGAATTGGTAGGTTTTGATTTCCCCGGCGCTAGCTGGTGTGAAGTCGACCACTTCGAACTCACCCGTAGTTTTATTGACTAGTTTTAGACTTCCGGGCTTGTATTCAAAACTATAGCTACCGGAACTAACTTTTTGCCCACCATGGCCGGCAGTACTGACTGAGTCAATACCAAGGCTGGTAACTGTGGAAACTGTTGCCTTTTGAGATCCGTCGATTAATTTGATTTGATTATATTCGGTCGATTTAGCGATTCGATCAATTTCAGACTTGAGTTGCTGATATTCCATATCGATAGTTGATCGGTCTTTTGTATTCAAATTGTCAGAAGCACTTTGTACGGCTAGCTCTCTCATGCGAGCTAGAATATTATGAATATCGTTTAGTGATCCTTCTGCGGTTTGTAACATGTCAATTGTTCGTTTGGAATTTGTTTGTGCTTTTTGTAAGGAACGGACTCTGTTGCTAAGTCGAGTGGCAATGGCAGCGCCTTCTGTATCGTCGGAAGCTTTATTAATTCTTAGACCGGTTGATAGCCTTTCTATGCTTTCTTCTAATTTTGTTTGAGAATGTGCAAATGCACGATACGTTTTCATCGAACTGATATTACTATTAACATTGAATCCGGTTGCCATTTTTTTCTCCGACTTTATCGAGTTGGTTACTCACTCAAAACCTGATATCTTATCGGTAGATTAACCAGATATGTTTAGCCTTTTTTCAAAAAAAAGAGAGAACACCCGATTTTTGTAGTTACAATAGGCTCACAAGATTTGGCAGAAGTGAGCAGATATTGTATTAATTGGGTGTTCTCTCTTTACCTTATCGCTTAAAATTGAAACTTGTATGATGATCTGTTCGCTATCTTAATTTCTTTCTCTATAAGTTGGATAATTGTTTTTCATATATCTATTCAATTTTCTATCATCGTCTTTTCTGATGAAATAATTTCCTGATTATTGCTGCATTAACTGTAAGACGGTTTGTGAAATTTGGTTGGCTTGTACCATCATCGCTGATCCTGACTGAACTAGAATCTGATACTTAGCTAACTCCATAGCTTCCTTAGCATAATCAACGTCTCTAATAGTCGAAATAGAGGCTTTTAAATTTACAATAGTACTATCCGCATTAGTAGCAGTGAATTCGAGTCGGTTCTGAGTTGCGCCAATGAAACTACGATCATCGTTAATGGCTTCAATCGCAGCATCAAGACTACTGATTGCCGCTTGGGCTCCGGCCAAATTGTCCAGTGATGATTGACTCAACCTCAAACCTTTAGCAGTAGCATCGCCAAGAGTGAAATCTAGATTACTATCAGCATCATCGTCAGCACCAATCTGAACCGTGCTTCCAGTAGCAGTAACTTCGAATGTCGAATTGGCCACATTGTTGAGGTCGAATTCCTCATCAAAAGCGACTGTTAGGCCGAGGTTGGAGAATTGGTAGGTTTTGATTTCCCCGGCGCTAGCTGGTGTGAAGTCGACCACTTCGAACTCACCCGTAGTTTTATTGACTAGTTTTAGACTTCCGGGCTTGTATTCAAAACTATAGCTACCGGAACTAACTTTTTGCCCACCATGGCCGGCAGTACTGACTGAGTCAATACCAAGGCTGGTAACTGTGGAAACTGTTGCCTTTTGAGATCCGTCGATTAATTTGATTTGATTATATTCGGTCGATTTAGCGATTCGATCAATTTCAGACTTGAGTTGCTGATATTCCATATCGATAGTTGATCGGTCTTTTGTATTCAAATTGTCAGAAGCACTTTGTACGGCTAGCTCTCTCATGCGAGCTAGAATATTATGAATATCGTTTAGTGATCCTTCTGCGGTTTGTAACATGTCAATTGTTCGTTTGGAATTTGTTTGTGCTTTTTGTAAGGAACGGACTCTGTTGCTAAGTCGAGTGGCAATGGCAGCGCCTTCTGTATCGTCGGAAGCTTTATTAATTCTTAGACCGGTTGATAGCCTTTCTATGCTTTCTTCTAATTTTGTTTGAGAATGTGCAAATGCACGATACGTTTTCATCGAACTGATATTACTATTAACATTGAATCCGGTTGCCATTTTTTTCTCCGACTTTATCGAGTTGGTTACTCACTCAAAACCTGATATCTTATCGGTAGATTAACCAGATATGTTTAGCCTTTTTTCAAAAAATCTTGACGTATTATTCCCACACATGAGAAGTTCATGTTCTGTTGACTCAGATTAGTTGGCTTTTTTATTCAGACTAAAATATAATTTTCCATTCACTAACCGAGGTCTGGGGGGAGTCTTCTCCCAAGAAAATCAAGTCTCTAGCATAAGAAGTATGGATAACATTCGAAGTTATTTAACCCATTTAGAGTGTACTAATTGCCAACAACAATTTTCAGCTCAGGAAATACATACGCTATGTTCTGATTGTGGTAAGGTCCTTTTTGCTCGTTACGATTTAACTTCTGTAAAGGAAATTTGGAAAAAATCTGACCTACTAGGTAGAAGAAACGATATCTGGCGCTGGTTTGAAATCATGCCAGTATTATCGGTGGAAAACGTGATTTCCTTGGGGGAAGGGGCAACACCGTTGTTACATGCTCATTCACTTGGTGAAATACATGATGCCAAACAACTATACATTAAAGATGAAGGGCTTAATCCGACGGGGAGTTTCAAAGCTCGCGGTTTATCCGCAGCGGTGTCTAAAGCCAAAGAGTTAGGAATTAGTTCTATCGCTATTCCTTCAGCTGGTAATGCAGCTGCAGCCCTAGCGGCCTATGGTAGTCGTGCAAAAATAGAAATTCATGTTTTCATGCCAAATGACACACCAACCATGATGATGCGGGAAGCTATCGTGTATGATGCTAATCTACATTTAGTTGATGGTTTAATCAATCAAGCAGGTCAGGAGTTGAAAGCATCAGCTAAAAACTGGTTTGACGTTTCTACATTAAAAGAACCGTATCGGGCGGAAGGGAAAAAAACCATGGGGTTGGAATTAGCTGAACAGTTTAACTGGTCACTACCAGAAGCGATTATTTATCCAACTGGTGGTGGTACTGGTATTGTTGGCATGTGGAAAGCTTTTGATGAGCTAGAGCAGATTGGCTGGATTGGTAGTGAACGACCACAGATGATTTCCGTACAGTCAGAAGGCTGCGCACCTATCGTACGAGCATTTGAAAAAGGTGATAGCCATGCCGAATTATGGGAAAACGCAGAAACTATTGCTCCTGGAATGCGGGTTCCGGTAGCAGTGGCTGATTATCTGATGTTACAAATCATTCGAGAAAGTAATGGAACCGCATTGACTGTTTCAGACGCTGAGATTCACTCATCTATACACCGAATGGCAAGTCAAGAAGGGGTATTCGCGGCTCCAGAAGGTGCAGCAACCTATGCTGCTTATGAAAAATTATTGGCGAATGGGCATTTACAACCTGAGATGAGTGTAGTTTTATTCAACACGGGCAGCGGTATGAAAACGCCCGATCTGATTACGCTTCCAAAAAGAACTTGATAAATTTAAAAATCAGGGCTGAATCTTTTAACTGAGGAATATCACATGACATATAAAGTTGGGCTTATCGGTTGTGGTGGACGCCAAAGTGCACACCTAGAAGCTTTTCGCGACAACCTTAGTTGCGAGGTTGTCGCGGTCGTTGATATCAATCCACAGATAGGACAAGCGTTCGCAGAAAAACACGATATACCACAGTCATTTATTTCTGTGAACGACATGGTACGATTAAGTGAAGTGGATATTGTTACCGTTGTTACACGACCTAAATGGATTTATCAACCAGTGATGAAATCAATCCAATGCGGGGTCAAAGGGATCCTGATGGAAAAACCTTTTGGTGTTAATATCGAAGACTCGAAGAAAATGCTGGAATCAGCAACAAAAAGCGATACAACTCTATTAGTCAATCACCAATATCGGTTTTTTGATTTAGCCGAACAAATGAAAAATATTTTACAAAGTGGTGAATTAGGAACCGTTGAATACATGCGAGCAATTAGTGCTATCAAGCTACACGGCCAAGGAACACATATGATAGATTTTGCTCGTTTTCTGTATAACGATCGACCATTTGCGTGGGCCTTAGGCAATTTTGCAGGGTTGGAGTCATTCGATGCTAAACAAATAGGACCGGATTATGATACGGGAATTTTAGTTTTTGAAGATGGTATACCACTTTATGTTGAAGCTGGAAAGGGATCTTCTCAATCTCCTTATGTTGGCAATGGACTTAATTTGTACGTGGATGCAGTATGTACCAAAGGCCGTATTTGGTTCGGTTTGTCCCACGGTTTGAGAATCTGGTATCCTGATGGACGTTATCAGGAAATAGAAGGTATTTGGCCAGCCATTAGTAAACCCGCACAGATTCGTTTGGTAGCTAGTTTGCTTGACACTATAGAGAACGGCACAGAAAATCGTTGCCAAGCGAGTAAGGCCTATTTTACTCAAGAAGCACTATGTGGTTTATTAGAATCTGGTTTAACACACCAAAAAATCAACTTTCCACTCGACATCCCACCTGGTCTTATGGATCGGGTAAGAAATCAAATGAATATATGACCGTGAAGCCCATCAGAAAAAAATAGCATTTATATCAACATATTAAAGCATAACTACATTAATGGGTCTTTGCAGCAAATAATAAGCTAGCCTTCCGTATTTAAATGATTATAATTAAAAACTGAGAGCTGGACGTTTTCTTGAGCATGACAACACAGTATATAGGAGGTGATTAGTTCTGGAAACAAGTTCTATCGGCTACTCTTTCGGAACCAAATTTACAGTTTCTCTTTAGATAAGTTCTGCTACCTACAGGCAACAGAACTATCAGTTCAGCCTCGATCTTTTAGATCGTACATAGCAATAATATAAGGATGATCGGGATCGTAGTGGGTTAAGGTGTCTGAGCTATCAACACGACCCACAGAACGTGTATTTTTGCCTTTGGTACCAGTTAAATTATCACCTAGATCTTTACGGTAAATATCCATTTGAGCATTTAGATCAGCTACGATATCTGGGTGTTGATCGTATAGATTAGTAGTTTCGCCAATATCAGCAACTAGATCATAAAGTTCGTTACAGACTTCAATGCCAGATTTCCCGACGGTATGGGTGTGTAATTTCCAACGACCACTCCGAATTGCCATCAGATTGTGAAGGCGATAATAAAGGAAGGTCTCACGAGGAGTTATCGCACCTTCCTCATTTCTTATTAGTGAACTTATGTCTTTTCCATCAATGATGCGATCGGAAGGCATTTCACCGCCTGCTAGTTCAACCAGAGTTGGACAGAGGTCAATAGCAGAAACTAACTGGTTACTTACGGAACCGGGTGGAATCTGAGAAGGCCACCGCATGATACAAGGTACTCGCTGACCTCCTTCCCAAGTCGTTCCCTTTGTTCCACGAAGTGGTTTATTACTACCACCTTCATCTCTAGCCCGAGAACCATTATCACTGGTGAAAATGACCAAAGTATTTTTATCCAATCCTAACTGTTTTAGTTCATCAAGTAACACACCAACGCTCCAGTCGATTGCTTGAACAGCTGCGCCATAACGCCCATTTTCCGATTCACGCATGAAACGATCAGGTGGGTAGATGGGTAAGTGAACGTACATATGTGCGAAATAAAGAAAGAACGGTGTATCTTGGTTAGCCCGAATAAATCTAACTGATTCTTCAACATAACGTTCAGTCACAGAAGCTTGATCAGGCTGTTCTTGAATCACATCTTCATCGAGTAATAAGGGAAGAGGTGGGTATTTGTCGTCCGGGGTTTGACGTCCCATATCGTTAGAGTATGGAATGCCATAATAACTATCAAAACCGTGCCGGGTCGGGAGAAATTCTTTCTGATCACCACAGTGCCATTTGCCAACGATCTTGGTAGCATAACCCACTTCTTTCAGTAGAGACGCCACCGTTTTTTCGGCTGGGTTCAATCCTAGTGATTGGCCAGGGAAAAGGACCCACCGACCATCGAATTCAGCAAATCCAATACGGGGAGGATAACAGCCAGTTAGCATGGCACCTCGAGAAGGTGAACACACAGGCGACCCCATGTAGAAATCGGTGAACTGGATTCCGTCTGCGGCCATCTGATCCAAGTATGGTGTTTGATTGATACCAGATCCGTAGCAACCGAGATCACCATAACCAAGATCATCACAGTTGATAAGTATGATATTAGGCTGGTCGGACATTAAAAACTTCCTTTATCTGTAGTTAATTAAAAATCATCTGAAGCGATTATAGGCAAAACCTATATGCCTTTACCTGAATCATCAGCCTTCAGGATTCATATCTGAAGTAGAGTTAGAATTAAGAATTTCTACTTCAGTGTTCGTCGAATTTCTTAGAAAGAGTACTTAATATTTGAATAAATAGGCTACTTTTCTATTTTTTGTAGGTTCCAACCAGATTTTGTAATCCGAATTTCATTGATTCCCCGATATTGGTCAAAAGTGTGTTCCATCTCTCCAACATTTTCAAAAAGTCCAATCAAATTAACGAGACCGAAGCTTTCGCCTGACTTTATTGGCCAACCACCGATCTCTTGAATCATACACACATAACTTCGTTGATGGCACCAAGCCTCATAAACGATTGATGGGTCTAATGTCATTCCAGCCAACCAGTATCCATTATTAAGTTGACAGGCACGAATAAACCGTTCTGGCGTATGATTCTTGTTACGTTGGTATAAATAACGAGTGTCGGGGGCAAAATCTATCTCGAATTCCTTTGCTGCGATATAGCCGTGATAACTAAGGTATATTTGCTTAAAACTATCTCCTTTCTTGTGCTTGATATGGCTAGGCATATCCATCCTTAGTATAAGGGCATCCACAGAGTTAACACTGGTAACTTTATCGTAAGCAAAAAACCAGCCAACACCATTCGGAAAAACAAGCCACTGTTCCCACAAAGAACCACTCTGATAAGGTAATTGGGCGGAATCCCAATTAAACCACTGTCTCAGGGCTACAAAATCCTTTCCTTTAACTATTTCGAACGGTAGCTTTTTGGCTTTGGTACAAATTTGTGGTAGCTCAACATAACGTTTGGGAATCTGTCCGTGCACTAGATCACCCCAACGATAATTTGACTGTGTTGAGGCACCGATATTATTGACACCCGGTTCAAGCAAGAAGTCAACGATGCACAAACCAAAACCAAGATCCTTAGCCCCAGTACGCTTATCAACAAACGACTCAGCCCCTACACCAGTTATACATAGCCTTCTGTCAGTATCTTGGCCTGATAATGGTCTGTCTCAATTCCAATGGAACCTTCATTTACGTTAATGGTTAACACAGAGATACCGACTCACCTATATTTACAGTAGATCCACTTTAGCAGAAAATTAAAAAAAAGTGAATAGTCAATGATAATGATTGATGAAAGAAGTCGGAAAACCGATTATCAAAGATTTTATATGATGTAAATAGACTAATGATGCTTTAGAGAATGGATAGAATTTTACGTAAATACTGAATATCTTCTTTAGCCCATTTTTCCAGGTTAGGCGGTGAAGTATCAGCATAACCAACTTGACGAATAATAGTTTCATCAAACTGATACTCTGTGTGAACTGTCAGTGGACCATTGAAATTGGACTTATGTAAGTCTGCTAAACGATTTTCCCAATCTACAATACCAGCCCCGACTTTGACAAAAGATGGAAGGCAAATGGAGGAACTATTTTCTAACCTTTGAGAATAACAGACATCTTTGATACCAACTACGGTTAGATAATTTCCCATCATTGATAAACCCATTGGCCAATCTTCCCCGTCGAGTTCTAAATGACCTAAATCTGGGTAAGCGCCCACTTCTTGCGGATCAAACTCTTTCAACAGGTACATCAATCCTGAGATATTTGACCCAAGACAGGGACCACTATGTGTCTGGTAACAGGCCTGTACCTGGTAACGACGACTGAGAGCGGTAAACCCATCTAATGCTTTTCTGGCTCGATCGAAAAGTTGCCAATAATCATCGTTAGGTTCAAATCGCCAAAAACCGATTTTTAGTCGCGGGATGCCCGATTCAGCACAAGCCGCAAACAGACGTTCAGCTCGATCATCTGGCTGATTAAGATCAGCTGGTGCTGTTGCTAGTGGGTAAATTAGTCCTTACTGTTCCCAGATACGCGTAGCAGATGGAAGCTCAGTAAGAGCGTTGTTAGGATCTATTGGGTGATTAGGGCGTAAGCATATGTCCAAGCCATCATAACCCAAGTTCTTAGTGGTTTCACCCAAATTTTCTACCGATAAATGGTTGAAAAATTTTGAGTTGAGTACAATCTGCATCTAATCTCCTTTTCAATATTATTTCTCAACTGGTAATCATCAATTCTATATTTGGCAGGATCTGGCTAGCAGAATTATAGTCAAGAATACCACGATATCAAATTTAACTAGTTGCTTTCCTTAGTTTATGATAGGCTGGGAGTCCACAATTAGGTTTTGGTGTAAGATTTTATGATTGGGTTATTGGTATTTCTAGGTTGCATGTATATACCTTTAGCCCAATGTATGGACTCAAAAATGATAGAAGATCGAGACATAAACCTCCGTGTTTTGAAGAAAGATCATAGTCAAACTTTTTGGAATTATTTGATCGATCAGTCGAACAAATTAGATAAAAAGAGAGCTCAACGTCTCGCTGACGCTCTAAAAACACAGGACGATTTACAGAAATATCTTCGAAGCTTACAAGACCATTATCTTCAGTTGCTAGGTTCTTTTCCTTCCAAAACTCCACTGAAACCTCAGATTAAAGGTGAGGTGATCGGTGATGGATTTCGAGTCCAAAAAGTATTATTTGAAAGTTGGCCCAACCACCATGTGCCAGCCTTAATTTATCTGCCAGATCTTGATCCGATACAGCATGGTCCTTGGCCGGGAATCTTATTTGCTTGTGGGCACTCCAATAGCGGAAAAGCTTATATCTCTTATCAAAAATCATGTGCTCTATTAGCTCAAAATGGATTTGTAGTCTTAAGTTATGATCCTATTTCACAAGGGGAAAGAATACAACTGCATGAGGCCTCTCGTCATGGTACAACTACTCATACTTTGCTTAATATCGGAGCAAGATTAGTTGGGCGCAGTCTCGTATGGTATCAAGCTTGGGACGGGATACGAGCTTTAGATTACCTAACAAACCGTTGTGAAGTTGATAAAAATCAATCTATTGGCATGACCGGAACTAGTGGCGGTGGTACCCAAACGACTTTTTTGATGGCTTTAGATGACAGGATTGGGCCAGCTGCTCCATCCTGTTACACTATGCAAAGAACGTCTAAATTTCGCGGGCGTAGTGGACCAGCTGACGGTTGCCAACACTTACCGTTTGAAGGTCAATATGGTATAGACCATATTGATTATACTCTGATGCGCGCACCAAAACCTACAGCAATACTTGCAGCTACAAAAGATTTCTTTGAGATCGATTCAACGCGAGAAACTATACAGGATGCTGTCACTGTTTATAAGAAACTGGATCAAAAAGAACGATTCTACTTCTTTGAAGCAAATGCAAAGCATGGAATGGGATTGGAACATCGGCAAGAAGTAGTTCGATGGTTTCGTCAGTGGTTTTACAAAGATTCAAGTCAAGTATCTGAACCGCTGAATCTATCAACATTTTCTGAAGCAGAAATACAGGTAACAAACACTGGACAGGTTTCGACCGATTTTTCTCATCAGGTAAACATTGCTGATCTAAATTTGGAGGAAGCTAAGCGACTAACCGAATTTCGAACTGCATTTTGGCAAAATCATTCATTGGAAGAATGCCTTAATAAAATTAGGAACTTGATTGGTCTTCCATTCAAAATTGGAACTGTAGAAGCAAAATCGATCGACGTTATCGAATGGGAAAATAGAACGCTTGAAAAGCTAGTACTAAAAAGCCCTGGAAATATACTCATACCAGCCCTCTTATTTCGGAAGCGAACAAAATATGATCACAATGGCCGATCAATCATTTATATTCATCACCAAGGGAAACATGTAGAAGCGAATAAAGAGATAGAAGAACTTCTTGAAAACTCTAGACTTGTTTTAGCCATTGATGTTCGTGGGATAGGCGAAATTCGTGATGAAGGTAGTAATACCAAATATCAAAGCCATGATCATCGGGTTAACACGGTCTCTATGCATATTGGTCGTTCTCTGTTTGGCCAGCGGGTAGAAGATATACTAACAGCTATTAAATATCTGCGATCGCAAATAATTGATAAAGAAATCAAATCAAACTTAAGCTCAATTCACTTGGTTGGTATAGAAACAATGACACCACTAGTACTTCACGCTGCAGTTTTAGATGATGGTGCAAACACCGTCGAATTAAGGCGTCCGGTAGTAAGCAGCTGGGTCAACGACGTGGTTGCTAAGCCACTACGAAAAGAGATGGCAGGCATGGTAGTACCAGGTGCTCTAACAGTGTATGATTTACCTGATTTAGTGAATCTACTCGGAGATCGTCTAACCTCAACACTTCCTCATATCAATTAATGCATAATGGCCGATAAGAGGATTATTTACTGACTTTGGACTCCTTAGTAATACACTTTCGAGTTACTAGACCAAAATAGAAATTGTTTTTCTGGTTTGAGTTGTTTGGTCTGTATTGCAAAATCTGTTTAATTGGCAATGATTTCTTGAACACAAAATAGCTTTATATTCACAGTGTATTTTTCTCACTTTACCCACTAATAAATGGTCGATCAATTGGTAATATTACTTCAACCATAGATTTTTAGCATTACTATTGGGTAATCCAATATATCAGACAGAACAGAGATGGACAACTTTTGGGCACAATGATATAATTCGGGGCAGATTATAGCTTGCCTGACAGTTCGGCCAGCCAAATATCTAATGAAAGTACCCTCTCGGAGAGACGATTTCATGTCTTTGTGTTCACAAACTGCTCACCAATTACATACCCAACTTAAAAATCGTAACATCACAGCGACTCAGATCTTAGCTGACGTCTACGACCGTATCAAGCAAGTGGACGACCAAATCGGTGGTTATATTACGCTAGCAGAAGAGACAGCTTTTGAAGCCGCGGGAATAATTGATCAACGTTTGCAAAATGGAGACGATCTGCCCAAATTATCTGGCATCCCAGTTGCTATCAAGGATGTGATTTGTACTAAGGGAATTCGAACAACTTGTGCGTCCAAAATTTTGGCTAACTTTATCCCACCTTATGATGCGACAGTCATTGAAAAGTTGAAAAAACAAGGTGTAATCATAGTTGGAAAGACTAATATGGACGAATTTGCCATGGGGTCATCGACAGAAAATTCTGCTTATCAACTGACACGTAACCCTTGGAATACCAGTACTACTCCCGGAGGATCGAGCGGAGGATCAGCAGCTGTTGTTTCCGCCGATACTGCGATTCTATCATTGGGTTCTGATACAGGCGGTTCAATTCGTCAACCAGCCTCTTTTTGTGGTAACGTTGGCCTAAAACCAACTTATGGAAGAGTTTCCCGGTTTGGTTTAATTGCCTTTGCCTCTTCTTTGGATCAGATAGGTCCTTTCACAAAAGATGTTCGGGACTCAGCTCTGGCCATGAACGCGATTTGTGGGTATGATCCGATGGATTCGACTTCTGCAAAATTCGGTGTGCCTGACTTTGAGAACAGTTTAATAAATGATATTGAAGGCCTAAAAATTGGTTTGCCGGATGAATACTTTTTGGATGGTATTAGCCAAGAAGTAGAAACGTCTGTACGAGAAGCCATTTCACAATTAGAACACTTGGGCGCAACTATTCACCGAATCTCAATGCCGCATACAGAATATGCGATTGCCACATACTACATTATTGCACCTGCCGAAGCCAGTGCTAATTTAGCTCGCTATGATGGAGTTCGTTTTGGTTATAGAGCGGCAGAAACTAACAACTTAGAGAGTATGTATAAGTTGTCTCGAAGCCAAGGTTTTGGACCAGAAGTAAAAAGAAGAATCCTTCTGGGAACTTACTCTCTCAGTTCTGGTTACTATGATGCCTATTACCTAAAAGCCCAGAAAGTTCGAACACTGATCAAGAAAGACTTTGACGAAGCCTTCGAAACTGTGGATGTAATCGTTACACCGACTTCACCTACTGCGGCATTTGAATTTGGCGCACGAACCAATGACCCCTTACAGATGTACTTGTCCGATATTTTCACAGCGCCTTCAAGTCTAGCTGGTATTCCTGGAATTTCGGTACCGTGTGGTATTACCAAAGATCGTCTACCAATCGGCCTGCAATTCTTGGCTCCGCCTTTCGGCGAGGAGACTCTACTCAGAGTAGCATATACATTCGAGCAGAACACCGATCATCACAGACAAAAGCCTCAACTTAATT
>JACLAC010014437.1_pt1 | contig 54177 bp, 60 predicted proteins | sample 8027881 | NCBI WGS metagenome assembly JACLAC01 (sample SAMN15725517, study PRJNA655200) | protist metagenome | isolation source: fluorescence activated cell sorting (FACS) single amplified genomes of... | place: Spain: Blaines Bay Microbial Observatory, Mediterranean Sea | collected 2016-01-19 | reverse complement strand
CTGTTTTTAATTTATTAGGCTTGGTTTGAGTGAGAGTAAACTTAGATATCGAGCGATACAAACTCTAACTATTGTCAATCTCAACAAATTAATACTTACACTCTAAACCCAAAGTTTTAATTCCAATTAAGGACGTGTTTCATTATTAATGGGTTCGTCTCCGGTAATCTGTTCGCCAAATTTTTTGGTACTACGGGGCAAAGCTTCGTCCAAATTTAACTTATCGACAATACCTTCCTTGTCTTGGTTGGGAGTTGCCATTTTAGAACGCATTGCCTGTTCGCGCTGACGATCTACTTTCTCAGCTTCGTATTCGGCATCGTCTACTACATCAACAGTGTTAAGATTGGTTACGTCACTAGTAATAGCCTCTGCTGCGATCGCAGAAGTATGGCTAATAAAAGCTATGCTAAGACCAAAGGCAATGGAAGCCAAAAATAGGCCGATTCGACGTAGATTAATATTAAAAATTGAAAACATCATTACCTTCTAATTTGTAAAAATGAATTGGATAGAATTGATTATCGAGCCTTGAGGTATCAATAGGCAATCGATTATGGTTCGCTTTTGGTTTTAGTATTGGATGTACCTTTTATCGAGGTATCTCGCTGTTGGTTGACTCTGTCTACTACTCGTTCGTATATCGATTCGCCATCGGATTCGCTTTCTTCTGGTAAATCTAATTTACTATTGGCAAGTTCTTCGCGAGTACTATCTACTCGGTTGGGATTGCGAGTTTCTTGGTAAGTATCTGTAGCAGCGCTGTAATTATCAGCAGCTAAGGCTTGTCCGTTATAGCTTGGGTTGATTAAAAAAGTTCCTACGATTAGCACTACGGCTACTGTAATTCGTAACCAACGAACAATATGATTGTCGAACATAAATTTTGTTTCTCCTGATGTAATTAAATAGCTATCAGCCTGTTAGCCGAACCTGCAAAACTAACGATACGGATATAAAACAGTATCGACCGAAAGTTTTAGCTTCTATCTCGATCGATTAAGAACCTTTTGGTTGTCCGGCGGTAGTGGCTATTTCACCCGTCTCCATCAACTGTTTGAAGCGGTTTAACTCATCACCAATTTGTTCTTGGGGTGATTCACCAAAAAGTTTGGCGATCGCATTGGTTAATGCGCCCCCTGGTGGTTGATATTCCAAAACCACCTTGACCTGAGTACCGCGATCGCCCGTAGCGGGCGTAAAACGCACGAAGCCACAGTTATCAATATCTGCATTTTCTAAAGCGTTCCAGGCGATTAGACGATCTGGCTCATCTTTAATTATTTCGGCATCCCATTCAACGTCGAGATCTAAAGGTGCGTTAGCTACCCAATGAGTTACCGTACCAGCTTCATTTTTATTAGTCACCGACTTGAGGTGTCCCATAAAGTTAGGCAAATTAGTTAATTCGCGCCAGTAGCTATACAGTTCCCCTGCAGGGCGATCGATAGTTACAGTTTTTTCCACCTGAATGTTTGGTGTCAAACCGACAGCATCGGCAGCTTGCTCGATTAAATTGCTTTCTTTAAGTTTGGTACGACCGCTATAATCGGCTAAAACTTCTTTTAAAGAATGTTTTGGCAAATTTCTAACCACCAAAGGACTATTAATAATCTCTTCGGTAGTGTTGGCCGTCATAGTACCTTGGGAATCAACTCGTTCCATAATAGTTGTGGATGATAGATGTACGCGGTCGCCTTCAAATAGAGCGAATAATCTAAATTCAGGCGATCATAATAGCTATAAAACTATATTTTGATAATTTGGTAACTTTGGCTTCCCTCTAAAGATTTAACTAAAGAGATAGACACAATAATCCCTTGCGGATAGTCTAAATTTTTTCTTTGACTAATTCCTTAAATAGCAGTCTTACCGCATATGATGCTACCCGCATTCTGATTAATCTAATCGGTTTACCCGTGGCTTTCTCCCCATCGAGATAACTACCCAATCGATCGCCAACTTCAGTTTTTGGTCGATTGCGACGTACTTCAATGCGAGAAAAGATCCACTGCCAAAGAGCAATACGACACAGATCCGAACCGCCGATAATTTGCTTGTTGGTCTTATCTCCAGAACTGTCCTCGGTAGGGGCTATACCCAAAGCTTTCTCAAACCGACGGCGCGATAAATAGCGTTTGGTAGTCTTACCAGAATTACGCCCCCGCCGATAGATGATGATCGGTTTACCTTCATCGGATAGGTAATTTTCTAGGGGATAAATTTGGCTTAGAATCATTCCTTGAATACGTCTGCCAAAACCAAAGCGATCGAATACCCGATGATAGTCATCAAAGCGGCGATCGTCGGTTAATCTAAGTAGCATTCCTTCAATCTCAATCTCTTCACGATGAAGATGACAAAGCCGTTGGGCGTGATAGGCCACGGTAAAAGTTAAGCCCAATCCTACAGATTTTTCTAGCAGGACATCGTATTTTGTCGATTCGGTTTCACCAGCCAGCCAGCGCAAAACCAAAGATACGCGATCGCCTTTTCGTCCAATACTAACCTTGGCTAGTTCGGGAAACTGCCAGGCTAAATCTTGTCGCAACCGATTGATAATTGGCGATTGACAGCGATTGAGATGAGCCAGTCTTAAAACCAACTCGCGTATTTTGACAATCGATGGCTCCCGTATCTGCACGAATTTTCTAGTATTGTCGGCATGATCGAAGTAATAGCAAGCTAGTGCCAAAGCATCGGCGTAATCGTCTTTATCTGGTAGTTCTAACGTGTTTTTTCGATAGCTACGAAGTTGAGTATGACCGACCAATCGAACTTCAATACCCTGACGGGCTAAATGCGTACCCCAAAGTTTACTGTAGTTAACTCCTGTAGGCTCAAATACGGCGATATCTGGCTTTAACTTCAAAAGTGAAGACACGCCCCCCGCATTGGCTTTAAAAGTATGAAATTTTGCTGCATAATAAAATTGTCGAGGTTCGGACGGTCGCACGGTTAGGATGCAAGCTACGACCGATAGCTTACATACATCAAGACCAACTACTTTCATTTAGTTGTAATAGGTGAATGGTTAAGTCTTCACGTTTACCCCGTGAAGTTTGCCTATGAATCACCCAAAAGCCCTAGACGATTACGCCGAGCCTAGTTCCCTCTAAAGGCAAGCTACACCGAACTAAAGTTTGAGTGTAGATAGGGGATATGCAGCAGCCGCTGGAGCGGCTCGACGTTGCTACGCAACGGCGGCGAACTCCAGTTCGCTTTACAACCGAGCCTATGAAGCAGCAAAAGCCCTAGACGGTATACGCCGAGCCTGCTTCTACTTTAAAGCCCTAGAATTGTAAATGTGTTTGCTGGTGGTAATGATTTGGACTCATACCACGACATCAAAATAGATGTTTCGATCGCTGTCCGAGCGCAATCTCATCAGGCGGATTTTTAGCCACATTTACAAAATTCTGAATTGCAATCTGGGCATGGTGGCGTATAGCTTTTGAGATAATCGATGTCGGTAGAGTTTACAACTTGAGAATTATCACTATCGCCAATTTGCAGCAAATAGCGATAAGTACCGTTTCTTAACCGCATTCGACCTCTAACAATATGGTTTGAATATGGTAGGCGATCGCCTATTTGATAAATTGGTTCATTCATCTTTTATCTATCTATCCAAAAAACTAAATCTGAGCAATAACAAAAAAATTTATGAGCTTTGATATTTTCTCCCACGATGTTTATATAGCTGCAAAGTCCGCAATACTCAACTAATTTTGTTGTCTTACACTCAGGGCAAATAGAAGTGCGATCGCTCCGCGTGGGCTTGGCGCGATCGCTATCTTCATAAATTGGTTTATTCATAATCGGTGATGTAATAATCCTCTTCTACTCCATCGCTGTAGCCATAGATTTGATTGCGCTCTTTAATCAGTTTTTGTAATTCTTTATAGGCATCGGCTAAATATTCTTTTAGGCGTGCGGGATAGAATTCTGACTCTATTTCTCGCTCTATGCCATGTTCAAAATCAAACTCCTGTAGATCGTATTTGGTCATTTCATTATTGATGCATTCCTCCAAATCAATAATTTGGCGCGTGTATTTGGTGTAGAGCTTTTTTCTTTCATCCACAAAGTAAACTTAATCTCCTAAAGGCAGCTTTTTTGTAAGAGTATTCTTACAAAAAACGTGCCGCAACTTCACTGGTCATAAGGGACAATATCAGCATCAAGCGTGTATCAATGAATTGGAGTTCTGTGAGAGGCTTGGTGCTTTTTGTTGTCTTTCTTCTAGACATACCGTCTAGAAACAATGTATAGTGAATAAAAATAAAAGTCAAGATAATAACGTCATGCCCCTGAAAAGCTTACGAGAAGAGTTGGGCTTTACTCAAAGTCAATTGGCTCATGCACTTGGCGTTAGTGACATGAAAATTTCTCGTTCTGAACGAGGTGAAAGCGAACCCGTGTTCACCATAAAGCAAATAAAAACTCTCTGTAAGCTATTGGGCAAAAGCATTGAAGAGATGCCCGATTATCTTGGCAAGGATTACATCGATCAATCAAAAAACTAGCCAGTCTCTTCTTACCTGACTGGCTGAATTACTCTATCAAGTAACTTAATTATACTTATGTGTTGGAACAAGAAAAACCAGCAATTTGCTCGCTCTTGTGAGCTTCGTCCATCGGCGATCGAACTGGCACAATACAAATTGAGAAGGGCTGATAAATTCAAACCGACTGAAATTATTCTCGACCTTAGAGAATGGAATCGAGAAATCGGCAAAACTCGTCCCAAGGGAGAATACGATCGCAAAACGATCAAAGAGGCTTTAGCCCAACTCGACGAGAAAACTTTTGGTTGGTTTACCATCATCAAATCTTACACCTGGGCGGTACATAAAATTCTCGTCCGACCCGTTGATTTTGCTCTGGCGAACAAATCCCAAACTTTGGGAGTAGCTCCCAAGCCAAAAGTCGGCAACCCTATGTTTAGCGAAGAACACAAAGAACGGCTCTTTAAGCAGCAGCAGCAAGACATATCTAAGATAGATTCTCTACTCAAAGATATTGGCTTGAAATTCGATCGTGATGCCCTAAACCGTATCTGGAGACTGGCAGGTAAAAAGATTGATTCGGTAGTAAAGGCAATAGAATTAATGCTCTACCGCCATCAATCACTTAACTTATCAAATCCACACGGGTTCATTATTAGCTGCCTGACCAATGGTTGGCAAGATGGATTCGATATTTACTATCAGCCAGAGCTGCCAAAATTTGAGGGAGTAAAAGCCATTGCCGATTACGTTAGGGATATATGTACTCGCAATAAGCTAGGGTGCCAAACATAACTACTTCGATTAACAATTAACGGCTGTCAACGGAGGCAAAACTTTGCCTCCAAAGATCGGAGTAGAAATTTTGTTTGAGCAATTATCTTTTGAGCAGCTACTAATTTTTCCTGGTAGCGACGCAGCTTCGGTAACTAAAAATGTGTCGCTACCAGCACCCAGTAGCGACGCAAAAACCCAGACTACAACGGCGTTTGCGTGGATTAACAAATATAGCCCTGGTCGTAGAGTTACTCAATACTATCGCTTATCCTACAATTGGTACGGCAAAAAAAAGCATAAACATATTCCTGGCGGTAACGTTAATTCTTCTGTCGCTACTGGCAGAGCTAATAAATTACAAATGATGATCGATCGCGGAGCAGATTTAGCAGAGCTACTCGCTGCGATCGCCGACTTTTCTAAACCGTCAAAGTAGCAATGGCGTGTTTACAAGCTGTCGGATCTTCATCTAAATACTTCCGAACCGTAGCAATATCGATCGCCATAGTTTCGGCTATGGTAACTATTTCAATTCCCGTTTTTCGTAGCTGATTGATTACCCAACGTCTCGATGAGTGGGTCGAATAACCATAGTAACCATGCTCGGTCAAAATTCGGCGCCAATAGTCATCTACAGCACGAGCGGTAATGTGTTTTGTAGTATCCCTCGGTGAAGGAAAAAGAAAATTAGAACCACGGTGGCAGCTGTAATTTTCCAGATGTACTTTCAAGTGAGGATGAATGTAAATCTGTCTGGTAGATGCTAGCCCGTGCCTCGATGACTTTCTACTGGCAGATCCAAAAGTAATTGTCTCACGAACTTTACCCCCTTCCTCAAACACATCCGATACTTTTAGCTGCACGATCGCCCCCATTCGTTCGCCAGTAAACAGACTAATCTCAAAGATCAGTCTTTGAGGGGGAGTGGCAAGACGCGATCGCAGTAACTTGATTACGGGCTTTGACCAAATCTTGGCTTTACCCTGACGGTTAACTTTAGCCATAATAAACAAAAATATTTACTTCCGAATCAGTAAAATAAGCTCTACCTTTTCGGAAGTAGCTAACAAATAAAATTTCATATAATTGACTCAACCTTAATGTTTGCGGCGATTTGGCGCAACCGTGTAACTTCCGAATCTATACAGAAGAGGAAGTTTTTTTATTAGTAATTCCTGGGAATTATAGGGCTAGTTGTTATTAAGAAAAGCTATGCCCGATTTAACCTTGGCTCAAAGATTTGGCGATAATGTGGCGTTTGATGAAAGTACTAAAGTACTCAGCATCGATTTAAACGATTTAGCCAGCATCATCATTAACGGCAGCGATTACGGTCTTGACGTAACAAGTATGAGTGATGCCAACAAAGATGAATACGCCACGAGAATACTTTGGTCGCTATTACAAAAGTCTCAATCAGTTCAACCTGAAAATAATAACGATGAGACAGTAGGTATTTACATTACCAACCAAGGTAAGCGTACTGTAGTCAGAAACAGCATATCTCAATTTGGCTTTGTACTAGCTGCTACGGCCTATATAGCCGACTCGGTTGGTACAAATCTAGATCCAGATGCGATCGGGGCTTAGATGGGAAATTGGCACTGTATACCCTCTGGCTGCGCGAAGGTAGTTTATCGCGAATATCTACCGCCTGTTATCCGCTGGCGGTATGAGGATGAAGACTGGAACGAGATTGAGGCTGATGATTATGCGATCGAGCAAGAGAAAGGCAAGTGTCCGACCTTGTATCACGTTTTTGGAACCTATACATCCGTAAACACTGACGATCATGGGTGTTTTGTTACTGGATACTGGCGAACAAGCGAATCTCGATTTTTACCCGAAAATTTCGATCCTTCAAACATATCTTCTATGGATAACCGCGTTGGATATAATCTCAATTCTTTTTGGTATATTGCCGTGATTAATTCAGAAGCCTATCAAAATTTAAACAAGGGATTCGCTTGGAAAAATAGGCTTGTTATAGGGAATTACTCTGAATGTAGAAGGATAACAAGTATAGGTTTAGGAACTAAAATAGAATACATTCATTTAGTTCGTGCTGATGGACTACCTGATGATTGTGGTGGATGTTCTTTTACTGTTTATAAAAATGATCGCATCGTTCATGAAGAAACTCGCGATGTTTGTCCCCAAGTCGAACAGTTAAATAGTCGCCTTAGTGACGAGCAAAAAACCATTGAAATTGATAAGTTTCCCTGGCTCGAACGAATTGAAGTCGTTCCTTACGGGTATGAAGTTAAACTAGGCGCTATTTTTGATGGTCCAGATAATTACGGCTTTGCTTTATTTAAAGAACCAATTCCCGATCAATGTCTGAATATCTATAAAAACAATATCGCCTCCACTATTCCTAATGACTTTTATCAAATAGCTAATACAGCAGAAAACAACTATCAGCTTGTCGCCCAAATTTGTTCGGCTCCTAATACTCCACTCCACCACCTGAGTACGAAGTTATTTGTAACTGTAATTGTGAAAGCTGCCCCCCTAATACTTGTCCGTTGATTTGTGGCGACTCGGTTTGCTGCTATGACGATTACGGCAAGTCAATCAAAGAAATACCTCTAGCCGAATACTGTGGAGATTAACTTATGTCCTGTCCCGATCTCTGCACGGCGGAAAAGTGTCGCGAATTAGAAAGACGGATTGCTGCCCTTGAAACTGCCTTAGAATTGCTCGAAGCATCTTTTGAAGCTCACACACAGCAAGATATTCCTATCGCTCACGATTATAATAATCCTCACGTCGAATCAAACCTTAGATTATCGGCTAGCTGGCAATCGGAAGTGTTAACTATATCGGTAGCCGATGGGGAATCATCCGATACGACACAGGTGCAAATTCCTTTACCCGTACCCGAACCAACAACAGAAAATAATAACCCTCACGTCAAATCTAACCTCAGTTTATCGGCTAGCTGGCAATCGGAAATATTAACCATATCGGTAGCCGATGGGGAATCATCCGATACAGCTACAGTTCAAATTCCCCTGCCCGTAACTGAACCAGATGGGTATGACCCCCATATCGAATCAAACCTCAAACTAGAAGCTAGTTTCTTTAACGATATTTTGACGCTATCGGTAGCGGATGGCGAATCATCCGACACTACTCAAGTACAAATACCTCTAACTGAAGGATTACAGACAATATTTATTACCGAAGAAAATAATATGGATTGCTGCGATTCTCTTTCAAACCAGATCGATAATGCCTTTAACCAACTGAGCTCTGAAATTCAAGATCTAGCCAATAATTTATCGGGCGATTTAACAGAAGTAAAAGAATACGTAACTCTCGATATTACCGGCAATACGCCTACTGATTTTGTCTGTCCCATTGAAGATGAAAACGGCGATATACCCGAATCGTCTACCGCCTTACCATACTCTGGAAAAGGATTGCTAGGTATTCACGAGCTTACCAGAACTATCAATCAAAATCTATTAACAATCTTTGAAGGGCAGTGCTTAATCGAAAATGGCGATGCTGTTGCTGCTTTTCCCGCTTGGTGGCAAGTAAAACTAGGGGCGAACGTCCCTCAGATAGTTTGTGTATTTAGGAGTGTCGGCACTCGCACTTATCATTCGATTTCAATTCCTCATCCCAAAGAAGATAAAAAACCTAATCAGGAATTACTACCTGCTTATACAAAGGGTAATTGGCAAGGGATGGTTATCTGTAAAGACAACAGCAAATTCATTATCAACTGTGCTACTAAAAACGAAGCCGAATTTATGTGTAACCAAGCGATCGGCTTGATTAGTTCTGCTTGGCTCGAATCACCAGTAAGAATATATGTGGGCGAACGCAAGGGACAAGGAGTAATTGTCAATTCGATGATTCCCACTTCAATTGAATATTACGAGCGAGGGCTTAAATATCAAACTCCTAACTGGCGTTTTAAAATACCACCAACTAGCTAAAATTACTACGCCATATATAGATCTGCTAACAGGGCGATAGATCGCAACCCCTTAACCCCTGAGATCTGGGTTGCCTTACTATTGGAGGTTAGGTTGGACGGGTAATTATCAATTTTTAACCATGCCCATACGTTCTCCCCGTCTAATTTATGAAATCGACGTTATTACTCGTAATTTAGACGACGATCCAGCTGCAATTGATACCGCTCCCACTCAAACCGTCGATGGTACGGTATCTAACATCTATATCAAGATGAAAAAGGCAATTGGCGATTACTTTGGTCTTGAACCTTTAGCTTCAAACGATCCAGTCTTTAATGGCGTATTTGGTGGTGATGGATTAAACAAAGGATCTTCTTATCGTCGTAATATTGGTGGGTTTAAAGCTGCTTCCTACACCTTAAAAGCAAAAACCACTTTTGTTTTAGAAGAAGAATACTATGACAGTATTCAAGGCACTGTTATTCAAACTAATAAAGCTTTTAGATCTATGTCGATTGGTTTTCCAACCGGTCACTCGGTATATGAGGTGTTTTTCTGGCTAAACAGTTTGACTAATAACGATAAAATTGCTGCGGTAGTTACTCCCGAAGGCAATCGTCACCCTTACAACTTCGTACCAGCACAGGTATAAAGTTTATGGCTAATGCTAAATCTTACTGATAATAGCAATTGGGAGTTAATTTTTAACGAGCAAAAATTAGCTCCTAGTGCCGAGTTTTATCCTTACTACGAGCCAATCCAAGATTTTGAGGTCTTCTGCGATGCAGGTGCGATCGCCGTTGGAGGCTACAACAGTAATGCATACTACAACTGGAGTTTAGCCTGTTGGTTAAACGTTACTTTGCCTAATTCGCCTAGTAGCTCGGCTAATTTACAAGACTTACAGCTTTCACGCTATGGCGTACCTCTAAACCGCCTAGCAGTCTATGAAATTAATAATTTAACCCCACCTCCCTATACTCTTTTGTTTCAAGTTCCAAAATGGCACAGAGAGCTATATCTAGAGGTTTGGGCATATACGGGATAAGAATATGAGTAAAGGTATATCGGGCTATTACTTAATTTTTGCGGCACACTTCGATCGCGATCTCGGAATCGATACGGGCAGATTGTGCTTAGAGCATTTAACCAAAGGACATCAGCAGATCTGGATTGCCTGGTCTTCTCATGCTAGTGGACAGCAGCATGAAGATTTTCATCAACGTGGCGGTTTGATTCCTCCGGCATATCGCGTTCCTTTATTGGCTCAATGGTGGGTAGATACAATACCGCTTGATTTAAGCCATGTAAGAGGAGTAGACGGCAATTTTTACAAGATAAATCCTCACGAGGTCAAAACCGATAAAGGAGGTACTAGAAGCGATTTTGGTATTCATTTAGATAGTAATGCCCCTGGTTCGTTGGGTTGCATTGTTACCGATGAAGAACGCTTTCGCTCGTTTGAAAATGTGATGACTCGACTGAGACAAGAAGGAGTATTCAAACTACCGTTAAACGTGGTATATAGCTAATGGTAAATCGACATTACGCCCCAACATCATTTTTTTGGAACTGCGTCGGCTGTTCTGTAGTTATGTCATCTATTGGTATTGCCGTGACTGTAGCAAGAACCGAAACCCTACAGCTAGATCTAGCTCGCTACAAGTTAAGGACGGGTACGGCACTAGTAAAAGTACAAGAAGCGTCCAAGGAATTAGAAAGCTCTACAGTTATCAGCCAATAGCTAGACCTATAGCAAAGTAAATTAGAAATTACCCGCGTCTTCAAACATTTGCTTAGTCTTTTCTAATAATTGATTTTCAGGGTCAGCACGATTTATGGCTGGTTGTTGGCTAGTAGGAATTTGCTTTGGGTTTAACAACTCCTGCTGTTGTTTCGGATTGACAAAATCATCAATGCTATCTAATGACTTGGCTTTTTTGGTTTCGGAGTAAATCAAACCTACTTCCTGTTTCCCTGTCGATAAATCTGCTTCTTGAGATTTGCTTAAGTCCTTATTGTTACAGGCTGTGGTAATTAAAAGAATAATTCCCAATAATAAGCCAGTAATAATTCTATTTATCTTTAGTTGTTGAAGTATACTGCTAATCTTTTTCATTTTGGAACCTCATTATTAAATGTATTAATTGCTGTTACTCACTCATAAATTAATGAGTACAAAAAACAGAATCGATGGTTCTTCGGTAATTAGTTATCGAAATTATTATTCTTTTCTTGTTTTACTTAATCTCAGTAATTAAATATCGCTCTTGGCGATCGCTATAGTTGCTTTTAATTTGCTCCTTAAACTGATTTTAGTTCGAGATCTTTGACGGGAGGACCTTGAATCACCTTCCCTTCACAGGTAAAGCGTCCACCATGACAGGGACAATCCCAGCTTTTTTCGGCACTGTTCCACTTAACGATACAGGCAAGATGAGGACAGGTAGCATTGACTGCAGTTACTTTACCTGTTTCGTCTTTGTAAACTCCGACTTTTTCGCCTTTGAGGGTAATTATCTTGCCTTCACCTGGTTCTACATCATCGGTAGACCAGTTTTGAATGCCTTTCAACCTATCTCCTACCCAGTGCATTCCTACATCTAAATTGTTTTTTATAGATTCTTGAGTGACAAAAGGTGTGGCGCGTAAAGAGTCGTATACATCTGCCCAAGGATTCGATTGACCCTGTATTAAGTCGGCTAAGAGCATTCCTGCCATTGTTCCCGTACTCATGCCCCAAAGACTATAGCCTGTAGAAACATAGACATGGTCATTGGCGGGAGTTAGTTTACCAATGTAGGGGAGTCGGTCAAAAGATTTGTAATCTTGACTCGACCAACGATAGTCAATTTTATCGATTCCAAAGTGTGAATGGATATAGCGGTCTAATTCTTCGTAAGATTCTTCGGTGTTGGTTTTTGAACCTACTTTATGACCGCCGCCACCAACCAATAGCAGCAAACCATCTTCGGTGGGAGTAGTACGGATCGAGTGATAGTTTTGACCGACACCAATGTACATTCCCTCAGGTGCTTTCTCAGGATTGATTTTGGCGCCGATAATATAAGAGCGTTGAGGATAAGTTTTGGCAAAGAACAACCCTGTATCTACAATCGGTAGGTGAGTTGTTAGTAAAACATCCGTAGCCTGTAAAGTAGTGTCATTAGCAAACACCTTACATGGTGTACCTTCTTCTACAGTTTGAACACGACTATCTTCAAATACATAACTACCGTCACCTGGAATAGTATTGGCTAAGTGTAAAAGATACTTGCGGACGTGAAACTGTACTTGGTTAGTAAACTTTAGTGCGCCAGCAATTTCAAAAGGAAGAGTAGTTTCGGTAACAAATTCTGCGGGCAAGCCTAGCTTTACGGCTACATCGTATTCTTTCTGAATCTTATCGAGGTTATCTTTACTCTCGGCAAAGCTGTAGGTGTCGTTGCGCTGAAAGTCACAGTCTATTCCTTCTTGTTCTACAGTCGAGGCGACAAACTCCACTGCTGCCTGATTCGACTCGCCGTACAGTCTGGCTTTATCTTCGCCGTGGCGATCTATTAGATCGGCATAAATTAGCTGGTGCAAGGAGGTAACTTTGGCAGTGGTATGTCCACTAGCACTAGCTGCTATTTGCTGTCCTTCTATTAAGGCTACGGTTTTACCTGCTTTTTTTAATAGATAGGCAGCGGTGATACCTGTAATACCAGCACCGACGATCGCCACATCTACATTAACGTTTTCCATTTTGGGAAAAGAAGTTTTGGCAGTAGAATCGAGCCAAAAGGAAACTGGTTTTCCAGGCAAACTGTTCATAATATTGCTGTTAGTTAAAAATTCTCCATCTAACTTTATTTTAGATAACTAACAGAGTAATCTTCTATCTATCATTTGATTTATTCTCAATTTGTAACTATCGAAATAGATGTAAATCTTATTAAAATTACCCAATCTACTCTAGATAGTCGTTACGATAGGATTTAGTTTCGTCTAATAGTTTGACTACCGTGCGATCGCGACTTTGTTTTGCCCGATCGAGCGCTCGATCGGCGGCTGTTAATAGCTGAGTTTTGGAATGTATCGGACGGGGAATCACCCAGCTAACTCCCAAGCTAAGGGTAATCAATTCACCGATTGAAGATTCGGAACGATCGATTTTTAATTTTTTGATTGCCAGACGAATATCCTCTGCTATTACTAAAGCATCTTTGACAGCTATTCTTGGCAAAATAACTACAAACTCTTCTTCACCGTATCGCGCAACTAAATTACCAGAATGCCGAACTACTCGAACGATCGCCCTAGCTATTTGTTGTAAACAGTCATCACCTACTCGATCGCCAAAGGAATCATTAAACAGTTTGAAATAGTCTACATCACATAAAATCAAAGATATAGACGTACTTTCTCTCTGAGCGATCGCCCATTCTCTAGTAAAAAATTCATCAAAATAAGCACGATTTGGTATTTTTGTCAGACCATCTAAAGTATCTAATTTATTTAATTTTTGATTGCGCTCGAATAGTTGATTGGCGAGCGAGCGACATTCTTCAATTTTTCCCTCTAAGATAGCATTTTTAGATTTTAATTCAGAATGTAAACGCCGAATATTCAGTTGATTCCTAACTCTAGCAAGTACCTCTTCTACCTGAAAAGGTTTGGTAATATAATCTCGACCACCAAAATCAAAAGCCTGGGTTTTACGATTAGCTTCGTGTAAAGCACTAATGAAAATGACTGGAATATCTTTAGTTTGAGAGTCTTCTTTTAGTATCTGGCAAACTTCGAAGCCGTCCATTTCAGGCATACATATATCTAAAATAATGATGCTTGGTAAGATATATTTGGCTATTTCTATAGCTTGTTCCCCACAATCACTTTCCTCTACTTCATATCCTGCGGATGAAAGTATGTAAGATAATAATTTTAAACTGTCTAAGCAATCGTCAACTACTAAAATACTTTCGGAATGATAGTTTAATGGCTTCGTATCCGACATTTTTTAGATTTTTTAGTGATGTTTGAGATTTAAAGTATTTATTAAACTAATGAATATAGATAGTTATTCTTAGTAAAAACCATATTAATAAGGTAGCTTTTAATAAATTAAAGTTGTTGAGATTTATGCTACAATAAAGCTACTTGAGTTAAGAGTAACCGCTCTAACTTTTAATTAGTAATTAGCTGCTGATAACTTAGTCTATTATCATGTGTAGGACTTAGAGCGAGCAGCCATACACAAACCCAATAATGCACATACTAAAATCCAGCTAATCTATTAACGATTGACAACATCTCATAATTTGAATCTCTATTCAGAAATGCGATCGCTAACTAGTCTGTGAAAATGAGAAAATAAAATCCAGATTAATTACTATTATTAGCTACAAATACATTTTAGTAAGTACGTTTTGGCACATTATAACCATTTTTGAAGCACTGAAGTCAATCGACCCAGATCGATGGGCTTAGTAATGTATTCATCCATTCCGGCATCCAGGCATTTTTGGCGATCTCCTTCCATAGCGTGAGCGGTAAGTCCGATAACGATCGTGCGATGTTCCGGTCCTTCTGCTTGACGAATCGCTTGAGTTGTTTGATAGCCATCGAGTTCTGGCATTTGACAATCCATCAACACGATTTGATATTTTCGCTGTTTTAATCGTCCTAATGCATCTCGACCGTTATCTACGCTGTCGGCTTCATAACCCAAACTATCGAGCATGAACAAAATCAGATCGCGATTGTCGGGATAATCTTCTACTACCAAGATATCTATAGTTTCAGAATCTTTGAAAGATTTTGCAGGAGGGGGATTGGTGACTTCTGGCTGAGGAGTATCTTCGATTTCGGCTACTTCTAAAGGCAGAGTAAACCAAAAGGTAGAACCCCCCTCGTCGTTATTTTTTACACCGATGTCGCCACCCATCAATTCGACTATACGACGACAAATCGTCAAACCCAAACCCGTTCCGCCATACTGGCGGGTCGTAGAATTGTCGGCTTGAGTAAATGGCTGAAATAATTTTTCCTCCATAGAAGCATCAATACCGATGCCAGTATCCTTGACGCTAAAGTAAACGGTAACAACTGAATCGTCTGCCCTCGTATCTTCTTGAGGAGCAATACTAACCTCAATCCGTCCTCGGTCGGTAAACTTGAGAGCATTACTGACCAAATTGCTCAAAATTTGCTGTAGACGAAAGTCATCGCCATAGAAACATAGAGGAAGCTCTGATGAAAGATCGACCCTCAACTCTATACCCTTGGTTTGAGCCTGAGGAGAAAAAGAATCGAGCAGGTTTTGGGCGATCGCTTTCAGACTAAATTCTTGGTAATTGAGCTTTAATTCTCTGGCTTCAATTTTAGACAGATCGAGAATATCATCGATTAAAGTTAATAGTCTCTTGCCATTGGATTTAAGAGTGTCTAGCAGTTTGCCTTGCTCGCTATCGAGTTCGGTTAAATCTAAAAGTTGAGCCACCGATAAAATCGCGTTCATTGGGGTACGAATTTCGTGACTCATATTTGCCAAAAAATCGCTTTTAGCCTGGTTAGCCGAATCGGCAGCTTGAGCCACGGCCACCGCTTCTTCTAATGCCCGATTTTGCCGTATGAGTTCGGCTTCAATTTGCTTGCGCTCGGTAATGTCCATTACTGCGCCGTAAAGCTTGGTTATGGTACCCGTATCATCACGAGCAGCCCGCCCAATGCTGTTAAGATAGCGTGTTTCGCCATCGGGGCGAATGCAGCATAAGTCTAAATTATAAGGAGTCGCTGTGGAAAGTAATTCTTCAAACGCAGAACTTAGAGCTTGGCGGTCTTCAGGGGCATAATACTGAAGTAGTTCGGATATGCTGGGAATGGGTTGACTGGGATCTAGATCGTAAATGTTATAAAGTTCTCTCGACCAAATTGGTCTGGCTGTATCCAGTTCAAAATTATGGCTAACTTCCAGTTCCCAGTTGCCCATCTTAGCCAATTTTTGCGATTCCAACAGCTTGGCTTCGCTTTCTTTTAGCGACTTTTCGGCTTCAATTCGCTCGGTAATATCGACAATTACCGCCCCAACTCCGCGATCGCCATTGAGTAAATCTACAGGATAATAGCTAGCACTCCAATAGCGTTTAAAAATAGGCGCTGCCGAAGTATAACCATGAAGTTGAACATTGTAAACGGGACGATTGGTTTCGATTACCCGACGCAAGATCGGTTCAATTTTTGGCGCAAGATCGGGAACGATTTCACTAATACTCTTACCCACATGTTCTTCAATCAGAAAACCATTGATTTCAGCTAAAGCCTGGTTGACGCGGATGTATTTTAAGTCACTTCCGTGTAGGCTCAAGCCAGCAGGACTAGAAATGTATAGATTTTCTAGCAGAGAATTGGTATCGAAAAATGCCTCTAATGCCTGTAAACCTCCCGCTGAAGCACCAATCGCAACAATAAAAAAATTAGAGTTATTTGGTTCGGTTGATGAGTCAGTCATAATTTAATCGATAGTACGTTATTTACCAAATGGCTGTAATTATCTAAAATTTTTTACTATGCCTAATTATTAAAGTGCTTGGATAAACTATAATAAAACAATGTGTAACTTCTAAGTAATTAGATTAATAATTATGATAGGTCATGCTTTTACCAGTCGTACTCTAATTGAAGAGCAAAATGACGCTACGGAAAAAGCACTCTGGATTGCTCTACGCACCTCTTTAGCAAAAACTCACGAAGAGCGTGCCCAAGAAACGTTAGAACATTCGGCTTTAATTCGCGATTTGATTCGCGACCTTAGAACTATTTCTGAATTTCCGATAGAAAACAGAGAAGCTTCCTAATCGTTTTGCAGTAATTCCCAATCAAACCTTTAAGTTAGCTCATGACCGTTTGAGTACCATGATTATTTCTACCAAATATCGTTACAGCTGTAAAAATATTTGGTAGTAGAAGTATGATTAACAAATTTTTACTTATTTTTATTAAATTTAAAGCTCTAAGCACTATACTTTGGCAAGCTCGTGCTGCAACTTGGCGCTTTTCAAACTAATAAAAATTATAGCGGTCACAGTTAGAGAGAGAATCGAAGAGCTAATTTTAGGGTTAAACTAAAATCTATAGATATAAATATACTAAAGATTGGATAATTGAATAATAAGCCAACTAAACAATCGGTACAGCCGAACCGCTTTCGCGGAATTGAAGTTCTGGTGATCGATGATGAAATAGACTCATTAAACATCATAACTTTAGTTTTGGAGCAGGAGGGTGCAGAAGTAACCCCAGTAACATCGGCAGCAGAAGCTTTAAACACTTTGGAAGTATCGACTCCAGATTTAATTATTAGTGATATTGGTATGCCCGAAATTGATGGCTATACCTTATTAAATAAAATTCGCGCCTTACCTCAAGGAAAAAATCTTCCTGCTATTGCTTTAAGTGCCTATGCAGGGGAAGTCAATCGCTTACATTCATTAACAGCAGGATTTCAAGAACATCTTGATAAACCAGTTGATATTTATAGCTTACTAAACGTTGCGGTGCAGCTATTACAACTAAAATTAGATTTATAGCGGTTTTCATAGATCGTGCGGTACGGTTGCTATTACCCATTACCTAAACGAAGCCTGGGTGTAGCTCACTAATACGAAAAACTCTATAATACTTATAATCTATTGACCCCATCTACTACCGATCTTTAATTTTTACTAATAACGCTTCATCGAGACTCAGCCATTACAAAATTATACTGTTATCCTAATTCCAGCTAAGATAATAGTGTTTAAGATTAATTTTAGAATTGAAATATATTTTGTTGATTGAATATGTGAGATCATAGGCTATATTGACAAGGTTAGGGCAAGCTCCGCTTTTAAAGCATGGTGTACTGTTGTCAAAAGCTTAAAATATTACGGATAGAAGTACTTATATAACTGTTGCCTCTATACAAAATCGATATTTATCGGAGCTATTGTAAATAGTTTTATAAATTCTCTCAAAGCTTATTTCGTATATGCGTATAGTTTATCAATGTTGAATCGCTGTTGCCAGGTTTTATTAATAGAAGACGAACCAACTGATATTAATTCAGTACAGAATATGCTGAGTAATGTTCATTCTACTTTCTTTAAACAGGGGTTTGAACTAACTTGTGCTGAAACTTTATCTGAAGCCAAGCAGATACTGTCTCAAACTGAATTTAATATTATACTGCTCGATTTAATACTGCCAGATAACCGCAACATGAACGGTTTACGAGAATTACAGGCAATGGCTACAGGTACACCTATAATAGTACAGACAGCATTGGAAGATGATGTGGTGGCAGTAAAAGCTTTAGAATTGGGTGCTTGTGGCTATTTACCCAAAGTCGCTTCAGACCGCGATTTACTGTTGTATGCCATTCGTTCGGCAATCGAGCGCCAGCAACAGCTAAGTACTTTACAGCAGGAGCAACAAGAACTTGATGTATTAGAAAATCTTTTAACTAACGTCGCCGATGTCAAAAGCCAAGATGATAATTCGGTAAAGCTAAATATGCCAGACATTTTTAGCGAGTTGAAAGTAAAATATGCGCGACTACTAGAGCATTTCGTAGAACAAAAAATTTATCAGGTAGAGTATGAAATATCGAGTCAAATTAATGTTTTAATCGAGCAGTTGGGATATCTTCAGGCAACACCTAGAGATCTGATCGAGCTTCACATGAGTGTAGTTAAGCAAAAACAAGCTATAGCTAAACAAAATAAAGCTTTCGTCATTGAAGGTCGGTATTTGCTGTTGGAGTTGATGGGTAAACTGGCGGCTTACTATCGCCGATATTATATTGGTCTTAACAAGCTAAATCTGTCGGCAGATCGTCATGGTTCGTCATAGAATGACATGGGATCGAGCCTAAAATTTCCTGAGGAAATAATTTTCATAGAACTATATTGATGTGTCGAAATTTGTTTTTAAACTGTATGTTAGTGGTAATACCTTGAGAAGTCAGCGGGCGATCGCGAATTTGAAGGCATTTTGCGATCGCGAACTACCACACGAGAGCAAAATCGAGATCGTTGACGTTGTCAAATTTCCAGAAATTGCCGAATTAGAAAAAATTTTGATTACTCCTACCCTGATCAGAGAAATTCCTCTACCAAAAGAAAAAATTATTGGCGACCTATCCAACACCAAGGTTCTTTTTTCAGCCTTAAATCTGCTTTCGTAATTTATTTTATAGCTACTAGGCGATCGCAAATCTGGAAAAATCAAATAAATATTTACCCTACAATTAAAACATTAAAATAATTTTTACCCCCACTCATGTGATGTTCGGGTTATTTTTTTCATCAATTTTATTATACGTTCCTCACGGTCATTGCTATCTTTGGCGACCAGCTTTGGTAGGATTGCATTTTAGTTCCGATATCTTGATTGCTCTGGCGTACTATTCGATTCCCATTACTTTGGTCTATTTTGTTAGGCAGCGTCGGGACATACCCTATCCAGAAATCTTTTGGTTATTTAGTGCGTTTATCGTCGCCTGTGGTACGACTCATCTATTAGCAGTATGGACTATATGGCATTCAGACTATTGGCTATCGGGTACAGTTAAGGCAGTTACCGCAGCAGTTTCGTTATACACAGCTATAGCACTAGTTCCTATGGTACCAAAAGCATTGGCACTCCCCAGCCCAGCCCAGCTAAAGGCGGCTAACGAAGAATTAGAGGAAAGCCAAGAGCGATTCCGTTCGGCATTTGAATATGCTGCCATAGGCAAAGCCTTGGTTTCTCCTGAGGGAAAGTTTATTAAAGCCAATCCAGCATTATGTGAAATTCTGGGCTATAGCGAAACCGAATTACTCCAAAAAAGCTTTCAAGATATAACTTATCCAGACGATTTAAATTTAGATTTAGAATTCCTGCGTCAGATGCTCGATTCGGAAATTCGTACTTATCAGATGGAAAAGCGATACATTCACTCATCTGGTCGTTTGGTTTGGGTATTATTGAGCGTTTCTTTGATGCGGGATAACGCCCAAAAACCTCTTTATTTTATTTCGCAAATCCAAGATATTAGCGTTCGCAAACAGGCAGAAGCTGATTTGCAGCAGCTTAATGCAGATCTAGAAGTAAGAGTAGAGCAGCGAACTCAAGAGTTGTTAGCAACTAATTCCGCTCTCAAATCCGAAATCGAGCAGCGGCGAGAGATAGAAAGAGAACTTCAGCAAAGCCAGGTTAGACTGCAGGCTATTCTCGATAATGCACCCTCGGTAATTTATCTTAAAGAACCAGAAGGACAACTACTTTTAGTCAATCGAGAATTTAAATCTATTTTTGGTTTAACCGACACAGAAGTAATTGGTAAAAGCGATTGCGAACTTTTCCCGCCTAAAATTGCTGCTGATTTTGCCCAGAACGACCGCCAGGTAGTGAAAACTCGTCAACCCCTGCAAACTGAAGAAGTAGTGGTACAAACCGACGGCAAACAACGTACTTACCTATCAATCAAATTTCCCCTATTCAATTCACGAGGTCGAGTGGTTCAAATCGGTGGTGTTGCCACGGATATTACTGCTCGCAAACAGGCAGAGCAGTTACTGCAAAAAGCCAATGATGAGCTAGAAAAAAGAGTAGGGCAACGTACTGCCGAATTAAGTAGAGTCAATGCCAGCTTACAGGCTGAAATTATCGAACGCCGCGAGAGCGAACGCAAGCTTAGTCAGACGGCATCTTTACTGCAAACTTCTAATCAAGCACTAAAGGATTTTGCCTATGTAGCTTCCCATGATTTGCAAGAACCACTACGTAAAATTCAGGCTTTTGGCGGTCGTCTTCAAGTTAAATATGGAGACGTACTTCCAGAGCAAGGACAAGATTATCTCAAGCGGATGCGAAACGCTGCCGAACGAATGCAAAGTCTGATTCGAGACTTACTTAGCTATTCTCGCATTACTACCAAAACTCAACCGTTTGTATCTACAGATTTAAATGTTATTGTCAAAGAAGTATTGTCAGATTTAGAAACTAGAATCGAACAAACTAACGGTCAAATAGTAGTAAAAGAATTACCAACTATCGAAGCCGATCCTTTACAAATGCGTCAGCTATTTCAGAACCTGATTGGTAATTCACTGAAGTTTCATCAGCCAGAACGATCGCCAATAATCGAAATTTCTCGAATTGCTCCCGAACTCGAATCAAAGATCGACGATATTTTATTATCTCACGACAAAGTTTCTTTACTCCCTCCCAGCTCTTCTTTACCTCTGGTGGAGTCAAACGACTCAGTAGTAGCACCATCCAATCCCCATTCGGATAAGCCACGAAATGATTCCCTTGGTTCGGAATATGACAGCGATCGCAGCCTCTGTACCAATGTCAAGTTACAGGTAAAAGATAACGGTATTGGTTTTGATGAAAAGTATTTAGATCGAATCTTTTCTCCATTTCAACGACTGCATGGACGTTTACAATATGAAGGTACGGGAATGGGGTTGGCAATCTGCCGTAAAATTGTAGAACGTCATGGTGGATCGATCGTGGCTCAAAGCTCACCCGGTCGCGGTTCTACTTTTATTGTTGTTCTACCCTGTAGCCAGCCAAGAAATGATTAATAATCAAACATCGACTCAAAAACCATTACTAGTTTTAGTGGCAGAGGACGACGAAGACGATCGCCTTTTAATAGAGGATGCGTTCTCTGAAACCAAATTACCCAATCCGATCTTTTTTGTCAATGATGGCGAGGAACTATTAGACTATTTACATCATCGCCAACCCTATACAGCAGAACAGCATCCTCTTCCTGGGTTAATTTTGCTAGATTTAAATATGCCCAGGAAAGATGGCAGAGAAGCCCTGATAGAAATCAAATCCGATCCCAATTTGCAGCGGATACCAATTGTAATTTTAACTACCTCGAAAGAAGAAGAAGATATAATGCGCTCTTACTCTTTGGGAATTAGCTCATTTATTGCCAAACCCGTTACCTTTGAGCAACTAGTAGAAGTGATTCAGTGTATCGCTTACTATTGGTTCGAGGTTGTAGTGCTGCCACCTAAGTAAGACTGATTTATCATAATGAAGCATTTAACCAGAGTTTTACTAGTAGAAGACGATGAAGATGATTATATTTTAATTCGCGACTTACTCAATGAAGTCCCACAACAGAAATTTCAGCTTGATTGGGTAGCTACTTACCCAGAAGCCGTAACGATGGTCGAACGTCAACATCATGATGTATATTTAGTCGATTATCGTTTGGGCGAACATGATGGTTTGGAACTATTAAAGCTCATCAATACACGTAATACTGCTCCAGTAATTATATTAAGTGGACAAGGCGATCGCGAATTAGATATTGCCGCCCTACGTTCTGGTGCTGCCGATTATCTCGATAAATCCTATCTTCAATCTTCACTATTAGAACATTATATTCGCTCTTCAATCGACCGTAATCTAGCAATAATTGCTTTACAAGAAAGCGAACAAAAATATCGAGAATTATTCGAGCGCGAAACTCAATTGCGCCAGGAGTTGACTCGTTCTAATACCGAGTTACAGGAGTTTGCCTATATCGCTTCTCACGATTTGCAAGAGCCATTGCGGGCAGTATCGGGATACACCAAACTGCTGCAAACAGAATATGTTACTCAATTGGACTCAACCGCTCAGGAGTACATGAGTTTTATTATCGATGGTACCCAGCGGATGCAGGGGTTAATCAAAGATTTATTAGCCTATTCTCGTGTCAGTACCAGCGAGCGAGTTTTGACCACCGTCGATTTTAATAGCACCTTACAAGAAGCGATCGCCAATCTACAAGTATCAATCGAGGAATCGCAAGCAGAAATTATCTATCAGGATTTGCCCTGTTTAATGGCAGAACGAACGCAAATAGTACAACTATTTCAAAATTTGCTCAACAATGGGATTAAGTTTCGCAAGGGCGATATTTCCCCGAAAATTGCAATTCAAGCCCAACTTCAAGCCGATGGTTACTGGCTGTTTAGCGTCAAAGATAATGGTATTGGCATTAAACCAGAATATTACGATCGCATATTCAAAATTTTTAAGCGACTGCACACACAACGAGAGTTTAGCGGAACGGGGGTAGGTTTAGCTTTGTGTCGTAAGATAGTGGAACGACATGGAGGTGAAATTTGGGTTAGATCGCAATTAGGTCACAGCACTACTTTCTTTGTTACTATGCCTGCTAATCCTACCTACCACAAACAACTTGCAACCACTTTTTTAGAACCATAATTCACAACTTATGAAATTGCCAAGCAGCCAAAAATTACATGTTTTACTGGTTGAAGATTCAGATGCTGATGCGATGTTAATCAAGCGTAGCTTTACCTCCAGCGATCTCTCCTGTAGCTTGTATTGGCTCAAAGATGGTGAAAGTGCGATTGCCTATTTGGAAAGGCGCGGTCAATACAAACAGGCAATACGTCCAGACTTAATTATTTTAGACCTTAATCTGCCAAGATTGGATGGACGAGAAGTTTTGCATCGAGTAAAAAATAATTCTGCTCTCAAACGTATTCCCGTGGTAGTCATGTCTACATCTAATTCCGAACAAGATATTTCGCGTTCTTACGATCTTAATGCCAACTGCTATATCGTTAAACCATTTGATGTTCATGATTTTTTACGAGTTACTAGCTCGATTAAAGAATTTTGGTTGAGAAATGTAGCTCTATCGCCACTTTGAATTAGTTTTTTTAGAAACGACTATAAGCATTAACTTGTTAAATTTATCGCTAAAAATGGATATAATCTCAATTTTGGTTATCGAAGATAGCTCTAGCGATGCCGATTTATTACACCAAAATTTTATTAAAGCAGGTAAAAAAGGCTGGTTATTTACAAGAGCCGAGCGTTTGAGTGAGGGAATCGCCAAAGCTGAAGCCAGTCATTTTGATATTGCACTACTAGATCTATCTTTACCCGATTCTGATGGACTAGAGACAGTAAAAAGTTTTGTTGCTGCCGTTCCTAATGTACCGGCGATCGTACTAACGAACTCTAATGATGAAAAGTTAGCCCTAGCAGCAATTAGTAAAGGTGCTCAAGATTACTTGATGAAGGATGAACTTAGTCCAACTCTGCTGGTTCGTGCTATTTACTACGGTATTGAAAGAGGACAATTATTAAGACAGGTGATGCAGTCCAACGCCGATTTAGAAACATTTAACTTTTTGATGGCTCACGATCTACAAGCACCTTTACGAACTATCAAAGTCTTATCTCAAATAATTTTGGAAGATTACGCCTCAGATTTACCTGTTACCGCTCGAAATTATTTAAAGCGATCGATCTCCACTACTAACCGCTTGAATACTCTAATTACAGATTTATTAGCATATAGCCGTGTCGGATGCGGTGAGATTCAACTACAGAAAGTCGATTTAGCTTACATAGTTACAGAAGTAATTGGAGATTTAAGATCTTTAATAGACGAAACCCAGACCAGAATTTTTTTAGAGCAGCTCTCCTTTAAAGTAAAAGGTCATCAGTCTGTTTTGATCCAAGTAATTTTAAATTTAATCACCAATGCAATCAAGTTTGTTGCTCCTAATACTCAGCCACAAATCCGTATCTGGGCAGAATTGCGCCAACGTTGGGTCCGCTTGTGGATTGAAGATAATGGGATAGGCATTTCTCCAGAGGATCGACGCAAAATATTTGAGGTTTTTATCCGTCTGCATGGACATAATTCTTATGACGGTACGGGAATTGGTTTGGCATTAGTAAAAAGAGGAATCGAACGACTCAATGGACACGTTGGTGTGGAATCTCAACTAGGACAGGGAAGTAGATTTTGGATCGAGCTGCCTGAATTTAGTCAATAAATAGGCATCGGGCTTTTACTGCCTGCCACTAATTATTAGACTTCTTGCGCAAATCATCATTAACTATATAGATAAATAGATAAGAGGGAACAGCCTTAAAGGACTCGCACCGCATCGCGCACCGCTCCCTAGGAGCTTTCCTCCGAGATCGCGACGGAGCAAGAAGGGAAAGGGTTAAAAGGAAAATAGTTTAGTCTATTATTTATGCAAGCGATTTGTTAAAGATTACTACGTAAAAATTAATTAGAATAACTATAAAATTTCTTAAGCATTGTTGTTTATCGCAAATTAATGACTCCATTACCTCACCATAAACCCAAAAAAATGTCTCTTGGTCCATTAGAATCAGAGATTTTGTCCATAGTCTGGAGCTTGAAAGTGGCAACGGTAAAAGAGGTTCACGATGAAATTTTAAAAGATCCCAATCGAGAACTAGCTTATACCTCAGTTACTACGGTGTTACAAAGATTGACTAAAAAAGGTTGGTTAAAATGCAGTAAAAAAGGCAGGGCTTTTTCTTGGCAGGCAATAGTTTCTCGCGAACAAGCCCAAGCCTTATACTCTTATGAAAAATTAAATAGTTTTTTAGCGGTAAGTAATCCTGACGTAGTGGCTTCCTTCGCCGATCGCTTAGATACCGCGAGTTTGGAACAAATTGAGGCGATCGCATCTCGTTTAAAAGATCTTCGCCGTCGTAGAGAGGAGAAATAATGCATTCAATCGTAGTCCTTAGCATTATCGTTTTAGCTTGGATCGTGCGTTCTCAACCAATATCTTCGGGTAAAAGTTGGTCACAGCGCTGGTATCGAGCTTTATTTCTCTTTCTATTTCCCTCATTACTCATTGCCACCACGGCGATCGCCATACTGTTCATGGGTTGCCATGGAGCAATGTTAGGAGTAAAGGCCGGTTCTTTAGGCTGTATTATTTCAGCCAGTCTGATTTTGTTCTCTTTGTGCTGCCTGCTAAAGTTAGGCTATAAAGGTAATCGCTCCATCCGCAAACTTGCCACCTATCAGCAGCAAACTATTGCCGGAACAACCGCCAGAATCTTAGAAACGGAGTTGCCTTACAGCGCGCAAATCGGCTTTTGGTGTTCTGAGTTGGTTATCAGTACTGGTTTAGTAGCTTCTTTAGATCGAGAGCATTTAAACGCAGTAATCGCTCACGAACAGGCGCATTTATACTACCACGATACATTCTGGTTTTTCTGGCTGGGTTGGGTGCGCTCTTGCACTTTTTGGCTACCAAACACAGAAGCATTATGGCAAGAATTGCTATTGTTGAGGGAATTAAGAGCCGATCGCCGAGCTGCTGAAAAAGTTGATTTTTTATTACTGGCAGAGTCTTTATTGATTGTTGCCAAAGCTCCTTGGGATTCTCCCGTTTGGTGTGCTAATTTCAATCATTTGGCAATAGGCGATCGGTTAAATGAAAGAATTGATGCCTTATTAGAAGAAACCAAGCCGTTACCAGTAGGTAGATGGCAGAATTGGAGCTGGGTATGGTCGATCTTTTTGCCTCTATTAACAATATTTCTGCATTACTAGAAAGCCGCTATTTAAACTATTTAACATTAAATAAATGATAAGCTGCCGTCTCCTGAAATTACTCGACCAATTTGGGAGGCGGCAATATTTTGCGATTTAAACCAACTTAAAGCAGCTTCTGTTTGCTGTGAAGGTACAACTACCACATAACCAATACCCATATTAAAAGTATTGAACATCGCCTCAGACTGTATATTACCGGCTTCGGCTAACCAGTTAAAAATAGAGGGAACTCTCCAGCTACCAAGCTGAACTTCTATTGATTGTTCCGAACTCAAGCAGCGAGGCAAATTTTCTGGTAAACCACCTCCAGTAATATGTGCCATGCTATGAACTTCTATGTCTGTAGCCAAAAATTCTAAAATCGGTTTGACATAAATTTGGGTTGGGGTAATTAGCTCTGCACCCAAACTTTTACCATCTAGCATTTTGGGCGTATCCGACCACGAATAACCCCCTGTATTAATAATTTTTCTGACCAAGCTAAAACCATTGCTGTGCATCCCTGCACTAGCTAACCCAATTACCACATCTCCTATCTGTACCTTGGTGCCATCTAAAAGCTGACTTTTTTCTACTACTCCCACACAAAAACCAGCTAAGTCATATTCACCCAGCTGATAAAAACCTGGCATCTCTGCCGTTTCTCCTCCTAAAAGGGCACAACCGCTAAGGCGACACCCTCGAGCAATTCCTTTTACAACTTCCGATAGCTGCTGAGAATTTAGCTTTCCTGTAGCCAAATAGTCTAAAAAGAATAATGGTTCTGCCCCTGAAGTCAAAACATCATTGACGCACATTGCCACCAGATCGATACCTACCGTATCGTGTCGATCTAATTCTTGGGCAATTTTTAACTTCGTACCAACTCCATCTGTACCAGAGACTAAAACGGGCTGTTGATAACCTGTTGGCATTTGAAAATAGCCTCCGAAACCGCCCAAACCACCTAAAACCTCTGGTCGATTTGTACTTTTTACATCTTGGCGAATCTGACTGACGAAAGATCGTCCTGCTTCTACATCAACTCCAGCGTCTTTATAATCCATAAGTATTTATGCCTAATTAAAACTACTATTTGTAGTATATTATCTATTTAAAATAGTATTTCGGACGAGCTTCCAAGTATAAAAGTTGGGCAAATTTTTAGCGATCGCACGCAATATTGCCCTGAAAGACGGTGAATGTTTTGACCGTTGCTAAATCTTCAAAGCTTTATTGTCTTACTTTAGAGTCCATCTTACCGATTTTTCGACATTTAAAACTTATAGTGGTTCAAATTTTGCGTTGTAGTCAGTCGTTCTTTATTAGAAATTTGTGTGTTTACACGATTTCTAAATTGAAGAAGAAATATTAGAATTTGTGTAGTTTTAATAATTTCATTGACACTACTAGCTTGATGAGATAGCAATACTAGAAGTTTATGACTATTAAATATCTAAAAAATCCCAAATTTGTTTTCTTGACTATTCTTTTAACCGTTTTTAATATTGGTTTAAACAGTCTGAGCGCACAAGCAAGTTCTAATAAAACGAATCGTAGCTTCAGAGTCAAAACGCCAGTTTTGCCCAATATCCAAAACCAATCTTTGACCACAAATTTTGCATCAGTCGACAGTTCGTCGGTTCAAAAGCAGATAATTCCTTTAAAAGAACAAACGATATTGGCAAATACGTTTAGTGGTAGAGCATCGTGGTACGGACCTAAATTTCATGGTCGTCGCACTGCCAATGGAGAAGTGTTTAATCAAAATGCCTTGACTGCGGCTCATCCTTATTTAAAGTTTGGCACCAAAGTCAAAGTTACTAACCTGCACAACGGACGTTCGGTTGTGGTACGAATAAACGATCGCGGTCCTTTTGCGGGAAATAGAGTAATCGATCTTTCAGCAGCAGCAGCACAAACTATTAAGATGATTAGTTCGGGTATTGCACCAGTACGAGTAACTGTATTGGGAAGATAAATTTGAAAGAACTGGAAATATCAAAGTTATCGAGGTAGTGTCGGAGGAATCAAATTCCTCCTTCGTGCTGCTCTTAGCACCCTTTGGTTCGGATAAAATATAAAATTGAGTACCAAAATAATCGATAATTAATCTTTGGTAGTTGCTTACTAATACTTATCGTGTTGCTACAGACAATTTCCGAGTTACGCTTTCGTTTGGCGGTTCATAGGAGAAAAGAATCTAATAAGATTGGCTTAGTGCCGACTATGGGAACTTTGCATCAAGGGCATATTAGCCTGATCGAACGGGCGATCGCCGAAAACGATTTGGTAGTGGTTAGCATCTTTGTCAATCCCCTACAGTTTGCGCCGACCGAAGACTTAAGCAGCTATCCCCGCCAGCTAGACCGAGATCTAGAAATTTGTGAACAACTAGGTGTAGATTTAGTTTTTGCTCCCGAACCAGCAGAAATAAACAGCAGCGGAGACACGCAAGCGTTAAATTTTACTACTGCGGTAGTTCCACCAGCTAGCATGACAGGGGTACTATGCGGAAAGTATCGCCCAGATCACTTTAAGGGAGTGGCGACAATCGTTACCAAAATATTGAATATCGTTCGACCCGATCGCGCCTATTTCGGACAGAAAGATGCTCAGCAATTAGCAATTATTTACCGCTTAGTAAAAGACTTAAACATCCCCGTTCAAATTATTTCCTGTCCGATTGTTAGAGGAGCATCAGGACTAGCACTAAGCTCTCGCAATCAGTATCTAACACCCGATGAAAAACAGCAGGCTGCTGAAATATATCGTAGTTTGCAAAAGGCGCAATTAGCTTTCGATCGCCGACGATTTAAGGCACGGGATCTAGTTAGTTTAGTCGAACAGGAACTAAATCGAGTTGAAGGAGTTAAAATTCAATACATCGAACTAGTCGATCCTGTCAATCTTCAGCCTATTGAAGAAATTAAGCATACTGGATTACTAGCGATCGCAGCTTACGTCGGTTCTACTCGTTTAATTGATAATATCGTGTTGCAAAAACGCCAGCCAATCATAGCCATAGACGGTCCTGCGGGAGCGGGAAAATCTACCGTCACTCGTCGCTTAGCTCATAAGTTAGATCTGCTTTATTTAGATACGGGGGCAATGTATCGCGCCGTCACTTGGTTGGCTATGGAGTCTGGTATTGACATTGAAGATTCAGAGGCGATCGCCTCTTTAATTACCGACCTCGATCTTAAATTAACCTCTCCTAATGGTGCAGATTTGCCTACGGTAGTTCATGTAAATGGGCAAGAAGTAACTAATGCCATTCGTACCCCAGAAGTTACCGCTAACGTTTCGGCGATCGCTTCTCAGGTGGCAGTAAGGAAAAAGTTAGTAGAAATGCAGCAGCAGTTGGGTAAAGAAGGAGGCTTGATTGCCGAAGGTCGAGATATTGGTACTAATGTATTTCCCGATGCCGAATTAAAAATATTTTTAACCGCTTCGGCTGCCGAAAGAGCCAGAAGACGCTGGCAGGATCTGCAAAATCAAGGGCGAGATATTGATATAGAACAGCTAGAGAAAGATATTCAACAACGAGACGAGAAAGACAGTAATAGAGCGATCGCGCCATTAAAAAAAGCCGACGATGCGATCGAACTGATTACCGACGACCTCAGCATCGACGAAGTTATACAGAAAATTGTTGACTTATACCAGCAAATTTAGTCAGCGACCCTTTATTTAATAAATTCTAATAAATTAAACTCTTGCCGTATTTCTAACAAAGAGCGATCGAGTAAGGATTCGTAGTTAAGAAAAGGATAATATTTTCTCACTCCACAAGTTTTTAACCAGATAGTTATAACTTCTGGTAATAATCGAGGTAATACGAACAAAATTGAGCCATACAACCATAAAAGGCCATGCTGTTCGATTAAATCGTTGTACATAATGTCTATTGCTGGTCTAATTTTAGGGTCTTTACGAGTACGGATATAATCGCCAAACTTGAAATCACTCGTCCAAAAACTTAATGGTAATAATTTAAGCTCGTCATACATACCAGTATCGCAACCGAGAATAACGTGAGAAACATCATGTGCTAACAAAATTTTGGCAAATTCTGGAGGCAGCTCTTTAGGATCGGTGATAAGAGGATTTGTCTCATAATATTCTTCTAATCCTTGCTGTAGAGTCTGAGCGCTATGTTTATTGATGTATTTGGGACGGGAATGTTTACTCATAGTTTTGATACGATACGACACCGTTTCGTAATTTTATAATAGCACTTATGAGCAAAACTAATAAAAAAACACCTGGAAGACCTCGTAGTGCAAAGTCTCATCAAGCCATGTTGAAAGCTACTCTGGAATTATTAGGAGAACTAGGTTTTGAAGCCATGAGTATAGAAGCGATCGCAACTCGCGCAGGTGTAGGCAAAACCACTATCTATCGACGTTACGACAGTAAAGAAGAGTTAGTTGCTGACGCGATTGAGAGCATTAGACAAGATTTGGTGATTTCTAATACTGGTAATCTTTGGCACGACCTTGATGAACTTATTGAAAATGCTGCACAGATTACACTTAGTCCTTTAGGACGGCAAACTGTAGCAATGATTATTAGCAGTGCTTGTAGTAACTTACAATTTGCTCAAATTTATTGGACAAAATATTTACAACCAAGAAGAGAAGCTTTTGCCGTTATAATCGAACGAGCCAAGACTAGAGAAGAAATTCAGACCGATCTCGATTCTGGTTTGGTGTTTGACTCTATGAGTGGAATTATGCTTTATGCCCTAATTTTTCCGCCTACAACTGAATCTTGGACAGAATATGTTAAACGTACATTGCATTTGATATTAAAAGGGACAATAAATTCGTCTAAGTAAGAATAATCCAGATACAAGCTGACTAATGCGATTAAAATAATTACCGACAACTTCACCATTAACGAAGTAATAGAAAAGATCGTCGAACTATACGAGTAGGCTAATAATTCAAATAGATAACCAGCAATTCATCAATCGTTCTTACTCCTCGTTCCTCTGATTCGAGCATTCCCTTGCGCCTTCGGACGACGCGGGGTCTCGAATCTCCTTGTTCCTCATTCATTCAGCCAGGCGATCGCACTTCTAATCCATTCTTCTACGTTAGGATTTTTAAGTAACTGCTCGTCTCGACTAAGGGCGGTCAATACCTGCTCTATTTCTTCATTGGTATAGCCTAGAGCTAAAAGAGTCATTTCCAAATCGTCTTTAATTTCGGGTTTGGGAGCAAAGACGGCTTCTGGTTGCTGTACCTCTATTTTCGAGATTTTGTGCCATTGGGCTAGTTTGGTTTTTAGTTCTAGGGCAATGCGTTCGGCAGTTTTTTTGCCCACTCCAGGGGTCTTAGTTAAGGTAGTGATGTTGCTAGTAACGATCGCCCCTACCAGTTCAGAAATACCTAAAGTGTCGATAAGAGCAATTCCTAGCTGCATACCTATGCCGCTAACAGCCGTCAATTGGCGGAACAGATCTCTTTCGGCAGCCGAAGGAAAGCCGTAGAGAATTTGCTTGTCTTCTGTAACCTGCAAGTGAGTAAAAATCTGGAGCGAAGTTTCCGAATCTTGTTCGTCTAGTTGGCGGGCAAACCGAGTAGAAATTTGCATTTCATAGCCTACATTGTTCACATCTAAAATCAAAAACAGCCGATTCTGTGTCGTTTTGGTAATATCTACTCTGATACCCTTAAGGTAATTAATCATGAGCGCGATCGATAAAATTAATTGAAGGACGGTTATAAAGGAAGCAAAATTAGTTGCGATCTCCAACCTATCTAACTGTCTTACCACAGTTTTACCCAGGTGCAATTTACAAGGCGATCGCTGTAGTAATGTGGAGTTGATTTGGTAATTTAAACATTTCGTCTTCTCCAGAGCAAGATAAGATCGGCATAGTATCTAAAAGAACTCAAACAGGAACTAAACTATTAACGGCAAAAACGCTTACGAATCGTGCAGTTAAAACTTAAACTAGCAAAGTAATTCGACTTACTGCTCGTGATGCCTATTACTTATGCAGAGAGCGCTATATGTTAGAGACTTGGACGAGTGATTTTACTACAATAAATCAGTGCAATAGCATTTCAGGAATGATCGATCGCCTACTGAGTTAAACCACAAGTGAGAACTAAACATAATTGCGGTGAGCATTAAATAATTATTGGTTACCTTCTATATATTTTGCAATACCCACCATACCTTTTATAGATTTTCTGGGAACTCTAGATCTAGCAGTGAAAGAAAGATTTAGTTATATGATTCCTCCACAGTGTTCCCATCTATCTGATAATGTCAGTAGCATTTTAGATCTGGCGCGAGAACTCAACAGCGATCGCCAGAGACGTATTGCGGAAGCGTCTTTAGCCAAAGCAGTCGCCCCCAAGTTTGAAATTGTCTTTGCAGGGGTTTTTAGTGCAGGAAAATCGATGTTGATTAATGCCCTGCTGGAAAGAGAGTTACTCTACAGTGCGGAAGGACACGCTACAGGAACTGAATGCTACATTGAATATGCCGAACCAGAAGCAGAAAGGGTGGTTTTAACTTTTCTAAGTGAAGCGGAAATTGTTCGACAGGGGATTAGTTTATGTCAGCATTTAGGATTATCTACCAAAGAAGACTTTACCGCAACAGAAACCATCGATCTACTTCAGCAGGCTTGCACTGTCATTATCGAACAAGAAGGGGGTGCTAGTAAGTCGGAACGGGCAAAACAGGCGAATGCTTTAGATTTACTCTTGAAAGGCTTTATAGCCAATCGCGATCGCATCGATCCTCAGCGTCATAATACATACTCGATGGAGGAGTTTAACTTCTCTAACCTTTCAGAAGCTGCTAGCTATGCCAGACGGGGTAGCAACAGCGCAGTACTAACTAAAGTCGAATACTACTGTCATCATCCCTTACTGCAAGACGGTAACGTACTGGTAGATCTGCCAGGAATCGACGCGCCCGTAAAAAAAGATGCCGAACTTACCTACAGCAAAATCGAACATCCCGATACCTCGGCAGTAATTTGCGTACTCAAAGCTGCTTCGGCAGGAGAGATGACATCGGAAGAAACCGAACTGCTAGAAAAGATGAAGACAAATATGGGGATACGCGATCGCGTGTTCTACGTATTTAACCGTATCGACCAAACCTGGTATAGCGGACAACTAAAACAGCGTTTGGATAATTTAATCGAGACGCAGTTTAAAGATACTCGAAGGGTATATAAAACCAGTGGCTTGCTGGGATTTTACGGTAGCCAGATTAAGTCTACTAGCAGCAGCGATCGCTTTGGTTTGGATTCGATCTTTGCCGACAGTGTCAAGTGTGTGGGGGGAGAAGAAGAAACACCCCAGTTTGTCAGTGAATTTAATAATTATTGTGCGGGTGCAAATAAACTCACTAAAACTAACTTTAGAGTCTCGGTTCATAGTTACGAAACCCCCAACGAAAACTATACTCGTATCCTAAGTGAATACGGTAAACCGTTAATCGAACAGTTAGTTACTGATAGCGGGATCGAAGAATTTCGCAGCGCCATAAATCGCTATCTAACCGAAGAAAAACGCCCTCAGCTATTTTCTAACCTGGCTGAAGATCTCAAACCAATCTGTGACGATCTCAAACAACACTATCTCAAACAGCTACAAAAATTAGACAGTCAACCCCAAGAAATTGAGGCAATGAAAACTCAGGAGTTGACTTTACTAAACCAAAAGCTACAGGAGATCGGCAAAGAGTTTTCGCAACATCTAGAACAAGAGGTAAATTCCGTCGTTACTAACCAAGATGCAACCTTTGAATCAGACTTCCAAAAACTCAAAGCCCAAATGGTAAGTCGTCTCGACGAACTTTTGCAAACCTTTTCCGTACAGGAAGCCTATAGTCGCGCTACTCTATCCCATCCCCGCAACGCCACCGCGCCTTTAATTGCCGTGTTGGTAGAAGCTTTATATCACCTAGCTAACGAACTTGAGGTTACTCTGGTGTCAGCCTCAGAAATATTAGTAAAGAACTTTTGTCAGCGTTTGCGCGATCGCTTAAAACAACAAGATTATTACCGCGCTTTGGATCGCTTACTTCATGAAGATACTGGTATCCAGGAACAGATCGAAGAATTAGAAACCAAACTAATTCACGCTTTAGTCAGTGAAGCCAAAACTGAATGCGATCGTTACGTGCGCGAGAGTCCGCGCTTTTACGACGAAGGCACTTTTTCCATCTATCAATTCCGCCAGACGCTACAGCAAACATCTCAAGGGTATGACTGCGCCAGCATGGTAGAAGCCGAACCCGCCATCCGCCAGCTATTAAAACTCGACTTTGAACCAAAAGTATCGACTACAATTCGCCGTAATTTCCGACAGACAATTAACATGACAATCAAGTCACATTTACTGCCGATCGCCCAACAACAGGCGGATAAAATCTTACAGTATTATCCCCAAGCAAGAAAAGTTCTAGAACAAACTTTGGAACAGGAAGCTATTACTAAAATCGCTCTCAATCAAAAAATACTCTCTGAAGTAAAGCAAGAAATAGAACAGTATAACCAGTCGATAAATGAGTTGAATAATTGTTTGCAATCGCTCAATTTATCCGATTATCAATTACCCGTTATTGAATCAACCGAAAAGACTTCTGTATCGATGGAAGACAACAATCATTATCAAGATGTTGGTGTTGTGGCGATTGAATGATTATCTCTCGCAGAGACGCAGAGACGCAAAGGATTAATAGGTTGAGTTACGACAATTCAATTTAAAAAGTTTAAGTTGTCGATACATCGATGTAGTTCATTAAATATAAAACAATCATGCCAAACGACTTTCAAGTGGATACTAACGAATATTTAAGCAAATGTGATTTTAGAGATGTAATATCACTTAGTACCCAAAAGTGGGTTGATATTAAAAAATTGAAAACCATTATTTATGAAGCCTTTCGTAGTACTGGTATTAATTCTGTTATCACACATATAGCAAATCAGTCTGATTTAAAAAATACAAGTAAGATCCACTCTTGGTTTTATCAAGGAGAAGATTGCGAAATATTACGAGCTGGTTCTAAAGGATGGCAGAAAGGAAAGTTGAAAATAAATGTCACTTTAGAATTTATTCCCGATGAACCAGAAGAAACATCACCACTTGATGATGTTCGTCAAGAAATAGATCGAGATAATTGATAATTACACGGAGGTCAATATTTGATATGAGTAAAGAGTTAGAAATCTTAAATAACGATGATGTAATTTCAGTCTTCAAACATGATGAAGGTAGATTTACATCTGGCGATACCTTTAAAGCACAGCAATTGCTCGCGGAGTACGAGGGATACATAGAAGCGCAGGCTAAAAGTGCAAACAATCAAGAAATATGTTTAAAGGGTATTGAATGTGAAGTTTTAAGCAAAAACGGTAATTCAAAGGGATGGCGAAAAGGAAAAATTAAATTTGTCGTTCAGTTTGAACCAGATGAAATAAATAGTCATGCTAACTCTAATTCTTTAGATGATATTCGCGATCGCATTCAAACTTCATAGTGATGAGTTTGCAGTAAAGAGAAACAAACGATAGAAAATTTAGAAATAATAATTGGCAATAACGAAGTAGTTTCTATCGACAGTAGAGACGATAACGTTTTACTTGGTCACCATACTTATCAAGTTGAAGAGTTTTTACACAGATTAAGTATTAATTGTAAATATACAAAAGCAACAAATATGAACGCAGAAAACAATTTTCAATATTTAGAACATGAAGATTCTGATGCAGTTGTTTCTTTTGATAATGGAACGACCTTTAAAGTTAGCAAACTAATGGAACAAATAAACAAGTTTCTGCAACAGTCGGTATTGTACAAACTATCCGAACGTCTAAGTCAAGTAGGTTTAGGAGCTCCTCCTAATTATCAAGTAAACTGGAATAAAAGCGTAGAGGCTGAAATATTAGAACCGCAATCTGGGGAATGGAAGAAAGGTAAAGTGCGAATGCGAGTAATTTTAGAATTTTGCCCTGACGAACCTGAAATAGAAGTTGATAATTCGTCGCATAATGGCAATTCTTTAGATGATATTCGCCAAACTATTACCTAATCCATGTCTAAAACACCGAGAGTCAACATTCCTCAAGCTGTAAGAAAATACGTGCTGCAAAGAAACAACTATCAATGTCAAAGCTGCGGTAAACGTGAAACGGAAACGCAATTAAACATCGACCATATTGTGCCGTTAGCTAATGGTGGTCGTAACGATATCAGTAACTTACAGGTGTTGTGTAGCAGATGTAATAGCCAGAAAAAACATCATTTTGATTCGCGTTTTCAACGTTATTATCAGTGAGCGATCGCTTGTACACCCTATGCAGACGGCGATCTCTATTGGCTCTAAAATCTTTAGAAGCTTAAATAGTGTTGCTACAATAAAGAAAAATTTCAATATTGTAGAAATGGCAATCAACATCAAAAATGCCGAAGCAGATAGATTAGCCAGAGAATTAAGTGAGATAACTGGAGAAACAATTACAGAAACAGTAATTAAATCATTAACTGAAAGACTAGAGAGAGAAAAAAGCAAGCAAGCTAGTCCTCTACCTCTAGAACAAGAGTTACTAAGTATTGCCGAGCGTTATCATGCTTTACCAACTCTAGACAACCGAACAGATGAAGAGATTTTAGGTTATGACGATGGTTATTGACACTTCAGCAGTTATGGCGATTTTAAATCTTGAGCCAGAAGCTAAAAAGTTTGCCGACGCAATTTCTTCTGATTCAGTTCGCCTGATGTCTATGGGAACTGCATTAGAACTATCGATTATAGTTAGAGCTAGAAAAGAAGATGCAGGAATTAGAGAATTAGAGTTTTTCTTGTACAAAGCAAAGATCGAGCTAGTCGATTTTGATGAAGACCAATTAAAAATGGCTCGTTATGCTTTTGAGTGTTATGGCAAAGGCAGAAATTCAGCTAGTTTAAACTTTGGAGATTGTTTTGCTTATGCTTTGAGCAAAACTCATGGGCAACCTCTATTGTTTAAAGGAAATGATTTTGGCAAAACCGATGTAGAAGTAGTAACGAAGTAGTAACCTACAGAGTCTAATTGTAAAATCACAATAATTTCTAAAGAGCGATCGCTATTGGATCTGTTTTTGGTATGTAGCTATATTTTAAATAGCTTTAAAAATACCTTTAATCAAAACAATATGCCCAACCATCTTCGTGAAACTCAAAGCCTTTATCTACAAAAGCACGTTGATAATCCGATTAACTGGTGGTATTGGTGTGACTCGGCATTGGAAGAGGCAAAACAACAAAATAAGCCGATATTCCTCTCTATTGGTTACTCTAGCTGCCACTGGTGTACGGTAATGGAAGGTGAAGCTTTTAGCAACAGCGCGATCGCCGATTATCTCAATGCTAATTTTTTACCGATAAAAGTAGACCGCGAAGAAAGGCCCGATATTGACAGCATTTATATGCAGGCCCTACAAATGATGACGGGTCAGGGGGGTTGGCCTTTAAATATTTTTCTCAATCCAGAAGATTTAGTTCCTTTTTATGGCGGTACGTATTTTCCTGTCGAACCAAAATACGGTCGTCCTGGGTTTTTGGAAATTCTCAAAGCAATACGCCGTTTCTACGATCGCGAACCCAAAAAGCTGATGGCTTTTAAAGCAGAAATATTAGGCAATCTTCAGCAGTCGGCTTTATTGTCTAGCGAAAAGACTAACTTAACTCAAGATCTACTCGATCGCGGAATCGATGGCAATACCGCAGCTATACAGCCAAATGATTTTGGTCGTCCTAGCTTTCCAATGATTCCTTATTCTACTATTGCCTTACAGGGTAGCCGATTGAAACGGGAATATAATTACAATCCTCAAGCATTGTCCCAGCAACGAGGATTAGATTTAATTACTGGTGGTATTTTCGACCATGTAGGAGGAGGCTTTCACCGCTATACGGTAGATAATACCTGGACAGTGCCACATTTTGAAAAGATGCTCTACGATAATGGTCAGATTTTAGAGTATTTGGCTGATTTGTGGAGTAGTGGAGTAGAACAACCTGCGATTAAAAGAGCGATCTCTTTAACGGTAGACTGGCTGCAAAGAGAAATGACGCATCCACAAGGTTATTTTTATGCTGCCCAAGATGCGGATAATTTTACTACCCCAGATGCAACCGAACCAGAAGAAGGAGATTTTTATGTCTGGAGTTATACCGAACTAGAGTCATTACTCAACACGACAGAATTAACCGAATTACAGCGTGAATTTACCGTTACGACTAAAGGTAATTTTGAAGGTAAAAACGTTCTACAACGGCTATCGACGGATGCTTTATCGGATAATATCGAGGGAGCTTTAGCCAAACTATTTACCGCCCGTTACGGACAACCCGCATCAGAAATAAATACATTCCCACCCGCTAAGAATAACCAGGAAGCTAAAACTAAAGATTGGACGGGACGCATTCCCCCCGTTACTGATACAAAAGCGATCGCAGCTTGGAACAGCTTGATGATATCGGGTTTAGCTAGAGCCTATGGCGTATTTAAAGAACAGGTTTATCTAGACTTAGCTACTAATGCAGTGCAGTTTATGCTGCAAAACCAATGGTTAGACGGTAGATTCCAGCGTCTCAACTATGATGGTGTAGCTACAGTACCAGCACAGTCAGAAGACTATGCTTTATTAATCAAAGCCTTGTTAGATCTGCAGGCTGCTTGTCCTGAAGATCCGCAATGGTCAGAACAGGCAATTAAAGTTCAAGCTGAATTTGACGAACTGCTGTGGAGTATCGAACTAGGTGGTTATTATAATAACTCTACGGATGCAGGGAAAGAATTATTAGTGCGGGAACGTAGCTATATGGACAATGCTACACCCTCGGCGAACGGAGTGGCGATCGCCAATTTAGTCCGTCTTAGTTTATTAACCGATAATTTAGAATATTTAGACCGGGCGCAACAGGGACTCGAAGCGTTTGGCGTGGTGATGGAAAAATCTCCTACCGCCTGTCCGAGTTTGTTTACTGCTTTAGATTGGTTTTTACACGGTACGAGCGTCAAAACTAGTTTAGAAAATCACAAACAATTAAACTCTTATTATTTACCTACTACCGTCTTTCGCATCGAAACCGATTTACCCGAAAATGCAGTGGCGTTAGTTTGTCAGGGTTTATCTTGTCTCGAACCTGCAACTAGTATCGATCGAGTATTGGAACAAATTCAAGGAGCGATCGATAATTAGCACAATATCTTCAAGTTATTATTTTTCTGACGGGGGTGCAAACTGTGCGAATATCTCTTCCCCTGTCATGTCTTTAGTTTCATTGGCAAAAGAGTAATAGTCGGGTTTTTCGTCGATAAATACCTGATGCTCTAAAACAAAATCGGATTCACGTTCGAAAATCCCTGCCGGTATATAGTATTGGTTGTTTTGTTTGAACCTATAAAATAAATGGCTGCCACACTGCTTACAAAATCCTCGTTCTGCCCATTCTGAAGACTGGTAAATTCCGATATTTTCTTCTCCTGAGAAACTAACATCACTTCTACATTCAACTGCCATCAAAGCTCCTCCACCCCATTTACGACACATATTACAATGACACGCTGCGACGTGAGGGTTCATGCTGGTTGTAGAAACGCTTACTGCTTCACATAGGCAATTGCCTTTAACCACATTAAGTTCAGACATATTCTTTTTTCTCCCGCACTTTGTGTTTGTTTGATTCTGCTGAGTTTTTTATACCGCAAGTAAGTCAGATAACCGATAGAAAAGCAACAATAATTTAAGACTAGTACGGGAACCGATCCCAATTACCCAATGTGCGATCGCAGTGGCACAGAAAATCTTTAATCTTGGGAAGACGTCCTTTACCCTATCTGCCGCATTCTTGTATCTGTTTGGTGTCATACGTATAAATGTCTCAAATCATCAACGGAAATAAGTGCTTGATGCACAAAAAATAGATCGAATATGTTTTTTAATAACTTTCAATACAACGAAATTCATAGATTATCGAACTTAATCGTGAAGACCGTAATATTATTGTTCTATTTGTGTATAGAGATATTCGAGAGAAATTATGACTGTAAATAGAGATCCGGTTAGTTCGAGTGTAGTATCGCAGTGCGAGGCAAATGACTGTACTTATAATCAGGAAGGAGAATGTAATGCGGGTGCAGTTTACTTTAATTTTGTAGTGGGCAAAGCCAACTGTTATAGCTATACTACCGATAGTCCAGAGCAAACAGATTCAGGAGCTAAAAATGCGGGTCAAGTGGCTCAATGTAGCGTAATCGATTGTTTTTATAATGAAGTACAGGCTTGTGTTGCCGATTCGATCGGCGTATCTTTTTCAGATGGCATAGCAAAATGCAACCAGTATGTAGTCTCAGATGATGAGAAGTAAACTGAACAACGCGAGTTCGATGAAGCTAAAAACTGATAAATTTTCTGGTTTTTTAAAGTCTCGGTCCCTCATTCTTTCGTTGAATATTTGATAACTCCGAACTACTAACTCTAAATTCCGAACTCACGTTAAACAGGTAAGGCACTCAAGATCGAATTAAAAGCAAAGCACAAAATGTACTTCAATGCTTAATTAATATCTTTTAGAAACTAAATAATAAATAAGAAGTCTAGTTATTAATTATCGTAGTTACTTGCTGTTTGCCATTGCTAGTAACTACAATGTCGTTATCTCCTAAAGTGCCTACTGCTTTTTCCCCCGTCAAATAAGCTTGGGGATCGCTTTGTTCGTAGATTACATTTCCTATAGCTTCAATTTCTTCAGTGTCAATATTCCAAGTTAGCTGACGAGCATATAATTCTGAGGGCTTTTGCTGAGAGATTCCTTTAACACCATTTTGCAACTTAGCAATCGATCGCTCTAAGTCGATTTCTCCTCGATTACCCGTCAGACTCAAGGCGCGATCGCGATCTACAATTTGAATTGGCTGTTCGGTTTTGCCAGTCCGTTGTTGATAATTCCAGGTTAAAGAATCTGTCGCCATCTGTAGCTGAGGATCGAGAGTAATTAACTCGATATTTTTATTGAGAACTATATTATTTTGGGCTAAATTCACCTCAGCGCGATCGCTAGTCAATTTGTCGGTGATAGTTTGTTCTTCATCGTAGCGAACTACCTCTAATGCACTAGGACTAGTAATTTTCTCCTGAGGAATATCCCACACCAAGCGATCGCTTTTTAGCTGTAAAGATGGTTCGTTAGTGGTAGCGACAACATTACCCTGGATTTCTAAACTTTGGCGATCGGTTAAATATTTACCTTCTGCTGCAGTTATTTTTAAATTTGGATAAATACCTGCTAAATCTTCTTTAATTATCAATAAATTTTCTGCAGGTCGCCATTCTATGGCATTGGTATTAATGACGCTGCCATTACGAGGATCGCTAACGTTTATTTCATCATCTAAAATAACAACCGCGCCATTATCGCGGACTTCTCCGGTTTTGGCACTAATTTTCAGAATGATTTTGTCATTTTGCAATAGATTGGCGATCGGCCGATCTAAAGTAGCTGTTTGTTGGTCTTCACTGTACACAATGCTTTCTGCTTTAATTTTCCAAACCGTATTTTCTTGCCGATTGGATTGTTTTAAAACAGCCTGATTCAAAATGAGCTGTGTATCAGACCGATTGTCTGGTGGCGTCTGATTAGAATTAGAATTGCGCGATGATGTCTGACAGCCGAAACTACTAACTAGAAGTATAGTTAGTAACCAAAAATTTAGCTTATTGAGCGTCGTTTTAGCTGTATTCAAATTTAGCAAGCACAAAATAGTTGTAGATCTACTACTCTAAACTTTTTACTTGCTAATTTGGTGAATTAAATAACTTCTCAGCTAAATATCGTGTTCTTATAAAGATAGCAAGTCAACATTGTCATGATGGCTTGCTATTTAAATCTTTAGTTTTTCAAAGGCGATCGCTACAGAAATCTCCTAATATTTTATTCATCTAAGATGCCAAAACCAGAGAAACTGCGATAGGGATCGCTATGTTTTTGATTTTTTTGAATGTCTTCTTTTATTTGATCCAAATCGATATAGCGATCTGCTACGTTAATCAAACTATCGCTAGTCATCGAACGTAAGCTCACAACTTCTACCCTTGCACCTCGATAGCTAACTGCATCCACTGCATAAGCAAGGTCGCCGTCACCACTAACTAAAATGGCAGTATCATAAGCTGAAACCAAAGCCATCATGTCTACCGCAATTTCAACGTCTAAGTTGGCTTTTTTCGAGCCATCAGGTAGCTGTACCAAATCTTTGGCAATCACACGATAACCATTACGACGCATCCATAATAAAAAACCCTGTTGTTTTTCATTAGTACGGTCTACTCCAGTATAAAAAAACGATCTCAGCAGTCTCGAGCCTCCGGTAAGACGATATAAAAGCTTACTATAATCAATCTCAATACCCAACTGTAGTGCAGCATAAAACAAGTTTGAACCATCGATAAAGATAGCTACACGTCCTCTATTTTCTAAAACTTGCTCTGGTGTAAAGATCGGGTCACTTCCAAAGTTGTCCAGCATTGTATTAAACCTCATTTATTAAAATATTTTATTTAGGTGGATAAGCCCCATCATTATTGACTATTAAAATTGCCAGGAGCTTTAGTGGAATTAAATTTATACGAATTCGTATGGACGATGAAAAAGCTTTTATATCGGGACTAATGGAGGCAGGTGTGTAACTCAGGAACATCTCCGCTCACGCCGAACACCATAGTTTGATGAATGACGAAGCTACGATCGTCTCAAGTGCCAATTGCCAGAAAAACATTCATTCCGAAAGAATGAAGCGTTCTGGTGGAAATGCGATCGCCAAACTCCCAGATCGGACAATCTCTAAAGCCTTAAAGATCGTCTTAACGGCTGAAGCCTACAAAGCAAATTCCAAAACCTTGTTGTTAGAATAGATACCGTCGGTTTGAGCAGTACTGAGATTAACAACTAAGAATAGCGCCCTTGTGTCTCGTCTTATACTTAGTAAATTTATATCAGCAGAAAAATCTACTGAGCTAAATTAAACGTCATAATTTAATCTTCTGACGGTAGTTCTAATTTTAAAAAGACTGGACTAGCCTTATCCAAAGTTCGATCGAAGGATAATTTCCCCCATTGGGAATGAGTCTGAAAATCTTCTTCTAACAGCACTTCGCCTTGATTAAAGTCTCGGTCAAATCCCAACTGTTGATAAATTTTACTGCTGATTCCAGGAATAACAGGCGACAGTAAATAAGCCGACAGACGAATGGACTCTAAAGCAGCGAATAAGATACTCTCTACTTCAGCTTGTTTTTCCTGCTTAAACAGCTTCCAAGGCGCACTATCATCAATATATTTGTTGACAGCACGTACCAATGTGAAAATTGCTTCACAGGCTTGGCTAGTTTGAAGATTTTCATATGCTTGGGTAGCGCGCGCTCCCAAATCCTTACCAAGATTAAAAAGTGGATGATCTAAACCGTAATCTGCACTAGTAAGTAGCGGAACCTTACTCTGACAATATTTTTTTAACATTCCCAAAGTACGATTGAGCGAATTACCAAGAACATTAGCTAAATCATTATTAAGCACTTCAATAAAACGAGTTTCATTAAAATCGCCGTCTTTACCGAGTTCGATTTCGGCCAAAAAGTAATAGCGTACGGCGTCTGCACCGTATCTATCGACTAAAGCAAATGGATCGATGGTATTTCCTAGAGTTTTGCCCATTTTGAGCCCATCTTTGGTTAAAAAACCATGACCAAATACTTTCTTTGGTAGAGGCAAACCAGCAGAAGCTAACATAGCAGGCCAATAAACCGCATGAAATCGTAATATATCTTTACCTATTAGGTGAGCATCGATCGGCCACCATTTTGATAAAGCGTTATTTAAAGTCGGTCGTTCATCTGGTTCGAGCAGGGCGGTAACATATCCCAAAAGGGCATCAAACCACACATAAATAGTATGTTTTTTATCTATAGGAATTGGAAACCCCCAGTCCAAATTAACGCGAGAAATTGAGAAGTCTTTCAAACCCTGTTGTACAAAATTCAGTACTTCATTACGGCGGCTAGCCGGCTCGATAAAGTCTGGTTGAGATGCGTAGAGTTCTTCTAACAGCTGCTGATACTTAGAAAGTCGAAAGAAATAATTTTCTTCATCACGCCATTCTGTTTGTTTATTAGTATGAACAGCACAATAATGATTTTCTAATAGCTCTCGTTCTTCTTTAAATTCCTCACAGGACACGCAGTACCAACCCTGTTGGCGGTCGAGGTAGATATCTCCCTGTTGCCAAACCCGTTCAAAAAACTCGTCAACTATTGCCTGATGATTTGGTGCAGTAGTACGACTAAAGCGATCGTATTTGATATCTAACTTTTGCCACAAAGATTTAAAAGCATCTACAATGCGATCGCAATGAACCTGTGGTTCCACATCGTTTTCCATGGCAGTACGCTGAATCTTTTGTCCGTGTTCATCAGTTCCCGTGATTAATAGAACTGATTTACCCTGCAAACGTTGAAATCTAGCGACTGCATCCGCCACCATAGTAGTGTAGGCACTACCAATGTGAGGGACATCATTAACGTAATAAAGGGGAGTAGTTAATACAAATTTAAGTTTATCGTCAGAGTTATTCATTTAAATTAACGGAAAATTGCCCAAACCGAAGAAATATCAATTAAAAAGGGTAGATTTTATACCTTATGTGGTTCGATGGCAATATTCTATAAATTGACGTAATTTACGTCGTAGTTTTTTAAGGTAAAAAATTGGTGTTTGAATTATATAAAAAACTTTAGACTAAATAAATTGTCAAAAATTTAATAATACCTACACAGTATCAACGACAGCAGAGTTTTAAGTGAACGTTAAAGAAATACTTAATAAATTTTCGATTTCGTTAACAAAGCCGGCTACAAATTTAAAACAATGTTTGGGAAAATCGACATCATGCTCGCATCGGTTGAATAGAGATTGTCAAAGGGTATTTAGCGAAACTCAGGCATCATATAAAAACAAAATTTTTGTTAATCCTAGAGCATTGCTTCATACTGTAAATAATCCCTGTCAAACAATAGAAGCAAGGTAGTTAATACTTTGGGACAAATATGCAGGTAATTTTAGTTGAATGTTATCTTTTACACCCCGCCTAATCGCTCGCTCTTTAATTTCGGCAGTCGACTTAGATTTAACTTTGTCTCATACCGATCGCATTCCTCAAGACATCCCTACTATTGTCATTAGCAACCACCGCAGTTTTTTGGATGCGCCTATTCTCATTGAGGCAATCCCTAATACTTTGCGAATTGCCTGTCATCACTACATGGGGCAGACTCCGGTAGTTCGGGAAATTGTCGATCTACTGGGCTGCTTTCCGTTAGCTGAAGCAGATCGCCGACAAAAACAGTTTTTTGAACGAGCCAGCCAACTTTTAACTTTCAGACAGTGGGTAGGCTTATTTCCTGAAGGTACTAGACCGATGATCGAACCTACTCCACCTTACGAAATCGGTAAATTTCATCGTGGTTTTGCTCATTTAGCTTGGAAGATGCCGGTAGCTAATCTTGCCGTATTACCAGTGGCGATCGCTTCGTTGTCGGAAACTAATTACCCTAGCATTCCTATTCGCTGGCTGAAACAATTCGATCGAAACGAACCTTTTTTTGAGCGTCAGGGATTGCATCCAATGTTAATTTACCATCGTGCCAAAGTATCGATCGGTAGACCCTACTTGATTAACAGTACTCAAAAACAAGAATATAAAGGTAAACGAGCAAAAGAACTGGCTTTGGACTTGACTCACTATTGTCAAGATGAGATCGTCAAACTATTGCAGCAAGAATATTACTAACTGATGTTACGCACTAATTAATCTGTTGAGACAGGGAAAAAGGGGAAAGGGTTTATGAATCTTGTTTAGCACTTGGTTCGAACTATCTATTTCTCGTTGTTCTGCGTAATGTCAGTTACCGAGGAGATTGAGAACCAAAAACCAGCTCGAATTAATAGCGTTCTAACTTTTTGCTAATTCCAATTAATCGAATAAATGAAAGTTAAAAAACCGTCAAAATGTTTTTTAATTAACAAATATTGGAGGATAATTAACAAATATTAAAATATATTTTTAACATTTGATATATTTATGAATTTCAAATCTAGCGTAGATTTTATCGATCCCCGAGAAATTAATCGAGATGCTCCCTTGTTTGTCTACCTTCCTGGGATGGATGGTACGGGAGAACTGTTACAAAGGCAATCTGACCGTTTAGCAGCTAACTTCGATCTTAGATGCCTGTCAATTCGTACTGATAACTATAGTACATGGGAGGACTTGGCAAGAGACACGGTAAGAGCGATCGAACTCGAATTAGTCGACAAAACTAATCGAGAAGTTTATTTGTGCGGAGAGTCTTTTGGAGGCTGTTTGGCAATAAAAACCGCTTTAGCAGCGCCAAATTTAATTGACAAATTGGTCTTAGTTAATCCTGCTTCTTCTTTTGGTCAGCTACCTATATTAAGTTGGGGTATTAATATTACTCCTTGGCTGCCAACTTGGCTACATCGTTATTCGGCTGCCGGACTACTACCTTTTTTAGTTCGATTAAATAGAATTAATGACTGCGATCGCGATCGGTTAATCAAAAGAATGAAATCTCTACCGCCTCAGGTAGTTAGCTGGCGTTTATCTTTGCTAAGAGATTTTAAAGTCACCGAAGACCAGTTACGTAGCTTGAAAATGCCCAGTCTAATTATTGCTGGTGCAGCCGATGATTTGTTACCCTCGGTACAAGAAGCTCAGAAATTGACTAGCTTATTACCACGGGCAAAAAGTATCGTCTTGCCTCACAGCGGTCATGCTTGTCTGTTGGAAACTGAGATCGATCTGTATCAAATATTAGTAGAACAAAATTTTATCTCGGCTAGGTATGCTCTTTGTTGAGATACGTAGCCAAACTATTTATCTGTAATTGTCTATAAAGTTACTTTGGCTTCCAAAGATTTGAGATATTCGGTATTGACTTTCGATTCTCGGACTAAAGCAATTTTTCCCGTGCGGGCAATTTCGCGTATACCAAACTTGTTCAACATTTGAATTATCGCTACAATTTTGCCAGGGTCGCCTACTACCTCGATGGTCAACGCTTCTTCAGAAAGATCGACAACGCGAGCGCGGAAAATTTGCGCTACTTGAATAACTTCTGCACGATTAGATGCAGTTGCGTTCACCTTAATCAACATTAATTCTCTTTCTACACAAGGCTGTTGGCTGATATCCTGTACCTTTAGTACGCTAATCAATTTGTATAGCTGTTTGATTAGCTGTTCGACGACTTTTTCATCTCCTGGGACGACCATCGTAATCCGCGATACACCTACTTGTTCGGCCGGACCAACTGCCAAACTCTCAATGTTAAAGCCACGGCGAGCAAATAGTCCTGCAATGCGCGTTAAAACTCCTGCTTCGTCTTCTACCAGGACAGAAATAGTTTGCTTGATCATAGCGGAAAAATAAGTCAGTTTTTATACGGTTAATTTTTTATGATAAATGAAATTGGCAACGGTTTCTCTTTTAGGCGTTGGTAATTTTAAGTATGGCGTACAGAGTGTTTCAGTTAGTAGCTTTTAGTTCTTAGCTATTAGCTCTCAGCTTCATTTAATTAGATTGAAATCTGACAATGTTGAAAATCAGACCTCGATTTACCAACGCCCTCTTTTAAAAATTGCTTGAGTTATTACAACGATCTTTGATGAATAGATTTAAAAAGCGATCGCTAATGGTACTTAGAGAGTAATCATCGTATCAAAAATTAATTCTAAATTCTCAACCTGGTTCTTCAAATAGTTTCTCTACTAACTGTTTGAACTTTAATATTTGTATGGTCGCTCATAACAACTCATACAATTACCGACAGTTGCGATCGAAAACGTCTATAATTGCCAAGGCAAAGCTGTTCATCTGTAACTCGTTAGATGCAAAAATATCGCAAAATCGACCGCAAAGGCTTTTATTTGCTGTTACTGTTGCTGCTTCCTTTTCTACAGCTTTGCTATCGGACGATAAATAAGAACTATTACCAGTTAGATATCCAGATTGTTCGGTTTATAGAACAGCAAAGAAATATTTTACTAGATTTTATCGTTACCAATGTTTATCGAATTACTGGAACTTATTTTACTGGTTCTGTAGTTTTGATGGCATTATTGATTTTAATTCGCCGACGTTATTGGCCGGAAGTCAAAGCCTTAATTTTTGCTACTTTGGGAATTTTGTTATTAGTAGACCAAATTCTAAAGCCTTTATTCGACCGTCCTCGTCCTCCTAAGCCCAGGCTGGTTAGCGATCTTAGTCCAGATAGTTTTCCCAGCGGACATGCCGCAGGAAACTTAGTTTTTTACTTTTATCTATCTTTTATAATTTCTGCACGATATCCAAATTTAGCCAAATACGTTTATAGTTTAGCCACGATTTTGGTATTGCTTATCGGCTTTAGCAGCGTTTATACCAAAGCACACTGGGCAACTGACATCATAGCGGGCTATAGTTTTGGCTATTTCTGGTTATTAATCAGCTTGAGCTTATTAAAATACTTATCTCGTCAAAAATAACCCTGTTTGTAAATATGCCTGGCATCAAACGGCGGCATATTCTACTCAACAACAATACACCATTCATGCAATTCATAATCAACACATTGGTGCACGATTAAAGGATCCTGAGCCACGATTTTTTCGGCCTCTGACCAAGTATCTGCTTCAAAAATAAGCATTCCTCCGCCAAATTCTCCCCAATAGCCAGTTTTAGCTTTATATCCGCGATCAATCAACTGTCTAACGTAATTTTTGTGAGCGGGTACATAGCGATCGAAAGTTGTTTTGTTAACTATGCCCTTTTCGATTTTCACGAAAGTTGCCATAAGTAATAATCGTGCTTTATAACTGATTGTTTGAAAGTAAACGTTACTCTCCATAGAAAAGAAGGAGCAACTATGTGCAAGGTTAGCTTGAAGCAAAGGCAACGTTTTTGCTTTGCTAGTTTCCGAAGGGGACGATGGGGCATTGCTTCGTGTCATCAATGGGCAGACTTTGTATCTCCTACCTTATCTTGTTTGAGAAAGTTTGAGTTCATTAAGGGCTGTCATCTGATTTTGGTAGTCAACATATTACTGAGAAACAAAACCCTCGAACCCTCGTGAGCGATGCTCGAATTGACCAAACTAACTAAATATTGCTGTTGCATATTACAACAATGGGATGTTACTAACGAGCTATTGCCACATTAATTTTAGTAAAACTTAAATGTTTCTCAAAAACTTTTTAGGTATCAATAGAAAAGCAGACCTTAATATTTCTATTGTCGGCGGTTCCAATTCGGTAATGAGAAGAGGCTACGCCAAATACTTAGATAGTTATATAAGTCAAATAACTTCTCGCTCGACCGAATTAAAATATTATTCTTTGGGTGGGGTACCTAATATTTATGGTGTAATTCAGCAAGATAGATACGATATTGCGTCAAATAGCGACATCATATTTTTTGAATATTGTGTGAACGATCGCCATGCTATTGAAGTCGAGCAGTATTCTTTAGAATTGGCCGGAAAATCTTTAGAAGGTTTTATTAGAAAAGTTCACAAATCAAATCCCAAATGTATTATCGTAATTCTGATTTTTGGCATCAATTTAGAGCATTTTTATAATAGCCCCTGTATTTTGTCCGAGCTGTATGAATCAATCGGGAAATATTACAGCTTACCAGTCATCGATATAACCGAACTCTTAAGCAAAGAGAAAGGCTTGAGTTTTGTCAAATCTTTATACAGTGAAAAAGATCATGCCCATTATACTAGACCCGATGGTGCGCGAGTAGTTTCTCACGCGATAGTAGAAGAACTTCAAAAAACTAAGATAATTAAATGTTTAAAAGCCGAAAAAAGAAATTCCAAATTGGCGATCGAATCAATATATACTGACAATCTGGAAAATTTGGCTTTTTTCGAGAATTTTGAAGAGGGCAGTTATTTCCTCGAGTCACCGAAAACATCTATTTATCGCAACACGGTATACAGAGAGAAAAATTCGACGATCTATCAAGGCAATGCTTTAAAATTTCTGCTTAAGGGAAAGTTGTTAGCACTTTATATCAAATCAGATCTCAATGATGGCTTTATTACTATTGAGTTCGATTCGCAAAGAATTGTGACTAGCTCTTATTCTTCTTGGGTAAACAACATCAAACCTCAAAACGTGCTGAATTTAATTACTCTACCTCTACGTCAATTTTCCCAATCCGAAGATTTTGCCCCCGTATCAATTTCTCTTTGCCAAGAATATCCTAAAGAATTTGAACTTGATTTTAATAAAACCGTACCGACAAAACCAGATCCCTACAAGTGGAAATTAAGTATCATTGGTATTGCCTATATTGGCAAGTTTAAAGAAATTGAATAGAGTTAGGTCAAGGAAACAATGCTTGCAGTTTGAAATGCTTTTTTTCTGGCTAATTCAATCGTATTTGCTTTAGCTAAGGCTACTCCCATACGACGGTAGGGATGCGCATCTGGTTTGCCAAAGAGTCTAATATCCGTATCTGTTGCTGACAATGCTTTAGCAACATTAGAAAAGCTAATTTCTCCTGAATGTTTTTCGGCTAAAATTACTGCACTTGCAGAAGGAGCCAACACTTCAATCTTCGGTATAGGCAAACCTAAAATAGCTCGTAAGTGTAGTTCAAATTCATTTAAATTCTGCGAAATTAAAGTTACCATTCCTGTATCATGAGGGCGAGGAGAGAGTTCGGAAAAAATAACCTCCTCTTGAGTAATAAAAAACTCGACACCAAATATTCCCGCTCCCCCTAAAGCATCCGTTACCTTATTAGCAATTGCTTCGGCTTGCCGAACTTTAAATTCAGATATTTCTGCTGGCTGCCAAGATTCTTGATAATCTCCTCTTTCTTGGCGATGACCGATAGGTGGACAAAAGATGGTAGAGGCATCCCACTGTTTTACCGTCATTAGAGTAATTTCAATCTCAAAATTAATAAACTCTTCGACAATAACTTTTTGCGTATCACCTCTGGCTCCTGCAACGGCATATTCCCAAGCTTTAGCAACGTCTTCAGCTGAATCAACGACCGATTGTCCTTTACCAGAAGAAGACATTACTGGTTTGACTACGTTGGGAAAATCAATATCGGCAGAAACTTCAATCAATTCATCTAAGCTGGTAGCATAGGCATATTTAGCGGTGCGAATACCTAATTTAACAGCTAAGTCCCGAATGCGATCGCGATTCATCGTGTAGTTAGTGGCTGCTGCGGTAGGAATGACCGTAATTCCTCTTTGCTCAAATTCGAGAAGTTTTTCAGTGCGAATTGCTTCAATTTCTGGCACGATAAAGTTAGGTTGGTACTTTTGAACCACCTGCTCTAAATCGCGATCGTCGAGCATAGAAATAACTTCAAAAGCATCAGCTACCTGCATGGCAGGAGCATTAGCATAACGTTCTACAGCTACTATAAAATTTCCCAGACGTTGCGCGGCGATCGCAAATTCTTTTCCCAGTTCTCCCGAACCTAAGAGCATAATTTTTTGAGGTAACTGTAGATTTTTCATTTCTGAGATAAATTCACTTTTTTATCTAGTTATTATCCCATGTATACTCATCTTACTATTTGAGAATGGTTAACTATCTCTTGCTCGGAAGCATTAGGGTCGAGAAAAGACAGCGCCAGATTCAGGGCGCAATAGCAACTAGGCAAGAAATTCTCTGCTGGCAGCGTATCATGTACGCGAAACCGACGTAGTCTTTCCTTCACCTGACCGCTAGCCCCAACAATAAAAATTTGACCCTGACGTTGGCGACGGGCTGCTTTAATTTCAGCTTCAATGGTCATTGCCGCCGTTACACCTATTAAGGGTACATTGGTTAGATCGAGAATCAAAATGTCAAAATCTTGTCCCATATGAAAAGCGATCGTTCTTGCTGCCCCATAGCTCATCGGACCACTCATATGAACTAAGATAATTCGTCCGCGTTCTTGAGCCTGACGCAAAAGTTGGCAGTCTGTAGGAGTCAATTCATCTATAGGCTCGTCATCGATACTAGAAATAGCCCGAACTCGATCGACTTGAATACTGGTTAAGCGATGAATGGTTAAAATATTTGCCACAAAAGCCCCGACTACAACAGCCGTGACCAAATCGACAAATACGGTAAGGAGCAACACCCCATATGTAACTAGCGTAGCTCGCATAGATACTTGACAGATGCGCCACAAAAAGCTCCAGTCGATAATTTTACTGCCCACTTGAATCAAAATGCCAGCCAATACGGCATGGGGGATTTGAGCCGTAGTATCTCCAGCCCACAAGACAATGCAGAGCAAAATTAGGGCATGAAACATTCCCGATAAAGGGGTACTTCCGCCCGCCTGGACGTTGATTACCGTACGCATGGTTGCTCCCGCACCAGGAAGCCCACCAAACAATCCAGATATTAAATTGCCAATTCCCTGACCGATTAATTCTTGTTCGGAGTCGTGCCGAGTACGAGTAATATTATCAGCGACTAAAGAAGTTAATAGCGAATCAATAGCTCCTAGGGTAGCCAGCATCAAAGCGTAACTAACAATATCTCTAATCTGATTGAGATTGAGTCGGGGTAACTGTAATTGAGGAAATCCCTGGGGAATGTCGCCAATGCGGGCAATATCGCTGTTAGGAAATACTAAAATCGAGATTAAAGTACAAACAATAAGTGCTAGTAGAGGTGAGGGAACAATTTTTGCCAGCTTGCCAGACCAACCGAATACGATCGCCAAAGTCAAAATGCCCAATCCTGCTGCTACGGGATCGGGATTTGCTATAGCCTCGGGTAACTGCTGTAGTGCTGCAAGGACACTACTTTGAGCTGGATGTCCCAGCAAAGGTGCTAGCTGTAGAGCCACGATAATGACGCCAATACCAGACATAAAGCCCGAAACTACTGTGTAAGGCATCAAAGTAATAAACTGTCCCAAGCGCAGCATACCAAACAAAATTTGAAATACTCCACTCAGCATTACTGCCGTAAAAGCCATAGCCATACCATTTTCTGGGTTCTCGGCTATTAGCTTGGTAAATACAGTAGCCATTACGACCGTCATCGGACCAGTCGGACCAGTCACTTGAGATGGTGTACCCCCGAATAAAGCGGCAAAGAATCCAGTAAATATAGCCCCGTAAAGTCCAGCGATCGCTCCTGCACCCGAAGCAACCCCAAAAGCTAAGGCTAACGGTAGCGCAACTATGGAGGCGGTTAATCCGCCAAACAAGTCTCCCCTGAGATTATCAAACTTTAAGCGGTTAACTAGTTGCATAGTACCTAACAAGTAATGGATTGAATTGTTTTCTTTTCGTAGGCTAATTCGCAGCTATATGAAGCTATTAACGCAATAAGTCCCGTCGAGCGTTAAACAGCTAACACGCAGCAAACTCTTGGTTTAGAGAAAAGCACAATTACTTCTATCGCACCACACAATTGCCTTTTAAAAAAAATTTGATTTTAAATTTGATTT
>JACLAC010011026.1_pt1 | contig 54236 bp, 52 predicted proteins | sample 8027881 | NCBI WGS metagenome assembly JACLAC01 (sample SAMN15725517, study PRJNA655200) | protist metagenome | isolation source: fluorescence activated cell sorting (FACS) single amplified genomes of... | place: Spain: Blaines Bay Microbial Observatory, Mediterranean Sea | collected 2016-01-19 | reverse complement strand
TTTAATAATTTTCGGTTTGGCGATCAATTCCAACTACAAGAAAAAACTAAATCTTATTTTTTCTATTTCAAAGACTTTTGGCAAAACTATCCCAAATCAATAGATGTTTCTAATGGGGATTTTCATTTAAAAATTCTTCCAGAGATTAAAAAGCAAGAATTTGATTTTCATGGAGATGAAACTCATCGGTTAGGATTTTGGTTTGATGAATCAGATTACTTGGTAAAAATGGGGATGAGCCTTTCCTCAACTTTTCTGATTGATATGAGCAGTCTACACAATAATTTTAATGATTTTAAAAAAGATAGTGAAGAAGCCCTCTCTTGTGTTGATCTTGATTATCTGAATTCCACTAAAGCATATAAACATATACAAAAAAAGTGTGATTCTCCGGCTGAACAGTATGAAAAGCTAATGCCTAGGGCTCTTACTTCATTCCTAGATGATCGTGAAAGGAATCGTGCATATGGACATATGAATTTTGGTGATTGGTATGGAGAAAGTGGTTTCTCATGGGGTAATAATGAGTATGACACAGGTCTGTGTGCCATTGTCGAATTTCTTAGAAGTAAGAATCCTTTGTGGTGGTCTCTAGGTCAACAAGCAATTAGGCATCAGGTTGATGTCGACTCTATCTCAGATCATATTCAAACAAATAGAATTGGTTCACAAGCGATGCATATGCCTGGACATGTGGGTGGGTATCTTCCTCCATATTTCAAAAGCAAAATGAAAGGAACTACCAGCATTCCTTCCCATACTTGGGTTGAGGGGCTCATCCTCTATTATCTGTTGAGCTGTGATGAAAGTGTAAGAGAGGCAATTGAACAGACTAGATCTTGGTTGTTGCAGGATGAGAAATTGAATTTTTATGATTTTAGTAATTGTAGAGAGGCCGGGTGGCATCTGATACATCTTTGTTCTTATCAAGAGGCTTTCTCAGATAATGATTGTTTGAATGCAGCAGCCATAATCGTTGAGAAGGTACTTGTGCATCAGCATGAAGTTGGAGGATGGGTGAGGATGCTCACCGAGAGTCATTGTGGATGTGGGTTCCCGAGGTGTTCTGGTGAAGCTGGCTTTATGCTTAGTATTTTGCTTTCTGGTTTGAGCAGGTACTACCATTATACAAAAAAAGAAGAAGTCAAAAATGCAGTTGTAAATGGAGCTCTTTGGTTAATTGAAAATACGTTTGATCATAACAGTGGGCAGTTTAGATACACATCTTGTGAGAATCGAACAGTTTCAGGTGGTTTTCAACAAACACAATGGGTCTTAGAGGGGCTTAGCTATGCATATTTCTTTTCCAGAAATGAATTAATTGGGAAATATCTAACGAATGCTATTGATACCATTGGCAAATACCCAGAAAATTTGGATCATTTAGGACTTGGTAAGGCAATGGCTCAGCAAATGAGATATACGCCCTTTATACTTCATATGCTCCCAAAGCATGTATAAATCAGATTTCTCACTAGCAGACAGGATATCAATAGTTTCTGATGAAATATCTGAAGATTTTACTGATGCTTCATTGTTTGCAAACAAATTTCATATAAACAACTTCGAACTCAGGAAATTTACAGAAGGCAGAATTCCTGATATTTATGCATCTACCCTACAAGAACTACTCGATAAAAAAAATCATTTCAATTACACATACACCCTAATAAGTCCTGGGTTTTTTAAACATTGTGTTTCAGATAAAAAAAAGACTAATCATCAAATTAACAGAATTCATGAATGTATTGATTTAGCGAAAAAACTAGAGGTTAAATTTATTTCAGTTTTTACTTTTAAGAGAAATTCTCGTGATTCAAAAATTCCCGAAGAAATCTATGCACCACTCTGCAAATTAAAGGATTTATGTGAAAGTAATTCATTAACTTTATTACTTGAAAATAGTCCGAACTGTTGGGCAGACACTGCTGACAATCTTTTGTCCGTGGCTAACCAAACAGGAATAGATGTTAACTGGGATCCTGGTAATTCTTTAGCTTCTGGGCATCGGAATCATCAGTTACATCTTGTTCACTTACTCCCAATTACAAAAAATATACACTTGAAAAATTGGGCACCAGACATCGGTTATTGCTCAATATTGTCTGGAGCATATGATCTGGCTTCAGAAATAAATTATTTTCAAGATAATCAGTACCCTGGCTATTTCTGTATCGAACATCATCAATGGAATAACAGGAAAGAAAGTACAATTGAAAACTTGAATGAACTTAAATCGATTATCGGCAAGTTTATAAATTTACGATAGATTTAAGTATTTAACATTTAATTCTGCTGAGTATCCAAAATCGATATTAATTTCGATAGGAAACTTATGTCGACTTTTTTTAGATTTGCAAATGATTATCTTTGGGGTGTTAGATATAAATTGTTTGCGGCAATTCTTTGTGGCCTTTATAAATTTCTTCTGCCTGTTTATATTGCATGGGTAATTGGAGACATCGTTGGTATTCTTGAAGATGATTTAATCAACGAAGAAAAACTAAATCAGATTTTAAATCTCTCTATATTATCTTTTTTCTTAATATTAATCTCACCTATATTTGTTTATTGGAGGAACACCTTTTCAATTATTGCAATGGAAAGTGTTTTAAATCGTCTAAGAATAAATCTATTTAGCCATATCCAACTTCAGTCCCATTCCTTTTTCTCGAAATTCCAATCTGGTAAACTTACCGCAAGAGTAATCTCAGATATATCAAGGTGTGAACAATTTATTAATGAAGTTATGGTTACCTCGTGGCTTCATATAGGCGTTATTCTATTTATATTCGTTTACTTTTTGCTCACAAATTGGATTTTAGCTTTAGTAAGTGTTTTTTTAGTTCCATTACATGCTTTGATTCTTGGTAAAATTGGGTTGAGGATAAAAAGGTTTGCAAAAGAATCCCAAGAAAAAAATTCAATACTATCCGCTGCTAGTGTTGAAAGCTTTATCAACTTCAATATCATCAAGATCTTTACTGCAGAAGATTATTTTACACGAAGATTCACTGATCTTAGTGTGAATCTTATGGACAAAAGTACAACCATGGGGAGATTAACCTCATGGTCGCAGGTGGCAAACGCTCTGATTGTCCATACAGCCCCACTGATTGTTATCCTTGTTGGGTCTTTTGCTTTTATTCATGGGTGGCTAGAAATAAAGATCAGTGAGTTGGTAACTTTCATACTGATGCAACGGCAACTCTTTGATCCCTTGAGTAAATTAGCTGCAATGCAGGCTACGATCTCCCAATCACAAGCAGCTCTTGAGAGAATTTATGATATACTTTCCCTGTCACCCACTATCGCAAATTCTGAGAAACCAATATTTAAGACCAACCAATCTGGAACAATTCTTTTTAATAAAGTCTCATTTAGATATGACAAAAGATTAGCACTGAATAATGTTAGCTTTGAAATTGAATCGGGAACATCATTAGCTATTACCGGTAAATCTGGATCGGGAAAATCAACACTCATCTCATTAATTCCTAGATTTTATGATGTCCAAGAAGGAGACATATTTGTTGATGACATCAATATTAAGAACTATGACCTTCAGTTTTTACGCAGTTTAATCGCAATTGTATCTCAAGAACCCTTTTTGTTTTCAGGATCAATCTATGAAAATATTTTAATTGGTAATCCTGTAGCTTCTAAGAATGACATAATACGAGCTTCGAAACTTTCTTTCATTCATGATAAAATTATGCAACTTCCCTCTGGCTATGAAACAAATGTCGGTGAACGTGGTAGTTTGTTATCAGGAGGAGAAAGACAGCGAATTTCTATTGCTCGAGCAATATTGAAGAACCCTAAAATTCTTATTTTAGATGAGCCTACTAGTGCTCTAGATCCAATAAATGATCGGCTAATTACTTCTGCTTTAACGAACTTATTAACAAATAAAACGTCAATATTAATTGCTCATAAACTTTCCTCTATTCGAAATGTAGATAAGGTAATATTTCTTGAGAATGGAACAATCAAAGAATTTGGGGATTTTAATGAATTAATCCAGAGGAAAGGTTTGTTCTATAATCATTTCTTTGAACAAAGAGACATGCATGAAACGACCATTCACCATTGAAACAGCTTCAGCTTCAATTCAGTCCTCTATTCGAAATGCAGTGATTTCATTTGATGAAATGACAGTTTCTGTCATCAAAGTAACCTTCGAAAATAATGGACATCAAGTTAACGGATATGGGTTTTGCTCGAATGGGAGATATGCTCAAGAGGGTATAATTAAGTATCGATTTATGCCTCGACTCTCTAAGGTTTCAACTGATTCTTTGCTTGATGACAACGGAGTAATTGATCCTTTGAAGTGCTGGTCTGTATTCATGCAGAATGAAAAACCTGGCGGACATGGTGATCGAGCTGTCGCAGCAGGAGCCTTGGACATGGCCTTCTGGGATGCTTACGCAAAAGCTTACCAAAAGCCACTTTGGAAGATTCTCTCCGAACAGTTCAACGATAACCAGTTTGATGACCAGATTTTTGTGTACCCAGGCGGTGGATATTATTATCCGGCAAAGGGATATGAGGGGCTGAAAGATGAGTTCAAAAAGTATCAGGAGCAGGGCTATAAAGTCATGAAAATGAAGGTTGGGGGTGACTCGATTGAGGAAGATTTACGAAGAATCGACGCAGCTTTCTCCGTGGTTGGTTGTGGAAAGAACCTTTGCGTAGACGCTAATGCCCGATTCGACCTTGAAGAAGCCCTCGCTTTTGCGGAAGCCATTCATTCTTACGATTTGATGTGGTACGAAGAACCGTTGGATCCCGATGATTTTCTTTCACATGCAATCCTCGCTGAAAGTTATGTTTCCTCTCTCGCAACAGGGGAAAACTTGTTCTCAAAGCATGGTCTCCAGAATCTGCTACGACATGGCGGCCTTAGGCCAGACAGAGACTGGATCCAACTGGATCCCGCACTCTCTTATGGACTAACGCACTATCTTCAAATTATTGAGATGATGGAAAGTTTTGGTTGGAGTAGAAGGAGGCTCATTCCTCACGGTGGGCATCAACTTGCGTTGAACATAGCAGCAGGATTGCAAACCGGAGGCTCCGAAAGTTACCCAGGCGTTTTCCAACCATTTGGTGGCTTTGCCGATGGCTATGAAATAGTAGAAGGCTTTATCAAGCCCCAGCAAGAACCAGGACTGGGAATCGAGCAAAAGGGAGATTTGTATCGAAGGTTGAAGGAAATTTTCGATTGAATTAATCCGGGTTGTTTCCCCACGTATTGAATACAGTTGATCAATAGAAGAACTTAGCCCACGGACCTGTAACTTGCTTGCGTAAGGAAAATGGAACCAGCGTATGAAATCGATCGAAACCAAGATATAGATTGTTGTTATCAAATAGATTGCTGGAATCATTTTTTATTTAGAAAAGTTTCCTGATGTCACCCAAAAATTTAATTCTGGAGAAAAACTGATTGAAAATTTTGATGTTAGGAGCAGGAGGAGTAGGCGGATATTTTGGAGCCAGGCTTCATGAAGTTGGTGGTGATGTCACCTTTCTAGTGAGACCAAAAAGGGCAGAGTTATTGAGTCAGCAAGGGTTGATTGTCCAAACTCCGAGCCAGACGATTCGAATACAGCCTCAATTGGTAACGAAAGATAAGCTGCAACATCGCTATGACCTAGTGATGTTAAGTCCAAAAGCTTACGATCTTGAAGATGCCCTTGAGACGGTAAAGGAGGTCCCAGGTAATCCTTTTTACCTACCCCTGTTGAATGGTTTTGACCACCTCAAACGAATGGATGATGAATTCGGGAGAGAAAGATTGATGGGAGGTGTGGCTCATATTGCAGCGGAGCTAACTGACAAAGGTATCGTTCGCCAACTAAATGCTCTGCACCGTTTTACTTTCGGGATAAGGCATGCTATCCAGGAACCATTAGCAGCCAAATTGGCAAAACTCATTGATCAAGCAGCATTTGATAATGTTTACAGTGAAAATATTGAGCAATCGCTTTGGGACAAATGGACCTTCTTAGCCACCTTGGCTGCAATGAACACACTGATGCGAGCGAATGTGGGAATGATTGAGTCGACGGAGTTTGGTGGTCAGGCTACGCAAAGAATGTTTGAAGAGTGCTGCTCAATTGCGGAGAAGTCAGGATTTGCGATTTCTAAGAAGGTTCGAGATCAGTCCTTGAGCATCTTGAGAAAAGAAAATTCTGATTTTACTGCTTCGATGTTGAGGGATTTAGAGTCAGGATACCGGACAGAGCATGAACACATTATCGGCTCCATGCTACGTCGGGGGAAACAAGCCAAGTTAGACTGCCCTAGCCTACAACTTGCTTATACGCAGATGATGATTCGTGAGCTAAAAGAAAGCTAATTTCAACCCGCAGACTTCTAAATAGTTCATGCTCTTAATTTGTAAACAAAGATGAAAACTGATTCCAAAAAGTTTTTTATAAAATGGTCAGGATCGTACGAATAAAATTTTGGTTTATCTCCCTTACTTTGATGTTTATAGCTTCGCACAAATTGTATGCAACTCATTATGGTGGAGCCCCGTCTTATAAAAAGTGGAATAAAAAGGAGTCTGGAAAATCCAGCATTTTCGTGACAACTGAGAATTCTTCCTCTTCTACTTCCTCTAGTTCTGCCGGAGATAGGTACGATCCTTATGCGTTATTTCTTCAAAATAACTATCATCTAATACAAGAACAGGTGGCTCAAGGGTCTGGAACTGCTATAGAAGTGATCGCTCAATTCTATGGCTGTCAAAAGCCTTTATATCATGATGCAAGACTTACGTTGAATGCCAATTACGCATTACTATTTGATGAGAAACAAGGGGAGAAGAATATACAGCAAAACATTGAACAGGTGCTGCTAGAAAATGAACTTCTGCGAAATGAGTGCAAAAATTTACCAATGAACGCTACCTGAACTTAGGAAACTATGTCACATGAATTAAAGATGTTCTGCTTTGTGTTGATTCTTTGTTTGCCAGAAATACATCTTTCTTATGTCGGCCATGATGGAGGCCACTCGATGAAAAGCAGTCGGCCAACATTTACGCGCAGTAGCGGGTCAGGCCCTTTCCAAATGACAAAAGGTAGCACAGCCTCAACATCTTCAAGTACCTCAAGAAATCGATATTCTGCTTTCCTTTGGGATCAATATGATGGCATTCAAGAACAAGTAGCCCAAGGGGACGGAGAATACCTTGAAGTAATCGCCAGATTCAATGGCTGCCCAGTTGATTTTTCAGGAGTGTTCAAAACTGAATTGAACCAGAACTATGAATTGCTCTTTGAAAAGCCGAATGATCCTGATTACCTTGAACAAGGAATCACCGAAGTCTTACAAAAAACTCGTCATCTACAAGGTGTCTGCTATCCTAAATTATTGTCTGAAGCGTAATTCTTGCTTGATGGATACATGATTTCGTAAAGTGGAAATTTCAACCGACTCAACAATTCAAGGCTGCCATGATTCGATTTTTACAGATTTCCTTACTCATGTTGATTTCCATTTTACTGGGAACTCTAACAGCCTTCGCCTGTCATAAAGGAGACTTTACAGCTCTCAGTAAAGGGCATTACAAGTGGGGTAAAAGTGCTGGACTTCTGCAATATACTGAAAATATCACAATCTCTAGTTCAACAAGTACTTCCTGTGATATGTACACTGCGTACCTATGGCAGCAATACGATTCGATTCAGGAACAAGTAGCCCAAGGGCAAGGAGAACACCTAGAGGCAATTGCCAGATTCTCAGGCTGTACCGAACCAGTAACCGAAATTTTGAAGGGGGAATTAGCGCAAAACTATCAAACGTTATTTAGTTCCCAAGGTGATCCGGTCGCACTACGCAACCAAATTGGTATAGTCATCCAAAATAATGAAGAACTTCGCACGTCTTGTCAGGGATCTGAGTTCATCACCTCCTAATCAATTCATGAAAAACCAAGGGATCACAATGAAAATCAAATACTTACTATGCTTTTGTTTCGTCACCTTGTTTGCTTCTTCGGGCTGGGCTTGTCATGAGGAAGACACCAACTTGGACGGACATAAGCCCAAAACTGGTGTGGGTATTATCGTCAGTACCGAGATTATCGTGGCGTTCTCTTCCACAACAACCTCTTGTGATATGTATACCGCCTACTTGCAAAGTAACTATGAACAAATTGCAGAAAATGCAGCTAAGGGGGAGGGGCCTCATTTGGAAGCATTGATTGCTTATCGTGGGTGTCCCTCCGATAGCCTAGCCAGCTTACGACAAGCTTTTAAAGTAGAATATGCTTCACTATTCCCAACTTCAGACCCTAGAGGAGAGAAGTTCCCAGAGAGATTCGAAGCACTTTTGAATAATGAAGATTCGAATTTTGAATGTGGGCCTTTGAGGCAGTCGATCTCTTAACCTAGAGATCCAGCCCCAAGAGAATCTGTGCTTAGATTGGAGGGAGTTTGCGGAGGAATTCATCGTATTCCTCCGACTTAACGCTTACAGTGTTCTTAGCATCGGGGAATGCGCCTTTGAGGACATCGGCTTGGTACTCGCGAAACGCTTGCACGCGCTCCTGCTGAATGCGGTCTAGTTCACCAGCAAGATTCTTGTAAACTTTGGCGTGGCGGGGTACATGCCCACGGTTAGTCCCCAAAATGTCCTCTGCGAAGAGATATTGAGCATCGCATCCTTTTCCGCTACCCATCGAAATTACGAGCATTTCCATCCTTTTTGAGATCGCTTCAGCGACCTGTTCTGGCACCACTTCCATCTCGACTGCGAAAGCTCCTGCCTCTTGGTGAGCGAGGGTCGCTTCATAAACACTCAACGCCTCTGCTGCGGTCTTGCCGACCGCTCGAAATCCCCCGGTCCAGGTCCGTTTTTGTGGAACCAGGCCCACATGTCCAACCACTGGAATGCCTTCTTGGGCCATCGCCGCAATGTAGGGAATGCTCATGCAGGCGTAAACGGCATCTGCCCCGTCTTTCAAAGCTGCAAAACCGGCCCTGACAGCTTCTGTGGGGGAAGCACAGTCCCCATAGAGAAGTCCCATTGTTAAGAAGGTGTTTGAGGCCGCTGCCCTGATCTTACGAGCTTGCTCGCCTGCAACCGTTATCAATAAATCAATCCCGGCTTCTTCGCAGGCAGACGCTTCTTCTTCGGTTCTTACAAGTACTTCAGTAAGTTGTCGAACCCCTTTCAAATTCAGCAAATCTCGTACAGTTGGTCTACCCATCTAAACGCTTTCCATGTTTTGTTGATCCAAACTCTAGGCTGATCTTGTTTCACCACGAATATATGGCTTCAGCACATCTTCGGTCCCTTTCCACTCATACGGATCTTTTCCACAGACCATCACAATGTCTCGATTGTCTCTGGTGACCGGAATTTGACCACCACAATCCCATGGGAGTAGGGATTCTGCACTCATGTAATGGTGAACGAGGGCTCGACGATATCCTTCTTCAGCACGATTTTTCAGCGAAGAATGCAGCAGATATCCATGAAAGAAAACAACACTGCCCCTGGTTACTTCAACAGGAACAGCCTCATCAGGTGAATGCGGATAGTCGAAAGCTTCTGGGGCTCCATCATATTCTTCACTGGTAGGTGGCCGAACCGGGTAAAGTACACCTGCGTGATGTGAACCCGGAATGACCCATAGACATCCGTTTTCAATGGTGGCGTCATCTAGTGCAATCCAGACTCCTGTTAAGGAACGATCACGTGTCGGAATGAAATGCTCATCTTGATGCCAAGCTTGGCCAGGCTTGCCAGATTTCTTTACGAACAACATGGATTGCATGCACTTGACGTTAGGTCCGATCAGTTCAGCTAAATATTGAACCAACTCTGCAGAATCCAGCATCGACCTAAACAAAGGGGACATCTTATGAGGAAAATGGAGAGCTAGGAAGTGAGCTAGTAACTCATCATCACTCAGCTCCTCATAGTTTTTTGGAGAATGGGTTTCATTGGTCAGAAGATGGGTTTTTGGAAGTTGACTACCGTGCTCTCGACAGAGACGCACATTCTCAAGGAGCAACTCATCGATTTTCGATTCAGTAAAGACACTTGGGATAACAACAAATCCGTTATTAAGGTAATCTTCTCTGAGTGCTTTCATGATAGAAAAAAGTGTTCAAACTCTTCATGAAGAAAATAAAATGTATTTGATCAAGAAATCAATTCTTGTAGTCGTGATTGACTTTATACCCTCTTGTCTCAATCGGTTGAACAGGCTCCTTACGCTCCATATTATCAATGCCTTTGGCGATTCGATCAATCCAGATACCTGCACTCGGTTCTGGGCAAGCCCAATGAACAGCGTTATTGATAACGAGTTGTACATCCTTGTTGTGGAATACAGGGTAAGCTTCATGTCCGGGTCTGAAGTAAAATATTTTTCCATTGCCACGTTTGTAACAAAGGCCGGACCTAAAGACCTCTCCTCCCTCGAACCAACTGATAAAAACTGTTTCATCTGGTGAAGGGACCTGAAAAGGTTCAGAGTACATTTCGGTCATTTCAATCTCGAAATATTCACCGAGGCCGTTGGCAATAGGATGACCTGGATTGCAAACCCAGACTCGCTCTTTTTCTCCTCTTTCAGCCCAACGTATATTGGCTGTTGTTCCCATCAATCTTTTGAAAATCTTTGAGTGATGTCCAGAGTGTAAAACTACTAACCCCATTCCTTCCAAAACCCTCTGCTGAACCCTGTCTACGATCCGATCCTCAACGAGTTTGTGAGCTTTGTGACCCCACCAAATCAAAACATCAGTTTTTTCCAATAATTCTTCGGACAATCCGTGATCATCTTCAGCAAGGGTGGCAGTCGAAATATTTAACCCTTCGTCAGGCTCTAGAAAGTCTTTGATACATTCATGGATCCCACGGGGATAGATTGATTTAACAACTTCATCTTCTTGTTCGTGAATAAATTCATTCCAGATCACTAAATTTGCCATAATTACCTGATTCTACTTCCATGGAACCGATGCCCCAACAAAGCAAGGATGATTATTAAACCGTTGAAAAACTGACGCCATAATCCACTCCAGCCCATGGCCACGATTCCAGTTTCCATATATGCAATGACCCCTGATCCAAAGACAGCCCCAAAAATAGTTCCAACCCCTCCCCATGTTGGTGTTCCTCCAACAAACACACTTGCCAATGCTAGTAGCAGATATCCAAAGCCTTGTGTGGGCCACCATGTAAAATTCACCAATGTTGAAAATATTCCAGCGAAAGCAGCACCAATTCCACAAAACATGAAGCAGAAGATTCTTGTTCTATCCACGTTGATTCCCATCTGGGCTGCACTTTCAGGGTTGTCACCAATATGGTGAATGTGGGCACCAAAAACATGCCGATGGTAGAGGAAATACGCAACAATTACGAATAGAGCAGCCCAAAGGAATTGCATGGGAAATCCATATAATTTCCCCACAAGCAAATCGTAAATCCAATGCTTTCTTATCTCGATAACAGTGATTGATTTACTATCACTGACAACAAATAAAAATCCCCTGATTAGAAAGAGTGCTCCAAGCGAAGCAACGAGTGAAGAGATTCTTCCATAAACGACAAGACAACCCATCAAAATTCCAATGAGGGCTCCTGCAGCAATTCCTAAAAGAAGAGCAATGAAAGGATCTACACTGAAGGTTTTGATTAGGAGAGCAAAAATCCAGGATGCAAACGCAAAATTAGATGCAAAGGAGAGATCTATTTCACCCATTGTTACAACAAAAACCAATGGGATAACCAAGAAAATAATAATTGGATAAACTGTAAGAACTGCTTGATGGAATTTAGTAGCAAAAAAAACTTCAGGAGATGCAGCACAGAAAATAGTCATGATCAAAGTAAAATAAAATAGACTACTTAGAGGACGACTATTTTCTGAAATGAAGGAAGCAATCGTAAGATCTTTGTTCATTATCTACTCCCCTTTCTCAACAGTTTCTTTCATGATTCTTATTAAGTTCTCAGGACTATCAACATCTGTTTTTTCAAGTTGATGAACAATTCTACCTCGGTCTAAAATGACAAATCGGTCAGAGATATCATAGACATGAAATATATTGTGGCCAATAAACAGAACAGATCTCCCTTTTGCTTTGATATTATTCACAAAATCAAAGACTTTCTGTGTTTCAATTAAAGATAAAGCTGTTGTTGGTTCATCTAGAATAATCAGTTCTGCATCATTGTAAATTGCTCTAGCTATCGCTACTCCTTGGCGCTCCCCACCAGACAAATTACCCACCTGAGAATTTGCGTCAATTAACTTTGAGGTAAAGCCAATTTCACGGATTATTCTGTTCGCTTCATCTACTTGCTCTCTCACACGTATGAAACCTAAGGGATACCTTAATTCTTTCCCCATAAAAATATTCCAAACTATTGACTGCTGAGGAGTTAAGGCACGATCTTGAAAGACAGTTTCAATTTTTGCTTCTCTAGCTTTTTTTGCATTCCAATTCTCAGCTTTCCGACCGCGAATAAATATCTCTCCGAAGTCTGGCTGATGAACTCCTACTAATGTTTTTATGAGTGTCGATTTTCCTGCACCATTATCTCCTATCAATCCTACAACTTCTCCTTCGTTAACTTCTAGTGAAACTGAATTTAGCGCAGTGATACCACCAAATGTTTTACTGACATTTCTTAACTCAATTATTGGTTCCATAGAAGATATTTTCTTTGGAAGATATGGTTGTATATTTTCAGTAATTTAAACAGGATTGATTGACTAAAAATTAATCAATTTTCCCGTATTTTTAGGTTCAACGAACATTTCCAAAAAATATAAAATAGCTGACCTCCTATGAGGTCAGCTACTCTCATTTATCTCAAACCTGCGTTCGCCAAAGACATCACAGATTCATAGTTCTCCGTTGTGACAAAACCAGCTCCAGTATCCTGATTCAAAGCACCGAGGCCCATAACCTTCATTTGGCAAAGGGACAAAACAGGTAAATACCCTTGCAAGAAGGGTTGTTGATCAGAGGTCAAATGTACAAACCCGTTTACGAACCCAGACATGACTTGGGGGCTAGTATCGAACCCGATTTGAAGTAGTTCATTCGGACCATATCCCGCTGCTACAGCGAAGGTTTCGGCATTGCCAAGCATTTGTCCACCCGTATGAACCAAAATCTTTGCATCTGAATTGGCAGCGAGTGCGGCTGAAATGACTGGAATAGCAGAGTTGGGATCAGTTGCATATTCTGGCGTCCCATCGAGTACAACCACTTCCATCCCATGTTCCTCAAAAGCAATGCGGACGTTATCTTCTCTTTGTGCTCGGGAGTAGTCGCCGATGGGAACCATAACAACTGCTTTATCGCCTTTTTTGAGATCAAATCTGCGTATGGCTTCTTGACCTAGCATATAGCCTTGAGTGGCCAAGTTGGCACCAACATAACCGCCGCCAAACTTAGCTCTTACTGCAGGTACATCCACATTCTGGTACACCATCAGAATCCCGTCCTCATTGGCGGCCTCGGCAAGTGGCATGATTGCTTCCTCACCCGGATGTCCCATCATCGCAATTCCATCGACTCCTGCACCGATTGCTTCGCGAAGTTGTTGAATCATTCGGTCAGATTGCCACTCTGAGTAAAGTATTTCTGCATCTGCACCTGTGTCTCTAATGGCATTTTCTGCGCCTGCTTGGACGATTCCAGCGAAACCGTCCCCTTCGGCTCCACCTGCAAAGAAGTGGATACGAACATCCTTGCACCATTTATTTCCCAGATCCTGGCTTGTTGGGGCAGCATAGGCTGTGGCACTCAATCCAGCTAATAAAGCTGTGATCAGAATAGACTTTAAGAGTTTCATATTTTTGACTCCATCAGGAAATTATAATTTGATTTGAACCGCTCTGGTTCTTTGATAAAAAAATTCTAATTCTATAAGATTATCTATCTTTACCTCCCTTACTAGATTGTTGATTAAACTCTCCGAGACTCGGCTTGACCCAAAATCCATTTGGAGAAAAATTGCGGCAAGCTCGCATTATGGAATTGATATGTCAAACAAAAAATTGCTTCGAATGTGACCAATGTAATTTATTCTTGATCGAGGTCTGAATTAATCAATAGAACAACGCCTTGTGGACTGCATAGATGTTGCTTGGATGCTTTTTCTATTTTCAATCCTCAAATTTGGGCTTTTGAGCAACTCCCATAAGACTCTGAAGTGCTCATTTCTAAAAGGAAATGTAATGAAATATTTGCTGCTTGCGTTGGCTCTGACCTGTGTATGGACAGCTCAGGCGTTTAATGATGATGATGTCCGAATGGTCAAATCAATGAAGAAGTGTGTCCGATGTGATCTGAGTGGGGCGGAATTGAGAAATGCGGACTTAAGTAATGCGATCTTGCTCGGCGCCAATCTTCAGAGTGCAGACTTGCGTGGGGCAGATTTAAGCAATGCCAATCTGGAACAGGCTAAACTACGAGGAGCAAATCTTCAGGAAGCAAAACTATCTGGTGCTTATCTTAGCGGCGCCTATCTGGGAGCTGCGGATCTGAGTGGTGCAGATATGCGAGACGCACAGCTTTACAATGCAGACCTGACTGAGGCATTTATTGGCAAGGCAAACCTTAACAATGCAGATATGCGGCAAGCGAAACTAATTCGTGCAGATCTGAGCGAATCAAACTTGATCAGAGCCGACATGAGTCGTTCAAATCTCAGCGCAGCTACTCTAATGGGGGCTGATCTTCGCTTGAGCTTGTTAAACAATGCTGAATTTTGCAATACCACAATGCCCAACGGTGAAGTTTCCTACGACGATTGTTGATGATTCTCACGATTCCGCTGTTTGGATTCCAACAATGAAAAATAGCGGGATCTAAGATTCATGACCGGAGCCAACCCTGCTTCCCAAGCTTCAGACTTTCTCCCCACCAAGCTTTATCGTATTCCCATCCTCAATTTCTCAAATCATCCAGTTCATTTGAATTCTATGTTTACTCAAGCTACTCGTGACTTTTTACGGAGGTTTGATCAGAATATGGATTTCAAACTTCCGCTCTTCGGAAAAATTTATCAACACCTGCCCACATAGATCTCATGAGCAAAAAGCTAGACCAAAAATTGGCCCGTATTCGAAATGGCCAATACACTCCAAAAGATTTCATCATCGCCGACGCCAAGGATGCGGATATGGCGAATGGTTGTAAAACAGCAGGACTGCAAAAAGGTTCGACCAGCCGGTACAACCCTATCCAGACTTACCGAGATGATATGCGCAAGATTATGGACAGTGATCTGGTGGATATCATGTTGACGTCATTGTCCTCAGCAGAAATTCTGACTCAGCAGGGGGTCTACGCAAACACTGAAATCACACCAGCAGTTCGGCTGAATGACACAACAGATATTTGGGTGGGCAGAGGCGCTGCATATGATTCTCAACCTGCTCTTCCCTTTCGCACGGCACGCTTAGATCGTGTCAAGCCAGTCTCAGATTTGGGTTTGTACGCAATCACCTTCTACAACGATTTGCATCAAGATCATAGCACTTTGGAGGAATACGCTCGTTTCAGGGACGAAGCATCGGCCAAAGGTATTAGGCATTTTCTTGAAGTCTTTAATCCTAAGACTCAGGTAGTTACTCCTGGTGCTGATTTCGGTTCATACAACAATGACGCGGTCGTGCGCTGTTTAGCAGCGGTTTCAAAGCATGATCGACCACTCTTCCTGAAAGCAGCGTACAATGGACCGGCTGCAACGGAAGAAATTGCGTCTTATGATCCAGAAAATCTCATTTTTGGAATTTTGGGGGGCGGTGCCGGCACGACCAGAGATTGTTTGGAACTGATTCGACAGGCAGAAAAATATGGAGCTCGAGTGGCCCTCTTTGGTCGGAAGATTTATTACGCAGAAGACTCTGTTACCATGGTGACAGCGATGCGCAGAACGATTGAAGAGAAACTTGATTCAGTGGAGGCGACAAAAGCTTATCATGCAGATCTTCAGAAATTAGGGATTAGCCCCTTTAGAGAAATTAGCGCTGATTTGGAATTGACTGAAGAAGTGCTGAAGGCTGGTTTGGGGTAATCCAATCAGTTAGAAACCATTTAAGAATGACCTGTCATGATCTCAACAGTTGTCAGTCTGAAAAAGGATGCTAGCGTTTTTGTATAAAAATCTTCAAATGACTATCTCGATAAATCATTCATCTCCTCACGAAGATTCAGATGCATGAGCATATAGCGAGCTTGGCTCCCAAAATGGAGTTCAGTCGTTGAGATTTTGTGGTTGGAGGTTTGGCAACGGCTGGTTTCGCTTTGGCTGTGCAGCCAATACAAGCACAATCAGTGATCACAACTGACAGTAACGGACTCGTCGCTAGTGAAATAAATATCCCCACCACCGGTGGAAGTATCCCAGGCTACTACGCTCGTCCAGCTGGAGATGGAATATATCCAGTGGTGCTGGTGATTCAGGAGATCTTTGGAGTCCATCAGCATATTCAGGATGTCTGTCGGAGGTTTGCCAAATTAGGGCACCTAGCTTTTGCTCCAGAGCTTTATTATCGGCAAGGGGATGTCGCCAATTTCAAGGACTATCGTGAGATCATTGTTAAAGTGGTCTCAAAAGTACCAGACGCCCAGGCGATGAGTGATCTGGATGCAGCAGCAGCCTGGGCTGGTTTGAATCATGGTGATACTTCCAAGACGGGGTTCACTGGCTTCTGCTGGGGTGGCCGGATCACATGGTTGTACACTGCGCACAATCCACTCATCCGGGCAGGAGTGGCATGGTATGGTCAGTTGGAAGGAGAAACAAGTCAGCTGAAACCTCAAAATCCGATTGATCTTGTAGACTAGCTCAATGGGCCCCTCTTGGGACTCTATGCAGGGAAAGATCGAGGAATCTCTCTGGACAGCGTGAATCGAATGAATACTGCCTTGAAGTCCAGTGGATCGGTCTCTGAAATCCGAGTCTATAATCAGTCCCAACATGGTTTTCATGCGGACTAACGCCCAAGCTATGACCCTGAAGCAGCCAAGGATGGTTGGCAACGACTACAACAGTGGTTCAAACAGCACGGCGCTGCCTAAAAGAGCTTCTTAAAGAGTGACGGACTTCAAAAATCTGTAAAGGTCCGTCTGCACCAACTCCAATTTCTCTCCAAAATATACTATCAAAATTCACTAGGATTTTTTCATTTCAGAACAACTTTCTTATCAAAATTTGACCAGATGAAAAAAATGGTCACCTGTCCAATTTTAGATTTGACATTGAATTGACCGGATGACTAATCTGGTCATCGAAACAAATTTTTTTCACAAAGCAGTAAAACTGAACAACCTAAATCACACTTCCAGTATTCCACTTACTTATGAATGGGATGGAGCAACAAATCCAAGCCGCAGCCGAAAAGTTGTTTCTCCACTATGGGTTCCGAAAGACCAGTGTGGATCAAATTGCCAGGGAAGCCGGTATTGGTAAGGGGACAATTTATAACTACTTCCGTAACAAAGAAGAGCTATTTGGGAGCTGCTCGCGGCATTGGCGAGACCTAATCGATGAGTACCTGTACAAGCATTGTGATCATAGTCTTGAACTGCCAGCCCGTTGGATTCAGAAGAAAGAACTGCGTCTACAATTCATCCGTAAATTGATTGGTCCCAGTCTTGGTACCGAATCAGTAATGAAGGAGTTGGTCGAAGCAACTTTCCTGCTGAGTGATCACGAAGAAGAATTTCTTGAAGAGAATTTGTCAATGGTAGAGGAATGTCAGCAAACAGGGTCTGTTCGGCCTGAGTTAAATAGTCTGGAGACGGCGAAAATTCTTCTACAAATGGAAAGGCTTTGGGTTCCACGCTGGCTTTCTCTTTCTGATTGGGAAATGGTTTGTGCGGAAGTTAAGCAACTTCACGAACTCCTTTGGTATGGTTTGCACCTGCCAGAGCAACCTCCAGCAGCTGATCATTGAGATGAGAAATCCACTTTTTGAAATTTTTGGAGAAGGAGGGATTTGCTTAAGTTTCTAGTTCTTGGGTTGGTGCTCAGTTTCCCCGGTATTTTAGTAGCTCAACTTTCAGAAGACTTGATCAGTGATCCGTTAGTTGCCGAATTAGCAGAGAGGGCAGAAATCATAAGTTACGACAATCGTGATGTTGTGAAGGTTTCCCTCGAAGATATTTTGCTGCTGACCATTAGTCGAAGCCTGAGCTTGGAGGCTTCAAGGTTATCAGAGTATATTGCCAACCAGGAATTGAAGTCTGTACAAGCCCGCTACATTGATCAAATCACAACACGCACTGGTTTAGAGAGAAACACAGTCTTGACCAATGATCCGACTCAAATCCCCAAAGACACTTATGCAGTCGGTAGTCGCTCGGATTCGCTCCAATTTTCATCTACCTTTGCTCGGCGCTTAAGAACTGGGAGCAGCTTTGGTTTTACCCTACAAGAACGATTTTATCAGAGTGAAACATTGAGCCGTAAGGAAGAGAGAGGTTCTTTGGATTCAGGTTCCCCAGGAGATTGGCGAGATGTGACATCAATCAGAGCCTTCGCTAGCATGCCGTTTTTCCAGGATGCCGGAGAGGAAATCAACAACCTCCCCGAACGCTTTGCAGAATTAGGAATTGATCGAAGCACTGCATCCATCAAACAGGCTGAATTGGCTCAGTTGGCTATGGTGGCTACCACCTATTGGGATATGGTAGCCGTACTTGAAAACATCGAGGTTCAGAAGTCATCTGTTGAACTCTCTGAACAGTTGCTCCAAGACAATCAGGCTCGGCTACAAGTGGGGACTCTGAATCGGACCGATGTGCTTGTAGCCGAAACCCAGCTTTCCAGGGATCGCCAGGCGCTGTTTTCAGCAAGATTAGATGCATTGAGGATTGAAGATCAGCTCAGGGCAGTTTTGAATCTAAGTGGCCTGGAGCTGGGCTTTTATCCGACCAATCGCCCGGAATTGAAAGAATTCTTTCCGGATATAGAAAGCCTTCAAGCAGAAATCTTTGATAATGATCCTCAATTGATGTTGCTGGAGATATCGATGAGCAACAATCAATTAGAGGTTCAGCAGGAGGAAAACAAGCTGCAAACCAACTTGGATCTGGACTTGAGTTACACGATGTCAGGTTATGCAAACACACCACTTGTAGGTGCTGGAGATTTTATTGATCCAGGACTGCATGGGTTTCAGGCAGCGTTGACTTGGACTGTTCCTCTCGGTGATCAAGCTACTCCCGAGAAAATTAAGCAGAAAAAAATCCAACAGGAGCAAATCCTCTTAAACATAGATAGTCGAAAGTCTGAACTCGATGTTAACCTGCAAACAACCTTGCGAGACTTGGAACTTGCAGAGCAGGAAGTCAGTACGGCTCAGGCTGTGGTTAAACTGGTGGAGGAGCAGCTGCAAAACGAGATTGAGCGTTTCAAATTGGGGCAAGGTACTAGTTTTCAAGTATCACAGTTTCAGCAACAACAGTCTCAGGCCAAAGCCCAAGATATCCTTGCCCGTGTCCGCTATGAAAAAGCTTATCTTCGTCTGTTGACCCTCACAGGGCAAATTTACGAAGAATTCAACCTCAATCGAACAAAGTCTTAGGAGGCACGCCGGAATGTTTCAGAACCTTCAAAGAAATACGCTGTTCAGTCTTATTTTATTTTCCGGGCTCATCACTGCTTGCGAAAGGCCTGCTGAACAGCCAGATGCTCAAGTGTCGGCTAACCAAGCTGCTCCGAAAGTGGAAGCTCCCACCCCTCCAAAGCGAGTCAACGTAGCCACATTGACCCTGGCTCCTCAGTCTTTGCAGCATAAGATTGAATTTGTCGGAAAGTTGTTACCTAACGAACGGGTCGACGTTCACAACGAGCTGGCGGGGGTTGTAGAACAGGTGAAATTTGAGGAAGGAGAAAAAGTTTCGAAGGGTCGTATACTTGCTCATATTTCGACAAAGGAATTGACAGTTCGCAGAGATATGGCCCAAGCAGACTTTCAGTTAGCTGAAATCAACTACCAAAGGAATCTCCAACTGGATAGCAAGCAGTTGATCGCTCGCTCAATCCTTGATCAAAGCCGTACCCAACGTCAACTTGCTAAGTACAACTGGGACTTGGCAGAGGTGCAACTTCAAAAATCCTTGGTCAAGGCTCCGATCAGTGGTGTGGTTAAAGTTCGGAGTGTGGAGCCAGGAGAATATTTAAAAGTTGGTATGAAGCTATCTGAAATTCTGGATTTGCGGAAAATGCGAGTAGATTTGGATGTGCCAGAATTGGATATTGCCAAGCTTCAGAAAGGACAGACTGTCAAAATTGAACTCTATGCTGAACCAGGAAAACTCTATGACGGCAAAATTCATCGCATTGGAGTGGAGGCGGACACTCAGACACGTTCTTTTCCTGTTGAGGTGCAGATGGCGAATCCGAAACAGCGCCTACGTTCTGGAATGCTGGCCAAGGTATCGATTGACCTTGGTATTTCTGAAAATCAAGTAGTCATTCCCAGAAATGCCATCATCGAAGGCGAATTAGAAAGAGTGGTATTTGTTGCATCTGAGGGCAAAGCACTTCGCCGGGTTATTGAAACTGGAATTAGTGAAGACAATCGCGTTCAGGTAATTTCTGGCCTTCAGCATGGAGAATCACTGATTGTGGAAGGACAAACGAGGCTCATCAATAACGAACCCATCAATATCACTCGCAGCGATTCATAAACGGTCTATCCATGTATCCAAGTCACATCGCAATTCGTAATGCTGCCTCGATTTTCGTTCTGATCATCATTGCAGCAGTGATTGGTTTTCAGTCCTACCGAAGCCTACCAAGAGAAGCCAGCCCGGACATCACTGTACCTATTCTGATTGTGGCGATTCCATTTCCCGGAGCATCTCCTCAGGACGTTGAGTCCTTGATTACCTACAAGGTTGAGAACGAATTCCAAAATCTCAAAAGTCTAAAGAAACTCGAGTCCACATCATCAGAAGGAATTGCCGCGATTACACTGGAGTTTGATCCAGACTACGAAATCAGTGAGGCAAGAACCAAGGTTCGTGAAAAGCTGGACACGGTCGCTCCTGAACTGCCGGATGACGCAGAAGATCCCGTGATCAGTGAAATCAATCTGTCTGAACAACCTATGTTGTTGATCAATCTTTCTAGCACATTGGAATTACAGAGATTAACTGAGGTTGCAGACGACTTGAAAGAACAGATTGAGGCAATTCCGGGGATTTTAGAAGTTCGTCGAGTTGGAGGAGTGGAACGGGAGATTCGAGTCTATGTAAATCCTGACAAACTACAGTATCACAATCTTGATCTAAACCAGGTGACTCGGGCCATTTCTGCTGAAAATACGAATATCCCCGGTGGGACGATCGAAATGGGTCCCACTAAATACCTAGTTCGGGTTCCAGGTGAGTTCGAAACACCGATGGAAATCAACGAGGCCTTGGTCGCAGTTTCTGGAGATCAGGTGCCAATTCGGGTCAAGGATTTGGGTCGAGTTATTTTTGGTTTCAAGGAGCTTTCAAATCGCTCTCGCTTAGACGGACAGGAATCTGTTTCTCTTAGTGTGATCAAGCGTAGCGGTGAAAACCTCCTGGCGATCCGTCAGCAGGTTCAGGATCTAGTAAAAGATTTTGAAGCAGAACAACGAGGTGAGATTCGTTTCACAATCCTGGCTGATTCTGGAAAGTGGGTGACCCAACTCGTCTCAGATTTGGAAAATAATATTATCTCGGGCTTCATCCTTGTTTTTGTTGTGCTGTTGGTAGTGATGGGGATACGCAACGCCCTCTTTGTGGCAGTCTCCATTCCACTTTCCTTCCTGATGAGCATGTGGATCATGCAGGCCATGGGCTACACGTTGAACTTCATCGTATTTTTTAGCCTGATTCTCGCTCTCGGAATGCTTGTAGATAATGCGATTGTTGTGGTGGAAAACATATACAGGCACATGCAGGGTGGAAAAAATCGATTTGAGGCTGCGTTGATTGGTATCAAGGAAGTGGGTGGTCCGATTACCTCTTCAACCCTAACGACCCTGGCTGCTTTCGGGCCGATCATCTTTATGCCGGGGATTATCGGCGAATTCATGACCTATCTCCCACAAACCTTGATCATCACACTCTCCTGTTCCCTGTTTGTCGGACTTTTCATTAATCCCGTCTTGTGCTCGACGATGATGAAAGTGAGCTCCAAAAAGTTAAGCAGCAGTGAAGATGAGCTAGCAATCCTCAAGAACTCAAGGTTTCTGCAAGGTTATTTGAGTTTCATGAAGGGCTTGATTCGATTTAGGTTTTTAGCTTTATTGGCTGCACTGGGAGGAATCTTTGGAATCATCTTCATCTATGCCACTGTTTCTGCTCCTCGCAATGGAATGGAATTTTTCCCACCCTCGGAGCCGCAGGAATTTGTTCTGAACATAAGAGCACCTGTCGGGACGACACTTCAGGTTTCAGACAAATACGTTAACGAATTGGAAGACATCGTCCGTCCATATGGTGGGAGCGTAGAAGCTGTTGTTGCGAATGTGGGACAACGACGAGGCTTTGGTGCCGGGGATTCAGGAGGAGCGACTACTCACATTAGCCATGTCGTGGTGCCTTTTCCAGATTGGCTGCACTGGGAAGAAAAACCCTCGGTTGTAATTGAAAAAGTCAGGGACAAGCTCTTTGATGTGACCGGTGTGGAGGTGGAGTTAACCAAACAACAGAACGGTCCACCTAGTGGAAAACCCATCAATATTGAAGTCCACGGAACAGATCTGACCCTCATGCAAAAAGTAGCTCAGGATATTCAACAGATCATCCGAGATTTGCCAGGGTTGGTTGATCTGTCTGATGACTTTGATCGGAGTCGGCCTGAGATTCGAGTTTTGATCGACCGTGACAAGGCGTCTCGACTGGGACTGAGAGCTCGAGAGATCGCATCCACAGTTAGAACAGCTTTTAATGGCAGTAAGGTCTCAAATTTCAGAGACGGAAGTGACGAATACGATATCTTTGTGCAATTGGATGAGAATTTCCGCAGCAATTCTAGGGATATCGAGTCTCTGTATATTTTCACACCTTCAAGACAGCTAGTTCCGTTGAGTGAAATTGCTGAAATTACTACAGGTCCCGCGTTTGGCTCCATCCGTCATGTTGATCGAGAGCGTGTGATTACTGTTTCTGGAAATAATCGGGAAATTCCTGGCCCAGTATTGCTAGGCCAAGTTCAGAAAAAGCTCGCTGACTTCCCTCTCCCCAATGGAATTTCTATCGAATATACCGGTGAAAACGCGGATCGTGAGGAATCACAGGCGTTCTTGGGTAAAGCATTCTTGACTGCAATTCTACTCATTTTCCTGATCCTGGTTACACAGTTTAACTCAGTGATGTTGCCGTTTATCATTATGCTGGTCGTTTTCCTTTCACTTTCGGGAGTCCTTGTTGGACTAATCATTCATGATCGGCCGTTCTCACTAATTATGACAGGCATTGGAGGGATCTCTCTGGCAGGAATTGTTGTGAACAACGCCATCGTGTTGGTTGATTTTATCCAACAATTACGGAGAAAGGGGCTTGCTGCGCTAGATGCAATCGTCACTGCCTCAGCGGTCAGACTCAGGCCAGTGCTGCTCACAGCTGTAACGACAATTCTTGGCTTGCTGCCGATGGCTTTGGGAATGGATATCAACTTCTTCCGTTGGCCTGATCCTATCCTCTTGGGAGTGCCTAGTGGCGTCTTTTGGAAGCCAATGGCACTCGCCGTGATATATGGAATAAGTGTGTCTACTCTGCTCACACTGATTGTTGTCCCGATCCTTTACTCTTTACAAGATAGTCTAAAAAACGTCTTTGGAAGACTCTTTGGTGGTGGTAGAAAAACTCAAAATTCTGAGGATGAAAAAAGTTATTTTCCAAAAGCAGCCTAAGCTGATTTAGGTCCTTGCTTTTTCAATCGCACGGGGGCATTGTGATGGCATTCCTTTAGTGGAGCAACTTCCTAGTCCAATATTTCTCATGGATGACAAAAAGGAGTCAGCATGAAGCTGCAACGCGTCCCTGTCGGCCTACCAGAAATCAGCGCTCTTCAACTTCGCCAAAAACATCTCTCCTGGGTACGAACCCAAGCTTCTGAGTGGGGATTATTACGCAAGGAAAATCAGAGTCTTTATCGCGGCAAAGCTTATGATGCAGAGGTATTTGCAGTGGTGAGAACTGTGATGAAGGAAAATGATATTGAATACGTCGGATTTGTGGGGGATCAACAGATCACAGTTGGGCCGGATCTGTTGATGACCAAACTACAGGTTGAGCAGAGCTTTTCTGCCTAGTTTTTTAGTCCCAAGGTGTCGCTCGGGACTGACCTAGATGGGGCTGCAAGGAAATTCTAATTTACAGGTTTCCCAAAAGAATATCGTTGAATTTGCCTTCCCTCCTGATCAAACTCCTGGCCTCTCCAGGGAAGCCCATCTCGAAATACACCTTCGAATTTGATCCCATCAGCATGTATATACGTTCCTTTCCCTTGAGGCATACCTTTGATGAAATTACCCTGATATCGGTCTTTATTTGACCAGATATAAGTCCCCTCACCTTGAAAGATGTCTTTTACGAATTCTCCCATATAGAGTCTTCCATCCGGCCATGAAAATGTGCCTTTGCCGTGTTTTTTACCATTTTGAAAGTTTCCGATGTATTTTCTGCCATCAGCGTGGTTCATCTCACCTTGACCATTGATCAAACCTTTCTTGAAATTACCAAAAATCTTTTTCCCACTCGGCCAAGAGAGTTGCCCCCGACCCTCAACTACCCCCTTATTGAATTCACCGGTATAAATTCTTCCATCTGGCCAAGCAAGGGTCCCGGCCCCGTTTGGTAAAGACTCAGAAAACTGACCGGTATACTTCTTCCCATCTGGCCAAATAAGGACTCCATCACCATCAATTTTCCCATCATTGAAGGAACCTGTGAATTTGCGTTTATCTGCAAAGGTCAGGGTCCCATTTCCGTGCATCACTCCTTTACGGACATCACCAGTGTATTCCTTCCCGTTTTTGAATGAGAAATTCCCTCGCCCATCGGGCTGATTTTCTTTTATCTCACCAATGTATCTGGTCCCATCAGCGAAAGTATAAACGCCCTTTCCTTGTTTTATCCCATTTTGAAATTCACCTGTGTACAAGGCACCGTCAGGCCAACTGTAGGATCCTTTTCCATTGAGCTGCCCCTTACGAAACTCACCTGCGTATTTGCGTCCATCAGCCCAAGTGTAGCTTCCCTCACCGTCCTCAATTCCATCGCGGAAGTCACCGACGTACTTTTCGCCATTTGGAAAGAAGAAAGCTCCGCTACCGTTTGGAAGTCCATCCTTTAATTCGCCTTCGTATCGTTTCCCATCAGGCCATCGATACACACCACGTCCCTCTAACTTGTTATTTTTGAAATTTCCATAGTAGGATCGCCCATCCGGCCATTGGAAGCTTCCAATTCCATCCAGTTGATCATTGACAAAGTTGCCAGAGTATTCGCGCCCATCCTGCCACTTGAGAACCCCCTCTCCATTAAACTGCTCATTGTTGACCTGGCCTTGATAGCTCCTGCCGTCTGGAAAAAGAAAGTTGCCTTCCCCTTGGGGCTGACCCTTTTGAAAAGTTCCTTTGTACTTTCTTCCGTCATTCCATTGATAGGTGCCTTGACCCTCAAAACGGCCATCAACAAATTGCCCTTCGTATTTTTCGCCATCACTTTGTACAAGAGTTCCTTGTCCCCAGGGTTGGCTATTTTTAAACTGACCAACGTACATGTTCCCATTTGGGAATTTGATGGTCCCATCACCTGCAATTCGGTAGTTTTTTACGGGACCCGCAAATCGACTCCCATCAGGAAGATTCAGAATCCCCATGCCATCTGGTCGACCATCTTTGAAAATCCCCACAAATAGGGTTCCATCGGGTAAAGTACCTGTACCGGTCCCATGCGGAACTCCATTCTTTGTCTCTCCTCGATATGCTTCCTCTGAAACTGCATTTCCAGCTTTGGTCCAACTGTTATTTTGGCGATCAAAAAATAGCTCCACCGCAGACAATTGAGCGGAACTGAACATCAGGAGTGCAGATATCCATAATTGTAGAATCCTTTTGGGCATGTAACCTCCTCGATAGATGAGAAAGAGCGATTATCTAAGTAATTTAATGTGTCGTTTTCGTTTTAAGCGATTTTTCATCCATGAATTTGTATCACAAAAAATGGGAAATGAATTTTGAATACATCCAAAAAGCAATTAGAATAGAAGACTTTCAGCAAACTATCACAATTCTAGACAGGATTTTAAATTTTTTTCAATTGGCTAGATCAGCAGTGGAATTTATTTAGGGCTAGAAAATAAGGTGTTGGTTTTGAAAAAAGTGATTAACGTTGTTTATTCCAACAAAAACAACAGCTGACAACATTTGCATTCAGCAAAGACCCAAAAATTATTACAAATCGGAGATGAACAAAACGGAGAAGATGAATAAGGGAAAGATGCCTGCAGAAATCGGTAAACTTTTCGGACTGCTCTACGATGGAGAAAGCGAGTTGTTAGTTCGAATTGCCAGCGAGAATTTAAAAAAACAACAGACCAAGCAAGATGGCCAGAATCAGGAGATTGACTCAAAAGAATCAGTAAGTACCACGGATCTGCTCAAACCATGACTGAAATTCTCAAGGCGTTTACTTTTTTACTAGGATTCCAATTGCTGGGTACTGCGACCGTAATGGGAATGTCTTTGCCGATTCCTGGGCCGGTTGCAGGATTGCTTTTTCTGATTGGCTGGCTGGGAATGAATGCTCCTAGACCGAAGTTGTTAAAGGAGACCGCCCAAGGGTTGATTGCCCATCTGTCCTTGCTCTTCGTTCCAGCTGCTGTGGGGATTATTCAACATTTGGATCGGCTTGCTTTGGAGGGAAAGATCCTGCTGACCGCGGTTGTGGTCAGTACAATATTGGCCTTGATCGTCGGAGCCCTGACCTTTGTAGTGATGGTGCGCTTAACAGGTGCCTTACCAGAGGGTGAGGAACTGCGCTCATGAATCCAATCAATGAAGTTCAGGATATCTGGGCATATCTCCGCACAACACCATTGCTCTGGTTGATGTTGACCATGATGGCCTATCTTTTGGGTTTTTGGTGTTTTGAAAAAGTGAAACGTAGTCCAATTGTCAGTCCGGTTGCCATTGCTGCGAGTTTTTTAGGGGTAATCTTACTGATCACCGACACACCATACGCTGTTTACTTTGAAGGTGCCCAGTTTGTTCATTTTCTCCTAGGACCAGCGACAGTTTCTCTTGCCATCCCATTAGTGGCAAATTTTCCGAGAGTCCGGAGAGCAGCGATTCCCATGCTTGCAGCATTGATTGCTAGCTCAGCCACTGCCATCTTTGCAGCAATTTTTATTGCTCAAGCGATGGGTGCCTCTGATGAAGCTATCCGTTCTCTGATCCCCAAATCGGTAACCACCCCAATCGCAATGGGAATTTCGGAACAGATTGGTGGATTGCCTTCACTTACAGCTGGCCTGGTCGTATTGACCGGAATTCTCGGAGCGATCATCATTACACCTTTGATGAACTATCTTGGCTTCCGAGACTGGCGTGCCCGTGGATTCGCAGTTGGGGTTACCTCTCATGGAATTGGAACGGCGCGTGCCTTTCAGGTGCATGAAGTGGCCGGAGTGTTTGCTGCGGTTGCCATGGCTCTCAATGGGTTGGTGACAGCATTTGTGGTTGCGCTTTTTTCACAATTACTCTGAAAAAAATTTCTATTTTGAACTTCAACCTTTCAACAGTTGTTCTGCTGAAAACTCTAAATTTCAGAGACAGAATGTCCATGAAAACACTAAAAATTCCACTTTTGTTAATCCTCCTTTGCAGCCTTTTTTGGGGATGTACCCCAACGGGGCTAAGAAGCTATATTGTTCTGACGACAAGTCAGAACCCCCAAGATCAGCGAGAGGCGACTGAAGAACTGATGAGATTGGCTAGGGAAGGATCGATCGTTGATCAAATTAAGGCTGAGGGGCATTTGCGACAGTTGAGTCAGTCAGCTACTCAAGACCAGAAAGTATTAGCAATCAAGCCTTTGGTCTGGTTCAGTTTTGTTTCAGATGATGGATATGTACAAGAGAGAAGTCTGGCTCGACTGGGAGGGATCTTGACTCATCAAGAATGGTCTGAAGACTACAAGTTGAAAACCTTGTCTGAAGTTTCAGAATTTTTATCTGGTAGGACGGGGACAACTGAGGAGCATAACAATAATAGATATTTGGCCAATGGAGAAAGTTCAGAACGCTTGTCTGCTATCAAGTTTATAGTGAACGTATATCCGGATCTCTCCTCTAAGCTTCAGCAAGATAGTATAGGAATGTTTTCAGGATTTTTAACTTTAGAACCAACAATACAGAATTGTCCCACTGAAATTTGTGATCCGGAGACAAAGATTGTCGAAGATTCCGAGGGTAGAAGCATGCTCAGAATCCAAGACTGGAATAAAGCTTTAGAACAGTTGAAGTTAGATCTTTGGGTAAGTCTACAAAGTTTGCTGGATGGGAGTCAAATCTCCGGGCAGTCCAGAGATTTGGTCTTGGCTTTGAATAAAGAGGTGATTGGGCTTCCTCTCAGTTCAGAACTTCGAAACAAGTTGTTAAATCAACCCCTGGAGTAGCCCTTTCTGGATTAGTTTTTGACGGATTCCATTACTTTAAGCGGATGCAAAAGGTACTAAGTAAGGACCTTCAGGTATGACAGCAACCTCTGCGTCCCCTACTCTTTCAATAGCTTCGACAACTGCCTGCTGCAGATCCGCAATCATTTTTACGCCGGTTAGCTTCTGATCCTCCTCACTCATGCCGGGGCAATACAACTGAACTTCACCGACTCGCATAGGTTTGAGTTGCATCTCGCTTTCCCACTCGTCAATTTCCGCAAGATCCTTAGAAAGCAGAGTTTCTAAGAATGCTGCTGGGCCCAGCTCGACAAGCCTGGCCTGGGATTCACGGAATTCCGGTGAGCCGATTCCTTCTGCGCACTCGGAAGCTATTATGAGTGTTCCACCAGGCTCCAGAATATCCAGCGGGGTGACCATCCCCTTGACGGTTTGATAATAAGTTTTGTCTAGCGGGTATCCGGCAGAACTGGTTAAAATTGTTTTAAATTTTCGACCAACGGGTATCTCACAACTGGCTCGGGCGAAATTCACGGCTTCCTGATGGCTAGCGAGTACTTCACCAAAGTTTACATGAATCAGGTTTCGTTCTTCATCCAAAATGGTGTTCACAGCCAGGATTTCCCCCCCGAGCATCTGCACAATTTCCAACTGAGATTCATGCAACGGATTATTATCTAGATTGCATGAGGCGGCATAAGGGCTCTCCATGAAGCGTGCGGAATGGAAGGTGCGGATTGTCTCATGATGAGCGATGCCAGGAGCGATTACCTTTCGGCCGCCTGAATATCCTGCCATGAAGTGCGGTTCCACCAAACCAGTTACCAACTTGAGATCAGCTTCTACAAAATGTCGATTCAGTCCAAGAGGTACCAGATGAGTTGGTGTTTTACCAAGATGAACAATTGAGCTTTCATCGCGAGCGTCATGATTCAGGATGCGGATGTTTTCGATTATCCAGGGATCTCCAATGACCTCCTCCAGTTCTTCCCCAAGATTCTGACGATGAAGGCCTGTAGCAATCAAAATCGTAATCCCAGCTATGGGGATGCCACCCGCTTCCAGTTCTTCAATAACGGGTTTCAGAAAAAGCTTGTTTGGAACCGGCCTAGTGACGTCGCAGACCAAGATACAGGCCGTTTTATTGCCCAGCGCTTCTTGAGAGAGTTTCTTGCTGCGAATTGGCTGAGATAGAGCCTGCTTTACTAAGGCATGTGGGTCTTCCGGAACTGGATATTTGGGTTTGCGAATGATTTGTGGAATCGCTTTTTCCGGTAGTTCTACTGACAATCCCTGACGTCCAAAGTAAAGCTCGATTTGCATGAAAGCCCCAAATCTTGAAGAAAGTGGTTTTTCCTAATATTTCAGAAATAAATGAAATACGTTGCTGAAGATACTACTACAGATTTATTTCAAAAGACATACTGGAGATCGACCCACCTGCCTGTAATGCCTTGAAAAATCTAGGGAAGATTAGGGGCAAGGATTACTGGCTCACTGCTTCGATCTGGAGTGGGAGGTTTTTTCTCCTGAAAAACAGTCTGTAGTTGTGTATTACGGTAGCGTCTCTCATTGATCTGGATTTCGCATTGACGCACTTCGTTGTAATCTCCGATGCGGTCACAAGCGTTGAACTGAGACCTTGCGTAGTTGATATTTGGTGGTTGCTCTGCATTGTTACTGCAGGAAATACCAGTCACAGCAAAACTGACTGCCAGTATAAAATATTTGATGATGTTTTGAGTTGCTTCCTTCAATGGACCTCTTTAAATCAAGTAAGGCTTTCTTTTCGCTTCTTTAATTTTTTAGGTCTTGATCATGTCAAGGATCAAAAAATAGAGCAATGCAAAGTATGTCAGAAAATGAACCGATGTTGGATGAGAGACTATTGTTAGAAGCTGCTCGAGAAGCTCGGAAGAAAGCTTATGCGCCCTACTCAAAATTTCTGGTTGGAGCAGCTATCTTGGATGATCAGGGCAAGCTTCATAAGGGATGTAATGTGGAAAATGCAGCTTATCCACAAGGAACATGCGCTGAGGCCGGTGCGATCGCTGCCATGATTTTGGCTGAGGGAAAACAAATCAAAGCCATAGCAGTTGTTGGTGAAAGCCCAGATCCTGTGACTCCATGTGGTGGCTGTCGTCAAAAGATACGAGAATTCGCCGGATCTACAACCCTAATCTTGATCGGGGATCTCAAACAACTAAGATTGCGTCTAACGCTCGCAGAATTACTTCCACACTCTTTCGGTCCAGAATACTTACTCCAAGAGCCCCAATGACTCATCTGTCTCCAAACAGTTTTGAACAAGAGATCAAGAATTCAAGTTGGATTCTCAAAGAAAAAATTGGGAAATTTACTCCCAAGGTTGCGATCATTCTGGGCTCAGGACTCAGCAAGTTCTCGGAGGAAATAGACCAGCGTCAAACGATCCAATACTCAGAGTTGGAAGGCTTCCCAGAGCCAGTTGTTGGAGGGCATCGGGGGGAGCTTGTGTTTGGGTCTTTTGGGAGTACAGATGTCATAATCTTACAAGGAAGGAGTCATTTTTATGAGCATGGAGAAGCGTATAACATGCGGGTTCCAGTCGGAGTTCTGAAGCAGATCGGCTGTGAATTACTTCTTTTGACGAATGCAGCTGGTAGCATGGATCCAGATTCTCCTCCGGGTTCACTGATGCTCTTAGAGGATACGATCAATCTGACTGGTGTCTCTCCCTTATTTGGAGTGGTAGGGGACCAACGCTTTGTAAACATGACCAACGCCTTGGATCCAGAAACAAACCTGCTGATTGAATCAGAAGCTTCCAAAGCTGAAATCCCCTTGAGACGAGGCGTATACGCTTGGATGACGGGGCCCCAATTTGAAACCCCAGCAGAAATCAAAATGCTGATGACTCTAGGGGCAAATTGTGTAGGCATGTCCACAGTGCCCGAAATCATTCTAGCGCGTTATTTTGGGTTGAAGGTTGTTGCTCTTTCCATTGTGACCAATCTGGCTGCGGGCTTGAGTGACGAAACATTGAGCCATACTCACACCTTTGAGCAAGCTGCGTTGGCAGGCCCAAGAATGACAAAGCTTTTGAAAAACTTCCTGAAAAATTACTAGGCTGCCAGATGATTCCGCAGGAGTTGATTCGCAAGAAGCGTGATGGACTGGAACTGACGCTGCCAGAAATTGAATTCTTGGTTGAAGGATTGACCTCTGGTCAACTGAGTGAAGGACAGGTTGCGGCCTTTGCGATGGCAGTCTATTTTCAGGGCATGACCGCAAAAGAATGTGCTGGCTTAACATGTTCAATGATGAACTCTGGCGACACTCTCAACTGGAAGCATCTGGATCTAAATGGACCAGTTTTGGACAAGCACTCTACTGGGGGTATCGGAGATAAGGTGAGTCTAATGCTGGGGCCTCTGGTTGCGGCATGCGGGGGGTATGTGCCGATGATCTCAGGTCGTGGACTTGGGCATACGGGGGGGACACTGGATAAATTGGATGCGATTCCTGGATATCAGACTGCACCAGATTTGGCGAAATTAAAACAAGTCGTCAAACAGGTCGGTGTCGCCATCATTGGGCAAACTTCAGAATTAGCTCCTGCAGATCGCCGTTTATATGCGATTAGAGATGTGACTGCCACTGTGGAGAGCATTCCGTTGATTACGGCTTCAATACTTTCCAAGAAACTAGCTGCCGGATTGGATGCTTTGGTAATGGATGTCAAAACGGGATCAGGTGCATTCATGCCAACCAACGAGCATTCACTCGCATTGGCTAGAAGCATAGTAGCTGTTGCGGATGAGAATGGAGTAAATACTTCCGCACTACTGACAGATATGAACCAAGTCCTTGGCTTAAATGTTGGGAACGGCTTGGAAGTTCTGGAAACCATCAAATATCTGCGTAATGAAATGGTTGACCCTCGACTAGATCAGACAACGGTCTCTCTCGGTGGAGAATTACTTTATCTTGGTGGGGTGGTTCCATCTGCTGAGGAGGGTATGACCAGAATCAGGAATGCTCGAGAAGACGGGTCAGGGGCAGAGTATTTTGCCAAAATGGTAGCAGCTCTAGGAGGGCCAGCTGATCTTTTGGAGCACAGAGACCATCATTTAGAAAAAGCCGTCGTGGTTGTGCCCGTGATGCCCGAGCAAAGTGGTTATCTTGTGAAAATGGATGCCCGGGAAATTGGACTGGCTCTTGTCCAGTTGGGAGGGGGAAGAACCCGCGCCGACCAAAAAATTGATTATGCGGTTGGATTCGAAAATTTTGCGAATCTCAATGAATATGTGAGCCAGCAACAACCCATTGCCTTTGTCCACGCACGTACAAAATCCAGAGCGGAGAAGGCGATTCTGAATATTCTGAAAGCATGTGTTATTGCTGAGGAGCCAGAAAAAAATATCCAATCAAATTGCGTTTACGACCGGATTGCTCTTGACCAAGATGTTGAAGAAGACTAGTTTTCTTTCCTTTTGGCAAAGTTTGTTAGCGTTCTTCTGGTTCATCTAACATTACTTCTGTCAGTGAAATTCAACTCTCCATCCTTGAGGAGTCTTCATGCCCAAGCCACGAATCTCTTGTTTATCAGTCCTATGGTTGAGCAGTGTAATGCTGCTGTTAGCTGTCACATCCCTTTCAGCGGCCCCGATCAAAGTTGGATTGGTGACCGATGTGGGACGAGTCAATGACCGCAGCTTTAACCAATCTGCCTGGGAAGGTGTCGAGCTTGCCAAGTCCAATCTCGGTTTAGGAGACCGAGACATCAAGTACATTGAAACTCAAGACGCTAAGGATTATGCAGACAACTTGGCTCAATTCATTGAAGCAGAGTACCAAGTCATTGTCACCGTCGGTTTTGCTCTTGGTGATGCCACCGTTAAGGCTGCAAAGGAAAATCCAGATACGTTATTCATTGGTGTTGACCAATACCAAGGTGAAGCGCTTCCCAATTTGGCTGGCCTGATCTTCCATGAAGATCAATCTGGATTCTTGGCTGGCGTGTTGGCAGCTGGGATGACGAAAAGTGGAACGATCGCAGCTGTCCTTGGAACGGATCTGATTCCACCTGTTGTCGCTTTCAATGAGGGTTACATTGCAGGAGCCAAATCAGTGAATCCTAAAATTAACGTCATATCTACTTATCACCCCGGCGAAATCAGCCAGGCTTTTGTTGATCCAGAGTGGGGTGCGGCAACAGCAAAGCAGGCGATGGATCAGGGCGCCGACGTGATCTTTGGTGCAGGCGGCCTTACTGGAAATGGTGCTTTGCAGGAAGTTGCTTCACAAAAAGGTGTTTACTGCATTGGCGTGGATGCGGATCAGTGGTTTACTGTTCCAGCAGCACATCCTTGCTTGATATCCAGCGCAATGAAGCTGATTACACCGGCCGTTGCTGATCTGATCGGACGGGCGCAAGCCGGCACCTTCAAAGGTGGAAATGTGTTTGGGGCAGCTGGATTGGCTCCATTTCATGATTTCGATAGTGCAGTTCCACAGCCACTTAAGGACATGTTAATTGCTGTAAAGGCTGGTCTGGACAGCGGCATCATCAAAACAGGCTATGGCAACTAATTAAGTAGGTTCCCTAGTCTTCTCGGAGGTGCTTTACAACAGGCGCCTCCACTCTCCCTCCTCTTATTCTGCCTCAACCGTTTCATGGCACAGGCAAATTCCAAAGAACTTAAAAGTACTCAAAAGCCCAGACTTATTGGTGTCCTGCTGATCCCATTCCTTGCACTGCTGACTGCTCTTATAGCTGGAGCAGTGGTGATGCTGGCTTTTGGAGATGATCCTATTCTGGCGTATCAGGGGCTTTTCCAGGGAGCGTTTGGAAGTGGGCGCGCTTGGAGTGTCACTATTCGAAAGATGATACCATTTATCCTCACGGGTCTCTCTGTAGCTGTCGCGTTTAAAGCTGGGCTCTTCAATATTGGGGCATCCGGGCAATTTGTGATGGGCTCTGTTTGCTCGGTAGCCATTGGGATTCATTTTGAGGGACTCCCAATGATCGTTCATCTCCCTCTGGCAATTTTGAGTGGAATGCTGGGAGGAATGATCTGGGGGGCGATCCCAGGACTGTTGAAAGTGACGACCGGAGCGCATGAAGTCATCGTCACAATCATGATGAATTACTTGGCATCTCTTTTTGCTGGGTGGACAGTCTATGCTGGGGGAACACAAGGTCAAACCCCTGGCCCACTTTGGGATCGAACTGCGAGGGCAATTTCAGAAACACCAGATGTTTTCGAATCTGCACAAATTCCATGGCTTTTTGGCCCACCCTATCGTGTCCATTATGGGGTATTTCTAGCCTTGGTTGCTGTGGTCGTAGTCTGGTGGTTGATTTACAAAACCACGATCGGCTTTGAGATTCGAACTGTTGGTCAGAATCCAAAAGCAGCCCGATATGCAGGGATTCGTGTGGAAAAAACTGTCGTGCTGACAATGGGGCTCGCTGGGGCACTTGCAGGGTTGGCAGGTACAATAGAAACACTTGGTTTGAACCATAAATTTGCCCCAGAGTTTGGTGGTCAGGTCGGTTTTGATGGAATTACAGTCGCACTGCTCGGTCAAACACACCCATTCGGAGTAGTCATCGCATCTTTTCTATTTGGTGCTTTGGATGCTGGAGCAGCGAAGATGCAGTTTGAGTCAGGAGTAGCCGCAGATATTATTCAGGTCATTCAGGCACTGGTGTTGGCATTTGTTGCAGCACCATTGATCATCAAAGCCCTGTTTCGCCTGCGTTCCGGTGGGGATGAGGGGCATGCAACAAAATTGAACACAAGCTGGGGAGGTTCTTGAAATGACTTTCTGGTCAAGGACCGCACGCATCTCAGTTTGCTTGGCCCTGCTAATGATGATCATGGCAATTTTAGTAGAGATCACGCCACTGGGAGAAATTCCATGGATGAGAGTGTTTTTTGGGGTCAGCGCTCTGAATTTTACTCTCCGAGCAGCTATTCCGCTGGTTTTGGGAGCATTGAGTGGGATCCTCTGTGAACGTTCGGGCATCATCAATATTGGTATTGAGGGAATGATGCTAGCCGGAGCATTTGCCGGATTTGTCGCAAAGTCATCTACGAATGATTGGCCACTTTACGCAAGTCTCCTCTTCAGTGTTCTTGTGGCATTGGGAGTGGGTGGACTGATGGGATTGCTGCATGGACTTTTTTCGATCCGTTTCCGCATGGATCAAATCATCTCAGGCACCGTGATCATTATTCTGGCCGCGGGTCTTTCCTCCTATCTCTATGATCGCGATGCAATTTCAGCCGGAAAATTTACACCAATTCCAATCCCACTCCTCTCCGAAATCCCAGTAATTGGCCCTGTGCTATTTAACAATGCACCCATCACTTACGTAGCGTTGATACTGGTCTTCGTTGTACATGTTGCGATATTCCATACCCGCTGGGGCCTACGCACACGTGCAGTTGGGGAGCATCCACGAGCTGCAGACACGGAGGGCATCAATGTTAATCGGCAACGATATGTCAACACAATGTTGGGTGGAATGCTGGCTGGACTAGCTGGAGGGTTTCTTGTTTTGGAGGCAGTCGGGCAATTTCAGGAAGGAATGACCGCAGGCCGAGGGTTTATCTCGCTGGCAGCAATGATCTTTGGCAACTGGACACCTTTCGGAGCTTTGGGCGCCGCAACACTATTTGGCTACACTCAAGCTCTGCAGAATGAATTTTTACTGGCTGGGGTGACGACCATTCCGCGGCAGTTTGTCTCGATGCTCCCCTACATAGTAACGATCGTCGCAGTGTCTGGTCTTGTGGGGCGTGTGCGTCCACCAGCGGCCATAGGGAAGCCGTACGATACGGAGGGGAGCAAGTGAGTGCATCAGCAGTTCTGGAAGCTCGCCAGATCAGTAAATACTTCCCAGGAGTGGTGGCCAACGAGGACGTCAATTTAAGCCTTAATCCTGGGAAAATTCTGGCTCTGTTGGGAGAGAACGGAGCAGGCAAGTCTACTCTGATGAACATCATCTATGGACTGTATCAGCCTTCCTCAGGCGAAATTCTGGTGAAGGGCCGGTCTGTCAAAATGCATTCACCTAGAGATGCGATCGATCTGGGGATCGGGATGGTTCACCAACACTTTCAATTGGTCCCAGTAATGACGGTGGTCGAAAATGTTATGCTGGGCAGTGAGAGTGTTCGTCAAGGCCTTTTGGATCGGGCAAAGGTTTCCAAGCGCATTCAGCAGCTTTCTCAGGATTATCAATTAGAAGTTGACCCAAATGCTCTCGTTGAGGATTTGCCGGTTGGAATACGGCAACGGGTAGAGATCATCAAGGCACTTTACCGTGAAGCAGATATTCTGATCCTTGATGAACCGACAGCTGTTTTGACCCCTCAAGAAATTGAAGGACTTTTCTCCGTGATGGATTTACTAAGGAAACAAGGTAAATCCATTATTTTCATCACCCACAAGTTGAAAGAAGTTTTGAGGATTGCGGACCGTATCTCGGTCTTACGTCGTGGAAAAGTTGTTGGAGAAGCGACTCCAAGTGAAACGACGGAGCCAGGATTGGCGGCAATGATGGTTGGTCGAGAGGTCATGCTGCAAGTTGATAAACAGGAAGCCCAACCTGGCAAGCCAGTCCTGCAAGTCAAAGGAGTGGAAGCACACGATGATCTGGGAGAAATTTGTCTAAGAAATGTGGAGTTGGCAGTTCATTCTGGGGAGATTGTTGGTGTTGCGGGTGTGCAAGGGAATGGACAAACCGAATTAGTGGAAGTGCTGACGGGATTACGAGAATTAGATCAGGGAACCTTGCTGATCGGAGGACAAGACCTGACGAATAAGAATCCCAGAGAAATCACGGATCAGGGGAGAATCTGTCACGTACCAGAAGACCGACACGCTTTTGGAATGGTGGCAGGATATTCAGTGGCAAACAACCTAGTTCTGAATTCCTATTACAAGCCACCATTTGCAAACGGTGTAACCGTTCAGCAGGAAGCTATCGAGCAACATGCAGAAGCACTGGTTGAAAAGTTTGATGTCCGAACTCCCTCAGTACACACATCCGGAGGAAGTCTGTCTGGGGGCAATCAGCAGAAAATGGTGATTGCCCGGGAGTTGAGTCGGCCGATTCAATTGCTAATTGCAGCACAGCCCACTCGGGGCATTGATGTTGGTTCGATTGAATTCATTCATCAGCAAATTGTTGCCAAGCGAGATGAGGGAGTGGCCGTGCTGTTGGTCAGTTCCGAGTTGGATGAAATCCTTGCACTTTCTGACAGGATTGTCGTGATGTATCGTGGCTCCATCATTGGGGAACTAGATGGCAAGGACGCAATCCGCCAGCAGTTGGGCTTGCTGATGGCGGGGGTCAAATCAACTCTTAGTGAAGGGCTAGATTGACAGATTACAAGTCTATAGAAGCAAAAAGTCTCCTGTTTACTCCGCAAATTCCAAATCATCGGCTACCGCATCAATCCCAGCCTGGGCACACTCTTCATCAGTGGCCGAATCTGCGCCTGAAACTCCGATTCCTCCGAGAAAACGTCCACCTGCGCTGAAAGGGAGTCCACCTTGGGTTGGGACAACTCCATCTGCATAGGCCACGGCACCGATTTCTCCCAAATTTGCGGTTGAGGCTTGGGTAAGTGCAGCGGCGTAGGCTTTTCCTTGGGAGATTTCAGAAGTCATTGGTGAAGCCATTGGATTGCGGGCAAAGGCGGTTAGACGCCCTTCTCTGTTCATTACGGCAGCCGAAACATTATAGCCTTTTTCCTGGCAGTCCTGAACCGCTGTAAGTGCCATCTGAACAGAAAGTTCAGCATTGAGAAACACAAAGTTTTGAAGTGTCTGGGCCGAAATTGGGTTGTAGGAAGCAGTGAGCAAAAGGATAGTAATGAAATTTCTTAGTGTCATGTTTGTTCCACTGAAAAATTAGAGTAAAGGCTTCTCAGTCCTCGTAGCTTAGTTTCTGTGAGTGATCAGGGAATATTAGAAAATGAAACAATGCCTTGACGCAATAGTAACAGAAGCATAACTTCAACATCATAATCGAATTGATCTGCAAACAAACCTACAAGATCGTTTCATAACGAAACGCAGACTAAAGCAAGATGTTCTGTAAGGGAAGAGACAACCTAGAATTGAGAAGAGTGGGGAAAAATGCTTGGAGATTATGAAATTGAGATTGCCTTGGTGTTGGGTGCTTTTAGTTTCTGGTGGCTAATGATTTATGATCGAGACCCAAGGAGAGTTTTCACCTTTCAGGACTCGATGCTTTATCTGAAACAAATGTTTCAGTCTGCCTTAAAATCCCTTCCTGTTTTTTGGGCGATTGCCTTTCTTTTGGCTTATGTAATTGTAGAAGCCTGACGAAACGATTTGTCAAAGTTTGATCGCTTCCTCAACTAACATGATGGGGATGTTTTTTCTCACAGGATATAGCCGATCCCCGTCCTCTCTGATCAATCCTCCATCAAGCTTATCGTTGACTTTACGCCCACCGATATTTTGTAAAGAACCCTCCTCAATCTTCTGATTCAAATTAGTGATCTCTTGCTCAGATGCTATTCGAATTGGGGTTCTGTTATCGGGGCAGACCAGAATTTTTACAAATTCAGGATCGAGCATGAATCCTCAAAGAGATGCCTTGACGATTTCAGGTCGCTCCAACGCCTGAGATGCATGATAGACAAGCCTGTCTGTCTGCTTACATTCATTGTAGCGATGGTACTGAATCGACATGTACGTGTAAACCAACTCTGAGATGCGGCGCATGTGCTGGCTTAAATTAAAGGACCAGCCATTAGCGTTCCCTGAGATGCTCTTATAGTTTGCACGCTCCATTGCCATGACGACGGTGTAACTTTTCGGTCCTTCTGGTGTGTCGATTTGTATAATGCCAATGTTACCGTTAACCCCCTTCACAAAACCTGTTTTGTCCCAGACCTTCACGTTTTTATTTCTGGCAAAGCAAGTTCCGTCTTTCAGTCGATCTCGTGCACGTGGCCCATTGGGTTGACCCATCAGATAGAGAATTTCCTCCGCTGCCATTTCATTTTCAACCCTACTGAACTCTGGCCCTAATGGCTGATCAGACCAAAGTGTCAACATCAAGCGGTTCAAGTCTTCTGCAGAGACCTTATTGAGGTAAGTTTTACCGTAGCGTGGAATGTATTCAACCACTTTCATTTCGTTGTAGAGTCCGGTATCAGCCAGAATCTTATTAACTTTTTTTGGGCCACCGATCCACCGCATCACTTTATTGGTGTCAGAGTTGCTGCTGAATCGAATCATTTTGCTGAGTGCTTTTTGGTGCTGTCTGTTGTGTTTGATTTCTCCTCGGAACCGCTGAAGCATGTAAGCTTGTAGTACAGGCACCTTGATCAAGCTGGCAGCCTTGATTTGCACATCTGGTCGGATGGAAACCAATCTTTCTCCAGTCTCCAGATCCTGAACGACCATGCTCAACTTGTCTTGGGGACTCATCGTTTTCTTGTCGTAGGACTCACGCAAAAAGTTTAGAATGCTTGCCTCAAGTGGTGAGGTATAAAGCTGCTCCGCTGCACTGGTCACCTTGCTGGGAAAATCGGCTGGCTCGTAAAATTTCAAATGTCGGCGGGCCACCCAACCGGATGTCCCTGTTGCAGTTTGTACCTTGCGCCATCCGTTCTCTTCTGGAAAAGCGCTGACCACGTGCATACCTGTACGCAGTTTCTCAATTACTTTGTAGTCTCTGCCTGGCCCTGACCGGAGATTGAGAATCCGTGTACTTACTATCGCGTAATCAGCCTCTTTTTCATTGAAAACAGTTTCTTTCCCTCTTGGGAGAATCTCCAAGTATTCAGTCGCAACCCAACCTCGAACGCGTTTGCCAATCAATTCTACTTCTACCCACCGCTCATCGGTTTCCGACAACACCTGAAGTTTGTCGTTCTTTCGGAGCGTATGCAGAATTTTGTATTTTGTTCCTGCTTGAGCTCTTAGGTTCAGCTTGGGTACATCCACAACGGCATGGAGTTCAAAATTCCTCTGTTCCTTGGCAAAACGCAGATATTCTGAGGCTACCCAACCATACTTATTGCTTACTTTAACCTGAACCCACCCATCATCCTGTCGGTCTTTAACCCCAACGACCTGGTCAGCTTTGAGCGTTCCAATGACTGTACTGCGCTTTTTAGGTGATTGGCGGAGGTTGAGTCGGTTTGCGAGGACAACAGCTTTTTCAGCGCGGGATTGGACAGAAGACTGCCCTGGGCTTTGCCAAAGCATTTGGGGATTGAAGAAGTCCTTGTGAGAATCGCCCTGAGAATGAGCACTTTGTCCGAGGCACATCAGACCCAAAAAAAGGGGGACCATGCGGGCAAAGATACTCTTTCTCATTGGGATTTCCTCTCATTAGCAGTAATTCTATGGGACCGACCATTAACGCCGGCTGATATCTACGAGAGATTGGAAACCACCACTTGGATGCAATCGGAAGCCGTCGATGTTTTCCTTGACCAGAGCGACGTTCTGATTGTGCCATAGGGAGATATAAGGCAGATCTTGCTGGAGAATTTCTTGGACCCTGTTGTAATACTTCTTTCTTTCATGCGGGTCTATAGTACTACGCCCCTTTTCCAGCAAACTATCGATTTCAGGGTTGTTGTAGCGAACACGATTTCTACCACCTACATCTGGTAACTCGCTGCTATGAAACAGTGAGTAGTAGAAGTCTGGTTCGGATACTCCAACCCAACGCAAGGAGAATAATTCGAAGTTGCCTGCCTTTACGTCCCCGAAAAACGTGCCCCATTCAAAGGAACGAATCTCAAGGTTGATGCCAATCTCTTTAAGCTGATTCTGCAGAATTCGGGCCTGTTGAACAGCATCTCGACTATTGCTGGTTTTGTACTCAAGCGTGAGGTTTTCAACGCCAGCTTCTTTCAGGAGTTTACGGGCTTTCGGAGGATCATGTTGATAACTTGCGATCTCAGGTGCTGCAAAGTCATTTTGTTTTGTTAGCACACTATCGGCAGCAACAGCTCTATTCTTCTTTAGAAACTCAATCAGCTCCTGACGGTTGATCCCATGGGCAATGGCTTGGCGAACTCTTGGATCCTGAAGCTTTGGTGATTGCATGTTTAGCCCCAAGTACTGGTAGTTCAGTGCTGGACCAGTCATCATTTTATATTCTTTGGCGAGTGAGCCTCTCTCAAATTGTGGAAGCTTATCCAAGGGCACCACATTGATTGCGAGATCAATCTCTCCTTTGCGCATCTTCAGGAACCGAGTGTTGTCATCTTGGATAATTTTCAGTTCTAGTTCTTCGATAGCCGGTTTTGTCCCGTGGTAGTCATCAAATCTTCTGAGGTTGATTCCATTTGGATCCTGGCTGACCAATTGATAAGGGCCCGTTCCGATTAGCTTGGCATTCTCAAGATCTGAATTTCTGGAAAAGATTGGAATGAAGATATCTAGAAAGAAGGCTGCTTCAGGCTGGAACAAGTGAAAAGTAACCGTACGATCGTCAGTTGCTTCAACGGATTTGAGTTTTTTCGAAAGGAACTGGAATGGAGATTTTGTTTCTGGATCCATGATGTGTTCGAAAGTGAAGCGAACATCCTCCGAATTTAGTTGGGATCCGTCCTGAAAATGCACACCTGCTTTGAGTTTCAGAATCCAGGTTGTTTCGTCAGGATGTGTCCAACTCTCTGCTAAACCGGGAACAATGCGAAGTGCATCATCTTGTTGAACCAGCGTTTCAAACAGCAATACTTGTGTTAGCCGCATACCATTCGCATCAACAGCAAAGCGAGGATCCAAGGATTTTGGTGCCCCATCCAGTGCGATTGTCAAAGGAGCTGCGAAGAGTAGATTGACCCAGAAGACAAGAGATAAGGTTGTGATGGTAAAATTTTTCATGAGAGATTTTTAACTGAGAGGGAAAAAAGGGGAAGGAATTAGACGGCCCCGATCGGGGCCAGGAAGCTCAGACGCTTTGGTCTTCGCTTTTTAAACGAGCAAGGTGGATCAGGAAGACGATTCCTGGACAGACCATCAAGCCAAAAACCATGATGCCAAAGACTAGTGGCCAACTCAATGCCATAGCCAATTCTCCAGATCTAAGGGTTAAACAAAAACAAATTAATTAACACCGAAGCTTTCTTTTAGCAAGGCAGGATGCTTCATTCACTCATGGCAACAACAAACATACCTTCAAAGCGCCGATCTTTTTCCTCAAGAATTTTTTGCAAGTCTAACGCTTCGTTCTTAGTTTTGAAGCCACCAGCATAGACGCGGTAGTTGCGGATTCGCTGATCTGAGCGTCGTGCCTCAAAAAAGACTTCTGCTGAATAGATTTGATTGAGATGGGCTTTCACCCGATTGGCTGTGGTGAGATCAGGGAAAAGTCCAAGGGAAATTTGGAAAGAGCTACTGGAGGGCTTCCGATAGGCTTGCCCAGTGATCAAGTTCTCATTATTGATTCGGTACACCAAGTTTGAAGCTTCTTCTTCACCATAAAGGTTGGTGGAGATAATTTCCGTCATTGGGTTGACTTCATTAACTGTTTCGACTCTGGTTGCGTATCCAGCTCGTTTTAGCAAATAGCGGTAATCATCCACACACTCCTGATAGATGCAGTTTGCAACTTGCACAAAAAATCTAGTGGTACGTGGTTTCTTAACAGGCTGAGGGGGCGCTTCAACAACAGGGGCAACAGGTAATTCATCTATTGTTGGAGGAGGGGGTTCTTCCACCACAACAATTTCCTCCACTTCTTTAATTTCTTCCAGTGGTTCGGCAGGAGGAACGGGATCTATGATCGGAGCTGCTTCCTCAGTGAGCAAAGGGGCAGGTGGAGGAGGTGGTGGTGGCTCTTCAAGCATTGCTAGTGCTGGCTCTTCTATTTCCATTGGAGGTGGTGGTGGTGCCATGAAATACATGGCTGCAACAGCGGCTGCACCCAGTACGGCACCTGCAGCACCTGTGATTATACCAGGAATTAGCAGAGGCTTTTTGTCACCAGAGCTTTTCTTCTTCTTTTTCTCAGCTTTGGGTTGAGGACTGTCATCAGATGCAGCGGTAGCAGCAGCAGCTCCAGCCCCTGCGGCAGCAGCTGCAGCAGCGGGTTCCAGTTCGTCTTCGAGATCTTCACTACCAAAGTCGTCAGCGTCTCCACCGCCAGCACTGAGGTCATCATCCTGGACTTCTAGATCATCAATGGTGGATAGATCCTCAAAAAATGAGTCTAATTCACCATCGTCTCCGCCTTCACTGTCCATAAAGCTGTCGAGTTGATCACCGAACTCATCGTCCAGGTCTCCAATCCCCTCCAGCCCATCAAGTTCTTCTGCCATAGCTCCTTTTTCCGTCGCTTGCTTGGGTTCGGTATATTTTCTTGGGGCTTAGCCTATGAAGTTAGGGGTGTTGTCGTGCCGATGACAGTCACCAACTTTGCTCAGTTCTTCGGACCAAACCTTTGATTGAGCTAAGCCACTCATAAGAAGGTCTGGATGAAAGCACCAGTTTGGGAAGTCTTCACACCAGTATTTTGCATTCCCGCCAGTCAGATAAATCGTCGAATCATGTTGTGATTTCTGAGCCAACTCTAGCCGCATTTGCTGGACAAGGCCCTCCAACAAGTGTCTATAGCCGTTGTAAAGCCCAGCTTGGATACAGCCCGTTGTGGATGTCTCAATAACAGAAATTTTTTGTTTGATCTCTGTCTTCGGCAGATTTGCTGTTCCAACATGCAAAGAATTCAACCACAACCTAGGCCCAGGTAGAATGATACCTCCCAGGAATAGACCTTGATCGGTCACAGCATCGATTGTCGTTGCTGTGCCGATGTCAACTGTGATGACACTGCTACGAACCAAGTCATAGGCTGCGGCGGCCACAATCAATCTATCGACACCTATTGTCGGTGATTCACCGGGTACTAATCTGATTGGAAGCGGACTTAATCTTGTCAACGCAATAGGTATGACGCCAATCAAATTTCGGACCATTTCCCTGAAAATAGGGGTAAGCCAAGGTACCACAGAACAGAGAATCCAACTCTCAAATTGAGGTTTTGTAAAAAGCGCTTGTTGGCTTTGAATGAACTGAGTGAATTCCAACTCAAAATTTTCAGTTGCAGTTTTTTTTGGCGTTAGCCAACACCAGTCTTCAATCATCTGACTTTCTTCAAAAGCAGCGATGTGAATTGTGGTGTTTCCGATTTCAGCAACAACAATCACGATTGCATCCTATCATATTGAATCAGGTCGCCAGCGATGTGCATGTATATCTGTCCATTCTCCATTCGAATTTGGGGGAATCCCCGTTGATCAAGCCCTTCAACCAGTCCTGTTTGAGTTACAGAATCCTTTTCCCAACCGACGAACTTGCCAACAATGTTTGAAGCTGATTGCCATTCATCCAGGAGTTTCAGAGAGCCCTCAGCACGAAGTTCACTCATGACTAATTGAAGATTGTCTAGGATCTCCTTGAGCAGTACTTTTGGAGAAAAAAAGATTCCAATTTCTGCTTGTAAAGTAGTCACTTTATCTTTGATTTCGTTGGGAAAGTCAGAAGCTGAGCCATTCACGTTCAAACCAATACCAATAATCAGACTATTTAATCCTGCCTGATGCCAAGGTCCTCGTTCAACTAGGATTCCGGCTAATTTTTGTTGGCCCACTAACAAGTCATTAGGCCACTTAAGGCTTAAATTCGATAACCCTTTTTCCGATAAGCTTCTAAACAATGCCAAGCCACTCCAAAGGGCCCAAAGATGAAGCCTGTCTTCAGGATCTGAAGAGTGAATAACTACTGAAAAAGTCAAAACTTGGTTCGAGGGGCTTATAAAAGTTCTCCCCGCACGTCCTCTCCCACTTGTTTGTTGATGGGTCCAAACAGTTAACCCATGCTGTGAACAAAGTGAAATGTCACCAAGCAGATAGCTGTTAGTGGAGGGCAACTCCTCAAATTCAAGCAATGGCTTGCCAAGTGGCATTTTAGTTTAACGAAAAGTGATGAATGACCATTCCATCTTTGAGGGGCTCTCCTTGATCATCCCTTTGGATTTGAACAATTGCTTCTACAGACGCAAGTACCCCATCCATTTCTGCTTTCAAACGAATTTGGTACCACTGGCTGAAACGTATAAAGAATTTTTGCTCTGCCTGGCGTGGTAAATAATTCGTTGTTGGATCGGCGTCCAGAGCAGATTGAATTGAGCCAGCTTGCCGATATTCAGCATCAACCATCATGTTCAAAGGGCCAGTGGTTTCTTCTTGCTGTTTGAGGACCGAGGCGATATTTGCCGCATTGATCACATATTCCTGGGTATTGGATTCAAAAAGTTCGGAGGGAATCCGATTCTGGTCGAATCGATTCAGGAATTCAATAATCTCTTCCTCGGTGGCCATATTAACATTCAAACGAGCTTCTCCTGCTGGGCTTCCCGCTTCGGGTGGCTTGCCCACTGAATAAGTTGTGAAATAGCGCTCCCAACTTTCCCAAGGGATACCACTTCCTCTGAAACCCATGATCAGCCGAAGTTCGTCGAGATGATCCAAGCCGCGATTCTTCACGATCTTCTCTTGGCCGTAGTCTAAATAGCTGAGTTGCTCAGCACCAATACTCCCCAAGAAAGGGGTTGTGTAAGGCATCTCTCCATCCTTTGCGTCCAGCCAATCAAATATATTTCCGTAGATCTGCATGACTTGATCTTCCGCAAGGTAGGATGGGACTCCTTCCTCTAAAGGCACACCGTCGACAGATGTTATTTGAAGATTACTGACCATTTGGAAAAATTGTGAACTGAGCCGAAGATCATAGTCATTACCCGGTACAGGGGTACCCTCTCTTAGCAATCGATTTAGGTTGAACAGGTGATCAATCGGCCGAATGACAGGGCTGTAGAAGATGATATCCTCGAAGTCTTCAAGAATACCCTGAGGAAGATGCGTTGGTGGAGGAGGATTTAAAATAGAGGCGTTTTCAACCCCAGCCAAGGCGTTCAATTCTTGGAGAAATTGGAGATCCTGACGGAAGAAAGTTATTTCATCTCTTGTTTGCAGACCCTCGAGAACAGCCTTTAGCATTGATTTTACGGCATTTCTTGCTTGAAACGATGCTTGAAAATTCCTGATTCCACGAGTTTCTAGTGTTGTCTGAAATGAAAACTCAACCATGAAAATTGAGAGGAGCATTAGAATGACCAACGTCAACAGTAATGCCATTCCTCGTCTAGATCTGAATTGCTGTCGGTTCATTGGTTGTTCCCGAAGCTGCATACCCCTTTGATGCAGGTTCAAGAGGCAGAGCTTAAACTGGGTGGAGTTGAATCAGTATCTCCTTGGCGGAATCGATTAAATTGCTTAAGGAGGTATGGATAACGATCTGAATCAAGGGGGGTAATTAAGATAGCTCGCCGAATTGTCTGAATCGCTTCAATCGGTTGGCCAGACTGGAAGTAGGCTTCAGCAAGAGTATCTAAATGATCTACAGATGCCCGAAGACTTACAGCTTTTTGTGCCATGCTCAATGCTTCTGAGGTATTACGAAGCTTGGGGTCTCCACTGGTCAAGAACGTCCATGCTAGGTTATTTAAACTTGCGGCATGATCTGGTTGGAGACTCAAGACTTGTAGGTAAAGACGAATCGCTTCTGGTTCTTCTTGTTGAAGGGTTTTTAAGACTGCTAATCGAAAGTTACCCCAAACAGCGTTTGGGTAAATCTTTAAAAAATGAGCATGATGCTGTTGACTGCGCTCAAGTTGATCAAGATCAGCATAAACATTGCCTAGTCTGGCGTGTATCCAAGGGTGATCGGGAACTTCCTCCAAGATGCTTCGATATATGGTTTTACTACGCACCAGGCTGCGATTGGATTCTGCTTCCATTGCAAGTTGAAAGCGGACCCAGATTGGTTGTGTGAAAACTTCTTTGAGTTCAATCTCCTTACTTGGGAGAGCCTCTCCTACACGCATTTGATGGGCAAGCCTGCGCAAAATTTCCTTTTGAACGGGAGGTAATGAGGCATTTGTAAGTTGTTGACGCGCCCGGCCGAACTGCAGAGACATCGTTGATTCAAGTGCTTGGAGAATTTCATCTTTCTGAGGTCCAAGCCACATCTCCAATTCCATCGGAGGCTGTAAAAGTAAAAATTGATACCAAGTCCAAAGATCCCAGTCGTGGTTGAGCAAAGAATATTCGACTAATTTCAACGAAATATGAGGTTTGCCTAATTTTCGGTAAGTAAGCGCTTGATGGTTCAGTAGCGGAACTCCTCCAACATTCTTTTCAATTGAACTGAATGCAGTAAGTGCTTCTGACCATTTGCCTTGAATTGCCAACAATCGGCCCCAAAGAATCTTGAGCGAAGCAGATTCAGTAGATTCTTCCATGGCTTTCTCGATGACTTTTTCTGCTGCTGCATATTTCTCATCGTGAAGGAAAATCTCAGCCAACTTAACTCCTGCCCATTCTGAGGCGGGGAACTGGCTTAGCATTTCGATCAAATCAGCTGAAACATCTTTTGAAGCATCCTGGGTTAACTGTAATTCAATCCAGAATTGCCACATTTTTTCAGATGGTACGTTGCCCTCCAAGGTCTCCAGTACTCTTTGCTTAGCCTGTTTGTTGAGCCCCATCTTTTGTTCAAGCGAGACAACCTTAAGAATCAAATTTTCATTCTCAGGTTGTTTAGATAGAAGTCTCAATAATAGCTTGTGAGCTTCTCTAGGTCTTTGAATTCCCTGATAAAATGTTGCTAGTTCTTGATAAATCTCGGAATTGTTTGGATATCGTTCGAGCCCTTTCAATTGATGCTTCTCGAAGGATTCAAATTCTAATTCATTCAGATAAAGCTTTCCTAGAGTTTGGTGCAGAGCGAGTGACGTCCTTTCGGGTTTCTGCATCCATGATTCCATTAAATGAATGGCCTCTTTTGAGCGACTTAAGCGTTCGTAGCATTCAGCTAGTTGCTGCAAAGCCCAGCGATTTTCAGGATTGGTTCTAAGGCCTTCCTGAAGCCAAAAGCTCGCATCTTCCCAGCGTTTGGAAACCAGATAAAGTTGAGCGAGGCGAAGTTGGGCCCATGTGTAATCGGCTCTGAGGGCCAATGCTGATTGGAGTAGTCGGCGACCTTCATCTTCATTACCACTTTGCCAGATGACTGTGCCCAGATGCGCAAGGGTCCAGGAGTCTTTCGGAAAAAGGTCATTCATCACCAAAAGAATCTGACTGAGGTCTTTCATTACACTTTGATCGCCTTGATCAAGCAATTCTTCTAAAAGGGAGGCATACATCTGGAGGAGATTATAATCGTCTGGCTCCAGTCTAAGCGCCTTTTTGATGGCTTCGATGGCGGAATGTGTTTCACCAGCTTGTTTCTGTAGAATTGCGATTTGCTGCCAGACTGCTGCTTGTTGAGTGTTAGAGTTCGCAGCAGTTTTGAATGCAGCTAGTGCTTCAGTTGTCTGGTTTTGGCGACTATGGAGCATTCCTTTCCAGAACCAGGCTTCGGAAAGCCCAGGATTCAGTTCAAGGGCTTTTGAAAGGTCATTCAGGGCAGCTTGATTTTCGCCTGCTTGGGCTCGAAGTTGGGCTCGATCCAAGTAGAGGCTAGCGCAATTACAGGATTGTAGTCGCTCTTCGTTGTAATAATCTAATGCGACTGTGATTTGCCCTAAACTCAAGTATAAGCGCCCCAACGAGGAGGCTAGTCGTTCGGAGTTTGGGATGTTTTTCAACCCTGTTTCGTAAACTTGTTCTGCTTCGAATATTTTTCCGCTTGCTTGGTAGTGCGATGCCAAACGGAGATATCCCAATTCGTTGCTTGTATCGATAAGTAAAGCTTCCCATTCTGCATATGCTGGATCCTGAGGATCTAATTGAATGTGCAAGCATCCATGCAAAGTTATCAAGCTGCAGATAAAGCCAGCCAAAATCGTCAGGTCTTTTACAAGTGAAAAGGCTTTCTGCATATTTTTCTTGTGGGAAGCGTTTCTTGTAATTGTAAGGGGATCTCTGTAAAACGAATATAATCACTATCTTTTGAAAATCGATTCTACCGAAATCAAGAGAACGTAACAAAGCATTTTCTAAACCCAAATGACAATCACTCTAAGACAGCTCGCGGAACAGGCCAGAAGTGCATCAAGACAGCTAGCTAACCTTTCAACTGAACGAAAAAACGAAGTAATTTTGGCATTTGCCAGAAAAATTCGGGAAAATACTGAGCTGATTCTATCGGCCAATCAAAAAGATCTAGGGTCTGCTGATAGATTGAGAAGACAGGGAGAACTGAGCGACAGTTCTATTCAACGCCTGAAACTGAATGCTGTGAAAATCGAGCAAATGGCCAAAAATTTTGAGAGTGTTGCGGCTCTTCCTGATCCAGTGGGGCAAGTTCAACTGGCGACTCGGCTGGATGAGGGGCTGGACCTACACCGAATATCCTGTCCCATCGGAGTGCTACTTGTCATTTTTGAGTCACGCCCTGAGGTGGTAGTTCAGATTTCAGCATTGACTCTGAAATCCGGAAACGCCGTTATTCTCAAAGGTGGTAAGGAAGCATCCGAATCCAATGCTTGTTTGTTCGGCATCCTCGATCAGGTTCTTAGGGAATTTACTGATTTGCCAGATGGCACTGTGAACTTGCTTCAAAGCCGGGAAGCTGTAAGTGAGATTGTACAACAGAATGATTGCCTTGATCTGATCATCCCAAGAGGCAGTAACGCTCTTGTGCAACACATTCAACAGCATTCAAGAGTGCCAGTACTTGCCCACGCAGATGGCATTTGCCACGTTTACTGGGATCAAGCTGCAAGCTTAAGCAAAGCGATGGAAATTATCATCGATGCCAAGACAGAATACCCAGCGGTCTGTAATGCCATGGAGACGCTACTGATTCATGAACAAATTCCAGAAAATGAAATCAAGCAGCTGCTTACCAATCTTCTGGAAGCCGGGGTAGAGATACGAGCCTGTTCTGCAATTATGAAAAAGTTTAGTAATAAATTAAATGGAATTATTCACGCATCCGAAGAGGACTGGAAAACAGAATACACAGATCTGATTTTGTCAGTCCGTCTGGTCTCCTCCCATGAGGAAGCGATCGGTCACATCAACCACTACGGTTCTGGTCACACGGATGCGATCATCACAGAGGATAGATCGATTGTAGAAAAATTTATGGATCAAGTGGACGCAGCTAATGTCTTTTGGAATGCCTCGACTAGGTTCTCAGATGGTTTTCGATATGGCTTTGGTGCAGAAGTAGGTGTAAGTACTTGTAAAACTCACGCTCGTGGACCTGTGGGATTAGATGGGCTCGTAATCTACAAATACAAATTATACGGCAGTGGCCAAGGTGTGGCCCGCTACCATGAGGGAGGGAGGCAATACCTGCATCAACCTCTTTCACGACTCAATTGATAGTAGAAACTGAAAGGAGATAAAATGAGGATGATTCTTCTAGGACCACCTGGCTCGGGCAAGGGAACCCAAGCACAAAATTTGATGCAGGACTACGGAATGGTGCAGCTCTCAACAGGAGACATGCTTCGCGCAGCCGTTGCCGCAGGCTCTGAGGTTGGTAACCGAGCAAAGGCCGCAATGGATGAGGGTAAGCTTGTTTCGGATGAAATTGTTGTGTCCATTATTGAGGAAAGAATTAAGCAGGAAGATTGTGCTGGTGGTTATTTGCTTGATGGGTTTCCAAGGAACGTCACTCAGGCGGAGAAACTGGACGAAATGTTACAGGAGGCAGGGCAAAATATTGATTTTGTTATTCAACTGGAAGTTGATGATGAGCTGTTGGTCGAACGAGTGACAGGTCGTCGGATTCACAAGCCAAGCGGTCGAAGCTATCACATCAAGTTTAATCCCCCAAAAGTTGAGGGCAAAGACGATGTCACGGGAGAAGATTTAATTCAGCGGCCAGATGACAATGAAGAGACGATTCGAGAGCGTCTGAATACCTATCATGCTCAAACAGCTCCTCTCATAGATTACTACGGCAATCAGGGTATCCTGCGAAGCGTCAATGGAATGCTCGGGCTGGATGAAGTCTACTCCGCTATCCGAGCGGCGATCTCCTGAAAAAAACTTCTCGCATTCAAAGCTACATATTTGATTGCGAGGAGATCTTGTTCGGTATCTTGCCATCGGTAAAAAAGTTTTCGGATGTTCTTCCCACCTTAATTTTCTTGCCGATTCAGAAACTCAGGCTCTTGAAGGATTTGTAATTTTTCAGCAGACTCACCCTCTATTCGCCTCAGTAACAATTTACACAACTGTTGACCAGCCGCCTCCAAGGAAGAGTGGTAGGCATTGATTCGGGGAGTGTTGAACTCCAAGTAATTCGTTCCTTCGAACGCGATCAAATCTAGATCTTTCCCCAAGATAAGATTTGCTGAATTCATCTCGGTCAAAATCCCTAGTGTAGTCGATACGCCAGGAGAGACAATCGCAGTTGGAGGATTAGGAAGTTCCTTGAATTGCTTCAGAACTCTTCTTCCAGCCTCGAAAGATAAAGCAGTACTAACCTGCATTTCTTTTTGAAAGCACAAGCCACAATTCTCCAACCCTGTTAGAAATCCATCAAGTCGATTTCTTGAATAATTCAATTCTTCTGGAGGGTTGATCAATCCAATTCTTTGGTGCCCAAGCTTGAAAAGTCTATAAACAGAATCTTTTGTAATCCATTCATGTCGGACATCGTAGAATGGATGTGGATCAGGAAGTTTTGTTCGCCCGAAAGTGACAAACGGAAATTGTTGTTGCTGTAAGTAGCGAACGCGTGAATCATCATTCCTCGTTTGACCAATGATCAAACCGTCAGCTAATTGGCCATCGACAATGCGCTTGATTGGCTTCAGCAGATCTTCTTTTTGAAGTCTTGGCTGAATCGACAGGGTGTATGGACTACCCTGAAGTGAACAAAGTATTCCTTGGCAATAGAACATGAAGCCCATTGCTGGAAAGGCACTCTGTGGTTCCGGGGACAAAATTAAAGCGATGGTATAGCTACGCCCAGTTCTTAGAATCAACCCACCCTGGTTAGGGACATACCCTAACTGTTCTGCAGCTGATTTCACACGCTGAATGGTTTCGGGGCGAACCTCTGGTCCATCTTTGAGTGCCCTGGAAACCGTTGTTACTGAAAGCCCCAAAGCGTTGGCAACTGTCTTTAGATTGGTGCGTGATCGAATCATGCTCTCAAGAATTGACGAGCGGATTGCTCAGGATTTTCTTTGCAAAATTAGTCTGTGTGCTCAGGACAGACGCTGGATCAATTTCCTCAAGAATTGCTCCCCTTGCTCCATCTGATCAATAGAGATGAACTCATTTGGTTGATGAGCCTGATCAATCGATCCGGGACCACAAATGACTGTAGGAAATCCTGCTTCCTGAAATTGACCAGCCTCAGCTACATAAGCTACTCTTGATCGAACAGTATTTCCTGTCAAATCCTGAGCTAGTTTAAGCGCAGGGTTATCCATTATCTCTTCCATTGGTGGCACTTCAGCTAATGCGGTTGTTTGGATGTCAGCCCCCTTGTAGACTGAACGCATGGTTGGAAGAAGAATATCGAAACAATATTCCTGAAATTCGTTGTAGACATTTGCTGCAGGCCCACCAGGAATGGTGCGAACATCCCATAAAAATTCACATTTTCTTGAAATAATGTTTAAAGCTGTTCCGCCGTGTATCACTCCTGCGTGGACAGTAGTGTGGTGAGGGAAAAAACCATTGTTGGTTGGAGTAGAATCCTTGAAATGCGACTCCCGCTCTGAAAGCCAGTTGATCAACTTGGCTGCATTCATCACTGCGCTGACTCCGCGGTGTGTTTGACTAGAATGTGCTTCGTAACCAGTCACAACCGTTCGGAAAGCGCTGAGACCCTTATGAGCAGTAACAGTTTCCATCATTGAGGGCTCTCCGACGATCACTGCTGCTGGCTTGGGTATACGTTCTTTGATTTGTTCGATTAGACGCGGTGCGCCCAAGCACCCAATCTCTTCATCATAAGAAAGTGCCAGATGAATTGGTTTCTTCAATGATTTCATTTCCGGAATCAAGGAAAGTGCAATAGCGCTGAAACCTTTCATGTCACAAGTTCCTCGTCCGTAAAGCTTGTCTTGCTTCTGAGTCAGTTCAAAAGGGTCTGTGTCCCATGGCTGACCATCAATTGGAACTACATCCGTATGTCCTGAAAGAACGATCCCACCTTCGACATTTGGTCCAATCGTAGCGTAAAGATTGGCCTTGGTTCCTTCATCATTCGGAACTCGAACAGCGGTAACGCCGTGTTTGCCAAACCACTCATTAACAAAGTCAATCAAGGGTAAATTGCTGTCTCTCGAAACTGTGTGGAAACTGACTAAAGTTTTGAGCATTTCAATAGCATTCATACTTTTCCTGTATGGACATAGATTTCAAACGACGGCTTTACCATTTTTAACAACCAGTCGGTGGTTTTTTCGATCACTCACTTGCAGGATATTTTCCAGTGGATTGCCATCAATGATTAGGAAGTCTGCATAGCAGTTCTTTTGAATTCGCCCTCTTTCTTTGAGAGTCAGCAGGTCCG